>ERZ1673745.2438-NODE-2438-length-9725-cov-47.574871_pt1 | contig 9725 bp, 5 predicted proteins | sample MGYA00580206_ERZ1673745 | MGnify/ENA primary metagenome ERZ1673745 (study PRJEB41218, sample SAMN15661753) | gut metagenome | host: Homo sapiens | place: Canada: London | collected 2015-08-20/2019-03-30 | study: EMG produced TPA metagenomics assembly of... | reverse complement strand
GGCCGTACACTGCCTGACAATATACTGCTGTGGGCCAGAAGAAATCTGGCAGTTGCGCGTTCAAGCGAGGTATCACCTGAGGAGAGACGCCATGCGCAGAGAGCACTTTCCATCATGATGAATATCCAGTGGAAGGGAAATTACTTTGAGGCAATTGACCCTGTGGAGGCAAGGCGCATACTCGATGAGGAGCTCTATGGCATGGAGAGCGTGAAGCAGAGAATCATTGAGACCATTATCCAGATAAACAGGACTCATACACTCCCTGCCTACGGACTGCTGCTCTGTGGACCGGCAGGAACCGGAAAGTCACAGATTGCATATGCTGTTGCACGTATTCTCAAGCTTCCATGGACCACACTCGATATGAGCTCCATAAATGATGCAGAGCAGCTCACAGGAAGCTCAAGAATCTATTCAAACGCAAAGCCGGGAATCATTATGGAGGCATTTTCACAGGCGGGAGAGTCAAATCTTGTATTTATCATCAATGAGCTCGACAAGGCCTCAAGCAAAAACGGCAACGGAAATCCGGCAGATGTGCTTTTGACACTGCTTGACAATCTGGGCTTTACAGACAACTATATGGAGTGTATGGTGCCGACCGTCGGAGTATATCCGATTGCAACAGCCAATGATAAATCCCAGATTTCTGCACCGCTTATGTCACGTTTTGCAGTGATTGATATTCCGGACTATACCGATGAAGAGAAGAAGGTCATCTTCCAGAGATTTGCCCTGCGCAAGGTATTTGAGCGAATGGGAATGAAGGAGGAGGAGTGCGTTCTCACAGAGGACGGACTTGATGCAGTGATTAAGCTTCACGAGAACACATCGGGCATAAGAGACCTCGAGCAGGCTGCAGAGCATCTGGCAGCAAATGCACTTTATCAGATAGAGGTTGATAAGGTAAAGCAGGTGGTATTTGACGCTGAGGCTGTTTTTGAGCTTTTAGGCTAGCAGGATATGATTACGGATACAGGAATTGTTACGAAAATAAAAGGAGATTGTCAGGATGAGAGAATTTGGAAAATCCAGAAAATTAGATAATGTGCTTTATGATGTAAGAGGACCGGTGGTGGATGAGGCGGCACGCATGGAGGAAAACGGCACAAATGTGTTGAAGCTCAATATAGGAAATCCTGCGCCGTTTGGCTTCAGGACACCTGATGAGGTGATATATGATATGTCTCGCCAGCTCACGGACTGTGAGGGGTATTCCAACTCCAAGGGACTTTTTTCTGCAAGAAAAGCAATCATGCAATATGCACAGCTCAAAAAGCTTCCTAATGTGACGGTTGAGGATATCTACACCGGAAACGGAGTCAGCGAGCTTATAAACTTAAGCATGTCAGCGCTTCTTGACAATGGTGATGAGGTGCTGGTGCCGGCACCGGACTATCCGCTTTGGACAGCCTGCGTTACACTTGCGGGAGGCACGGCAGTGCACTATATCTGTGATGAGCAGTCAGAGTGGTATCCGGACATAGAGGATATCAAAAAGAAGATTACAGACAAGACAAAGGCAATCGTAATAATAAACCCTAATAACCCTACGGGAGCGCTCTATCCAAGGGAGGTGCTGCAGCAGATAGTTGATGTGGCAAGAGAGCACGAGCTCATGATTTTTTCGGATGAGATATATGACAGGCTGGTGATGGATGACTATGAGCATGTGTCTATTGCGTCGCTTGCACCGGACCTCTTCTGTGTGACCTTCAGCGGTCTTTCGAAGTCACATATGATAGCAGGATATCGTATCGGATGGATGGTTTTAAGCGGCAACAAGGCGCTCGGAAAGGACTATATCGAGGGTCTCAACATGCTCTCAAACATGCGTCTTTGCTCGAATGTTCCGGCGCAGTCGATAGTGCAGACGGCTTTAGGCGGATATCAGAGTGTAGGTGAGTATATTGTGCCGGGCGGACGAATCTATGAGCAGAGAGAGTACGTCTACAAGGCATTAAACGATATACCGGGAATTTCGGCAGTAAAGCCAAAGGCAGCATTTTACATATTTCCAAAGATTGATACTGCAAGGTTCAACATCACAAACGATGAACAGTTTGCACTTGATCTGCTTCGTGAGAAGAAGATACTCATCATCCACGGCGGCGGCTTCAACTGGGATAAGCCGGATCACTTCAGAGTGGTATATCTGCCTCGAACAGAGATATTAAAGGATGCCACAGGCAAGCTTGCAGACTTTTTGTCTTCATATAAGCAGAAATAATTATTGGCATAGATAATTATAAAACATATGATATAAAACATATAACATATAAGCTCCGGCACAGAAAACTTTTTGTTCTGACCGGAGTTTTTATATTATGCTGTAATATTTTTAAAAGTAACCTACCTGTAACTTTACATAATGTATTATACACTTGTATCGTGGGGCGGCTGCACTTTAAAGGACAGACCGCACAGCACTCAAAAATGTATAGAGAAGAAAAGGAGAATTAAATGGAACTGCTTAGAGTAGAACACTTATCAAAAATATATGGAGCCGGAGAAAATCAGGTCAAGGCTTTGGACGATGTGTCATTGAGCGTGGAAAAGGGAGAGTTTGTGGCAATTGTCGGGGCGAGCGGCTCCGGAAAATCCACACTGCTTCATCTGCTCGGAGGTGTTGACAGACCAACAAGCGGAAAGGTGTATATAAACGGCACTGATATTTTTGCAATGAATGATGATGAGCTTGCTATATTCAGAAGAAGACAGGTAGGCATCATTTATCAGTTTTATAATCTGATACCTATATTAAATGTGGAGGAAAACATGGCAATTCCGATGGAGCTTGATGGAAGAAAGGTGGAAAAAGCACAGATGGATGACATGCTTTTGCGCCTTGGACTTACAGAGAGACGCACTCATCTGCCAAATGAGCTTTCAGGAGGACAGCAGCAGCGCACATCTATAGGAAGAGCCCTGATTACGAGACCATCTATAGTGCTAGCTGATGAGCCGACCGGAAACCTGGATACCAAGGCAAGCAACGAGATTATGCATCTATTAAAGACCTCAAACCGTGAGCTTAACCAGACAATTATTATGATTACACACAATATGGAGCTTGCAAAGGCGGCTGACCGCACAATAATGATAGAGGATGGTAAAATCAGATGAATTTGATGAAGACACTCACATTAAAAAACTTAAAGCTCAACAGGAAAAGAACTATTGTCACGATAGTCGGAATAATTCTTGCAACAGCGCTTTTGTCGGCGCTTGTCACACTTGTGTCAAGCTTTCAGTACAGTGTGATCGAATACCAGAAGCAAAAGGGCGGCGACTTTCATGTGAAATTTTCGAATGTGAAAATGTCTGAGCTTTCGGAGTTTAAAAACAACAGAAATATTGAAAGCACATTTGAGACAATGGGAATGGGCTTTGCAAAGCTAGATGACTGCAAGAATGAGGATAAGCCGTATGCATATGTCATGGCAACAGATGAGGCCGGCTTTGAGAGGGGCTGCTTTAAACTGATAGAGGGGCGCATGGCAAAAAATGAGGATGAGATAGTCATTCCAAGGCACTTAAAGACAAACGGACGAATCGACATAAAGGTGGGAGATGAGATAACACTTGATATCGGAAAGAGATATGATGCAAACACCGAAAGTGTCATATCGGAAAACTGCGCATATGAGCATGATGCAGAGACACTTACCGATACTGTGACAAAGCACTACAAGGTGGTAGGCATCATGGAAAGACCGGGCTATGGAATGGAGGACTATAGTGCCGCCGGATATACATTTGTCACATACTCTGATGAACTGGCAGCAATTGATAACGGCACAAAGAGTGAGGCAAGCGAAGCTGACACTACACTCACAGTGTACAGCAGATACACTAAAAAGGCTTTAAGAAACAAGGATGCTGTGACTGCTGATATAATTGGTGTGGATGAAAAGCTGTTTGAGAAAGCAAATAATTCATCTGTTGAAATGTCTGCTGAGGAGAGTGACAGGTTTCTTAAAGAGATGGAAAATGCAAAATATGATATATATATGAATGGATACCTTATAAGCTATGAGTGCGTTTTCCCGATTGACGGTTCATTTAAAGCACTGTTTACAGTGGCCGCTGTTGTGGCTTTGATAATCATACTGACATCAGTGTACTGTATCAAAAACAGCTTCAACATATCAATCACTGAAAAAATCAGGCAGTATGGCATGCTTGCAAGCGTGGGTGCTACGAGGCGCCAGATAAAAAGCAGCGTTAAGACAGAGGCAGCAATGCTTGGAGTGGTTGGTATTCCTGTAGGTACCATGAGTGGTATTTTGGCATCGCTTATACTTGTCAAGGTGGTAAATGTGCTGTCAGCAGGCTGGCTTAACTTTGCTTTGAGCTTTCACACATCACTGCCTGCACTTATTCTTGCTGTGATAATGAGTATAGCAACCATTTATTTCTCAGCAACAGGCAGTGCAAGAAGGGCGGCAAAGGTCACACCGCTTGAAGCAATAAGAAACACAAAGGAGATTAAAATAAAGTCAGCAAAGCTTAAGACCCCGGCGATTATAGGCAGAATCTGGGGTATCGGAGGCGTTATCTCATATAAGAATATAAAGAGGAACAATAAAAAGTACAGAACTACAGTGACGTCTATTGTTATCTGCTCAGTAACCTTTATTGTGATATCATACTTTATGTCTATGGCCTTTAGCGTTGTTGGGATGTCATATGCATCAGTAGATTACAATATCGGAATAAATATGTCATGTAAAAAAGACATTGATATTGAAAAGCTCTCTAAGCTTTTGAGTGGCATTGAAGGAGCTGAGGATTATCTGGTTGGAGCAGGCTATGATTTCGATGTCAGTAAGCCGGAGTATACAAAGGAATATGGAGAGTATTGCGGGCAGCTTTATGATGACAGTGAGGATGTCTCACAAGAGTTTTTAATCACAGTTTTGGATGACAAATCGTATGATAAGTATGCGTCCGACGCAGGCATAAAAAATGCAGCTGCAGGAGCAATTCTTGTGAATAAAGGCACATTTGATGTGTATAATGAGAATAGCTCAAAATACGTCAAAAAAGAGATGGAGCTGTACAAATATAAAGCAGGAGATACAATCGAGTGTGGCTATAATGTTTATGATGATGCTTCTTCTGATGACAATGCAGCAGAAGGCGATACAGAAAGCAGCACAGATGATAATAATGCAGTGGAAGGTGATACTGAAAGCGGCACAGAGGATAACAGTGGATACGTTGACGAGGAAACAATAAATAACGGAGTCAGAAAGACTGTGGATGTAACTATTGCAGGTGTCACAGACAAGGTACCGATCGGTTATAATGGCAATAGCAATACCACGCTTTTGTTTATGAACCAAAAAGGCTTTGAAAGCCTATGGGGTGACGGCAAGAACGGTAATGAGATTAAACCGGGACATGCGTCATATTCGGCATATGTGGTTGCAGAAAATGCAGATGAATATCAGGATACATTCGAAAAGGAGACGGAAGGAAATACTGAGTATTCGCAGATTAGTTTTTATGTCAGCAATCTGGATAAGGAGATGCGCGATGAAAAGTCTCTCTTTACACTGCTTGGAGTATTTGCATACGGACTTATTGTGGTTATTGCCTTAATAGGAATCACAAATATCATCAATACCTTAAGCACCGGAATGGAGCTTAGAAGCCGCGAGTTTGCAACACTAAGAAGCATTGGAATGACAGATAAGCAGTTTGCTGGAATGGTCAGGCTCGAGAGTGTATTTATATCTGTAAAGGCACTTGTAATAGGTGTACCGCTTGGTATTTTAATAAGCTATCTCTTATGTGTTATGATGAACAGGATGGATGACGCAATCATTTATGAGCCGCCGTATAAAGCAATTATATTGTGTATAGTGGTTGTAATAATGCTGATTTATGCTATCATGAAACTATCAATGACGAAGCTTAGACACAATAACATTATTGAGACAATCAAGAATGAAAATCTGTAGGAAATGCGGGAGCTGATATGAAAAAAATACTTCTCATAGAGGACAATAAAGGAATAACAGAGGGACTGTGTGATACCTTTACAGAACCTGAATATGAGCTTTTGACAGCAGGCAATTTAAAGGAGGCTGGGGCGCTTTTGAGTGAGCACCCCGGCCTTGTGCTGCTTGATGTGTCGCTTCCGGATGGGAACGGCTTTGATTTTTACAGCGAAAGGCTGGAAAAAGAAAAAACACCGGTGATTTTTCTTACCGCAAGGGATGAGGAAAATGATATAGTAAAGGGACTTGAGCTTGGAGCGGAGGATTACATCACAAAGCCTTTTTCAGTAAGAGAGCTTGTGGCGAGAGTAAACCGCGTATTTTTACGAAGGAAAAGTGATGACAGTTCATCTGTCATACACGCAGGAAGCATAAGCTATGATTTGGACAAAAAGGAAGCAAGAAGGGCTGGACAGGTGATTGCTCTTTCAAGTCTTGAAAACCGCATACTTGATCTGCTTTTCACCAATCACGACAAGGCTGTGTCCAGAAATGCCGTGCTTGACTGCATCTGGGAGGCGACAGGCAACGATGTCTATGACCATACAGTGACTGTCTATATGAAGCGCATTAGGGCAAAGCTTGGTGAGGATGTGATAAAGACTGTGAAGGGAATCGGGTATCGTGTTGATTCAGATGAAGCTCTTTAAACAATATCGACCGACAGAGACAGTTCCCGGGGGAAAGCATGAGAAAGAAGAAATATAATTTAGAGAACAGAAAACATTTTGTGTATTTTGCGATAATATATACATGTATATGTGTGACGGTTATGGCTTTTACCGTCTTTTTCCAGTACAGGGCATATACGAAAAACTATAACGCCACAGTGGCTAAGCTATGTGCACTCATTCATGAAAAATATCCCGATGTATCAGATGGCAGTATAGCCGCGATTCTAAATGACAGCAGCTTAGGCAGCGATTATACTAATTTAAAAAGCGCAGAGACCCTCTTTAAAAAATACGGCATTGATATGGAAAAGGATTCTGCGGTTTTGTCAAATGAAAAAGCGCTTAAAGGAGCGCTTTGGTTAGACATATTTCTTGTTGTGCTTTTTGCAGGGGGCTTTTGCCTTTACATTGTGCTTATAAGATTTAGCTTTAAAAGACAGGTCAGACAGGCTGCGGATTATCTGCGCCGCATAAATCAGGGAGACTACAGACTTGTTATGGCAGATAGCACAGAGGGAGAGATTTCTATACTTAAGGGAGAGCTTTACAAGACAGCAATCTATTTGAGGGAGTCTGCGGAAAATGCAAAGGCAGACAAGCTTTTGCTAAAGGATGCGCTTTCTGACATATCGCATCAGCTTAAGACACCGCTCACATCACTTTCGATAAATCTGGAAAATCTGGAAGGAAATCCTGATATGGCATCTGAAAACAGAAGCAGGATAATGCGCAGGGCAAAGCGTGATGTGGACAATATATCGCATATGGTGCAGGCTATCTTAAAGCTCTCAAGGCTTGAAGCGGATGTTGTGGAGTTTGATGAGAAGGATACGCTGCTGTCTGAAATTGTGTCTGAGGCAGCTGACAATGTTATGGCACTTTGCGATTTGAGAGACATAAGGCTGTCCATAGATGAAGGTTCTGATAAGGATGCCTGTATACATGCTGATGCATACTGGCAGTGTGAGGCCATTACAAACATAGTAAAAAATGCAGTAGAGCACGCAGAGAGTGAGGTAAAGATAGGCTTTTACAGGTATGAGATGTATGCAGAGATAACAGTGCAAAACGATGGAGAAGCCATAAGTGATGAGGACAAAAAGCATATTTTTACGCGTTTTTACAGCGGCAGCGGACAGCCGGCAGACAGCATCGGCATAGGACTTTCGCTCGCGGAAGCAATTGTGCGTCATGACAATGGATATATCCTTGTGGAGGATTGTAAAAAAGATGTATTAAATGAAAAAAATGAATGCAGTGGCACACGCTTTGTGGTAAGATATCTGTGATAAGTTGAGAAAAATTATCAATAAATACACTAGGAAGCGATAAAATGACACTAAAAGAACTTGGCATAGGACAGAGTGCCAGAATACTTACAGTAGGCGGTGAGGGCGCACTGCGCCAGCATTTCCTGGATATGGGAGTAATCCCAAAAGCCGAAGTAACAGTTATCAAATTTGCACCGATGGGAGACCCGATGGAGCTTCAGGTGCACGGCTATGAGCTCACATTGAGGCTTGATGATGCGGCACAGATTGAGGTAGAATTAATTGACAGCCGTTCAAGAAAGCATGAGGGTCCTAAAAAGATAAGCAACACAGCCCATCCCGGACTTGGTGAGGAGGGTAAATACCATGTGAAGGGCAGTGGCAATCCCCTTCCGGATGGTGAGAAGCTCACATACGCACTTGTGGGAAACCAAAACTGCGGCAAGACAACACTTTTCAACCAGCTTACAGGCTCAAACCAGCATGTGGGCAATTTCCCGGGAGTGACGGTGGACAGAAAGGATGGCTCTATTAAAGAACATCCGGATACATCAATCACAGATTTACCGGGCATTTACTCAATGAGCCCATATACGAATGAGGAGATTGTGTCGAGAAACTTTGTGCTCGATAACAAGCCAAAGGCCATAATAAATATCGTAGATGCGACAAATATCGAGAGAAACCTGTATCTGACCATGCAGCTTCTTGAGATGGATATACCGATGGTTATCGCTCTAAATATGATGGATGAGGTGACGGCAAACTCAGGCTCAATCGATGTAAATAAAATCGAGGGACTGTTAGGAGTGCCTGTTGTACCGATTTCAGCCGCGAAGAATCAAGGTGTTGATGAGCTGGTGCGCCATGCGATACACATTGCAAAGTATCAGGAGCGCCCGGGCAGACAGGATTTCTGTGATGAGAATGATTTTGGCGGTGCTGTGCACAGATGTATACACGCGGTCAGCCACCTGATTGAGGATCATGCAAAGCTCGCCGGAGTTCCGATTCGCTTTGCTGCTACCAAAATTATCGAGGGAGATGCGCTTATATTAGAGCAGCTTCATCTTGATGAGAATGAGAAAGAGGCAATAGAGCATCTGATTGTCCAGATGGAGAAGGAGCGAGGCCTTGACAGAAGCGCTGCAATTGCGGATATGCGCTTTACATTTATTGAGAAAATCTGCGAGAGTACCGTGGTAAAACCGAAGGAGAGCAGGGAGCGTATCAGAAGTGAACGCATCGACCATGTTCTTACAGGCAAATATACGGCAATACCGTGCTTTATAGTGATAATGCTTGCTGTATTTTATCTCACCTTCAATGTAATCGGAGCAGGCCTTCAGTGGCTTTTGGAGCAGGGCATAGGAGCACTGACCGCGCTTACGGATAAGGCACTCACAGCGGCAGGTGTGAATGAGGTGCTGCACGGACTGGTAATAGACGGCATCTTTCAGGGTGTCGGAAGCGTATTAAGCTTTTTGCCGATTATCGTGACACTGTTCTTTTTCTTATCCCTCATGGAGGACAGCGGATACATAGCGAGGGTTGCATTCTTCATGGACAAGCTCCTTCGTAAGATAGGACTTTCCGGACGAAGTATAGTACCAATGCTCATAGGCTTCGGCTGTACGGTGCCAGCTGTCATGGCTACACGTACACTGCCAAGCGAGAGAGACCGTCGAATGACTATACTCCTCACACCGTTTATGAGCTGTTCGGCAAAATTGCCAATTTATGCATTCTTTGTTAGTGCATTTTTC
>ERZ1673745.2435-NODE-2435-length-9736-cov-4.285404_pt1 | contig 9736 bp, 6 predicted proteins | sample MGYA00580206_ERZ1673745 | MGnify/ENA primary metagenome ERZ1673745 (study PRJEB41218, sample SAMN15661753) | gut metagenome | host: Homo sapiens | place: Canada: London | collected 2015-08-20/2019-03-30 | study: EMG produced TPA metagenomics assembly of PRJNA649273... | reverse complement strand
AATATGATGTTCCTGTTCGCCAGGCATTCCGATAAGCCTCTAAAGAGTCTTATCTCCATGGCTCACAAAGGAAATCATATTTGTCTGTACCGTTTTTCTTTCATTTACGTTATGGATGACTTGTGAGAGGACGCTTATACATGCCCAATCAACATCATGAATCGCACCACAGAATCTGCAATTTACGTTATGAACCTCTGGTTAACTTTGAGTTCTGCCGCCTGTAACATGGATTGACGGATTTTCACAGCCTGGATGTTGCATGCCGCACAGTCTGGGACAAATAAAAAATAGAACTGATTTGTTTTCAGGATTTTGGGAGCGGTCGGTCCTTAGAAAGCATCCATTGCGATTTCAAAAGACAATGTCAATTGGATTTTGAAATCACGATGGATGCTTTCTTAGTACCGCTGCCAGCGACAACAAGCGGAAGCGCTCCTGAAAACAAACAGTTCTATTTTTTATATTTCTATACACTTTGTTGGCATGCAATTAACACAATCTGCGAAATCCGTGCCACCACCTACAAGCGGCAGTTCAAAACCTAAACTCCGGTTTAGTTCGCACTTACAACCCCGCTCTCGCAGTCCACTTCCACGTAGGCACTGGTCTTTAAGACATCCAATGCATTTTTAGCTGCGATAAGAACCGGAATATCAAGGCTTAACCCTGCGATTGCTGCATGACAGTTTGCACCCTCTGCTTCTACGATCAGTGCGGAAGCCTGACGCATCTGCGCCATCATTTCATTTGTGGTGTCTGGTGCGACGATGATATCACCGTCTTTGAAGCTTTTTAAATCTTCATTACTGTGGCACACACAAAGGTTTCCGGAAATTTTCTTTCCGTTTAATCCTTTTCCTGTCACAAGAATATGTCCTGCAACCTGTACTTTGATGAGGTTCGTTGTACCGGATACCCCAAGTGGAACACCACCTGTCAGGACGACTAATTCCCCTTTGGAAACAAATCCTGCCATCTCTGCCACATCAACTGCCTTTTCAAATAACTGGCTTGCATCCTGTTCCTCTGTGATAAGAACCGGTTCTACACCCCATTCAAGATTTAACTGACGACATACTTTTTCTGTCAGACACTCGCCGATGATCGTGCAGTTTGGACGGTATTTGGAGATCATTCTTGCAGTACGTCCGGACTTTGTTACCGTCACGATTGCTGCTGCGCTTAAATCGCCTGCCATCGTACAGGTAGCATGTGAAATTGCGTTCGTCACATCCGGGTTACACATTGTCCTGCGCTGTCTGAATCTCTGTAAATAGTTAATATCCTGCTCCGTGCGGGTTGCGATACGGACCATTGTTTTTACTGCTTCAATTGGATACATTCCTGCAGCGGTCTCTCCGGATAACATAATTGCACTTGTTCCGTCATAAATTGCATTTGCAACGTCTGTGGACTCTGCTCTTGTTGGTCTTGGATGTTTCATCATGGAATCTAACATCTGAGTGGCTGTGATAACGATTTTTCCAGCCTCACAAGCTTTTTTGATGATCATTTTCTGCATAACCGGAACATCTTCCAATGGGATTTCAACACCCATGTCACCACGCGCTACCATGATACCGTCGGAGACACGGATAATGTCATCGATATTGCGGACACCCTGCATGTTCTCGATCTTGGAAATGATCTTAATATCCTCGCCACCTTTTTCTGCAAGGATTTTGCGGATTTCCATAACATCCTCTGCGGTACGGACAAAGGAAGCTGCGATAAAATCATAATCATTTTCTACCGCAAAACAGATATCTCCGTAATCTTTTTCACTGATAAATGGCATCGTGAGGTCAACGTTCGGAACGTTCACACCTTTTTTATTGGAAATCACACCATCATTTAACACTTTACAGACAATATCTCTTGCGTTGACCTTGGTATTCACTGGTTTTGCAACCGGTTTGATCTCTACAACTTCCAGACCTACCAGACCATCATCGATCAGGATATGATCGCCCGGCTTTACATCATCTGCAAGATTTTTGTAAGTAATAGATACGCGCTCATCAGTTCCAGGAATGTCATCGGTTGTCAGTGTAAAAGTCTGACCTGTCTTTAACTCTGTTTTTCCTTTTTCAAATTCTACGAGACGGATTTCCGGTCCCTTTGTATCAAGTAAAGCTGCAACATATTTTCCCAATTCTTTGCGCAGTTTGCGGAGCATTTTTAATCTTCCCATCTGCTCATCATGCGGTCCATGCGAAAAATTGAAACGTGCAACGTTCATTCCCTCTTCGATCAATGCTCTCATCACCGTTTCATTGTCGGTGGATGGTCCTAACGTACAGATGATTTTTGTTCTTCTTGTCATAAATTCTTCCTTTCTTTTTATGGTTTCATTTTTCAAGTGTTCCTGCTGATTTTTATTCATTCGAAATGCGTATGCCTCTCCTGATTTCTGTTATAGTTTTAACAATCTCCTTAAATCAGCACGGAGTCGGCGGACCAATCTCTGCAAAACTTAAAACTTATACACTTTTCACAATAATACAGTCTCTTCTCTCCGTTTTTATTCGTATTCTTGTGAAAAATGTATAATAAATTTTAAGTTTCTTCTTTGGTACGGCGACTCCATCTACGGAGAGATTATACGAAATAAACATAAAAAAAGCAAGCTTTCTTTTGTAAAAAAACCTGCTCTTTTTGTAAACATTATGTTAAAAACATTATTTTGTGATCATGGTTCCCATACCGCCATGGATATTTGAACCGTCTTTGTTCAATTTTGTGATCAGAACAGATCTGATCGCAGAGTCACCGATAAAGTTAATGGCTGCCTCTATCTTAGGGAGCATATCGCCCTCACCAAACTGTCCCTGCTCCATGTATTTCTTTGCTTCTGCAACAGTCATGGTTGATAATGGTTTTTCATCCGGCTGTCCATAATTTAAGCATACATTATCAACACTTGTCAAAATAACAAGCATGTCTGCATCCAGCAGTTCTGCCAGTTTTCCTGCTGCAAGGTCTTTTTCAATAACAGCACTGGCACCCTTTAAGTTGTTGTCCTGCATTAATACCGGGATGCCGCCGCCTCCACAGGCAACTACGATCTGGTCAGCATCGGACAATACTTTGATTGCATCGATCTCCACGATATCCATTGGCTTTGGCGCTGCAACGATTCGTCTGTACCCGCCTTCTGTTTTGACAACGTGATTTCCTTTTTTCTCCTCTGCCTCTGCTTCCTCTTCCGTCAGCACACGTCCAATGACTTTGCTTGGTTTGTAAAACGCCTCGTCATATGGATCAACCACAACCTGTGTAAGGATCGTAGAAACGGGTTTATAGATTCCCTTGTTCAATAATTCCGCACGGATCGCATTCTGTAAATCGTAACCGATATATCCCTGGCTCATTGCAGAACATACAGACATTGGTGTTGCAGTATATTCCGGATATAATTTACAAAATTCATTCATAGCAGTATGGATCATACCGATCTGTGGTCCGTTACTGTGTGTGATCACAACCTGATAATCTTCACGGATAAAATCTGCCACTGCCTTTGCTGTTCGTTTCGTTGCCTCTTTCTGTTCAGGAAGTGTTGTTCCCAATGCTTCATGTCCAAGAGCAATCACAATTTTCTTCTTTTTCATCTCTACCATCCTCCGATGCACCTTTATATTCGCAGAACACCCGGAAAGTATCTCCGGGTGCTTTTTGTCTTGTCTGACACTTATACTGCTATTTTACCATGAACGATTTTGCAGTGCAATGTCATTTTTACATTACAGGCCACAGGCATTCTGCAAACTGTTATTTATCTTCTTCCTCAGTTTCCTCCTGTGGCAGAACAAAGGAATCGATAACCTCCCAGAGTTCATCTCTTCCCTGCTTCGTCTCGGAGGAGAATGGAATGATCACCGTACCCGGCTTTACTTTCAGACCTTCGCGGATTGCTTTTACATTCTTCTGGATCTGGCTTCGTTTGATCTTATCAAGTTTTGTGGCGATGATAATCGGTGTAAATCCCTGATAAACCATCCAGTCATACATCATTTTATCGTTTGCAGACGGATCATGACGGATATCGATCAGCAAAAAGACTGCCTGCAGTTTTTTAGAGGTATGAAGATAATTCTCGATCATTTTTCCCCATTTTTCCTTCTCGCTGGCAGAGGTCTTTGCATATCCATAACCGGGCAGATCGACCAGATACATGGCATCATTGACATTGTAAAAATTGATGGTCTGCGTCTTTCCCGGCTGCGCCGATGTCCTTGCGAGCGACTTGCGGTTTAACAGCGCATTGATCATGGATGATTTTCCTACATTTGACTTTCCTGCAAATGCCACTTCATTAAATGGATTGTCCGGTATTTTACTTGTGATACCACAGACAGTCTCCAAATTTACACTTCTAATTACCATTGTCTTTTCCTCTTCTTAATTCACTTCTTTACAAACGCCACATCCAGCACGTCTTTCATCTGCTCCACAAACACGATTTTCAGACCTTTTTTGATCTCCGGTGAAATCTCATCTATATCCTTCTCATTCTTCTTTGGCACACAGATGGTCTTAATTCCTGCATTTTTGGCTGCCAGTGTTTTTTCCTTCAGTCCACCGATTGGAAGCACACGGCCGCGAAGTGTGATCTCACCTGTCATTGCGACATCAGCGCGGACCGGTGTCTTCGTGATCGCCGACAACATGGCTGTCGCCATCGTGATTCCGGCAGACGGTCCATCCTTCGGCACTGCACCCTCCGGGATGTGGATATGGATGTCATTCTCCTGGAAAAACTTTTTCGGAATATGATACTCTTCACTGACAGAACGGATATAGCTGATTCCCGCCTGTGCAGATTCCTTCATCACATCTCCCAGCTGTCCGGTCAGCTGGAACTCACCTTTTCCCGGCATGATGTTGACTTCAATCTCTAAAGTATCTCCACCAACGCTTGTCCATGCAAGTCCACGGACGATACCTACTACATCCGTATCATTTTTCTTATCAAAACTGTATTTCTCTTTGCCGAGGAACTTTTCAAGATTCTGTTCTGTAACTTTAATCTTCTCTTTTTCTCCCTCGTAAAGCGGTCTTGCTGCTTTTCTGCATATCTCACCAAGCTTACGTTCAAGATTACGCACACCAGCTTCCCTTGTGTAACCTCTGATGATATTTGCCATCGCTTTGTCTGTGATGGCGAGATGCTCCGGTCTGATCCCATTGCGCTCCATCTGCTTTGCGAGCAGATGCTCTTTGGCAATGTGAAGCTTCTCATTCTCTGTATAACTGGTCACTTCGATCAGTTCCATACGGTCTAACAGCGGCCTTGGGATATCCTGCACAGAGTTTGCTGTTGCAATAAACAGCACTTCTGAAAGATCGATCGGTATCTCAACATAATGATCCCGGAACTTCTTATTCTGCTCCGCGTCAAGCACTTCCAGCAATGCAGACGCCGTATCCCCCTTGTAATCGCTGCTCATCTTATCGATCTCATCTAACAGCATGAGCGGATTTTTCACGCCGGCGCTGCGCAGTCCGTTCACGATACGTCCCGGCATTGCTCCGACGTAAGTTCTTCTGTGGCCGCGGATCTCTGCCTCATCCCGCACACCACCGAGACTGATCCGCACATATTTTTTATCTAACGCTTTTGCAACGGACCGGGCAATACTCGTTTTACCGGTTCCCGGTGGTCCGACCAGACAGATGATCGGGCTCTCGCCCTTGCTGGTGAGATTGCGGACAGCCAGAAATTCTAACATACGCTCTTTTACTTTTTCCAGACCGTAATGATCCGCATTTAAAATCTGCTCGGCATTCTTCAGATCCTTGTTATCTCTGGATGTCTTATTCCACGGAAGCTCCAAAAGTGTTTCAATATACCCTCTCGCCACAGCGCTCTCAGAGGAGCTGGAACTGATATTTTTAAAACGGTCGATCTCTTTTTTGATCTTCTCTTTTACTTCTTTGTCTGCCTTAATCTTACCCAGAGCATCCATAAAGTGATCTGCGTCTGATTCCGTATTATCTTCGCCAAGCTCCTCACGGATTACTTTCATCTGCTCTCTCAGCAGATATTCTTTCTGGTTTTTATCCACATGCGCCTTGACTTTCGCCTGAAAATCATTCTTGATGGCTATGATCTCGATCTCTTTTAATAAGAGTGCCATCAGAACCTCATAACGTTCGGTCATAGAAACCGCATCTAAGATTTTCTGTTTTTCCTCAAAATGTACCGGAAGGCTGTTGGCAAGCTGATTCATCAGTTTTTCCAGATCTGTGATCTCACTTAACTGGCGTTGCAGCTCTTTTCCCATTTTGGGATTGACGACCACATATTTACCAAATGTCTCCTGAATGCTCCGAAGCATTGCCTCCTTCGCTTCTTCTGGCAGTCCGTCATCCACTTCCTCGTCAAATCGAATGATCTCCGCAAGCAGATAGTCCGGATTTTCAAGAAAAGCGGACAATTCTGCCCGCTCTTTCCCTTCTACCAAAATGCGTACAATATTATTTTGTAACTTAATTACCTGCTTTACCTCAGCAATGATCCCGATCTTAAATAAGTCCTCGATATCAGGATTTTCCTGTTCCACATCTTTCTGTGCCACAAGAAAAATCTTCTGCTCATCCATCATCGCCTCTTCCACTGCCTTGATGGATTTTGCACGGCTTACGTCAAAATGGGCTACCATTCCCGGCAGGATCACCATTCCACGAAGGGCAACTGCAGGCATTTTCATAATCATTGTATCCATTTTCTATAATTCCTTTATCTGTAACAGCTTTTCCTGCTGTTATCTTTTGTTTAAGAAGCCTGTTCTAACTTCTCAACAAGTGCTTTTTCTTCTTTCTCTTCAATTGCAAGATTCTTTTCTACATCTTCTTTGGTGATCTCACATTTTGTAATGCTCTCATCGGATGGAATATGATACATCAGATCTAATGTAACAGCCTCCATGATTGCACGAAGACCACGCGCTCCGGTCTTTCTCTCAAGCGCTTTGTCCACGATTGCTTCGAGTGCATCCTTGTCAAATTCCAGACTGACACCGTCTAATTCAAACAGCTTTTTGTACTGTTTTACAAGTGCATTCTTCGGCTCGCATAAGATACGGATCATCGCATCCTTATCTAACATATCCAGTGTTACGGTTACCGGCACACGACCGATAAATTCAGGGATGAGTCCGAATTTCACAAAATCCTGTGGAAGTACATGTTTTAATACTTCCCCTACATTGTACTCATCTTTGGCGTGTACTTCTGCATTAAATCCAATGGATTTCTGGTCGAGACGTGTCTCAATGATCTTCTCTAATCCATCAAAAGCACCACCACAGATAAATAAAATATTGGTAGTATCAATCGGGATCAGTTCCTGCTGCGGATGTTTTCTTCCACCCTGTGGCGGAACAGAAGCAACCGTTCCCTCTAAAATCTTAAGTAACGCCTGCTGTACACCCTCGCCGGAAACGTCTCTTGTGATGGAAACGTTCTCAGATTTTTTTGTAATCTTGTCAATCTCATCAATGTAAATGATACCGTGCTGTGCACGCTCAATATCATAATCAGCAGCCTGGATCAGTTTCAAAAGGATATTCTCGACATCTTCACCCACATAACCTGCCTCGGTAAGTGTGGTTGCATCTGCGATTGCAAACGGAACATTCAACACTCTCGCCAAAGTCTGTGCTAAAAGTGTTTTACCGGAACCGGTTGGTCCGAGCATAAGAATATTACTCTTCTGCAATTCTACATCTGAATCTGATCCTGCCATAATTCTCTTGTAATGATTATAAACTGCAACGGACAAAACTTTCTTCGCTTTATCCTGGCCAATGACGTACTCGTCTAAAAATGCCTTCATCTCCTCCGGCTTGATCAGATTGATCTGCTCCGCAGGTTCTTCCAGATTTCCGTCAAATTCATCATTCTCCAACTCTTCGTCTATAATCTCGGCGCAAACGTCTACACACTCATCACAGATATAGGCTCCGTTTGGTCCCGCGATCAGTTTACGGACCTGATCCTGAGTCTTACCACAAAATGAGCAGCGCAGTCTCTCGTCATTTCTTCCTGTCATTTCTTATTCTCCAATGTCTCTATTTATTAGCGGCTTGTGATCACATTATCGATCAGTCCGTATTCCATTGCTTCCTGAGCAGACATATAATGATCTCTCTCTGTGTCCGCTGCGATCACGTCATAAGGTTTTCCGGTGTTTGCAGCTAAAATCTCATTTAATTTCTTCTTTGTCTTTAAAATGTTTTCCGCTGCGATCTGGATCTCCGTTGCCTGACCTTTTGCTCCGCCGGATGGCTGATGGATCATAATCTCTGCATTCGGAAGTGCAAGTCTCTTGCCCTTTGCTCCGCCTGCAAGTAAAAATGCTCCCATGCTGGCTGCCATACCGATACAGATGGTAGATACATCGCATTTGATGTACTGCATCGTATCATAAATAGCAAGACCTGCTGTTACCATTCCACCCGGGGAATTGATATATAAATGAATATCTTTTCCAGGATCCTCGGACTCTAAGAAAAGTAACTGTGCAACCACAAGGCTTGCTGTTGTCTCATTCACTTCTTCTCCCAGGAAAATAATTCTATCTTTTAATAATCTGGAGTAAATATCGTAATTACGCTCTCCTCTGCTTGTCTGTTCAATGACGTAAGGTACTAAACTCATATCTCTTACCTGCCCTTTCTTTTCATAAATATGATCTGGATCGCACTATCATGGGATCCGCACTTCTTTCACTATTGCAATATATCGGTCATACACTGCACTGATAAATATTATCCCACAAATACAGGGACGTTGGAATAGGAAAAAACATGTTTTATGAAAAATTAATATCTTGTTCGAATTTTAAAAAATACTGAACTTTTTTCTCATCAAATGCATTCTGCCATAAATCTCAAACAGACCGGCTCATAAGAGCCAGTCTGTGATATTTCCGGTCTGCATATTATATGCAATCCTCTGTCTGCTGTACGCTGCCGGAATTATTCTTCTGTTCCTTCTTCTGCTTCAGCTTCTTTTTCTTTCTTTGTCTTAGCTTTTGCTCTTTCTTTTACGTTCTCCATAATTAAGTCAACTGCTTTTGTCACAGATAAATCTCTCTTAATGGATTCTTTCTCAGCTTCTCCTAAGTACTCTTTTAACTTGTCAGCTTCCATTCCGTACTGAGCTGCCATCTTCTCAACTTCTGCATTGATCTCATCTTCAGAAACTTCGATGTTCTCTTCTTTTGCGATCTGCTCTAATACAAGGCTGCTCTTGATACGAGTCTCAGCTTCTGGACGAACCTGCTCTTTTAATCCATCGATTGTCATACCGGAGAACTGCATGTACTGCTCCATGGAAAGACCGCTCTGTGCGATTCTCTGTGCGAACTCATTGATCATGTTCTCGCACTGTGTCTCGATCATAGCTTCCGGGATCTCCATTGTGGATTTGTCGATGATCTTCTTGATTGCTTCATCTTCTTTTGTACGTTTTGCTTCGTTCTCTTTCTCAACTTCAAGATGTTTTCTTAAGTCTTCTTTGTACTCAGCTAATGTATCAAACTCAGATACTTCAGAAGCAAATTCATCATTTAACTCCGGAAGTTCTTTTGCTTTGATCTCGTTAATCTTAACTTTGAATACGGCTGGTTTTCCAGCTAAATCAGCTGCCTGATATTTCTCTCGGAAAGTAACGTTAACTTCTACTTCATCCCCAGCATTGTGTCCTACTAACTGATCTTCGA
>ERZ1673745.2419-NODE-2419-length-9796-cov-3.896828_pt1 | contig 9796 bp, 5 predicted proteins | sample MGYA00580206_ERZ1673745 | MGnify/ENA primary metagenome ERZ1673745 (study PRJEB41218, sample SAMN15661753) | gut metagenome | host: Homo sapiens | place: Canada: London | collected 2015-08-20/2019-03-30 | study: EMG produced TPA metagenomics assembly of PRJNA649273... | reverse complement strand
GGTGGGCTGCTCAACGGCTGGCTTTGGTGCTTCATCTTTCGGCTTCTCGCCCGCTGCCTTGACGAAACGATCAGTCACATCAACTACAAAGCGCTCATCAATTCCTGGCGCGTCTGGCTCCCAGCAGTAGCCGTCCATGAGGGATTCCCACACACGGCCCTTATAGATAAATTTTGCGCCCTTCGGGTAAGAATCGTGAGCGCCCGTAGGCTGCCTATAGGCCTCAATCTCTACCTTAGATGCGGCCTCTTCCACGCTGGTAGCTACCGGCTTCTCTGGGGTCTTTTGTACCGCTGGCTTTAGCTCTGGGTGCTGCTCCCACAGTGCGGCGGCGTCCTCGGCACGCTGCTCACGCACCGCCTGCTCAATCTCGGGTTGGGCATCGCGGCGGTTCACTTCTACAGTGACTACCCACGATTTAATCTCTTGGAATTGAACATCGTCTAGCTGCCTGATTTGATCTTGTAGCTCAGCTACGGTCATGGTTTCTCCTTGAAAATTAGGTGCGGCCACCACATGCGGTGACCAGAGGTTAATTAATCAAGCTTTGTCACAATGAGAGGGTGAGTAGTTCCGGCGTAGCTGATCACGCTCCATGAAAATCTATAGTCTGTCACTATGCTGCCCGTGCCAGAGATTGGGGAACTGCCATATGAGCCGAAGCCATATTTGCCGTACAAAACTGTGCCGGGGGATTCCAACCGGTAACTGCCCGGCGATAAAATGAGCTTCCCATTCTCAATTCTTGCCCACGCACTAGCGGGGATAGACCAGCCCGCAGCTTCAGAATATGTTGCGGAAATGATGCGGGGTGAGGACACCAACTTCAAACTCATTTTTCTTACACCACCTTGTAGATATTTCCCGTGTCAGCTACCTGGATAAAGTCGCCTTTCTGGCATGAGGTTTCTTTGGCTTTGGCTTGGTTTTCGGTCTCCACCATCCACACCATGCCCACCGTGCGGGCTTTCTCCTCCGCGACTACAGTGTCTACGTATCCCTTATTTGCCAGCTCTTTCCCCTCGGTCGGGCTGCTGTAGTAGAAAATCTTGCCGTCGCGTTCGCGTCCCTTGATCACCTTGCCGCCGAATTTAGGGTCGCCAGCGTCATTCGACGCGTCGCTAATATCAGCGGAGGAATGACGGTGTGATGACGGCGGGAAGCTGGTGGGCTTGCCAGTCACGGCATCCCACGATGATGCGCCAGAAGCTCCCGAGTCCCCCTTGGGGCCGGGAGGGCCAGTGGGGCCAGCCTCGCCACGAGGGCCTTGCGGGCCGGTCAACGAGGGGCTGGTCTTGCCGTTGACGGTGAGCTTGTCCCCATCCCACGATGTGGAGTCTGCGATGTTTGCGGCGCGGTCAGCGCTAGACCTAGCGCCCATGGAATACATATAAGAATTATCTGCAGACTTCTTCGCGTTCCGCTCCGACGTGTCCGCCTTAGACGCACTCGATGATGCCGACGCCGCGCTTCCTCTAGCCTCACTAGCAGACGAGGCCGAGCTAGCCTCCGACTGCTTCGCATTACCTGCCGCTGTTTCAGCACGCGTGGCACCATCCTGTGCCTTTCTCGCGTTCTCCACCGACGCGTCTATCAGCTCCACAGCCTGCGCGGCAAGCTTCTCAATCTCGCGTTGTGTGGCATCATCCGCGACTTTGGCGGCGCTCACAACCTGCTGCAAAGTTTGCGACGCGCCCGAGCCCACAAGGATAGGGATGGTTTCTACAGGCCGCCCCGCCTCCACAAGCGTCAACACCGCAGGGCCAGGCGAAACCGTAAACGACACCGAACCGCCAGTCACCGGCACACGGTCAGCGCTTCTCGTAATCACACCACCAGCCTCCGCACGCACCTCCGGGGCACGCACCAACACCTCACTAACCGCCGCCGCACGCAACGTCACATACTTCAAAGAACCCGAAACACTAGGCATAAAATTTGTCTCCTTAAGACGGATAAATAGTCACGGCCACCGACCGGACAGACGCGAACACCTCCGGCGTGGTAAACGCCACGGAACGTTTATTAGAACCTCCTGTGTAGCTCGGAGACCCGTCCGAACTAAGCCCATTTCTACTAAGTAGAAAACTCCACGACACGTTTCAACCCATCCGGATCTTGCGCCGCCAAAATAGAAGTCCCCGCCGGAATAACCGACCCAGGCTCCACACGCGTTACCGACTGCGAATCCGCCGAAAGACAATAAACCGCAGCATCCGGCTTCACCGCCAGGCCCGGGAACCTCACATGCCCACCCGACCGCCAATCCACCGGATCCCCCTCCAGAAGATTGGCGTACAAGCCCCCCGGACTTTCAAATGCAGCCATAATTACCGAACCAATCTTCAACCTCCGGCCAGAATCAGCGACTAGCGCGAATTTACGCGGGGAATTACCGTAGTAAATCTGAATACTAATAAACAAGCCCTCTATATCAACTGGTCCCTCCGTTGAAAACGAAGCTCCACGAGCGCCAGGGCCAACGCCATAATTCTTGTAATCAACATCGCCAGAACTCGTGATGATCTGGATTGCCAAGCTTCCCGCCCAATCGCCCTTAGCAGTAAACGTAAATTTTGAGAGGCGCGTACCTCCAATGCCCCAGCTTTCTTTGGATAGCGCACCATCAATGTAGTCATTCGGGATGATCTGGCCGTTGCGAGTCATAACCAATTGAACCGCCGTTTGACGCTGCAAGTACGCTGAATTTTGGGCCAACTTAATCGCAGAATCCTGCTGCGCATTTGATATGCGAGTGGCAGTCGAAACCGCATTTGAGGTTTTCACCGCGTCTGCTGCCGCATTCGTCGCCGCCGTAGTCGCCTGTTTTAGCGCATCGTTGATTTCGCCCTGCTGCAGGTTAATATTCGCCTGAGTTTGATTAACCTGCTGCTGCGACTGATTAACCAGCTGCTGCTTGTTATTAACGTCAGCCTGAACTTCATTAACCTGCCGCTGCTTCGCATTCACATCAGACTGAGCATCCAACGTCTTCTGAATACCCACATTCCAAGCTGACTGCTTGTCATTTACCATCGCCTGAAACTCAGTAAACTTCGCCACACCCTGGCGAAACTCACCATCGGGGGCATTAATCAACGACGAGACTTCACCAGACGCCTGACGCGCATCCGCCGCAGCAGACTCCACCGCCGACTGAATTAACTTCGAATCAGCCACCAGCGATGCGTACCGCTCCGTGTCCACCTTGGCTGCAGCCACAGAAGACGCATACGACTCGGCCGCCTGGCGCATATCATCAGCAGCCTGCGAATTAACCACAACATCAGCATCGAATTTAGCCACCAACCGGCGATACTCCGCCAGCTTAGACTCAATCGTTCCATCAGCGTCCGTAGCGGCCTTAAGCGCCTTATCAGACTTCGAGTTAGCAGAATTAGCCGTAGCCACCGCAGTCGAAGCCGTCTCGACAGCTTTAGACGCGGTTTCTGCGATCCCTGCCAGGTCACGGCGGGAATCAACCACTGCGCGGCGCACGACGTCGTTCTCCGCCAGGCGGGCCTCCTCATCAGAGACCAACTGGCCGCCTACGTGAATACGCCAATCAACAATCGAATGATCAGAAACAATCGGCTCAATCCTGGTTACTGGCAGCGGGACAACACGGCCCCAAATCTCAACATCGGCAATATCGCCCACATCGAAGTGCTCGAATGGTACCCATGGGCCAAGGCCAGCCAGCGTAATATCCGACTCCAAAAAGAAATCACCCTGTACCCGACTAGCCGCTTCAAGCAAGGTAGTATCCACGTCAGAGGCTGCGGCCCAGGTGTCGTCGTTCGACTCGCCAATAGAACGCACGCTCACGTCTGCGCGCACGAACCGGCGAGCAAACCCACCCACACGCTTACCAGCAGGTGCCAATTGCGCTACGTAGCCTAGCTCATTTCCCGGCGCCGAAAGCTTATAAACATCGTCGATATTGACGCCGTCTGGCACGGTCAGGGAATACTTACCGAAAGCAGAAGAGGCCACAGAATGCAGCACCGTCACCGACGCGGCATCAGCCACAAAATAAGGCCTACGCATTCTTAACCTCCTTCACCGTGAGCACGACCATCGCGTGGGGAAAAGAGCGATACCCTAGCGTGCGCTGCGGGGCTCCCTGCGATGGACTAATATCCACCTGCTCCGGCTTCATGCTCGACGTCGCCTGATTCCAACAATGAATAGGCGCATCGCCCGGCCACCACATCTTCGCCCCCAGAATCACGCCGGCATTCTTCGCCTGCGCCGCCACGGTATCCCACAGGGTGCCGTCCCGCGCTTCCAGAGAAATAACCGGCGAAGAATCAACCTCCGGAACCTCAACCACGTGATACGGGTCATCAACCCACCGCGTACCATCCGGGTCGGCCTGAGTCATCATCATCGCATCCAACGATTCTTGCGCCAGGCGGCGAATAACAAACCCCGCCTTCCCCTCCTTGAACGTGAACATGGCCTGCCCGGCGAGCTCTACACGCGCCATCTTCCACGCACGCGAATACTTCAAACCGGACTCATCCGACGTCTTCTCATAGGGTTTTGCAGACCACCACGCGGCAGGCCACGACACCGCGAAAATCGTATTCCACACATCAGCAGCATTAAGCGCGGGGATAGTCAAGGTCTGCGGTACACCGTCGTTATCGGGGTCTTCCGCGTTCGGGTTTACCACTAGGCCGCCGCGGCGGATGATCTCTCCATCATGGCCGCGCCATGCCGCTAGTAGGGTGAAATCTTCGGCATCGTCGACGCTAACCCGGCCGCTGGCATCAATATGGTCGAGGGCATCACCAATCAGCTTTTGGTAGGCGGGGTGAAGCTCACCAGATGGGGTGATGGCCGGCATCTTAAATTCAATATCGGAGGCTTCCATCCACTGCTCCGGGGCGGCAAGCCCATCCCCCAACGGCTCCGGCAACGTCATGAGCGGCTCGCCGTCGGCGTTACCGAGCCCGTACCAGCGTCCGCGCTCGTCAATCGTGCGGTTTACGTGCTTTCGCCAAGCTTGCCAATCGACCATGCTCACACTCCCCAGAGTTTTAGTTATAAAAAGGGCGAGGTGGGCTAACCTCGCGTTGTTTTAAGCCCAAAAAGCCCCTACACCAGTAAGAGCCCATTTACGTCACTGTGACGACCAAAAGGCTGATCAGGCCCACGGGTCAGCAACCTGCAGCACCCACTCCAAGCGAGCACCCGCAGGCACCACCCACGTACCAGACTTTCCGGGCTCCACGCCCTCAGGGAAAGCCCCCTCAAGCATCAAACCCTCCGGCGACATGTCCACCGTCGAAGCACCAGCCGGCAGACTAAACGACGCGCCACTCGGGCACGTCACCTTCCCACCTGCCGTCGCCACAATCTTCGGGAAGACTGCCACGTCACCAGAATTAGTGACCGTCACCGTCCCGGTACCGTACTGCACGGAAGTCCTAAAAAGACCCTCCTGGCTAAACACCGGCACCGACAAAGCAACCATCGTGCGCCGCCGCGCATCCACAGACACCCCCGGCAAAACACCAGTAGTCACATCCAAATACAGCGGCGAAAGCGGATGATCCGCATCAACCCTAAAGGTAGAAACGCCACGCCATCCCTGGCGGAACTCGCGGTACACACGCTCCAGCTCTTCCCCAGTATCCGCATGCAAATAGAACGGAATATCAACCTCAATCGGGCCGTAATTCTGCCTACCAGCAATCACACCAGGGCGCCCAGGGCGCGCCAAATCCGAACGCGACACCTGGCCACGAAGCTCAACCAACGCACCCTCCTCAGAAAGCACCGGAGATTGAGCCTGCGTACCAGACAGCAAATACTCCCGACCCGTAGAAGAAAGCAACTCAACACGCAGCATTAAATCACCTCCCCACGCTTCGTACTAGCAACCAGCGACGCCGGACGAACCACACGAACACGCGTCGACGTACCCGCCGTAGCCTCAGCCAGTAGCTTGTCGACTTGGTCTGCGGTGTACATCTTCTCACCATCCATATAGATAGTGACCTCACGGCGAATCTGCTCACGAACACCAGCGTTGGCGTACTTCGGGTCAAGCTTCCACGAAACCCCAAGCTCCTCCGCAGCCTTCTCATTCGCCTCAGCCGAACGAAGATAATCACCGCGCAGCTTCTCATTACCATCAGCCCACGCCTGAGCCTTCTCACCAAGACCCTTGATGGCATACTCAAGACCCTTAATCGTCTCCTCAAGCGGCGTGACCTTCTCATACAGGTCGATCTCTGCGCGCAGGTCTTCAACCTTGCGCTCCATCTCCCGCTTATCGTCACGGATCTCGTAGACCGGCTTCAAAGACTCATTGATCTTTAACGCCGTCTCCGCAGCGACCAGCTCCGGCATCTGCGACCGCAGCACCGACATCGGGTCGCCGCCACGGTACGAGGCCTGCGCCATTAGCTTCAACGTGCGGTCGAGGTTGGCCTGGTTGACAACAACGCCGGTTTCCTTGACCACCGCATCCAAAGCGGCTTGCAAGGAATCCATCTGCGCCATCTGGCCACGGTACTCATTAGCCCAATTACCCTTCGCGCCGAGCTTATACCCCCAGCGGCCAAGCGTATTGGAATCCATCTTTCCCTTAAGCTCAGCCAGCTCAGCCATGAGCTTCGCCACCTGCGCAGTACCGGTAGCGTCCTCTAGGTCAACACCGGCAACCTTGGCAGACATTCGCAGCAGGCGCTCCTGTGCGGTCAGCAAATCCTGCTGATTACGCAGATTTTCCCGCGTCGCCTCAGCCAGCTTCGCCTCAGCATTGATGTAATCAACCCTGGCCTGCAGCTCACCCTTCAGCGCTTCAGCACGCGCCTTCTCATACTCAAAAAGAGCAGAGATAGCCGCATCCGACCACCGCTCCAGCACGCCCTGGGACTGCAACGCCTGGAACGCCATGTAGGTATCCCAGTCCTCATGCAACCCCATGAGCTTCAACTGCGCGGCAACCGCACCCTTACGAACCTCCTCGTCGAGCTTCAGCCGGGCTTCAGCCACCTTGAGATGGCCCTCAGCCTCTGCCACGAGGCGGTCCTGCGCAGCAACCTTCAGATTAAACTCCGCGGTGCGCTGCGCCATAAGGCCACGAACAATCGACTGCTGTAGCTCCGCAATGTTGGTCTGCATGTCATGGATAATCTTCGCGTAGTCAGCAATGACCGACAGGCCATCAGCCAAGGCCTTGTATGCCTCAATCCGAGCCTTGCGAATTTTCTCAATGATTCCCTTAATGAAATCAACGATCTTCTTCACAATGGTGATAGCTACCTTCAAGGCATCCATCACCATGCCAAGCGTCAAACCAGCAGGCCCAGCCATGCCAGCAACCTGCGACAAAGCGCCGGTAACACCAGCCAGACCGGCCTGAACCGCCCCAGCAGGGGCACCCATACCAATCAGCTGATTAGCCAAACCGTGCGCCTGACCAGACAAACCCTGCATAGAGTCATGCGAAACAAGCACGATGTTGTCCAAATCCTGTGCCTGTGCCTTACGTTCAGCCGCTAGTTCAGACTCCGCCTTCTTCACATTCTCATTAGCTTTCTTCACCTCCTCGGCGTGCTTTTTCGCATTCTCTTCAGAATGCTCATCAATATCCTCACGAACTCGCTTGAGTTTCTCCTCGGCATCCGCGACCTTATCGGCAGCGGCGGCACGCTTCTCATCCGAGTCCGCTTCAGCTTGCTTAGCCTTAGCCTCGTCTACGGCCTTTTGCGCGTCATCGAGCTTGCGCTTATCTTCCTTAGACATGCCATCAGGACCAGACATGAGCTCAGACGCAGCTTTTCGCGCCTCCTCAAGCGCCTTTTCCTTCTCGGCAAGCGCCTCAACATGCCCAATAGCACGCTCACGCGAATCCCACAGTGCCTTCTCCCCATCCAAAATAGAGGAAATGACCTCATCACCCGGCAGGTCAAACCCTAGGTCAAGCATCTTACGGATTCCCGACCGCAGGTTAATCCCCTCAATCGACTCAGGGTCTGCAACCTTCGCCAGCGAGGCCTGCATGCTATCGAGGCGCTTGGCCACCATGTCAGTATGGCCCCGCAGCGCGGGCACCAGGTCACCAACAGCACGCGCCAAATCACCCAGCGAGCGCATACCAGAGTTCTTCAGAATGAACTCGTCTTCGCCGGAGTGGTTGAACGCCGCCACACCATGCGGCAGGATGCCGCCGGTGTCGTACAGGCCGAGCTTCTTACCGGCCCACTCAGTAGCAGACTTGCCAGCAGATTTAATGATGTCGCCAACCTCGGACGCCGCCTCATAGACAGTGCTTAGACCATCGCCGAGCGCATCCACGCCAGCCTTAATACCCTTCGGGAAGACTTCCTTGCCGGCGCGGTACACGCCGCGAGGAATTTCCTTCCACGCAGGTGGGCCAGATGGAAGCATCGACTCAATCGGGTTGAGGATGCGATTCATCGCGCCCTTAGCCTTGTCGAGGATGAAATTCTTCATCTGCTCCGGCGACGGCCCGCCACTGCCCTTGCCGACGACGAATGCGCCGCCAGGGCCAATAGGCAGGTGGTAATGCGTAGTGAAGTACGAATCGTTAGCGCCAACAGCGCCAGGGCCGTACTTCACCATGGATGGTGAACCGCCGGACTCGACGTTGACCGCGCCAATACGCGACGTCGCGCCCAGGGTACCGGCAGTGTGGCCACCGGCAGCGCCACCGTTTGTCACGCCAATGGAAAATGTATGCGCCTTAAGACCGGCGACGAAACCCTGCGGGCCGGATGGGTGCTGCGTGTTGCCGCCACCGTTAAACGCCATGGTGGCCCACTGACGTGCACCATTACCGCCGCCAATCACATCCGCAATACCGGACATAAAGCCGGAGCAGTCAGTGCCGCCAGCACCGTCAGCAGACCCGCCTAGAACATATGGGCGGCCACTGCGGGACTTCGCCCACTTGTGGGCACGCTCCAGCTGCAGCTCCCACATCGGGCGAACCTCGCCACCATCCTTAAACGCCGGGAACAACGACGGCGCGGCTCCAAGCAGGTCACCCTTCTTGTTATCCACATGCTTCGGCAACAATGTCAGGTCATTGCCGTCAAAGCTAAACGCCTGCCCATTTTGGATAGCTTCACGCATGGCGTAAACAGCCTGCTGGCCACCAGCTTTAAGCACGTCCTTGGCAGTCCATACGTGCTCGCCATTCGACAGCCACGCAGGAATATCGTCCGAAGTGCCAGAACCAGGGCCACGGATAGCGCCACCAGTGGCATAACCGCCGATGGGTGATAGCTTCGTAGCCGTCTTCGGCTTTAGCGGCAGGAACGAACCGATGGTATCCCACGCCTTGGCAATACCACCGTTGTACACGGTATTGATCATGAAGTTGATCGGTGCGGCAAGCGCGGACTTCAACCCATTCCATACCGTCTTAATACCCTCAACAACGGTGCCGAAGAATCCCTTCAGGCGGTCGAGAGCACCACGGAACGGCGTAAACACATTGCCATCAATCCACTGATACGTAGCGTGCATCGTGCCCTTGAGCCAATTCCACTTGTCACTAATCCAGCCTAGTACTGGGGACACAACCGAGTTCCAGAGGCTCTGCAGGCCAGACATGAACGGCTGGATCGCGTTTTGGTCAATCCACGCCCAGGCCGCGGAAACAACATCCTTAAGCCAATTCCACTTATCACCAATCCAGCCAATAACCGACTGAACAATATTCCATAGATTATGGAACGCGTCGATATAAGGCTGGATGACATTGTCTCGAATCCAATCCCAGGCAAAGGAAATGGCATCCTTCATG
>ERZ1673745.2413-NODE-2413-length-9823-cov-8.186220_pt1 | contig 9823 bp, 9 predicted proteins | sample MGYA00580206_ERZ1673745 | MGnify/ENA primary metagenome ERZ1673745 (study PRJEB41218, sample SAMN15661753) | gut metagenome | host: Homo sapiens | place: Canada: London | collected 2015-08-20/2019-03-30 | study: EMG produced TPA metagenomics assembly of PRJNA649273... | reverse complement strand
TGAACCAGGGACCTCCAGATTATGAGTCTGTTGCTCTAACCAACTGAGCTACCTCATTATCAACACGTTAATTATCTCTTTGTAAGTTCTAAGGTCAACTATAGGTCAACATTGAACTTACTGTGCAAAGATATGAAATCCGTTTAATTTATCAAAAGATTCATTGTATCAATGCTCATTAAGTATAGGGTTCTGTCTGTTTTACATTCTTTAATGTACTACTTTTAACCTTCTCTAATCATCATACTTAAGCCTATGAAACAGGTTTTCTCTTCTATATCAGTATGTCATAATGTAGCTTTTACATTAGATTCACTCTTCCCTTCTTAGTACCTTTGTAGTAGATAAATCAATTATCAACCCATTTACATTAACACTGATATGAGAGTAACGGAAAAGGCTAACTCAATTCATTATCTACCACAAGAGATCAAAGAAACTACTCTTACAGAGATCACATACTTACCTGTTACAAGGGAGATGTTAGAACAGTTCTTCTTAAATTCAACTAAGAAAGATAAGCCTAAACTGGTTAAGAAGAGAAGGAAGTAGATTAAAGGCAGCAAGTGAATTGAACTTCAAATGCTGCCTTCATTTTTTACTTGGGAATTATCCTCTTTTATAGGTCATCTTAGCTCTAACTTCATAACCTTCATCTTTGAAGTAGTGTTCAAGTACTAACTTGTCAGAAGTAATCTCAAGAACTTTTAAGTCATACTGTTCATGTTCGTCTTCAATGAGTGTTATAACATTACCATTAACAGACCATTTCTCAATGCTTTGAGGATTGCTTGTACCGTCTAAATCGTACTGACTATATGTACCGTCTGCTCTAAAAGTAAAGTGACCAAAGTACTCGTACTCTTCTTTAGGTGCATGGCTCCATTCGTAGTCTGGATAATTAGCTTCTTTAATGAATCCTTCTTCATAGGTTAATACCCAATGTCCTATTAACTTCTCTGCAAGAGGTCTGTTATCTTCTTCGTCGTCATCATCGCCACAAGCTGCGAAGTTTACACTCATCATAATGGCTACTATAGCCATACCAATTAATCTTAATGTCTTCATAAGGAATTGCATTTACTTCTTTTGATAAGTCATTTTAGAGTACTCCTTGTCACCATCTGGCTTGACTTCATCACGTACAAGAACCAACTTAGTAGCTGTAATCTCTGTAACCTTCAATTCATAGGTATCTGTATCTGAACCATATCGAAGTGAAACTATCTTATCTGCTAACGTCCATTTACCATTACCAATGACAGAGTTATCTAATTCATATTCAGTGAATGTACCGTCTGCTCTAAACGTCAAATGTCCATAATCGTAGCATTCTCCTTCAGGAACTCTAGACCATTCTTCATCATGTTCGGGATATGCAGGATTCTTCTCATACCCTTCTTCATAAACTAATATCCACTTCCCAAGTAGCTTCTCTGAAAGAGGTCTGTTATCCTCTTCATCATCGTCACCACAAGCGGTAAAGTTCAAGCACAGTACTACCATTAACAAGGTTGTACCAATTAATCTTAATGTCTTCATCGTTATATAAATCTGTTTGTGTCTCTACGTTCCCATTAGAGGCGTTAGTAATTGAGATATAAGTGTGAGGAACGCAACACGAAGGTTGCACACTTCATTTAATAGAACTGCAATTGATTAGTAGATAGACTGTCTGTTTCTTAGATACTTGTATTAATGCCAACCTGTTCCCTATAGTTGGCTACTACACACAAAGAGGCGTGGGAACTACTGAAATTACCTAATCTGAAGCTCTGGACTGCTCTCTACTTGGTAACAAACAATAGCCCACGCCAAACGATATATAAACTACCTCTGATTGAAGTAGATATATAACATTGACGTGAGCGTTCTTGCTCATTATCCTAAGTAGATGAAATTGTCCAGATTTCAGATTAAGGATAATATCTTAAACGCTCTTCATTAACTATGTCCTTTCAGTCCTAACTCATTAGGTATCTGAAATTGCTACAAAGTTACGAATTTACGTTTGATTAGCAAGAACTATTGTTCATTAATCGTTGAGGCTTACCTCTAGTCTATAAATCAAGGTTAGGAGCAAATTAGTAAAGTCCCTATAAAGGTAGAATTTTAGAGATTTGATCCTAACCAAGTTATAAGTCTATGAGCTGATAAATTGATTCTTGATCCGTTGAACTGTAGAGATACCAAGACCTTGTAATTTAGCTACATTTCTAATTGAGTAACCTTTCTTTAAAAGCTGAATCACCTCTTTATACTCTTCTCGCTTTCTCTCTTCTGTCTTAGTACTGCCAACCTTTCTGCCAAGTTTACCACCCTTAGCAATGTAGTTAGCTCTTCCACTGTTGAGGCGATATACTATGTTAGAACGTTCAATGTTAGACATTTCCGCTAGTATGGTTATCAGAATTGAGACGATAGGATTAACTTTACCGTCCTTTTGAAGTGTGTAAAGTCCCAAGTTCTGAATGTAAACTGATACTTTAGCTTCATGTAGAATTTCTAAGGAACGAAGTACCTGTAATGTACTTCTGCCCAGTCTGGATAATTCAGACAGTAGCAAGTAATTAACAGGATTGGCGGTACAGTACTCTAAACAGTCCGTTAAAACTTGCCTCTCTTCATTCTTCTTAGCACCGCTTATATGTTCCTCAAAGATAGAGACTACTTCAATCTCCTGTGCGTTGGCGTACCTTGTTAAATCTTGAATCTGTCTTGCTGTATCCTGTCTGTCACTTACAGAGGATACACGTGCGTAAATCACTGCATTTGCTTTCATTAAAGTCTTTGATTAAATTGATAACATGAAAGAATGTGTTCAAACCACCTTTATAGATTTAATTGAACACATTCCCAATTTGAACACAAACTAGTTAAAGCGTGCCTTCGTCATTAAAGCTATAGTAGCTTTCACTTGTCATAATGATATGATCCAGTACATTAATCCTCATTAATTCGGCAGCTTCTTTAATGAACTTGGTTAATTGTATATCCTGTATACTAGGCTTTAAGTTACCGCTAGGGTGATTGTGTGCCAAGATTAAAGATACAGAGTTAGTAAGTAGCGCAGCTTGCAGTATCAATCTGACATCTACACTTGTCTCTGTTATACCTCCTTCTGAAATTAAAGTATATCCCAGAACTTGGCTAGCCTGATTTAAGAAAAGTACTTTAAAGTACTCCTTGTAATCTATCGTACCTTCTTTATAAGTAGGTAGTAGAATCTTGTAAGCGTCAGCAGAACTGGCAACTTTGCTTCTCTTTTTGGTAGTAGGCTTATAAGCAAGCTCCACCTCTCCAACTTTATAATCTAAATTCATAATGTCTAATTAGTAAAGTGATTGTCTTAGTAACTTCTACCCTTTAAGTAGAGCATAGGCAAGTAAGGCTATATAGCCCACTATTAATAGAGGAAATGATAACATAGCTATAATCATAGTGACGGTTACAACTAGTAGATAAAACAAGCTTTTCATAGTCTTATCAATTAGAAGGTTGTCTAAATGCGAAGTATACCACTCCTAGAACTAGTAAGCCCACAAAGAATTGTGGAAGTAGAATCAATGGTACGATTAGTATAGTTCCAATCGTAGCTAACATCTTTAAAGTCTCCATACGTGTTGTCTTAGATTAGTAATCAGTAAATTAGATAGTAAATGAATGATCTGACATGAAGTACTTGCCTTATCACTTACTTCTGTGTCTGCTTATACTGAATCATCTGTTAGCTATAGATTGAACAGTACATTTCATAGATTCAAAAGGTTTGTGAGTTGGAAAGCGATTCACGCTAAACTATTCATTTCACTTCAATCATGGGGAAGGGGTGTTAGGGGTAGCAATAGCGTAGAGTGCGTATCTTATACCTCATGCTCACTGTCTGATTAATGATCCTACTCTATGTAATTCTAATCACTATATAGAATTACTTCTTATATATAAGGTAGTGGGGGGGATGATTTTAGATACTACCAAATTTGAGTTGGGGTGTATAAGAAACTCCAAACCAATTTAATGGTCTGGAGTTCAATCCTACTCAATCAGTGCCTTAATTCCCTTTATAGTTCTATACCTTCTCAACGTCTGCCCAAGCTGCTTATATCCCTGCTCCAAGAATGGATATTTATCTGTTATCGCTTTTAATTCCCGTTGCTCATTATCCGTTAGGGAAGACTTCTCTTTTAAGTCACAGAAGCGTTTAAGGTAGTCTTTGAATTGTATTGGTTTGATAATGTTCTTTACTACCTTTTCATCTGCGATACTCCATTCATACCCTTTGGTTAGTGACATTCCCAATTGCTTATAAGCCTCTTGCAATGCTTCTGCTGACCTGTACACTATACGTGTAGTCCAGTGTTGGTAGAGTTTTAACTGGGCAACCATGTCATTGACTTCATACCTGTCACCCTTCTTGATGATATATGTATCAGCCCCCAATTTCTTAAGTTCATCGTCCTGCTGTTTCTTTGCAGCTTCCCCTAACTTGCTCTCATTTAATACCTGTACCCGTTCCTCTGCTGCTGCAAGTTCCTTAGCTATCTTCTGCTTCATTTCAGCAAATGGAAGGTAGTAGTTCATAACCTTTGGATTGAAGATATGGACTATCTTGTTTCTGAACGGATTGGACTTGGTTCTGATACGTCCTGCAATCTGGGGTATATCCATATCAATACTGATTAGGGTATGTTTGTTGTAACCATCACTAACAATGAAGCAGATTGCCGTTTCAGAGTAGTAGTCCACTCCTTCAAATGCCTTACAGGTCACAAATGTAAACCGTTTGGCGGGAGCTGTTGAACTGGAGATTTCAAAGCCTTCCAGTTTGTAATGGTTCTTCTCGTCATCCGCACATATAATTCTGCAATCATCATTAGTTAGCTTAGCCTGTTTAAGTATCTCCTTAATCTCTCTTACGCTATTAACAAAGAAGTAGGCTTCCTCACTCTTAATCCCGTCTAACACAAAGTAACCGTTGTCTTTATAATGCTTGATAACGTTAGCTGCTGTAGTGCTTGCGCTTTTACATGGATATGGGTAGATTGTAATCTTATCCACTGTCTTCCAGTCAGCCACGTACTCTGTCATTTCAGCAAAGACTTTGGGCTTGAACAGTTCTGGGATAGGGGTTGCGGTCAGGAAGCAATGGGATTTGAAGCATTTGAAGTTCTCTATGACTTGATTTATCACCATTGTCCTAAACCCATACTGTTTCAGAAGGTTATGGTATTCATCTGCCAGTAATTTGAACTCTGACGCATTGATAAGAGGAATTAAAGTCTCTACCTTGTCATACGTGCAAATTATCTTCTTTACTCCGTCCTGTTCAAGGAACTTCTTTAACTTGGCTTGCACTGTCTTAGTGAACTTGCCATACAAGCCAAACAGTCTATCATTAGTAGGACTTACGCCTGCTTGAATCTGTGACCTCTTCCAAACTAAGTCATTTCCATCTCTGTCTTTAGGTGGATAACACTTATTAATTACTAACTCTGTCGTAGGTACGGCAATTATATAATTCTCGTCATTAGTAAGTGCTATCGTAGTAGCACCACATCCTGTCTTCACCTTGTTGAAGATACAGTTCTCTGGGAAGTCATCCATAATGAGGAAGCCGTCCCGTTCTTGAATTTCTAGCTTTACCATAAGTTATCTTTGGTGATTTTAAATCTGTTAGCTGTGACCCTAATTATCAAACTTTATATAACTCTCAACTCTAAATTCTGGGGTAATTCATCCTTTTATATAGGGGTAATTCACCACTCTTTGGAGATTCCAACTTTATCATCATCTCTGCTTGGTGATTTACAAACTGCTACCTGTGACCCAATTAATCAGACTTTAGATTACTCTCTACTTCAACTACTGGGGAAAACCACATAATTATATAGTGGAAATTCACCACTTTCTGAGAATTGAGAGTAGAAGAGCCAACCTGTCACATTGGCTCTCTGTTTGATTGGAGTTAGGCTTTCAGTGCTTCTTTAAGCATTACTTGGAAGTCATCCTCTTCTTTGACCTGTTTCAGTCTCTCTTCATTAAGATTCAGAGCCTTCAATTTATCCAATGCCTCAAATGCTTGCTCCTCACCGTTTATCTTAGCGTAACTGTTAAAGCCTTTAATGAAGTATCGCTTTGTGAGAAAAAAGACTGTGATGTGGGCAGCTTTACATAGTGTAATGAATCTGTCTCCCCTCTCAATTTCAACTGTCGTACCTTTAGGCAGCTTGTACTCTTCACCCTTCAAGACCTTGTCAAGTGCTTTCTCTGATATGCTCTTCCTTGTATAAATCAGACTTGCCGTTGTAGGATTGAATCCCTCTTTGATAAGTTCTGCCATATTCTTGAACAATGCTTCTTCTGATGTCAGAGCAGCTACTGTCAGTCTGTCTCTCTTGTCCCAGTTACCAACAGTGTTGATGTCTACCAGATATGCGCCTATGTTCTCAACTTCTTTGACATATACATTAGGAATGACTATGTCGCCCTTGATTGCGTTTAACTTGGCAAATGCAGTACCTCTGTGCTGTCCGTCCAGAATCACATAGTAGCCTTCTGCTTCCTCTGCACTTAACTCTCTACCATTGATGTCTGTTACAGTATATCCTGCTTCTATCAATGCTTTGGCTTCCGCTACAATGATTGGGTAGGCTTCTTCATACTTGCCATTGTCAATAATGGCGATGAACTCATCCACTTTCTTGGAGTTGATAACCCTGTTGTGCCTAACAAAAGCTATCTTCTTTGATACTTCCTTACTTTCCTTAGCCAGTCTGAACGTGATTACATCATCTTTCAGAGCTACAGTAGATGCTTGCTTCTTGCTTTCAGCCTGTGCAATCACTTGTTGTAATTGGGCTATAATTTCCTGTTGGGCATTAATGATGGTATCATTCATTCTCTTACTGATTAAACTCTTCAAGTCTTTCTCTTCCTTAGCAAGGCGCTTCTTTAAATCTTTAGTGCACATGGTTGCCATAGTTTTAATGTTGGCTACTGTGTGTACGTTTTCAATTACTTTTAATAAGTTTGTGTCCATACTTTTTTTAATTTTAATAGTTCTTAATGATTGCAACCTCTGGTTAAGTGTGCACCCTTAACGTTTGATTGCATTGCAAAGGTGAGGAATTGTCAAGAGGTGTGTTATAAAGAATGGAGAGCCATTTCAAGGCAATTCTTTAGATAGTAGTATATCAGTAAGTTAGCTAATTTAAGGATATAAAAAAACTACCACGTAATTACATGGTAGTCTGTGAGGATTGGTAGATTATAAATTACCAGAGATGTCCTGTAGATCGATTAGTAGGTGAGAAATTGTAGTCCGCTATCTGCTTAGGCTTCCACATAGGTTTATAGCCTTGCTTCACTAAGTAGGCTATAGCTGCATTGGTGTAGTTCTCGTCATCATTGAAGCTGCCTTCTTCAAACAGTAGCCTCATGTAGTCTAATGTCATGCGTATCTGTTCACTCTTTGTCTTTAGTGAAGAGTACTTCTGTAACAGGTGGAATGTACCATACATGATTAATTCGCAAGCATGATTCTTAGTCTTTCTGCCTTTCTTGGCTGCATATACTTCCTTCAATTCCGCTTGGGCTTCTTCCAGACTGTTTACTCCTAAGTATATATGTAGGTAGTTATCCAGTAAGTCAGTAAGCCAATGACATGAGTTGTCTAATGTTATCTTCTTAACTCCATTATCAATGGTGATAGAATTTAGTGATCTCAACTCTTTCTTCTTACTAGGTGAGTACCTCTTAGTGTTTAGCAACTCATATAGCTTTAGCATTTCTGGACGGACTTGTTCCAGATAAGGTAGTGTGTCCTCTGACATGGTAACTTCTGTGTAAAGTTCACCATTCTTATACTTCTCATATATAGCAGCTACTACAATCAAGGTTGTACCAATGACTTCGTTATAGTCTGTTTCTCCATGATCTTGTAACAGGTCAAACTGTTTTTTTAAGATCTTATCATCTGACAAGGTGATAGTGATGTTAAGGTCTGAGTCCATTATAAAGCTACTAGGGTCAAATGTCTTACTCGTTGAGGCTGGTCTTGGTGCGTAACGGTGATAGTCAAATGCACCATTATCTACTGCAAACTCATCCAGAATTGGACTATCAATCATATAGGCATTGGCTATCTCCTTATCAATCCCATTGGGATAGTGAGTATAATAGGCATGTAGTAGTTCACTCTCAAACATAGCACGCTTATAACCAAAGTACTCTGTTAAGATTGGCTCTAATTGCTTTAGTTCTGGAATTGGTAGTATGTAATCTCTCATGTCGTATCTACATTAGGAGCTGTAAAGTTAAAAAGAAATCCCCACTTGCATTGCTACAAATGGGGATAATCTTAAATTACTTGCCAAACACGTACTTTACTACTTTGGCATTAGCCTTGTTCTCATTCATGAAGTCACGTTCAATGTAGATGTCAGTAACCTTCATTGCTTCATCAACATGGTTTAACGCTGCATGGACTGTGTACTTGTCAATTCCTACTTTGTTGAGTGCTATGGTAGCCCATGAGTGGCGGGCGGCATAGAACTCCAAATCATCTACTTCTAAGATTGCTCCAATTTCTTTAAGCCCGTAATTGATAGCCTTGTTGAAGCCTTTTTCATCTGTGTAGTATTGGTAGAAGTTAAACAGACGTTTACCTGTACTATCCTTGTACTTATCAATGAGAGGCTGTACTATCTTAGGAACATCCACCATCATTTTTGCACCATCCAATCTACGAGTCTTGGTCTTGGTTCTGTTATAGACAATTGTGTTCCCTTTCATATCAGTAGCATTATAAAGATCTGCTGAATTGATTCCCATAAGACAGAAGGATAGAATGAAACAATCCTTAGCCAAGTTATAGCGGCAAGTAGATTTGTAGCCTTTCTTCAGGTCTTTGTAAGGCAACTTCCACACCTTTTTAATGATGTCTGCTGGAATGGCTCTCTTACGGGTAGCTTCCTGTTTTGGTATCTCAAACTCATCAAAAGGAGAATTGGAGATGAGGATTAAGTTCTTGTCTTTCTTATTGAACTTGCGTTTAGCTTCATTGAACAGCTTCTTAATGCTTATCAAGTAGAGGGAAAGGGTACGGTTAGAGGTGACACGTTTACCCTGTTGCATTAGTTTCTTGGTACGTGTATCACGTTCTTCAATTAAGAATGCTTTGAATTGTTCCAAGAAGTTTAAGGTGATAAGATTTATATCTAATTCCTCCTTACCAACAAACCGTACCAAAGCATTGATGGCAGTTGTATAATTGGGTGCGCCTTTGATTGTAGTTGAGGCTATCCATTCACGACTGAACTTTATAAAATCTATCATTTGACTTTTCTCTTGTTCTCCATTCAAGAAAGCAAAGACATCTTCAAGTGTGTAATTGTTTTGGTCTAGTTGGAGTTTGGTGCACTGCTCTCTGTAGTAGAGTACAAGGTGATCAATTTCCTTTTTAATGGGAGCTTCCTCTCTGAATTTGAAGGATTTTGTGAGCTCTTTGGATGTTACGAATAGGCTTGTAGATAGTCTTCTTACATTTCTATTCAACGTAAATCGCACTTTTACGTTGTATGTCCCATCACTTCTTTGTTTGTCCCGTTGGACTTCTGCTTTAATTGTCAGCATTTTACCTACTTGTTTTTGAGGTCAACAATAGGTCAACAATGGGGTAATTTGAGGTGATTTTACTGCAATTTGCGCCATAATCAGAGAATCTATACCAAAAGAAAAGTCCTCATAAACTGCTGTCTATGAGGACTTTCTTTGTGGACCAGCCTGGGCTTGAACCAGGGACCTCCAGATTATGAGTCTGTTG
>ERZ1673745.2385-NODE-2385-length-9942-cov-4.388793_pt1 | contig 9942 bp, 10 predicted proteins | sample MGYA00580206_ERZ1673745 | MGnify/ENA primary metagenome ERZ1673745 (study PRJEB41218, sample SAMN15661753) | gut metagenome | host: Homo sapiens | place: Canada: London | collected 2015-08-20/2019-03-30 | study: EMG produced TPA metagenomics assembly of... | reverse complement strand
GGATTTTTTAAAGCGCCGCACATTCACATAACACGGATCATCCCCGCCGGACAAAAACAGCACCGGCAGCTTCCGGTTTGTGCAATGCCATCCATGGAATCCATACGTCTCCTTCAGCAGATCATTCAGCGCAAAAAAAGCATCATCCGAAAACGTAAATCCACAGAGCGGATTTTCTTCATACTCCCGCACCACCTCCGGATCCGAACAGCACCAGGCGAACCGGCTCTTCTCATCCGCAAACCGCGCCGCAAACGATCCAAACGACATCGCCTCCAGAAGATTGCTCCGATGCTCATCCCCGAGCACCGCCGCTTCCGCGTGTCCTACAGCCGCCCCCAGCGGCCGCAGATAATTTTTGCTCGGCGAACCGCACACAATCAGCGCATCCAGCTCCTGGTCGTGTTCCTTCGCGTATGCGCGCACAACCAGGGATCCCATACTGTGTCCCATCAGAACAAACGGAAGATCCGGGTACTCCTTCTTTGCCCACTTCGTGACAAGAAACAGATCCTCCACAAGTCCTGCGCCGCCTGCGCCGTACATAAATCCGAGGTCCTGCTCCGACTTCACACTCTTTCCGTGCCCGCGGTGATCATGAATCACACACACTACACCGTGTTCCGCCATAAACTCCATAAACGGCAGATACCGCTCCTTGTATTCGCTCATTCCATGGCTGAGCTGCAGAAGCGCCGTCCGCTGTACGCCCTCCTCCGGCTCCACCACAAGCCCGTCAAGCACCAGTCCATCCACCTTCGACTGAATCGTAAAACCTCTTTGCATTGCACCTTCCCCTTTCTTCCAGAACGATGCCGAACTGCCCGAAATTCTAAACCTCCGTGTCCTCCGAAATTTCCGGCGGAACCGCAAACGACAATGTAATCCGATCGTAGCACTCCTCGCACAGATCAAACTCATGCTTTTCCAGGTCCTTCCCGGAAAAGTACCCCCACGTCGTGTCGACCGAGCAGATCCCCTCCAGCAGCATTCCATTCTGTATTTTCATGTTTTTTCCGCAGCAGTTGCACACTGCCGCCTCCAGCTCATTTGTATTTTTGTTGTATTTCCGCATTCTTCTTCCTCCCGTGTATCAAAAAACGTTTCTTTCTTCGTTCCTGACACAAAACAGAAATCAGATTCTCCTGTGTCCTGTCGATTGTAACACATCTTTCCCGCCATTCCTACTGGGAATGAAAGGAAAGTCCTGTGCGTTAAATGCGTATACAATAACAATTTCTCTCTATCTCTTCGGAACCGATTCATCCGTCCGGCTCATCAGCACCGCATCCTCCTTCGGGAGATCGTAGTACCCCTTCCTGAGGCCGTCCTGCACAAAGCCAAGACTCTCATACAGATTCCGCGCCGGCGTATTGCCGATGCGCACATCCAGATGAATGACGCGCACCTTTCTTTCCTGCATCCGACGGAACAGCTCTTCCATCAGTGCATGGCCGATGCCGCGTCTTCTCGCTTTTTCTGCCACGCAGACATTTGTGATCTCACTTTCATCAAAGGAAATCAGGATTCCGAGATATCCTAAAATTTCACCGTCCTCCTCTGCTACGAGAAACAGTGCGTCGTCACGGATCAGAAAGGTAAAAAATCCCGTCTCTGTCCACGGAATCGAAAAGTTGGCCTCCTCAATCGGCATCACCTGCTCCAGATCATCGATCTGCATTTCACGGATTGTGATCATTCGCTTTTTTCTCCGTTCTCCTGTTTTTTCACCACATCGGCATGCTTCACAGATTCCCGCTCCGCTCTTTCCCGCTCCGCCTGCGATTTTCTCAGGTATTCCGGCTCGTGCTCTTCTGCCGTCTGAATCTTACCTTCTTTGTAATAAACCTCAGCCAGTGCTCCGACGGCTGCCGCTCTCTGGCGGTTGACGTGCGCCGGTGCAAACGAAAACGGAATCGTAAGAAGCTCCTGCAATTTTTCCCGGTAAACCGCAACGCCGTCCCCCAGGAAAATAACCTCATGGTCAAGACAATTCAGGCCCTCCGCCAGTGCCTCAATGCTCATCGTATCCTGTTCCCAGACCGTATCGAGACGATGATCCGTGTAACAGTAAACTCCGGTATAGACCTGGTTTCTTCTCGCATCCATGATCGGGCAGACAAATTTGTTAGTATCCCATATATTGTACGCGATTGCCGCCGTCGTTGGAATGGAAATCAGTGGTTTTTCAAGTGCCAGACCAAGTCCCTTGGCTGTTGCAGAACCGATGCGAAGACCGGTAAACGAGCCCGGACCTCCGGCAACTGCAATCGCATCGATCGTCGAAAGATCCAGCTCTGTCATGTTCGAGATTTCATCCAGCATCGGAAGCAGAGTCTGGGAATGTGTTTTTTTATAATTTACGGTGTATTCCGCAAGCAGTGTGTCATTTTCAACAACAGCCACCGAAGCCACCAGGCCGGAGCTGTCCAGTGCAAGTATTTTCATAATTTTTTGTTTCCTTTCCGATATTTCCTTCCTGTGCAACTCATTTTGGCAATCTGCCGGAAACAGGGATCTTTGCGATCCCCTTTTGTTTTCCACCACATTCAGGATTTTTTCCTTTTATTCCACCGTAATTTTCCGGTAATCAAACCCTTTCTCGAGGTCTTTTTCTATCGTAATCGAAATCGCACCCTCCGGGATCAGCTCTTCAATCAGTTCTGCCCATTCGATCAGGCAGACACCCTCACCGAAAAAGTAATCATCGTATCCGATTTCTTCCATTTCTTCTATATCACCGATCCGGTAAACATCGAAATGATAAAATGGCAGACGTCCTTCCGTATATTCCTGAATAATGGTAAAGGTGGGACTGTTGACTGCCTCTGTGATGCCAAGTCCTTTTGCAAAGCCCTGCGTCAGAACGGTTTTTCCAACACCAAGGTCTCCGTTTAATGTATAAATCTGGCCAGGCTTCGCCGCTTTTCCCAGCTTTTCGCCAAGGGCAAGCGTCTCCGACGCAGAATTTGTTTCTATGATCATATGCTTTCTTCTCCTCTTTTTCTGCCTATCATTTTAACACAAACAAAAAAGTAATACAACCGCAGAACGAAACCGCTTTTCCTTGCTTTTTCTATCTGTTTTCGCTATACTATGTATCAGAGTTTCGCGGCCCAAAAACGTCCCACTCCTGTTTTTTCGGCCCGGAAAACGCGGTAAAACACGCTCTGCGCTTTTGTCCGCGTAAATCAAAAAGGAAAGAGATCAAAACTGTTATGCTGACTGTAATGAAATTTGGCGGAAGCTCCGTCGCAGATCTTGCACACATCCGCAATGTAGCACAGCGCTGCATCGAAAAACAGCAGGCCGGAAGCCAGGTCGTTGTCGTTCTCTCCGCGATGGGAAAAACGACGGACGGACTGATTGCAACCGCAAAACAGATTACGGAAAAACCGTCCCGCCGCGAGATGGATATGCTTCTTGCCACCGGTGAACAGGTTTCCGTTTCCCTGATGGCCATAACCATGATTCAGATGGGCATCAGTGCTGTTTCTTTAAATGCCTGGCAGGTACCGATGCACACGACCTCCGATTATCAGAACGCGCGCTTCAAACGGATCGACACCGAGCGCATCCGTAAAGAGCTGGATGACAACAAAATTGTCATTGTCACCGGCTTCCAGGGGATCAACAAATACGATGATATCACAACGCTCGGACGCGGCGGCTCCGATACGACTGCGGTTGCCCTCGCTGCAGAGCTGCACGCGGATGTCTGTGAAATCTACACGGATGTAGACGGCGTCTACACCGCAGATCCGCGGATTGTACCAAATGCGCGCAAGATGGAAGAGGTAACTTACGATGAAATGCTGGAGATGGCTTCGCTCGGCGCAAAAGTCCTTCACAGCAGATGCGTGGAAATCGCAAAAAAATACGGCGTGGAACTTCTGGTCTGCTCCAGTCTGAACCGGAATTCCGGAACGATGGTAAGGGAGAAAACCAAAATGGAAAAAATGTTAATCAGCGGCGTGGCTGCCGACAAAAATGTGGCAAAAATCCGTGTTGCAGGCCTTGGCAACGATCCGGAGAGCACGTTCCGCCTCTTAAATTTACTGGATCGGAACAATCTGAACATCGATGTCATGATCCAGTCACTCGGAAAGGACGGCACAAAGTCCGTTTCCTTTACCGTTGCAAAGCCGGATATGCTGCGCACGATCGATGTGCTGAACGACAATAAGGATTTGCTCGGCATCAAAAAACTGGATTATGACGAGAACGTGGCAAAGGTTTCCGTCATCGGAGCCGGTGTCCGCTCCCATTCAGGCGTGGCTGCCAAAATGTTCGGCGCGCTCGCCAATGCAGGAATCAATACCGAGATGGTTACCACCTCGGAAATCCGCATCACTGCCCTGATCGACGAAGCATACGCAGATCAGGCGATGCGTGCGATCCATGAGACATTCCTGGAGTAATGATCTGAAAAAAGGGGTTTGCCCCCTTTGATACCAGATCGCTACGTGCTTTGCACTCCAGCAATCATCAAAAACATTCGTAATCCGCTCATTTTTCTTCGAAAAATGGCTACTTACGTCTTATCAAAAAATCGTAAAAAAATCAGGAGGAAAACAATTATGTCTAACCCAATCGTTACAATTACTATGGAAAACGGCGATGTGATGAAAGCAGAGCTTTACCCGGAAATCGCGCCGAACACCGTAAACAACTTCATCAGTCTGGTAAAAAAAGGCTTCTATGACGGCCTGATCTTCCACCGCGTCATCCCGGGATTCATGATCCAGGGCGGAGATCCTGCAGGCACAGGCGCCGGCGGCCCGGATTACTGCATCAAGGGTGAGTTCTCCCAGAACGGATTTGAGAACAACCTCGCACACACCCCAGGCGTTCTCTCCATGGCACGTACCATGTTCCCGGACAGCGCAGGAAGCCAGTTCTTCATCATGCACAAAGCTGCTCCGCATCTGGACGGCGCATACGCTGCTTTCGGAAAAGTAACAGAAGGCCTGGAAGTCGTAGATAAAATCGCATCTGTCAACACCGACTACAGCGACAAACCGCTGCAGCCGCAGAAAATGGCTACCGTTACCGTTGAGACCTTCGGCGTCGAGTATCCGGAACCGGAGAAATGCTAAGGATGAACGATGAACTGATGTTAGTTGAACCGTCGGAGGAATACTTCGCCGAGCTCGCCGCCTACCGGAACGATTTTCTGGAAAACAGCGATTCCATGGACGGCTGCGGACCGCTTCGCCGGTTTGATGATATGAAGGCGTATCTTGAAGATACCATGCGGTATACCAAAGAGGAGACTCTGCCGGAGGGCATGGTTCCCGCAACACAGTTTCTGTGCATCCGCAAATCAGACAACCGCCTTGTCGGCATGATTCAGTTGCGCCACTACCTGAACGATTTTCTGCGCACCTTTGGCGGCCACATCGGCTACTCCGTCCGCCCGTCGGAACGCAGAAAAGGCTATGCCTCCTGGATGCTGAAAAATGTGCAGCCGTACTGCAAAAGCCTCGGCCTTTCCGAAATTCTGGTCTGCTGCCTGGATACCAACGAAGGAAGCCGCAGAACGATCCTGAAAAATGGCGGCCGGTTCGACGGCACCGCTTATCGTGCCGATGAAAACAAAACACTGGAGCGTTACTGGATCACCCTGTGATTTTTCATTTTCTGCTCCGGAGCATGTTTGAAAAACCGCTCATTCATGCAAGCATGATTCGCGGTTTTTCTTCCATTTCGCACGGCTCTGAATAGTTTCACAAATTTTTCTTGACATCCATGTCATTTCACTTTATAATTTGGAACTGCAAGCGAACAATTCTGTTCTTATGCAAAATATATGCCCCTGGTAAAAAACCGACGGACAGGCAGGGGTAGTTGCCGAGCGTGGTTAAGAGCCACATTATTGATTGCGTTAAAAGCGCAAATTTTATGAGTTGATTACTTTATAATCGATGCTCTACGACGAGCACATCATCTTATGAAACGGTCAATAAGAGTACGTGACTATATATTTCTGCATAGGAAAACAGGGGGAAGCCTGGATTTTTGTCCATCCCCTGAAGTTTGCACAATACGATCATGTATAAATTTCGATTTTTAGACAGATGATGCACGTCATCTGTCTTTTTTTCGTGCTTATAGCCAAAGATGAACCCAACACCATTTTCTGAAAAAGGAGAACCAAACAATGTCCAAAGTTATGATCATCGGATGCGGCGGTGTTGCATCCGTAGCCATTCACAAATGCTGCCAGAACAGTGAAGTATTTTCTGAAATTATGATTGCAAGCCGCACCCTTTCCAAGTGCGATGCTTTAAAAGAAAAGCTGGCTCCGACCACAAAAACCATTATCACAACAGCAAAGGTGGATGCCGACTGCACAGAAGAATTAATCGCCTTAATCAAACAGTATCAGCCGGATGCCGTCTTAAACCTGGCACTTCCTTATCAGGATCTTACCATTATGGATGCCTGCCTTGCATGTAAGGTTCCTTACATTGATACTGCAAACTACGAAGCAGAAAACACGGATGATCCGGCATGGCGTGCAATCTACGAAAAGAGATGCGAAGAGCTTGGCTTTTCTGCTTACTTTGATTACTCCTGGCAGTGGGCCTATATGGACCGTTTCAAGGAAGCCGGCATCACCGGTCTTCTCGGAACCGGCTTTGACCCGGGCGTCACCAGTGTCTTTGCAGCCTATGCACAGAAACACTATTTCGATGAAATTCACACGATTGATATTCTGGACTGCAACGGCGGCGACCACGGATATCCGTTTGCAACCAACTTCAATCCGGAAATCAACCTCCGCGAGGTATCCGCTCCCGGCTCTTACTGGGAAAACGGCCACTGGGTAGAAATTCCGCCAATGTCGATCAAACGGGAATATAACTTCGATGAGGTAGGCGAGAAGGATATGTACCTTCTTCACCATGAAGAAATTGAGGCTCTTGCAAAAAATATCCCGGGCGTAAAAAGAATCCGCTTTTTCATGACCTTCGGCCAGAGCTATCTGACCCATATGAAATGTCTGGAAAATGTAGGACTTCTCTCCACCACTCCGATTACCTTCAACGGACAGCAGATCGTACCGATCCAGTTTTTAAAAGAGCTTCTCCCGGATCCTTCCACCCTTGGCCCGCGCACCGTGGGTAAAACCAACATCGGCTGTATTTTTACCGGTATCAAGGACGGAAAAGAAAGAAGCATTTACATTTACAATGTCTGTGACCACCAGGAATGCTACCGGGAAGTAGAGTCTCAGGCGATCTCCTACACCACCGGCGTTCCGGCCATGATCGGAACCATGATGGTCGTGAGCGGTCTCTGGAACAAGCCGGGTGTCTACACCACAGATGAATTCGATCCGGATCCGTATATGGAAGCACTCAACAAGTGGGGTCTTCCGTGGAAGGTCGTAGAAAATCCTGTTTTAGTAGATTAAGCCTATGTATAAGATAAACGAACTGCCAACTCCCTGTTTTGTCATTGATGAAGGCAAACTGAAAGAAAACTTAAAGATCCTGCACCAGGTAGAAGAACGCACCGGTGCAAAAATTCTGCTGGCTCAGAAATGCTTTTCCTGTTTTTCGGAATATCCGCTGATTGGAAAATATATCAGCGGAACGACTGCCAGCGGACTCTATGAGGCGCGGCTTGGCAAGGAAGAAATGGGGCTGGAGAATCATGTGTATTCTCCGGCCTACCGCCCGCAGGATATGGAAGAGCTCGCACAGATCTGCGATCATATTATTTTCAATTCAGAAAAGCAGCTCCGAACGTACCTCCCCGTACTTAAGGCTTCCGGAACCGCAAAAGCCGGACTTCGCATCAACCCGGAATGCTCCACGCAGGAAGGCCATGCGATTTATGATCCCTGTGCGCCTGGCTCCCGCATGGGCATCCGCGCCTGCGATTTTACAGACGAACTGGCCGATCTTGTGGACGGTCTTCATTTTCATACCCTCTGTGAACAGAATTCGGATGATCTGGAAACCACGCTGCGCGCCGTGGAAGAAAAATTCGGCAAGTGGCTTTTTAAAATGAACTGGCTTAACATGGGAGGCGGACATCATATCACCCGTGAGGATTACGATATCGAACGCCTGATTTCCTGTATCAACCATATGAAAGAAACGTATGGTCTTCAGATTTACCTGGAGCCCGGGGAAGCAGTTGCCTTAAACGCAGGCTACAATGTCACGGAAGTTCTCGATATTGTTGAAAATAACGGAAAAATTTTAATTCTTGACACTTCCGCTGCCTGCCATATGCCGGATGTGCTTGAGATGCCGTACCGCCCTCCGCTCAAAGGCAGCGGACTGCCTGGGGAAAAGCCTTATACCTACCGCCTTTCCTGCAATACCTGCCTGGCGGGCGACGTAATCGGCGAATATTCCTTCGATTCCCAAATCCGGATCGGTGACAGACTGTATTTTGAAGATATGGCGATTTATTCGATGGTAAAAACCAATACGTTTAACGGAATCCCACTCCCTTCCATCGCGGTGATGGACAAAGCTGGAAACTGCCGAATGATAAAGGAGTTTGGATATGAAGATTTCAAAAACCGATTGTCTTAGAACCCCAAAAGCCGATGGCTTTTACATGCCGGGCGAATTTGAGCCCCACGAAGGCACGCTGATGATCTGGCCGTGGCGCCCCGGTTCCTGGAATTACGGGGCAAAAGCGGCAAGAACGGCATTTGCAGAAATTGCAGAAGCAATTGCCGCTTATGAACAGGTTTATCTTTTCGTCCGGCCACAGGATAAAGCATCGGCACAGGAACTGCTTTCCTCCGACCGGATTCATCTGATCGAAGCCCAAACAGAGGATGCCTGGGCAAGAGATACCGGTGCTACGTTTGTGGTCAACGATCAGGGCGTTCGAAGAGGCATTCAATGGGAATTCAACGCCTGGGGCGGCCAGTATGACGGTTTGTATTCCCACTTTGAGCATGACCGTGAGGTTCCGGAACGAATCTGCAGTTTTCTCGGAGATTCCTTCTATAATGCCCGCCCCTTTGTTCTGGAAGGCGGTTCCATCCATGTTGATGGAGAAGGAACCCTGCTTACTACCGAAGAATGTCTGCTGAGTCCGGGGCGCAATCCTTCTCTTACAAGAGCGGAAATTGAAGAAAAGCTGCGTCAGTATCTTTCGGTTGAAAAAATCATCTGGCTGCCTTTTGGTATTTACAACGATGAAACCAACGGCCATATTGATAATATGTGCTGCTTTGTAAAGCCAGGAGAAGTGCTTCTTGCCTGGACAGATGACGAAAACGATCCTCAGTATGCCAGAAGCAGGGCCGCTTTTGATCTTCTCTCCCATACCGTTGACGCGAAGGGACGAAGCTTTGTGATTCACAAGCTGCCCATTCCAAAGCATCCCATCTGTATTACAGAAGAAAATCTTCTCGGCTATGATTTTGAAGCTGGCGAAGACCAGCGGGAAGCCGGCGAACGTCTTGCCGCCAGTTATATCAATTTTTACCTTGCCAATCACTGTGTCCTTCTTCCCCGGTTCGGCGATGAAAACGACACCGCGGCTGCAGAAATTCTCGGAAAATGCTTCCCGGATCGACGGATCCTCCCTGTCGATGCACGCGTCATTCTGACCGGCGGAGGCAACATTCACTGTATTACCCAGCAGATTCCGGCAAAGAAAAGAGGAAACAGATTATGAGAAATATAAAAATTGCCGCACTGCAGTTTTCATGCTGCAGCCAGGTGCAGGAAAATATAGACAAAGCAGAGACCATGGTCCGTGAAGCCGCTTCCAACGGTGCCAATCTCATCCTTCTTCCTGAATTATTTGAAAGACCGTATTTTTGTCAGGAAAAGCGATACGATTATTATGATTATGCCCTGCCTTTGACAGAAAATCCCGCTGTCCGGCGTTTTCAGGCCGTTGCCGGAGAACTTGGGGTCGTGATTCCGGTCAGCTTTTATGAAAAGGATGTTC
>ERZ1673745.2378-NODE-2378-length-9965-cov-65.331786_pt1 | contig 9965 bp, 2 predicted proteins | sample MGYA00580206_ERZ1673745 | MGnify/ENA primary metagenome ERZ1673745 (study PRJEB41218, sample SAMN15661753) | gut metagenome | host: Homo sapiens | place: Canada: London | collected 2015-08-20/2019-03-30 | study: EMG produced TPA metagenomics assembly of... | reverse complement strand
ATCTCCTTCTCATACTCAACACTCCTTATTTAACTCATTTATCGAATCCGAATTATCAGAACCTTCTACGAGATTCTTATTCCTATCTATCTCTTCCTGGCTCATATTACTCATCATATTTTGTATTTTTCTACCAGATTGAGATAAAGAGCGGATGAATGCACTGGAACTTATCTTAACTCCAAGATCCGGTTTTGCCCTAAACGCTTCACCGGTACTGATATTATACAAATCATACACACCTGAGTTCATATAGAATTTATATATCCAGTTTCCACCAGCTTTTTTGTACCCTAATTTGGTTAACTCGACTACACTCATACCAAATTTAATGCCATTACGACCCATTATCTTCTCTGGTATAGGTTCTACCTTAGCCGGAACAGATGTATATGCTTCATCACCGCCGTACAGGAAATAAGGAGATGTTACCCTTGATATGTGAGTAAGCGGTTCTTCGGATATACGAGGTTCGTCTTTTTCTATTTCTCCTTTTGTAGATCCAGGTAATTCGACATTTCCTTCAACTTCGACATTTGTTCTGGATTGTCCTTTGCCTTCTCCATCTCCCTTTTTATCGCCATCTTCCTCAGTGCGTACTGCACCGCCTTCTGCACTTCCTTCTTTTCCATCATTTAAAATATTATCTGATTCTGACTCTATAGACTCCACGACAGCATCATACTCTGGTATGCCGCTAAGGAAATCTGCTACGTTATTCAAAAACTCTATTTTTTCCTCGTTTGTCATATCAAGGCTTTCCACAGGCTCCCATATGGCAGGCAAGTTGTTTGATTTTATTGCAGTAGAAACATCTTCTACAGTTTTATTATCCACCGTAGGCAAAACTTTAGAAACCAAACTATTGATATCAGATTCCATTTTTTCTACTTCCTCTTTTGTGCCATATTCTTTTAGGGTATCCATGCCATTGACTCTAAGAGAATAATTCAAAGCCTTGCTCGGAACAAAATTAATATATTTCAAAAAGTTTTTCAACTCTGATATAATTTGTTCATCATATCTTGGCCCAACATAATCAACCACCACCTGATCTGTTTGAGAACGAAGCCAAGAAACATATTCTTCTAAAGTCTTACCACCTTTACTGGAAGGAGTGGATATTTTATCACCTACTGTTCCTTTAGGTTCTAATCCCATTTCTTCCTTAAGGCTTTTAGGATTACCTCTCTCACGAAGAAACCTCAAATCACCTCCTACAATCTTCCTTGCTATAAAATCAAAAATATTAGCATAAGACGGCAATCCTTCTTTTTCTATATGAGATTCTATTTCGTTTAACATAAGAGAGAAGTTTTTCCTGGAGGTACGCTTCTTGCCAGATAAAGACTGCGCAGCTTGTGCCGCAGGAGTCGGCTGAGCTAATGGCGCCGGCTGAGTCCCCCGGACAGCCCCTTCCTCTGGCATTTCCTCTTCATAAACATCCACGTCTTCTTTAGAAGTAACGGTCTTACCCTCATCAGAGAAAGGAAGATCATCCTCTATAAGTGATTTAGGTCTGGAAGATGATTTACCAAACTGAATCCTGATCTTAGGAGCGACAAACATCTCACCTTCGAAATCTATTCCAGATTCTACTTCAGACGTCACAATGTCTTTCACATTCCTGCTTTCATCTTCTACCCACTTAACAACATCAGGAACCGTAGATAATTTTTCTATAGCCTCACGAGCTTTTCTAAGCCCTGAAATAGGATTCAAATACGATACTTGATACGAAGCCGGATCAAGGCCTAACTTGGTTAGATACGCATTAAGATCTTGTATATCATCTTGACCCATCTGTAGCAATTCAGAATCACCAGATTCAAGCAGCATATCTATAAAAGACATCCATTTCTGCCCTTCCTCTGATTCTACAGAACGTAGGCTAACTGGGAAAAGATAATTAAGACCGTTTTTACCTTTGATGACAACTACCGGAACTCTTACATTTTTGTAATTATTCCCCTTGTCATTTAATATAGAATAAGCAAATGGGAAGCCTGTGTATTTAGATCCGTTCTTAAGCACGACTTTGCCATTTAATACATATCCGACATCAGATACTTTTTCAGCACCTTTTTCGGTAATGGGGAGATTTTCTACCTGGCCATATCCTTGACCGTTCACCTTCATGTTAAACACCGGTCTTCCGGGAAGGGTCTGGGCAACAACATGCGTGCCGACGCCGATGGTAGCCGACCGGCCGGCGTCCTTCTTCCACTTGTTAAAAGCCGTTCTTCTTATTTTACTTATACCATCTATGCCACCCGTGTCAGCTTTAACAACAGAAACGAATCTGTTTCCACTCATGACCTTGATAACCATATTGGATACCAGCTTATTTTCAGCAGATTCTATTCTTTTTTTATCACCGGACTGAACAGCGTCATTGTATTCGGCAAAAAGAGACTGATTATAGGTATCATTTACATCTATTTCGAGATTAACCTTATCTCCTTTTTTCAAAGAAGATAATGCTTCCTGATCTATTTTATCTACCTCATTCTCTCCGAATCCGACACCTGTTCTGTACGGAACCAATTCATCTGAATCAAGACGCTTATAAACCAAAGAATAGGAATTACCCACGTCCTGAATAGACACATCTGTGTAACGGTTAAGAACACGAGCCGATTCTTTATCTATAGACCATCTCGCATGATAAGGAAGTTCAATTATAGTAGCCGTTTCTCCACCTATGTTAAGAGAATACCTTTTAGTGCCATTAGCGTTCGTTTCAGAGCTTATTTGAATAGGAACCAATGATTTTATGGAAGATATAAATTTATCGGCTCTAAGACCCGCAATTTCATACCTTTCATTGCCGTCATTGGAGATTCTTCTTACCATCAACGTCTCTGGATTCTGGGCACTATCTATGTTGGCTCCTGGTGTATTATCGGATTCATCTAACTCATTTACAAGAGAATCTATATTAGCATCATCCTCCCCAAAATTACTTAACGTAGATTCAGAAATACGACCTTTGTCAATAATCCTGTTTTGTTCGATATAAGGAAGGAGATCTGTGATGTTTCCAACCTGGCCAAGGTCTTCTATGGTAAATACCGAATCAGCAAGCTTATCTTCGTCAACCTTCTCCCCTTTATCCCGTCTGTTCATTATATCAACATACGAAGAAATAGCATCATCAAGTTCCTTCCTTTGATCTGGTTCCAAATTGGATTTAGCCATATCAATAATAGCTTTATTATCCTCATACACAGATCTCGGACTTGTAAGCCTGTCAGCCTTTTCAGATAATGATTTTATGAGATTAACGGGACTGTCACCCAAAGACGATACATAATCATCAAAATCTTGTTTGTATTTATCATACACATCTTTTTCTCTCGCAGTAAGAAGGTCGGCATTACCTGTATATAGTTTATCAATTATAGACTGCCTTACGACCGGAACCATAATAGGATTATCCATAGCAGCCTCATAATCTTCATCCGATACAGACTCCGTAAGCGGTGACTCTTTTATATCATCTTCTGCTTCCTTCATCCTATCTTCCCTTACTTTATCAAGAGCATGCATAAAAGCCTTGATAGTCCAAGCTTCGTCTTCCGAAATCTTACCTTCTGACACAGCTTGATCTACTACCTCATCAGTATCATATTCACCGACTTTATTAGGCTCTGCAAAATCAGGAACCTTGTCATCCCCCTTATAAGGAGTAGACCATAGAGAAGACAGCGCTTTTGAAAATCCCCTGTTTTCCTCAGCTAAGAATCTTTTATCAAGCATCTTAGACAAGAAGTTATTCATATTCCTATAGTCCATCAAACTCCTTCGGTATTCATTTACCAAGGATCTCATGGCTTTGTCTTTGGCTGTAAACTTCTTTTCCTGTCTTGATTTTACATTAAAATAATCATCAAAAGCCACAAGCGTATCATAGGCTTCTATCACATCTTGTGAACTTATGGGAGAAAGAGGAGATGATAAAACAGATTCAGTTTTACTTACCAACTCTTCTATCGAAAACTCTTTTCCTATTAACGTTGATAACTCAGACAACGAATTGTTATAATTGGTTCTAAGGCTTTCCAATTCTTTGGTTTTTCGTTGTATGGATTCAGCTTGTGGGTCTTTTCCATCTACGTTACGAGGACGAGTAGCAAGATCTTCTATTTCGGATTCAAGCTCTTCTATCCTTGACCGTATGCCACGAATAGCCATAGCCCGCTCCCTTGCTCTGTCCGACAGCCGGGAAAACGTACTTAGCGCATCCGCCACGCGAGGCTGCCCCGAAAGAGTTTCTATGACAGAAGCTATGTCTTTCATCCTTGATTCTGATTGAAGGCCAAGGAAGGCATTACGAGCTACGTATTTTCTAAATTCGATCTTAGAGTCATCACCTATAAGATCTTCGGCAAAACCCTGAGCAGATCTGAAATCAGAAAGACGATTATTATAATTATCAATAATAGAGTCCTTGTATTTCTTTGCCTCTTCCAAAGACATTCCGTTGGCTTCGGCTATTTCCGAAATAGGCATCATATCAACCATCTGCCTGAAATTTTCAGCCGAATCCTCTAAGGTTCCCATTTGGTTGTCAATAGACATCTTTTCAAACATAGCATCATCAAGCTCCTTGCCGGTCATAGACTGAGCATCGGAACGAACTTGAGGCCCTAAACTCATTGACTTTTTCAACGTATTCAAAGCCGCCGTATTAAGATTAGAAGATGCTTTGTTATATTCATTTACTTGCCTTTCCAGCAATATCTGATTGTTACTATACTCTTTCACTCCAAAGAAGCCTTCCCTCATACCGAACAAAGAACCGATAATAGCACCGATTCCTATTTCAGTCCATCCTTCTTTAGACGTATATTGTTTTTTAAATCCTTCAGAAATAGCATCAAGAACATCAACGGCCCCGTTCATAGCAACATTGTCATATCTTGACTTAACATATTCCTCAGCCGTATTCTGGACAGCACCTTGAGATCCTTCTTCCCATAATCCTTCAGATACCGGTCTTTTCATGATATTGAAAACATTGCCTGCTATCTTCTGTCCTATATTAGGATTGGTTATTTTAATAGCCATCTCTCCCGGCTTCGCAACTTCCGTACCTAATCCAAATAAATGCTTGTTGAGCTTCTTTTCCAACCCAGGTATAGCCTTGCCTCCTAACCCTATATACTTACCAAAAAGAAGCCAGTTAGATAATCCTACGATACCCATATTGGCGGCAAATATAGCACTACCTACATCAGCATTAGAATTACGAAAAACAGCCATTTCCTCTGCATTGGGATCACGACCATAAATCTTACGATAATAATCCTTGAAATCAGACTCAGATTGCTTCATAAAAGAATTTGCTTCAACCGATGACTCGAATCCGGCACTGGTAGCCAACAACGTCATGGTCTTAGCCGCCTCCCCTACATTTCTTCCGGTAGCAACTCCTTTTCTTACATAGTCGTTAAACACGCTTTTAAGGCTTCCTATGCCCCTATTGGCAGCTTGCCTTGCTGCTAACTTAGCTCCGATTCTTCCACCTAATTTAGCGCCTATATTACCCAATGATCCAACTCCAAGTCCTCCGGTCATGTACGCTGATATCATGGCTCCTACGGTAAAAGACATACCATTACCAAGGACGTCATTCCACAAGAAATTACCGGTATCCTTAAAAAGCTTCTGACCAAAATTATAATCTTCTACCTCTTTCTTGTAATAATGGGGAAGAAGCATGTCTATTTGCTGGTCAAGATCACCTACAAACTTATCCATGTTAGTGTTTAACGCGGCTTTGTAACTTCCCTCAGATGCCATATTGATAAGTTTGTCAGGCAGTGACACAACTCCTTGCGCACCGTACAATGCGGATTTTAAAGCGAATTTGCCTACACCATTCCAAAACTTACTCCATCCGCTCTGTCTCCTGGCATAATAATCCTCATTGTTTATACCCGGAATATAGTTGGGATATTTTGTACGCCATACCCCATCATTACCCATCTGATGACTTTCACGGATACTTACCTTCGGTCCATAGGGATTAAGAGGCGGCGGGGCAGGTGTAGCCCCCCTGTAGCTGTTACGAGCCAGTGCCTCTGAGTAGCTGTTGCTTATCTCCTTGGCTATATACGGTTCTTCGTATTCGGCAGCAGCTATCCTTGATGCGTAATCCGGAAATTTAGGTTGGGCATACACACCTTCACCAGGCATATAATTAGGAACCAGAGGCGTTGTCGTCTCTGGTAATGTAGCCGGAGTGTAATTCTCTTCTTCGGCTAATTTCCTTTGCCTTGCCACATCTTCGTAAGTGGTTTTAGCAGCAGGATTATATCTATCTATATTATTGTCAGCCATAAATTTTCTGCAAAAAATCGTTCAACTTACTAAACTTGTCATTCATATTGGGCGTGATATTTATTCCTCTCATATACGGATCCCTCATCTGATCAAGACGTTCTTGAACAGCCTCCTTCACGTATTTTACAAAGAAGTACTGAGGACACTTCTGGTGAATGCTATTCCAGTAATCCGCATACTCATCATTACCTGGATCCAAAGGAACAAAATCCGAGAACAACAATGCAGGATTTTTAGAATTTTTAGTCCTTTTGTCATAGAAATTGACCGCTACCTCTCTTGAACCCCTGTCATCCATTCCCTCCAACTGAACTGATATGTTATCAGACATGTCAATAAAATTATCAACAAGGGTTTTAACAACATTCATTTCTTCTGGCTTAAGGTAAGAACCATGAACCTTTACTATATCATAAAGATCATTCTTAACATCAGCCTTAGAAGCCAAACGGGGAAGACCATTACGTATAAGATACTTATCATAAGAATAACCTTCCTTCTTTCCGGTATCTACAAAATCACAGGTTCCAAAACTTGATTTGTAACCATCCACCGGATAATTACGCTCCTCGACCGAAGGATCTATACCCGCCTTAAGAAGCTCGTCATTCGTAATCTCAACCCTTTCTGTAACATAAGAGTTTTCACCGGACCCTACTTGAGCAGTCAAGAATCTTCTAACAGTGCCATTATCTATCTCGGCATCCATATTAATGGCATTAATAGCAGTAGGATCCAGATTATTTACCTTTCCTGCCATGTAACCAGACAATCTTCTAAACTGAGCCTTCTGCAAAGACTTTTCCGGTGAATCGGCATTCCAATTGTATCTTTTGTAAGAATCAAGGTAATGATACTGAGATAACTTATCAGAAATCTGATCAGGAGATACAGACATTTTTATCTCATCCTGCATCTGACCTGCTATCATATCAGACACTCTACTGTTTTTCTCAGCATATCTTAGCTGGGTAATAGTTAATGGTTCACCTTCCTGATAATCTTTTAAATCTATATCACCATCCTTATCTATGGTCATATAATCTGATATATTAAAATCAGGATCGCCGTTGAGTTTCTTCATTCCATTAATAAGAGCCAATGTACCAGTAGAAGAACCATTATTCTCGCTTGTAATAGCATCAGATATGTTTTTCCCCAACTTGCCGGCACTCGCCTTAGCTCCTAATGACGGAGATATAGCACTAAGAATATCTATTCCTCTTGAAGGGTCCATCATGTATTCTCTGAACCCTACGGCATCAGATACACCAGTTGTTATGGCTGTGGCGAGCAGGAAGGCTCCAGCCTTATCATCTGTATCGGTAAGATTTATAAAAGAATTTCCTTTCATAAACTTAGCATTACGAACTTTACTGATAATATCCTTATTTTTTTTAGTAACTATATTATCTATTTGATAATCAGTTATGTTATTTATAGCCTTTGTAGCTCCATTTGCCTTAGAATCAGAAAGAAGTAAAGCATCATAAGCTTCAGACAATCTGTTATTTCCTTGTCCAAAATATCCGTTTTTCTGACCTCCATTATTTTTTAAATAAGAATATATCCGTTCTTCAGGAGTCATATTAGCATACAATCCTGGGTCAGTTTTTTCTTCTTCGTATGATGCTGCAACGATATTACTTCTGTCTGTAGGAGATAATGAATTATATAATTTCAATAAATTTGCTCTACGCTCTGTGGAAGAAGATGTGAGTTGTTCATAAGGGATATTAGCCAAATTAACAGATCCTATCTTACCCGTTCCAGAATTGATAGCCGTAGGCCCGTCCATAGGAGCCATCGGCACTCCTACACCGCCTGCTCCTCTTGTGCCTCCGGATGAGCTTTCAGTGCCCATCTTGGAACCGTAAGTACGCATGTATTCGGTTTCAATCTTAGCCTGTGCAAGTTGCTCTTTTGCCAACGATATTTCAACCATAGACTTAGCATTATCAGTCAAAAACTTTTGCTGAGCCCTATCCTCTGCCAACCTTGCAAAATAAAGATCATCTTTCTTCCTTTCAAAACTTGTATTGTCGTATCTCCATGCATCAGTCATCTTATCGAAAAGATTATTGGTAACAACAAAATTAGCAGCCGCTACCGGATCTGATGAAGCTATTATCATATCTGCCTCCCTCTTGGCTTCTGCTTTCTGATTTTTAGCTTCCTGTATCTGACTGTCAATACGATCAATAATATCCTTATTATCCCCTACTGATTTCTTTTTTGCTTCCAATGCTCCTATGTGCCTATCGTATCTTTCGACATAAGACCCAATGTATTGACTAACCAAATCCGGATTACTGAACACCGGATTGGTAGCTGCCATGTATGATGCTTCTATTCTCATCTGATTCCTCATGTTTTCAGATAAGTTAGCAGACACAAAATTCCTTATCTGGGAATCAGTAAGCTCATCTACGTTGACTTCTATGATTCCACCAGTAGGATTACCTTTAACATCATATTCTGTTGTCTGAATCTTCTTGCCTTCGTTGTTTTTCCTAAAATCACTGACCAGCTTATTTATCTCCTTAGTATAATCGACATAAGGAGAATAATGAAGACCTCCCAACCTTGATCCTGCTTTACCATCTGACCTCCATTTGTAATAAGGGTCCAAAGCATGCCATTCATTAATAGGAGAATAAAGTTCAGGATGATTCTGTTTTATAGATTCTATTTCCTTCATAACCCTCTTGCCTTCTTTTGTGCCGGCAATCGCGTTAATGACCGTATCATCTAACACCGAACTTATCTCTCCTTGTATGGCTCTCGTAACACCATCAGAAGAAAGATCCACGCCTTTGAATTTTTGATTGATGTTAGCAATCACACCTGACATCTTATCCTCCATATAAGCTCGGGCTTCAGGCTTATCTATCTCTTGACCCATAAGATAATCTACCTGGGTATAGATCTTTTCACGAGCAGCATCAACCTTCTGCTGTTTGTACATCATGACGTCCTTAACAAGATCTATGTTGTAAGGACTAACATACGGGGCATATTGCCTTAAAATACTATACTGTGAAGCCACTATTTGGTCCTCCTTCTTCTTTTAATTTCATCATCTTCTTCATTTAAACTTCTCAAGTAAGGTGTGGAATAATCACCCATATTCATCACATCCTGATTACCTTGAACGTAAATAATTTGACCACTTGGAAGCATTCTCATATTTGGAGCTATGGAAGCTATGGTATTCAACGATGTACGAACATTGAACTTATTCTGTATCTCGCTGTTTATACTATCATAATAACGAGCAAGATTTTCATCCCTTATAGCCATAGCCTTCAATAATCCAGATTCATAACGTTGCCTTTCCGCTATGTTCTTATCGTCTGTCTGAACATAAGCCATTTCATTGAATCTATCAGCTTCGTTTATTTGCCTTGCGTTATTGAAATTTACTTCATTAACGTACTTGGCTATATTGCTTCCAGCTATGGCGTTCATATTAGCCAGAATAGCAGCCCGCTGGGAGTCGGGCACGTCACCTACTGCGTCTAACTGAGCCGATGTCGCACGGTTGAGCTCGTTGATATACTGATCAGCAGATTGAAGAACCGGGTCTATTCTCGGAGCCTGATGTCTTTCCA
>ERZ1673745.2360-NODE-2360-length-10036-cov-3.445246_pt1 | contig 10036 bp, 15 predicted proteins | sample MGYA00580206_ERZ1673745 | MGnify/ENA primary metagenome ERZ1673745 (study PRJEB41218, sample SAMN15661753) | gut metagenome | host: Homo sapiens | place: Canada: London | collected 2015-08-20/2019-03-30 | study: EMG produced TPA metagenomics assembly of... | reverse complement strand
CCGGATTCTGGAGGTGGAAACTTGAACTATTTAGCTGAGATAAAAGCATTTTACGACAGGCTCGAACTAAACCCGCAGCCCAACACTGCAATCGCCTTATGGCATGCGTTAATGTCCATAGCGAATAAAGCAGGGTGGCCAGATACGTTTACGGTAGCCTCGTCAGTCCTTGGACTTCGGTCTGGATTAAATGCATCAGCGTTAAAGAGAGCGAGAAATAAGCTTGCTACAGATGGGTTCATCGAATGGAAATCGCGCGGTGGGAATCTTGCAGCACAATATAAAATAAATAGTCTTGTGGTTCAAAATTACAGTAAAAATGAACCACAAGATGAACCACAAAGTGAACTACAAATTGCACCACAGTTTGAACCACAAAGTGAACCTATTAATAAACAAAGACATAAACATAAACAAAATACACCCCATATATCCCCCTTGGAAAAATTCGGAGAGTTTGCAGCAGCCTATCCGAAACGGTGCACTGGCTGTCTTGTTGAAACAGAATACTGCAATGCGGTACTGGCTGGTGTACCGGAAGATGATCTGGTATTGGCCGCACAGAATTATGCAGATATATGCAGACGGGAGAAAACAGCAGAGCGGTATATTAAAAAGCCGGAGAACTTTTTACGAGAGAACTTGTTTATGCAGTACCTGAAAGGAGAGAACGATGGATCAGTTGGAAGAGATACTGGAACGCATGAAAAATCACTCAACGAACTCATGCAGGAACGCGGAGACACCGGAGACTTCCAAGGATTCTGATGTGTGTCCGATTTGCGAAGGCCGGGAGTGGATCTTGAAAATAAAAGACGGAGTTGAAATAGCAGTACCGTGTAAATGCCGTGAGAAAGCGGTCATGTCAAGGCGGTTGCGATTCGCAGATATACCGGAGGCATTCCGTGGGATGGATCTGAGATTGTTTCGGATGGATGTGTACAGAAAGCAGGAAAGTAAAAAGATGGTGTCAGATGCTTGTAAAATCATAAAAACCTATCTGGATGATTTTGAGAGCCAGAAGGAAAGAGGCATGGGACTGTATATCTGGTCGAGGACAAAGGGAAGCGGTAAGACGAGGATTGCTGCCGGGATTGCAAATGAACTGATGAAAAACTATGCAGTGAAATTTGCGGTGTCGCTGACTATCCTGCAAGAGATCAAGAATACATGGCAGAGAGATACAAAATACAGTGAGAATCAGCTTTTGGACGCGCTCTACACCACAGACATCCTTGTGATTGATGATTTCGGAGTGGAGAGACCAGCGGACTGGATCAACGATAAGATGTATCAGATCATCAATGAACGTTACATAAACCGGAAGGTAACGATTTTCACGAGTAATGATCCGCTGGACAAACTATCCTACGATGACCGGATCACGAACCGGATCAAGGAGCGGACATATCAGATCGCATTTCCAGAAGAATCAGTCAGGGATCATATCGCAGAGCGGATGCAGGAGGAAATCATTGAAAAGATGATGGCGGGTGGAAATATAAAATAAAAAATACAAGGAAGGTGAACGAATGCATAAAGTACAGCAGAGACAGAGGTTAATTCCGTCGAGTGTTTATAAGCAGGAATTAGCAAAATGCCAGTTAGGAGATAATGTCGCGAATCACATGGGATATATTTTTACAGCCATTTTGTATGACAAGTTTGATATGACGTTTAAGCAGGTCACGAATTTTTATAGCAAAACCGTTGAGCGTCGGAAATCTTGGCAGGACGATGATGACGAAACGGTAACGAGCGAGAGCATGATGGCATATTGCCGTAAAAAGAAAATTGATGTGGTCAAGTGGGTAAAATCAATCCCAATGTCAAAAAAATTGTATATGGCAGATATAAAAAATGGACGGGCAGTGCTTGGCGCAGATCGGAATATCGAGAGCGCGCTTGCCTCCACAATGTATCTGACAATTCCGACATTAAAAGATTCTTACCGTTTCTCAAATGCCAAAATCGAAGAATTTATGAATTGGGTTGCCTATTACATTGATTCCTATTGGCGCAAGCAGCCAAAGAGTAAGGAACACTATCTGACGGATGAGATTATTCGGAATCAGTTTATTGAGGATGAAAATTGGGATATTGTAACAGGAAAAGCGGTGAAATAAGGATTATTAACATGGGAGAAATGACAAAGACAAGCATAAAATACTGCCGGAAATGTAAATATTCGTACAATCACAGCCAGACAGAGATTATGTGTGGATATTATTCAAAGACCGGATTAAGGCGTGGATGCCCGATTGGGATGTGCGACAAGTTTGAGAAGAAAGGCAGAAAGAGAAAGGTGAAGTTGAAATGACGGATGAAACCAAGCAGGAGATAGGAGCGGCATTGATGTTGTTAAAAAATACACTGATAAGAAACGGTGTAAGCATAGCACTTGTAGGAAGTGAAGATACCGGAAAAGACGATGGATGCATTATGTTTTTTGATACCGCAGAGTATTGTCGCACCGGGAAATTTAAAGGGATATCTGTTAAAACAATGGATTTAGTGAGGTAGAAATATGATGGAGTGTATGAAGAGCATGGCTAAAAAGCCACAGACCAATGCAGACCGGATCAGAAGCATGACGGATGAAGAACTAGCAGATTTTTTAGTGACAGTAGAAACATACGGTTATCACGATCAGAGTATATCGGGAACCTACGAGATGAAGGAATGGCTTTTAATGGAAAGTGAGGGACAGCATGGAGAGATTAACGACAAATAAAAGCGTGGCTGGCATGTCGATGATCGAGCTGGCACATAATAGCTGCTATGCAGATGACGAGCGAAATGCCAGATACAGAGATTACGAGATGGAAATGGATGCACGAGATTTTGCAAGAAATCTTATGGTCACATTGGCAAAAGATGAATTGCCAGTAGATGACGCAGAGTTTGACGAGGAAATATTGGACAATTTAACGATAGATCCGTTTTCAGATGTCCGTGGTCTGATTGCGTTGTTCTACCGCAATATGTGGGCAATGGCAGATTTGAGGGAAAAGTTGAAAGACTATGAGGATGCCGAGGAGCAGGGATTACTTCTGCGGTTGCCAATCAGTGAAGATGCACCAGTGTATTCCATCGAGTATTGTTGCGGAAAAAACAAAAGTAATCGGTCTGGAATGTGTTTTAGAGGATTTTGCGAGAATTGTAGTGATAAAGCGTACTACATACGTGAAAGCGTAGCTAAACACTGCAGCATTTGCGAAATTAATAAATCGGTATTCTTTACCCGTGAGGAAGCCGAAGCCAAGCTGAAAGAAATGGAGGAAAAGGATGGAAGATAGATATTTATTCCGCGGAAAGTGCATTGATGACGGAGAATGGATGTCTGGTAGTTATTATGAACTTGCAGGAAGACCGCTTATTTTTAAACCGGTTTTCGCAAGTAAAAAAGCTGTTTACGAGATAGACCCATCAACTATTTGCCAGTGCACAGGACTTAATGATAAAAGCGGCAGACGGATTTTTGAGAATGATATTCTTTCAGGGCATATCGACGTTGAGTTTCCAGAAGATGAGACGAGAAAGCGTGTCGTGTGGCATGAAAACGGATGGTGTACGAATGAGCCGGGCTGTGATTACTACGAGGAACTGGATGATTTTGATTCAGAGAATTTTGAAGTGATCGGCAACATGATTGATAACCCGGAACTGTTGGAGGTGTGACTATGACAATTGATGAAGCTATATCACACGCAAGAGAAGTGGCTGAATGCCAAAAGATGTCAGCAAGACTAATCGAAGATAATGCGTATATTCCAGAATCGGTTGATAAAGAAGCCATTACATATGGCAATACTATATGTGCAAACGAACATGAGCAACTTGCTGAATGGTTGGAAGAACTGAAGCAGTACCGCGCAATCGGCACTTCGGAAGAATGCCTGGCGGCGATGGAGAAGCAGACGGAAACATTAACGGTTGACAAAGCAAAAACAATAGCTGCAAAAGCAATCTGTATCGGATGTGGGTATCTGGCAGACTGTACATGTGACTACAATGGCGGTAATTGTATGGCCAGTAAGCCAATGCTAGAAAGTGTATTAAAATCGTTTGATGATTGGAACAGGAGGGCGAACGATGGGAAGACTGATTGATGCGGAGACATTAAAGCAAGAATTATATCAACAATGGTTTATGGATATTCTTCTTACACAGAAACGTAGTGATGATATGTTCTATGCGTTAGCGCAGAAGATTGATGCACAGCCGATCGCCTATGACCCGGACAAGGTTGTGGAGCAGTTGGAAAAGCTGAAAAGCCTTGTACCAGTAAATAGGGTACTCGATGATATTATAAATGATAAACCAAAGGAATTAGGAATGCTTATAGCCTATGAAAAGGCTATTAAGATTGTAAAAGGCGGTGGAGCAGATGGCAATTAAACCGATTTTATTCAATACAGAGATGGTTCGGGCAATTCTGGACGGACGGAAGACCTGCACCAGACGTGTGATAAAGCCGCAACCACAATCAAGGCTATGTTATACATATGCAGGTAGCCACAAGGGTTGTATAGGAAAATGGACATATCCAAACAGGGGAGCACACGAATTTTGGGGAGAAGAATATAAGCTTCCGGAAAATATAAAGGATGAGGAATTAAGCAAACAATGGAATCCGCCATATCACACGGACGATATACTGTACGCGAGAGAAACATGGAAAAAGGCACCGAACGGATACTTTTACTACGAAGATTGGCAAAGAAATGACATTGCCGATGTTACAAAGTGGAAACCATCTATCTACATGCCGAAAGACGCCGCCCGTATCTGGCTTAAGGTTACGGATGTAAGAGTGGAGCGGTTGCAGGATATGACAGACGATGATGCAGAAGCAGAGGGATGTTTCGATTATACATCAACAGCACTTGGTTTTTTTGATGTATGGGATTCCACCATCAAGAAATCCGACCTTGACCGCTACGGATGGAATGCTAATCCGTGGGTGTGGGTAATAAAATTTGAACGGTGTGAGAAACCGGAAAGAGTGTAAAAATGAGCAATGTAGAAATAACAGCCTTGGAGACAATCAGAAAAGAAATACAGAAGCTAAGAGATAAATATCAGACCAAAGCAGAAAAAGAACGTGAAAAGGTAAATGAGATTTTCGTGACGATCAAAGGCGAAAAGTGTTATTCAAATGATGACATCTTCGGCTGGTACGAAGCTGGATATATCAATTCCAGACAGTACGATAAATACCGGGACAAGCTGGAAGCGAAAAAGAATGCCGCCGGAGAGGTTGATAATAAGACGAAAAGCGAAATGATTGTAAAAATTTTATCTACCATGAGCAGGAATTTAAACGCAGAAATCGCAACGATCAAAGAGGAAGAAAACGAAAAGGAAGAAAGTGAGGATTAAATTTTATGAACAAAAGGGATGTTTTAGAAATTAAAAGAAGATTTAAAAAGGAAGCCTGTACATTCACTCGTATGTGCGGCTGCTATGTAGACGCTGACCATAATAAGATCACAAAAATCGGGGAGACATTTTTGAATCTGGATGATGCAGAGTATTTTAAATATCTTGACATTGCGAAAAAGACATTGTCAGGAAAACTTGGCAACAACCTTTTAGAACTGGAATTTCCGCTTGCAGAGGAAGAAACAGGAGGAAGACAGCAGTTCTTAATGGGACTGCGCGAAAGCAAACTGAAAAATGATGATCTGCTTGATACTTTTTACGACATGATCATTGACAGCTACGATTACGTTGGAAATTATCTGATCCTAATTTTTCACGATGCCTATGATGTCATGACCAAAACTTCAGACAATGACAAGCTGGATGAATCCGAGGAGGTTTATGAGTATCTGCTGTGCGCAATCTGTCCGGTGAATCTGACAAAGCCGGGGCTTGGTTACCGTGAGGACGAAAACCGCATCGAATCACGAATCAGAGACTGGGTTGTCGGGATGCCAGATACAGGCTTTATTTTCCCGGCATTTACAGACCGAAGCACAGACATCCATTCCGTTATGTTTTACACAAAAGACACCAGAACCCCACACCGGGAGTTTATGACCGCTGGACTTGGTTGTGAGGAAAAGCAGACATCAACAGAAAAGAAGATTACATTTCAGAAAATCATAAATGATGTCATAGGAGATGATGACGATGGACACCTTGCCGCCTCAGATGCAGTCCACAATTTACTGAATGACGTTTTGGTTGAAAATCGGAATGAAGATCCAGACGAGGAAGCAATTGGTGTCGAGCTTACGAAGGACATTGTTAAAAATTGTCTGGATGAGATAGGGCTCGACGATAAGAGTAGAAACGTGTTTATCGAAGCCTGTGAAGAAATGCTTCCGGAGCACACGCTTGTCGATGAAGTCGTAGACGAAAAGGCAGTTGCAAGAGCAAATAGAAGAAAGCTTGTTTTCGAAATGAAAGAACTGTTAATCGCAGCCGCAAACAGATTGCAGGATGTGTATTCAGACGACAGTGGACTCGTGGAAGACATCAGAAAAATGGTTTAAGAAAATTAGAAAGGAGCCGGAACCTATCCGGATAAAAGGCGCGCCGGGTTCCTTTCAAAAAAATGATTAACGGAGAATTGATAGTGGACAACTTCGCAGGTGGTGGAGGAGCTTCCACAGGAATAGAATTGGCAACAGGATATAGTGTTGATATTGCGATCAATCATGATCCGGAAGCTATCCGCATGCATAAAGTTAACCACCCGAACACTGAACATTACTGCGAAAATGTATGGGCTGTTGATCCGGTCAAAGCATGCAATGGGCACCCGGTTGGACTTGCCTGGTTTTCGCCGGATTGTAAGCATTTCAGTAAGGCAAAAGGCGGAAAGCCAAAAGATAAAAACATTAGAGGTCTTGCATGGGTAGCCTTAAGATGGGCTGGACTTGTAAGACCGAGAGTAATTATGCTGGAGAATGTGGAAGAATTTAAAACCTGGGGACCGTTAAACAGGCGGCATCATCCGATCAAGAGTAAACAGGGCAGGACTTTTGAAAAATTTGTGCAACAGCTTACTGATCTAGGATATGAGGTGCAGTTCAAGGAGTTGGTAGCGGCAGATTATGGAGCGCCAACCATGCGTAAGAGATTTTTCATGATCGCAAGGTGTGATGGCAAGCCAATCATTTGGCCAGAGCCGACACACGCACCTGTAGACAGCGAAGAGGTGAAGAAAGGACTATTAAAGCCATATGTTGGAGCATACACACAGTTAGATTTTTCTCTGCCGTGTCCGAGCATTTTTGATACTTCAGAAGAAATTAAAGAAAAGTACGGCATTCGGGCAGTACGCCCACTGGCACAGAAAACAATGGACAGGATAGCCAGAGGATTAAAAAAATTCGTCTTAGATAATCCAGAACCTTTTATCATTCAGTGCAATCATGGTGGTGAGCGTAGACCGAACGACATTCGAGAGCCGATGCCGACTATAACCGGAAAACATGGGTATGGGATTGTAGAGCCATATATGGTGCAGATCGGACAGACAGGTTTTACAAAAGACCGGAGCAAAGATGTCCGGGAGCCGCTTACAACCATTGTGAGTAAAAATGAGCATTGCCTGATAAGTCCTACGTTGATCCAGTACCATTCAGAAACCTCAAAGGATGGAGTAAGGGGACAGACTATAGAAGATCCGATCATGACAGTGGACAGCTCAAACAGATATGGACTGGTCGCATCATTCCTGCAAAAGTACTACGATGGTGGATATAAAGGCGCAGGCGATACATTAGAAAATCCGCTACCTACAGTAACAGCGTGGGATCATAACAGTGTAGTTACGGCAAATCTTATCCAGATGAATAACCATTGTGATGGGCGAGATTTACGTGATCCTATACCAACAATAACCGCTGGGGATGGTCACTTCGGAGAAGTAAGAGCATTTTTAATTAAATATTATGGGCAGGGAACCGGACAGGACATTGAGGAACCTCTTGATACAGTTACATCCAGAGATAGATTTGGACTTGTGACTATTGAGGGTGTAGATTACCAGATTGTGGACATAGGATTGAGGATGCTTGAGCCGAAAGAACTTTACGGATGCCAGGGATTCCCAGACGATTACATAATCGACCATGACTACACAGGAAAGACATATCCGAGAAGTGAGCAGGTCAGAAGATGCGGAAATGCAGTGTGTCCACCGATACCAGCAGCATTGGTTAGAGCCAATCTGCCAGAACTGTGTATTGCGGAACGAACACCGAACATGAGGATGGAAGCAGAGCAGACCGGACAGCTCCGGTTTGCGTAGTTAAATTAGAATTTAACGGAGGTATCAGATATGAAGTACAGATTAATTACGCAGCATAATAAAAGTGATAGTGAGCAACATGTAACAATTACAGAGTGTAAAGAAGCTGTTAAACAGACATATTTAGATAGTTGCAGAAATGACTATTTTACTTTATTAGAGCGGTGCAGATGCGGAGAATGGGAAAGAATCATGTTTCAGTTCGAGCAAGGAAACGTAGAAAAAGAGCTGGACTATATTTTAGACAATTAAACTGAACATTTAGAATTTAGGTGATAACTATGATAAAAGACATGTTTATGAGAAAGGAATAACACTTATCCTCGTGAAACGAGGTTTCCCGGAATCAGAATCCGGGTTGTAAAAATTGATAAATGCTAGAATGGAATGTCATGGTTCGTCTGAGAAATAGCAGCTATTAACACGCTGCTTAGGTATCGCCCCAGAAAAGGCTAACGGCCAGCGGTAATAACTCCCAAAGACTATAAGGCAGATTGTAAATTTACCACACGGATAAATGTAGTGTGGTGTGTTGGAAGATTTTATTAAGAGATCAATAGATCGTGTGAGGCTGGCAAGCGAAATGTCCATATCCCATTATGGGAAACCGCTTGTTTGTGAGTATTCAGGAGGAAAAGATTCGGACGCATTACTGTGGGTGTTTGAGCAAAGCGGAATACCGTTTGAGGTTCATAATTCACATACCACAGTAGATGCGCCACCTACGGTATACCATATAAGAGAAACATTCAGAAGATTAGAATTGAAAGGTGTTAAGTGTACTGTAGATTATCATGATAAGGGAAACGGGCAGCGAGTGACGATGTGGAATTTGATTCCTATAAAGTTGATGCCACCAACGAGGGTTGTTCGGTATTGCTGTTCAGAATTGAAAGAAGGTGGAAATGCAAACCGGATGATTGCCACTGGTGTTAGATGGGAAGAAAGCTCGGCGAGAAGCAGTAGGAGTGCATTTGAAGTCCTCGGAAAGACAGCGAATAAAAGCATAGGCGTTTCTGATGAAAAAATGCTTATAACAGACAATGACGATACGAGACGTTTATTTGAAAACTGCCAGATGAAAGCTAAAACTGTAGTTAATCCAATTATTGACTGGAAAGCAGTGGATATATGGAACGTTATCAATGGCGAAAATATACCGGTTTGCGAGATGTATTCCTGGGGATATGATAGACTTGGGTGTATAGCCTGTCCTCTGGCAAAAAAATGTCAGAGAGAACGGGAAATATATGATTTCCCCAAATATAAAACTGCGTATATAAGAGCATTTGATCGGATGCTTGAAATGAGGAGATTCCGAGGAAAGAACACAAAGTGGACGTGCGGAGAGGAAGTATATTTATGGTGGATGCAGAGCAACGACATACCCGGACAGATGAGTATGTTCGATAGGTAAACTGAACTTTAACGGATGAAAGAAGGTGTGAAAAAATGAAGATTATTATAGGAATCATAATATATGCGTTCATCGGATGCGTATTTGCCGGATTCTTAGAAGATGATTCTGTAGATGAGATGGATACGCTGGCACAGGTAGCATTATGGCCGATAATATTACTTATTATCATTGCTTGGATACTTTCCATAATTCCGCTAACAATTGGACGAGTATTAAGAGCCATTTTTGATTTTTTTAACATGAAGAACTGAATATTGATATTTTTGCCGGCTGAAATATGCAGGTAAAAATATACAATAATGTTGCATGAATACAATAATATATTGTGTTTTTATGAACTGATA
>ERZ1673745.2339-NODE-2339-length-10116-cov-3.953683_pt1 | contig 10116 bp, 8 predicted proteins | sample MGYA00580206_ERZ1673745 | MGnify/ENA primary metagenome ERZ1673745 (study PRJEB41218, sample SAMN15661753) | gut metagenome | host: Homo sapiens | place: Canada: London | collected 2015-08-20/2019-03-30 | study: EMG produced TPA metagenomics assembly of... | reverse complement strand
ATGATTTATGCCACAAAACATATTTTAATAGAAATTTTGGTGCGGTTGCCCTGGTATGCAAAAAGCCGATTTTTAATTTTAGGGCGAAAAATATAGGTGTTTTACTGTATGTTAAGAAAATATTAATGGTCTGTTAAGTTTTTTTTGCATTTTTTTTGGAATGTCAAAAAAGTTTGATATGTTTACTGCAGGTTCCTAGATGAGATGGAGAATATGCTCATGTAAAGCGTACGATAAAACTGAGCGTGCTTCCCCGGGTTTGACGGCTCGGCGCAAATGCATTCTGAATATGGACAGGCATTTGTATTTGTTATTAACTATTTTTAGACCTAAACCTATTTTTATGAGAAAACGATTGTATCTGTTACTTGCATTCCTTTGGATGGGGGTATGCATGCTGAGTGCGCAGACGAAAAATGTTTCAGGACGTATCCTGTCTGCAGAAAATGATGAACCGATAGCCGGTGCTACGGTATTGGTCAAGGGTACATCTATCGGGGTGGCTTCTGATGCACATGGGCATTTTACGCTGAAAGTGCCGGAATCTGCTACCGAATTAATAGTTTCGTTTATGGGAATGGAAACACAGGAAGTGGGAATCAAAGCGAATCTGACGATTCGGTTGAAGTCTGCCAACGAGAAATTGGATGAAGTGATGGTCGTGGCTTATGGAACTGCCAAAAAATCGAGCTTTACAGGTGCTGCAGAGGTGATAAAGAACGAACAGTTGGAAAAAATGAATGTCGTGTCTGTCACCAAAGCATTGGAAGGCACATCGCCGGGTTTGCAGGTGATGGGCGGCACCGGTCAGCCGGGCTCGGGAGCTACAGTCCGTATCCGTGGTATCGGTTCGCTGTCATCCTCTTCTGCTCCTTTGTATGTGTTGAACGGAGTTGTTTTTGACGGGGATATCAGTTCCATCAATCCGGATGATATAGAATCGATTTCAGTGTTGAAGGATGCGGCTTCGGCTGCCTTGTACGGTGCGCGTGGAGCCAATGGTGTCATTATGATACAGACCAAAAAGGGAAATGCCGAGAAGTCGACGCTGAGCGTCAAGGCTGTCTGGGGATTTTCATCCCGTGCAATTCCCGAATATTCCAGAATCGGAATAAAGGATTATTACGAGACTTCCTGGGAAGCATACAGAAATGCGTTGGTGGGGACAGGACAATCCATGGAAAAGGCTTCCGAATATGCTGCAGCCAATCTTATCAACAAGCAGCTCGGCGGCTATAACAATTATAACATTCCCGCCGATAAACTGATAAGTGCAGATGGTAAGGTGGATGCTTCCGCCCGGTTGCTCTATCATGACAATTGGGGCGATGCACTGTTCCGTACCGGGTTGAAGCAGGATTATATGCTTTCCATGAGCGGAGGCTCGGACAAGACCACCTATTATCTTTCGCTTGGCTGGCTGGACGAGGAGGGGATTATGACCCGTACGGACTATCAGCGTTTCACGGCAAGAGCGAATATTAACAGTCAGTTTACCGACTGGTTCAATCTGGAGGGAAATATGGGGTATACCAATGACAAGAGCAATCAGATGATGCAGGCAGAGGGAACATATGCCATCAACCCGTTCTTTTATTCCCGTATGATTGCTCCGATATTCCCGATTTACAAGCGCGACGAGCAAGGTAATTATATATTGGACAGTGAGGGAAACAAGGTTTTTGATTATGGAGAGAAACGCCCTTTCAACGGACGGACCAACAATCTGGCTACATTGATTCATGATGCAGTCTGGAATCAGACCGATAATTTCAATATCAACGTCACTGCCGGTACGAAGTTCTTGCGCAACTTTACTTTCAAAGTGAGCGGTAGTGCGGATATATTGAATCGCCGTTATACCAAAATGTATAACAATAAGTTCGGTGATGCAGCCAATGTCGGAGGACGAGGCAGCGTGGAGGCTTTGAGGATAGAATCGCTTACATTCAACCAGATATTGAATTTTAATAAAGAGCTCGGACTGCATAATGTATCTGCAATGGTGGGACATGAAAGTTATCGGTATGTAGAGAAGAGTGTTTTTGCACAGCGTACCGGTTTCCCATTGGAGATGTCGAATGATTTGGTATTTGGTGCGCAGTTGGAGGATGGCAGTAGCCAGACCGATGAGCATGCGATAGAAGGTTGGTTCGGGCAGGTGGGGTATGATTATGCCAATCGCTACTATATATCAGGTTCTTATCGCCGGGACGGTAGTTCGCGTTTCTATAAAGACAGCCGTTGGGGTGACTTCTGGTCGGTGGGTGCATCCTGGAGAATTTCGCAGGAAGCCTTTATGAAAAATGCCAAATGGATGGACAACTTGAAGTTGAAAGTGTCGTACGGAGTGCAAGGGAATGATAATATCCTTGATGAAAATGAAAATCCCTATTACTATGCATGGCAGAATTTCTTCGAGCCATATCCCAATCATGATTTTGGAGGCGTCATTCATAGCACGACAGGCAATAGGGATTTGCATTGGGAGAAAAATTCCAATTTTAATGTCGGCCTTGAATTCGGTTTCCTGAACCGTATCCGTGGTGAGGTGGACTATTTTATCCGTAAGGGGGAAGATATGCTGTATGCTGTTCCTGTCCCTTATTCCACGGGGTTGCCTTCCATCGTGCAGAATGCCGCATCGATGGACAATAAGGGAATAGAGCTGCAATTGTCTTTTGATATTCTAAAGGAAAGGGCATTCAAGTGGACGTTGGATTTCAATTTGACCCACTATAAGAATAAACTGACGAAGCTGACGCAAGATGAGGTTTGGAAGGGTACGAAAAAATGGGTGGAAGGCGGTTCTATCTATGATTTCTGGCTGATGAAATGGGCAGGGGTGGATGCTGAAAACGGAGATGAATTGTGGTGGTATAAAAACGGAGATGCCTGGGAAAAGACAAATGATTATTCGTTGGCGTCCAAAGATCCGAAGAGTAAACAGTATGTAGGTTCTGCTATCCCTAAAGTATATGGCGGTTTTACCAATAATTTTTCGTGGAAGGGGTTGAACCTGTCGGTATTTTTCTCCTATTCTGTCGGAGGCAAGATGTATGACAGCAATTACCAGCGTTTGATGCATGCCGGCAGTTTGGGACATGCATGGCATAAGGATATATTGAAACGTTGGAGAAAACCGGGTGATGTGACCGATGTGCCAAGAATTGAAAAGGGTAATCGGAATATTTCAAAATCCAGCAATCGCTTCTTGAAGGATGCTTCTTACCTGTCGTTGCGTAACATCAATCTTTCCTATACGCTTCCTGCGGAGTGGAGTAGCCGTGTGGGAATGTCGTCCGTCAAGGTGTTTGTGAGCGGGGACAATCTGGTGACTTTTACAAAATTGAAAGGAATGGACCCGACCCAGGCGTTCTCCGGAGTGAGCGATAATACCTACGTGCCGAACCGAGTGGTTTCTGTTGGTTTGAATATTAATTTCTAAAATAGACAATTATGAAGATACTGTATATATTGCCGTTGGTTTGGATGTTGGTGTTTACATCCTGCAACAGTGATTTTTTGGATCGAGAACCGTCGAATAAATATACGGATGATATATTGCTTACTTCGACGGAGGGAGGTATGATGCTGCTGAACGGTACGTTGCGCCGCACTTATATCAGTTATGAGTCTCATGCACAATACGGGCAGAAGGCGGTGGATATCATGACCGATATGCTGGGTGAGGATTATTACACGGGAGATGGTTACTGGAACAATTATGAATCGTGGTATTCCTGGTTGGCACACAGAAGTGCGAATGATGAAGATAATAAATTTGTATGGATGTACTATTACGGTACGATCGACAATATGAATCTTTTGCTTGCGCATGTGGATGCCATGAAGGGAGAGCAGAAGGAGCGCGATAATCTGAAAGGACAGGCGTACGCATTTCGTGCACACAGCTATTTCAAGTTGGTGCAGTTGTATGCGGAGCGTTATAAACCGGAAGGCCGTAACACCCAATTGGGAATCCCCGTATATACGCATCCGACCACTGAGGGAAAAGCCCGCAGTACGGTGGAGGATGTCTATACTCGCATTAATACCGATCTTGATTCGGCGATGATGCTGTTGACGAAAGATAGGGTACATATCAGCCATTTTAATTTGAATGTGGCTCAGGGAATCAAAGCGGAAGTGTTGCTGACGATGGGAAAATATAAAGAGGCTGCCAAGATGGCACACGAGGCGAGACAGGGCTTTGGTCTGATGCCGCAAGAATTGTTCGCAGCCGGTTTTAACAGTGTGAACAATCCGGAGTGGATGTGGGGTATGCAGATAAAGGTTGACCAATCGACTATTTACGCTTCCTATTTTTCAAATACGGATCCCTGTTCAATAGGATATAATGAGCTCGGTAATGAAAAGCGGATAAATTCGCAGTTGTATGATGCGATGAATGACAGCGATGTGAGGAAATCGGTATGTGTCGGTGCCGACGGTGCGACATTGGATAGTGACAATGGTGAATTTGAAGTTCCTCCTTATACGGTGAATAAATTCCGTCTGCCGTCTTATACCAACTGGTCCGGGGATTATTGTTATATGCGTGCAGCCGAAATGTATCTGATTGAGGCAGAAGGGTTGGCTCGCTCCGACCAGAGCAAAGAAGCAGCGAAAGTCCTGTATGAGCTGGTAAGTGCCCGCGATCCGAAATATAAGCTTCCGGATGTGACAGGGAATGCCTTGGTGGAAGAGGTGATGTTGCAGCGTCGTCTGGAACTTTTGGGAGAGGGATTCCGCTTTATGGATATGAAGCGTTTGAATCTGTCGCTTGACCGTACAGATAAGGGACATGAAGAGACATTCCTTAAGCCTGCGAAGGTGGATGCCGGCGATATCCGGTGGCAGTTCCTGATTCCGACACAGGAAATGACTTCGAATCCGAATATGGTGCAGAACGATTGATTCTATATGGAGCCGCTCTTGAACAGGGCGGCTTTTTTTTGTGTGGAATGATTAGGTTGTTTGCTTTTTTCAGTATATTGACCACTGAAATTAATGATGCGTTTGTTTATGAGTATTGATAGATGGGTGCTTTTGTGTTTGGTCTGTCTGACGACATTCTTTGTGGACAATTCAGTATTGGTGCCGGACATAATGGAGTCAGGAAATATAGTTACTGCCCGAGAAATGGTTTATGACGGCAACTGGATTGCTCCGACGATGAATGGTGAATTGCGCTTGGAGAAACCACCGTTGCCGACATGGCTGACTGCCGTTGTTGAGATGATAGCTCCTGACAATCTGGGGTGGCAACGCGGTGTGGCAGGCTTGGCAGCCCTCCTTTTGGTGTTCTACTTTTATTGTTTTGTAAAAAACATTTTAGGAGTTGCTCCTTTTGTGTCTGCGCTGATTTTGTGTACATGCCATAATGTGATACTGATGGGACGTACGGCATCGTGGGATATATACTGTCATGCATTTATGCTGGGGGCGGTATATCATTTGGCGGTGGCAATAAAAGGAATGGGCGGGAAGTGGCGTCATTGTATCGTGGCGGGTGTGCTGGCGGGTCTTTCCATCATGAGTAAAGGGCCGGTGTCTGTTTATGCTCTCTTGCTGCCGTTTGTTATAGCGTTTGCTTTTGTGATGCGACCTTGTATCAAGGGGTGTCGGGTTGCGATTGGCGTAATGTGTGTGATTGCATTGGTGGTGGGAGGATGATGGTTTGCATATATTCATTTATCTTATCCGAATGAACTGGCTGCGGTTGTGGAAAAGGAATCGGAGGCGTGGATTAGTTATAATGTACGTCCCTGGTATTATTATTGGAAGTTTTTTTTAGAATCGGGGGTGTGGGCAGGTCTGCTGATTACGGCAACTGTCCTGCCTGTATGGAATAGGCAATTGAGACATAATAAATTGTATTTATTGCCATTGTTGTGGATGTTGGTGGCACTTGTTTTGCTGTCCTTATTGCCGGAAAAGAAGATGAGGTACATATTCCCATTGCTCATACCTGCCAGTATGTTAATGGGGGAACTGGTAGATTGGTGGAAAAAAAGTTTTGTCTGTGGTGCTGTAAAAAGAACGGATAGTCTGATATTCCGCAGTAATGTTTGGCTCGTTGCAATTGCTGTGGCACTTTTGCCCGTTGCGGGATGGATATTTATGTTTAGTTGCGGGAAGATGACTTTGTTGTTGTGGTTTGTTGTGACTTGTATCTGTTTGGGGGTGGTTCTTGTATTGGTATGGAGCGGTCTGCGTATGCGGGTGTCGTATATGGAAAACAAAGGGACGGGGATATTGTTCTATTTTTTGGAACAATACCCCCGTCCCTTTGATTTCCTTTGTTTTGACGATCTTTAATCCAATAAAGTATGTTCGATCAGTATTTTAACACCGATTACAATTAAGATAAGGCCTCCGAGTAGTTCTACTTTGAGGCCTTTGATTTTTCCGAACCGGAAGCCACAGATCACTCCGCTGAAAGAAAGGAAGAAAGTAGTGAAAGCGATAACTGAAGCCGGAAACCAGATGCCCGTTTTCAGAAAAGCCATACTCACGCCGACAGCCAGGGCATCGATACTGGTCGCTACGCCGAGGGTGAAAAGCATCCGGCTAGAAAAGGTAATCAGGTGGCTATCCTCTTCTTTGAAGGATTCGTAGACCATCTTTCCACCTAAATAACTCAATAAAACAAAGGCGATCCAGTGATCGAAATCGGGGATATAATTACTGAAATGAATACCCATCGCCCATCCCAGCCAGGTCATACCCCCCTGGAATATCCCCATGGTCAAAGCCATTTTCAGAGACTTCTTGATACAGAACGGTTTCATACATATGCCGCCACTGATACTGACCGCTAAACTGTCCATAGAAAGACCGATTGCAATTAATAGGATGGTGATAAAGCTCATTGTACAAAAATTGTTCTGCAAAGATAGAAAATAAAGTAAAAAGTAAAAGGTAAAAACGAAAAGGTGACTTACCTTTGTGATGAAATTAGTGGAAAAAATGGAACTACAGACTGTTGTCAAATTGGATAAACCTTCGTTTCGGATCGATTATTCGACCCGGCTCATGATGCTGGGTTCCTGCTTTGTCGAAAATGTTGGAGCGAAGCTGGAATATTTCAGGTTCAAGACGGATATCAATCCTTGTGGTATTGTATATAATCCCCTGTCTGTGGCTGATACGCTGGAGTTGTTATTGGCCGGTAAACGATTCTCGCAGGCCGATTTATTACGAAACGGGGAACTGTGGGTGAGTCTGAGCCATCATGGACGGTTTTCCGCCAGGGAAGCCGGGGACTGTTTACAGCGTATAAATTCCAGATTGGAAAAATCGGTAGCTCATTTAAAAACGACAAATGTCCTGGTGATTACCTGGGGAACTGCCTGGGTATACCGTCATCGGCAGTTGGGACGAGTCGTTGCCAATTGTCATAAATTTCCGGCCACTGATTTCGAGCGTTTCCGATTAAGCCCCGAAGATATCGAACAGGTGTATACCGATTTATTGTCCCGCCTGCACAGTCGTTATCCGGATATGAGGGTGCTGTTCACCGTGAGCCCTATCCGGCATTGGAAAGACGGAGCACATGCCAACCAGTTGAGTAAAGCGGTATTGTTGCTGGCCATCGATAAATTGAAGCAAAGGCTGGATTATGTCTCTTATTTCCCTTCTTATGAGATCGTGATGGACGAGCTTCGGGATTATCGTTTCTATACAGAAGATATGTTACACATCTCTCCGCAAGGAATCGAATATATCTGGGAGAAGTTTCAGTCCCTGTATATGACTTCGGCAACCGAAGCGTGGATGAAGCGCATCGATAAAATAAACAAGACTTTATTACACCGACCTACAGATCCTGATTCGTCTGTTTATCAGGAATTGATGAAAAAAACAGCTCAGGAGCGTGAACGGATTGAACGTGAACTCAGTATTTCTTTCAGTTGATTCCGGTTATTCCGCTGTTTCTGTCCCGGTCACGATATCCTGCATCGGGATTCGTTTCAGTTCATCCAGGGAAATCTCTGTTTTTACGGCATAACTGGCCGGATAAATTTTACGGATCCGGTGTAAATCAGGAATACATTCCAAACGGTTTCTGTAATTACCTACCCGGATTTTGAAATCCGGATCGAAATATTTCAAATAGGCCGGAATGTCTTGGAAGGTTTCTTCGAACTTATTCCGCATTTCCTTTAGGTTTTCGATGTTGCAGCCGAACGAACTGACCGAATGAATTTGAATCCGGTAACCTGTAAAAGTTTTCTTTTTCTCATTCAGATGGATGTGCCATTGCAGCAAATTGTCTATCGGCGTGTCACTGTCGAGGATTACCTGTCCGCCGTTATGACTTTCCGTCCTGAGTTCCTGAAGAATATCGTAATGCGGTTCTGCTTCCACGATCAGGGTATCTGCTTCTTGTGCAAACAAATGTACCGGAAAAAGGAATAATATAAAGAATAAATATTTATTCATGATTTAAAATTTTTTGCGAAGATAAGGAATTTAGAGTAAATCGTGAAATATTTTCTTGATCTTGCCGCCTGGATAAAATGTGTTTGTTCGTCAATAAAATGATTATTCAGAGATTCGGAGGGAACATTGGGGTCGACTCGCAGACGGGTTAAGGTGTGCTTTTGAGAGTGACGATATTGGTCATTGTTTGTGTTGGAAATCCCCGGGAAAAGACTACTTTGATGATGTAAATCAAGTTAAAAAAGCGTTAATACAGGAGGTCGGAGGAGTGGATATGATAAAAAGAAATAATTTTGCTTCATCAATCAAAAATAAAATTTTATGTGTCAGGCTACAGATAAACAAATCATAGAAGTACTGAAAATGGAAACGATTCCGGCATTAGGTTGTACGGAACCGGTTGCTTGTGCCTTAGCTTGTGCCCGATGTAAAGAAGAATTGGGTGGTGTTCCGGAACATATCGAAGTGTTCGTCAGTGGAAATATCTATAAGAACGGAATGGGAGTAGGTATTCCCGGTACCGGTATGACCGGACTGCCTATCGCCGCTGCTTTGGGTGCTGTTTGTGGAAAGACTGAATACGGCCTGGAAGTATTGAAGGAAGTTTCTGCTTGTAATAATTTGGCTGTTGCTAAATCTTTATTGGACAAGCAGGCTGTCGTTATCCATTTGAAAGAAGATGCTCCCGATAAATTGTATGCAGAAGCCATCTGTAAGAAAGGCAACGATACGGTAAAAACAGTGATTGTCCACGGGCATACCAATATTATTCTGGTTGAAAAGAACGGGAAAGCAGTTTATCGTAAAGATTTTACGCCGGTAGCTGCCGAAAAGAGCGATCGTGTTGAATTAAGTATAGCCCGGATCTGGGAATTTATCCACCGGATTGACGTTGCAGAGATCGAGTTTGTATTGGAAGGTGCTGAAATGAACAAAGCGATTTCGGCTGAAGGTTTGAAGAGTGAATACGGTCTGCAGATCGGTAAGACCTTAAAAGAAAATATCGACAAAGGGTTGTTGGAAAACGACTTTTTGAACAATGCCTTGATTTGTGCCACCGCAGCTTCCGATGCTCGGATGGACGGTTGTGAGAAACCGGTGATGACTAATTCCGGTAGTGGAAATCAGGGAATTACGGTTTATCTTCCTGTCGTCGTGGCTGCCGAACAATTCGGTTGTTCCCGGGAGCAATTGATCCGGGCCTTGGCTTTGAGTAATCTGGTAGCTGCCCATATCCATTATTATATGGGACACCTTTCTGCTTTGTGTGGAATTCTGATTGCCGGTACGGGAGCTGCTTCGGCGATTACTTATCTGATGGGGGGAACCTACGAACAGGTAGTCAACACTATTAAGACTATGTGTTCCAACCTGACCGGAATGATGTGTGACGGAGCGAAACAAGGTTGTGCCCTGAAAGTATATTCCGGCGTTTCTGCTGCCGTACAGGCCGCTCTGTTATCCATGAAAGGAATCAAAACTCACAATGACGGTATTATTGAAGAAGATATTGAAAAAACGATCCGCAATGTCGGAATCATCGGTACCACCGGTATGGAACAGACCGATAAGACGATTCTGAACATTATGTGTCGGAAACAATAATAATTTTTCTCTACATACTATTCCCCGGAAATTTGGTGTTTTACAGACCACGAGTCCGGG
>ERZ1673745.2324-NODE-2324-length-10210-cov-25.344559_pt1 | contig 10210 bp, 9 predicted proteins | sample MGYA00580206_ERZ1673745 | MGnify/ENA primary metagenome ERZ1673745 (study PRJEB41218, sample SAMN15661753) | gut metagenome | host: Homo sapiens | place: Canada: London | collected 2015-08-20/2019-03-30 | study: EMG produced TPA metagenomics assembly of... | reverse complement strand
GGAAGTACGACAAAAAGGATATGATCGCTCTGATTCGCCGGGCATACGACAAAGGTGTCACTTTTTTCGATACGGCGGAGGTTTATGGCCCTTACACCAGCGAAGAGTGGGTCGGCGAAGCACTCGCTCCGTTTCGCGACAAAGTGAAAATCGGAACGAAGTTCGGCTTCGGTGTCGAGGAGAAACAACCGACCGCTATCAACAGCCGTCCCGATCACATCCGCCAGGCTGTGGAAGGTTCGCTGAAACGCCTGCGCACCGACCATATCGACCTGTTGTATCAGCACCGTGTCGATCCTGCCGTTCCGATGGAGGATGTGGCCGGAACGGTAAAGGATTTGATGCAGGAGGGTAAAGTGCTGCATTGGGGGCTGTCGGAAGCGAGTGCCCGTTCCATCCGTCGGGCGCATGCCGTCTGCCCGCTTTCCGCCGTGCAGAGCGAGTATGCCATTTGGTGGCGGGAGCCTGAAACCAAAATCTTCCCGACATTGGAAAAACTCGGTATCGGCTTCGTGCCTTATTGTCCGCTGGGGCGTGCGTTTCTCACCGGGATAATCAATGAAAACAGCCGTTTCTACGAGGGAGACCGGCGTTGGAACTTGCCGCAATTCACGCCCGAAGCTTTGAAGCACAATATGCCGCTTATCGCCTTGGTTCGCAAATGGGCCGAGCGCAAGGGAGTGACACTCGCACAATTCGCTTTGCTATGGATGTTATCTCGCAAATCGTGGATTGCTCCGATACCCGGAACGACCAATCCGGCACACTTGGATGACCTGCTCGGTGCGGGAACGGTCCGTCTCTCAGCTTGGGAGATGGAGGAGTTTGATAAGGAGTATGCCAAAATCGATTTGATGGGGCATCGTGCCGATCCGTTCACCGAAAGTCAAATAGATAAATAAATCAATCATGGTAAAAATAATCTTAGGTGTTCTGTCACTGCTTGTCATGTTGTCGTGCAGCACTGCCGTGAAAGAGAACACTACACAACCCGATATAATGGAGACAAACAAGAAAAATCTCGGAAATCTGTTGGCACTCTATCCCAAACCAATGACGGTTGTCGGGGCGGAGGTCGAAGGGAAAGTAAACTGGCTCGTGGTAGGACACACGGGAGTCATCGGCCATGACCGGATACTGGTCAGCATGAGTAAAAGTCATTATACCAATCAAGGTATTAAAAAATCAAAACGACTTTCCGTCAATCTTGTGAGTCGTGAGATGTTACCGAAAGCTGACTATGTAGGAAGTGTAAGTGGTGCGACGGTCGATAAGTCGGAGGTGTTTGCTTACCATATTGGAGAGAACGATACGCCCGTTATAGACGCATCACCACTCACGATGGAGTGTGAAGTGGTGGACATTTATGAAACCGACGGTTTCGACAATTTCATTTGCGCGATAGTCAATACATACGCTGCTTCCGATGTGCTTGACAGCGATGGCAAACTCGACTATACGAAACTAAAACCCGTATTATTCGAGTTCCCGACCTACTCCTACCTTGCGACAGGAGAGATCATCGGCAAATGTCTGAATCCGGATAAGCCGGGTATGTGCGTTAAAGAGCCGATGACGACCGATGGTATCGTACGGCTGTCGAAAATAGAGGTTTATCCGCAGTATCTTGACGAGTATATGAACTATGCAACCGAGGTAGGTGAAATCTCCCTGCGTACCGAACCGGGCGTACTGACGATGTATGCTGTCGGCGAAAAGGAGAATCCCTGTAAAGTAACGATTCTCGAAACCTATGCGAGCCGTGAAGCATACGAGCAGCATATCGCTTCGGAACACTTTCAGAAGTACAAGCAGGGAACGTTGCATATGGTCAAATCGTTGGTATTGTCCGACCAGACACCGCTCAATCCGGCCAACAAACTCAATAACTTCATGCAATAGATAATGTTTTTTATTCAGGTTATTGGAATGGATTCGGAGTGTATCTACAATCATGATTGAATATCTTGAAAAACTAATTATAACGATATTATGGTATGGATTTCAAAGAATTGAATAACGGAGTAAAGATGCCGATACAAGGCTTTGGTGTCTTTCAGATACCCGATGCCACCGAGTGCGAAAGAGTTGTTACCGATGCGCTTGCCGTCGGCTATCGGCTCATCGACACCGCTTCGGTCTATGGAAATGAACGGGCGGTCGGTATGGCTATTCGGAAAAGTGGTATTCCGCGTGAGGAACTGTTCATCACGACCAAAGCATGGATTTCAGAAATGGGTTATGAACGGACATTGCGAGCATTAGACACTTCGCTCGCCCGTTTGGGATTAGATTACCTCGACCTCTATCTGATCCACATGCCTTTCGGCGACTATTACGGAGCATGGCGGGCTATGGAAAAACTTTATGCGAAAGGACGTGTGCGGGCTATCGGGGTATGCAATTTCGAGCCGGACAGATTGCTGGATTTATGCCATAATGCTAATGTTATTCCGGCGGTCAATCAGATAGAGGTGCATCCTTATACTCCGCAAACCGATGCGATACGGACCATGCAGGAACTCGGCATACAAGCAGAGGCATGGGGACCTTTGGCCGAAGGACGGAACGGATTGTTCACGGACGATATTCTGACCGGTATCGCTCGCAAATATGATAAATCGGCAGCACAGGTCGTACTGCGCTGGCACTTACAGCGCGGAGTTGTCTCCATTCCCAAATCGGTACATCGGCAGCGGATGCAAGAGAATTTCAATATCGGGGATTTCATGCTGACACCGGAGGATATGGCCGCAATTGCTTCCATGAATATGGGATACAATATGATTCTCGACCTACACGCTCCGGAAGAAGTACAGCGACTCTATGGTATTGAGTGTCCTGCATGACAGACATTTTCTCGATTTTTCTGAAGTTCCGGTAATCGATAAGGTTATCGGAACTTTCGTTCCCTTATATCTCTACTGTATTCCGAGAGAGTCTGTCCGGTCTGTTTTTTGAATATACGACTTAAATGTTGCGGGTATTCGAACCCCAAGTCATAAGTGGTCTACGTGATTTGTTCTCCGTTGATAAGTTTACTTTTGGCCATATCGATGATATGACAACGGATGTGCTCTCCGGCTTCATTGGACTGATAAGAAAAGAAAGAGAAGTCTTTGATGTGATTACCCAACGGAGTTCCATGCAACAAGTCCGGAGAGAAGAGTAACGCCCATCCCTTTATAAAGTGCATAGACTGAAAATTGGCTGTGCGTATGCAAGATGGGCGTGACGGTATCGTAATCTATCACGCTGACCAAAGGATGCTGGTCGGCATGTCCTACAAAAGTGTTTCCTGACAGGAACCATACTGACAGGTTGTGGGGCAGAACTTCCAACAACGGACAAACGGCTCGAACGGCCGATACACTGCCTGCCATTCTCCGTGTCGTGCTGAACAACGGGATAGAGATGCCGCAGTTGGGGTCGGCACGTCTACTCTCAAGGAGACTGCCGCAGAGTGTGTGAAACACGCCATCGGACTGGGATACCGTTTGGTCGATGCGGCGCAAGGCTACGACAACGAGGCCGAAGTGTGGTACGGAATCAAGGAAAGCGGTATCGGCCGGAGTGAAGTGTTCATTATTTCGAAAGTCTCTCCCGATGCCGTACGTAGCGGAAAGGTACGCGAGTCGCTCGACCGGACTATTGAAGCATTCGGGGGAACGTATGTTGACCTGATGCTGATTCATTGGCCGGTAGCCAGAAAGGTCAAGGAGAGATGGAGAATCATGGAAAAGTATGTCGATGTGGGGAAGATCCGTGCCATCGGGGTGAGCAACTTCAATCCGCATCATGTGGACGAATTGCTGGCATACGCTCGTATCAAGCCTGTCGTCAACCAGATCAAGATTCATCCCTACATGGAACATCAGGAGGTCGTGGGCAACACTTTTGCCAAAGGTATTCAAGTTCAGTGATGGCCCCATTGGGACAGGGTAAGATCAATGAAATCTACGATGACGAAGTATTGCAGTATATCGTCGACCGCTATCACAAGACGGTACGCCAAGTGGTATAGCGCTTTCAGATCCAGTCGGGTATGGTTGTTATCCCAAAAACGACACACATCGAACGTATGAAGGAAAATCTCGAAATGTTCGATAACGAAATGGAGATATTGCGGGCCCTTGACAAAGGACAGCCCCTTATCGGGAATCCCCAAAATCCAGATTTTGTTTCTTCTTCGGTCAATTGGTAACTTCATTCAATCGTTTGGACCAAAGAGCCGGTATCGGAATAATATAATCCACTACTACACGTTAAAACAGAGTTAGATTAGGCTTTAGGCAATTTGTGTAGAATAGGCATAAGCATAATCCGTAATTTGGGTATGAATACCGGGAATTCGTCTACAAAGCATGTGGCAGATACCATCTATTTTTGCATCAGAGAGATAAAATATTACCTCACCATTACAAGGTGAACTTCAGAACAAAGTAGTTTGAGCCTTGAAGCAAAGTTGTTATGGAGGGAGCTTCGTACTTTTGCGTTGTTACAGGTTGAATATGAATAATAATTAAAAATAAGGAAAGTATGAAAGTAATATCAAATGCAGAATTCGGAGGTGAAAGACCTTTGTTCGAATCACATGACTTACGTTTGGAGAATGTAATTATCCGTGCCGGAGAATCAGCCATCAAGGAATGCAGCAACATCGAAGCCGTTGATTGCCGGTTCGAGGGAAATTATCCCTTCTGGCACGTGCACGGTTTCGTTATCGACCGTTGTTTCTTCGATGTCGGCGGGCGTTCGGCTCTGTGGTACTCCGATAATCTGAAAATGACGAACACACGTATCGACGCCCCCAAGATGTTCCGCGAGATGCACGACATCGAAATCGAGAACGTAGAGATAAACGATGCCGACGAAGTGTTCTGGCGTTGCAAGAATTTGGACATCAAAAATCTGAAACTGCATGGCGGCACTTATCCGTTCATGTTCAGCAGCAATATCCGCATAGACGGATTGGAGAGTGACAGTAAATACGTATTCCAGTACGTGAAGAATGTGGAACTGCGCAATGCCAAAATCACCACGAAAGATGCCTTTTGGGAAGTGGAGAATGTGACAATCTACGATTCAGAACTCAACGGTGAATATTTGGGTTGGCATTCGCACAACCTTCGGTTAGTGAACTGTCATATTACCGGCGAGCAGCCGCTCTGCTATGCCCACGACCTCGTATTGGAAAATTGTACGTTCGGTCCCGACTGCGACCGGGCTTTCGAGTACAGTTCGGTGCAGGCGACCATCAAAGGCGCAATAGGTGGGGTGAAGAATCCGCGAACGGGCTGTATCACCGCCGAGAGCTATGGGGAGATTATCCTCGACGAGAATATCAAGGCTCCCGCCGATTGCAAGCTGAAACTCTGGGACGAGAAAACTTGTTTCACAGACTAATGCCTTTGTACATAACCTGATGGGAACAGGAAAGGGAAAGACAGATTACCTGCTATCGCTTATCCGCGAAGGGAAGCAGATGACACTGGGGCAACAGTTGCGCCTGACTGCATACCTCAGTGTCCCTGCCATTATGGCACAGATATCTTCCATCGCCATGCAGTATATCGATGCCTCGATGGTGGGCAGCCTGGGCGCGAATGCCGCTGCTTCCATCGGATTGGTCTCGACCACGACATGGCTGTTTTGGGAGCTGTGTGCAGCCGCCGCAACGGGCTTCTCCGTTCAAGTAGCGCATAAAATCGGAGCCGGGGATTTCGTGGGAGCACGAAAGATACTCCGCCAGTCGATTGCTGCCACATTGGTTTTCAGCTCATTGTTGGCGGCTGTCGGCATTTCCATCAGTGGTATGCTTCCCGGCTGGTTGGGCGGTGATGAAGTAATACGGAGCGATTCATCCCTCTACTTTTGGATATTCGCACTTTTCCTTCCTGCCTTGCAGTTGAATTTCCTTGCGGGTGGCATGTTGCGATGCAGTGGAAATATGCGTGTGCCCAGTATGCTGAACGTGCTGATGTGTCTTCTGGATATCGTGTTCAACTTCTTCCTGATTTTCCCTTCGAGGCAGGTGGAATGGTTAGGGGTGGAATTTACCGCTCCAGGTGCAGGCTTAGGCGTGGAAGGCGCGATATTGGGAACGGTGCTGGCCGAACTCATCACTGCCGGAGGAATGATGTGGTATCTTTGCCATCGCTCGCCCATGTTGAGACTATCCGGAGAATGGGGAAGTTTCCTACCTCGAAAAGAGACGCTGCGTAAAGCTTTCCGCATCTCCCTGCCGATGGGATTCGAGCACATGGCCATTTGCGGGGCGCAGATTGCAACGACGGTGATCGTCGCTCCACTCGGTATCATCGCCATTGCCGCCAACTCGTTCGCCATCACTGCCGAAAGTCTCTGCTATATGCCCGGCTACGGTATCTCGGAGGCTGCCACGACGTTGGTCGGTCAGAGCCTCGGAGCGAACCGTATCCGGTTGCTCCGTCGTTTCACCAATATTACCGTCTGGTCGGGAATGTTGATTATGGGTGTCATGGGAGCATTGATGTATATGGCAGCTCCACAAATCATCGGAGTGATGACTCCCGTGGAGGAAATCCGCACGTTGGGAATCGAGATTCTGCGGATAGAAGCCTTTGCAGAGCCGATGTTTGCGGCATCTATCGTTGCCTACGGTGTATTCGTAGGTGTGGGTAATACATTCGTACCCAGTCTGATGAACTTCGGCAGCATTTGGGGCGTGCGACTGACACTGGCGGCATGGCTTGCTCCCACGATGGGACTACGCGGCGTGTGGCTTGCCATGTGCATCGAGCTTTGTTTCCGGGGAGTAATCTTCCTCGCGAGACTTTGGGGCAGTAACTGGATTTATAAATTACGAATAAATAGATAAGTTATGAAATACGATTTCGATACGATTATCCCGCGTCGCGGGACGAACTCTTACAAATGGGACACTCCTGAGGAGGAAAATGTGCTGCCCATGTGGGTGGCGGATATGGATTTCCGTACTGCACCGACCATTGTAGAAGCCTTGCAAAGGCGGGTTGCACACGGCATTTTCGGTTATACCAAAGTACCCGAAACCTATTACGATGCAGTCGTCCGGTGGTTCGAGAACCGTCATCGTTGGCGGATAGATCCCCGGTGGATTATCTATACAAGCGGTGTCGTACCGGCTCTGTCGGCCATTATCAAAGCCCTGACCGTACCGGGCGACAAGGTAATCGTCCAGACTCCGGCATACAACTGCTTCTATTCGTCGATTCGCAACGACGGATGCGAACTGTCGGCCAATAACCTCATTTACCGAGATGGTCGCTACTCAATCGACTTCGACGACCTCGAAGCAAAGGTGGCTGATCCGAAGGCGAAAATCCTATTACTATGTAATCCTCACAATCCGGTCGGACGGGTCTGGACGCCGGAAGAGCTGCGGCATATCGGAGACATCTGTTTGCGCAACGGAGTGTTTGTTGTGGCAGATGAAATTCATTGCGAACTGACCTACGAGGGACACGACTATACGCCTTTTGCCTCCCTCTCCGAACGCTTCCAGCAAAACTCCATCACTTGCGTTTCACCGAGCAAGGCGTTCAACCTTGCCGGACTGCAAATCGCCAACATCATTGCGGCCGATGATGATGTACGTCGTCGTATCGACCGTGCCATCAATATCAATGAGGTGTGCGACGTCAACCCGTTCGGCGTGATCGCTACGATAGCCGCTTACAACGAGGGTGGCGAGTGGCTCGATGCTTTGCGAAAATACCTGCGAGGGAATTATGAATATCTATGCCATTTTTTCGCCGAAAGGCTGCTGCAATATCCCGTATTGCCGCTCGAAGGAACTTATTTGGTCTGGATAGACTGCCGGGCACTCGGTATCGGTTCGGACGCCACGACCCTGCGCCTGCAAGAGCAGCAGAAACTGATGGTCAATTCCGGCACGATGTACGGCCCCGGCGGCGAAGGATTCATCCGCCTGAATATCGCCTGCCCCCATGCGTTGCTTGCCGACGGACTGGAAAGGATGGCGCGTGTATTGGAATACAGTTAAAAGATTGGAATCGAGTATTTGGGTATAAATATCCGTAAATCGTCTACAAGCGGATCATTTTGAACCGTGTAATTTTGCAATGTGAATTAGAAATTGAATAACGAAAAAAGAAATTGGATATGGAAAAATTACCATCAATAGCATTAGGAACATGGTCGTGGGGTACGGGATTCGCCGGAGGCGACCGGGTATTCGGGAACAATCTCGGAGTGGAAGAACTGAAACCCGTATTCGACGAGGCGATGGCCAACGGGCTGAACCTGTGGGATTCCGCCGTGGTATATGGCATGGGAGTTTCGGAAACGGTGCTTTCGACATTTACGAAGAACTGCAAGCGGGAGGATGTGTTTATCTCGACCAAGTTCACACCGCAGATTGCTGGCGATTCGGAGAACCCGGTAGCGGATATGCTGGCAGGAAGCCTCGATCGTTTCGCCACCGATTACATCGACATCTACTGGATACACAATCCGGCCGACATGGAGAAATGGACGCCTTATCTTATCCCGTTGGTAAAAAGCGGCAAGGTAAAACGGATTGGTGTATCTAATCACAACCTTGCGCAAATCAAGCGTGCGGAGGAGATTCTCTCGAAAGAAGGGGTACATATCTTTGCTGTACAGAACCATTACAGCCTGCTGTATCGTTCTTCGGAGAAAGCCGGTATTCTGGACTATTGCAAGGAGAACGGTATCGACTTCTGGGCTTACATGGTATTGGAGCAAGGAGCGTTGAGCGGGAAATACGATACCGCGCAGCCGTTACCCGCCGGTAGCCAGCGTGGGGAAACCTACAATCCGTTGTTGCCGCAAATTGAGAAACTTGTTGCCGTGATGCGCACAGTCGGCAATAAATATGGTATCACACCGGCACAAGTCGCTCTGGCGTGGGCGATAGCGAAAGGCACGACACCGATTATCGGCGTGACGAAACCCTCGCAAGTGCAGGATGCCTTGCAAGCGACAAAAGTTTTCTTGACTGCCGACGAAATGAAGGCATTGGAAGAAGCTGCCGAAAGTACCGGTGTCGATACGAGAGGTTCGTGGGAAATGCCGATGGTTTAAGAAAGGAGGAATGGGTATGAAGTGTTATTTGATCGGTTTATTGAGTATGCTGTCCGTACATGCCGCTATGGGGCAACAGGCGATAGACGTGCATTGTCATAATATACTTCCCACATTCAAGGAACTGTTGGACAGGCATGGGGCAACTTTGGAAGAGACTTTCCCGCTTCCGGATTGGGATGTGGCTTCTCATCTGAAATTCATGAAAGAAGCGGGTATCGAAACATCCGTCCTTTCGATGCCTGCTCCCCAACCGTGGTTCGGCGATGTGGAAGAGAGTCGTCGTGCGGTCAGGCAATACAACGAGACGTGCTCCCGGCTGAAAGCGGATTATCCCGGCAAATTCCTCTTCTGTGCTTCATTGCCCCTGCCCGATGTGGACGCGGCTATCAAGGAAGCGGTCTATGTACTCGACACGCTCGGCGCGGACGGCATCAAGCTGGCTACCAACAGCCGGGGACAGTATGTGGGCGATGCGGCACTCGATACGCTGATGCAAGTTCTGAACGAGCACCATGCCGTCGTGATGCTGCATCCGCACAAACCTTCGCCCGTAAACGATGGAATCATTGCAACAGCACCGCTAGCCGTTTACGAATATCCGGCCGAGACGACCCGTACCGTCGTCAATCTGATTGCGAGAAATGTTCCGGCCCGGTATCCGAATCTGAAGTTCGTCGTACCGCATTGCGGTTCATTTCTGCCGCTGGCCCTTCCGCGCATGAAGGCGGTATATCTGGTCATGGCGGCGAAAGGGCTTATGGAACCGATTGACTGGAATGCCAATCTGAAGGCGTTCTATTATGACCTTGCAGGAGGTGCAACACCTGAAGTTGTTAAGGTTCTGCTGACCATAACCACCCCCGACCGGTTGCTTTATGGCTCGGATTATCCATACCAGCCGGCAACAGTTCTGACAGGAAATTTGAAACAATTGCGAACGTGGATAACCGATGATGCCGAGCTCACACCTTTTGCGGAAAAAATCCTGCATGACAACGCCCTTAAACTGTTTGGCAAATAAAAATGAGTAAACAGATAAAAATGAGTAATATGAAGAAAGAGGTAATGATATTGACCGGTGCCGGTCAGATAGGAATGGCGATAGCCCGCCGTATGG
>ERZ1673745.2294-NODE-2294-length-10388-cov-8.380819_pt1 | contig 10388 bp, 7 predicted proteins | sample MGYA00580206_ERZ1673745 | MGnify/ENA primary metagenome ERZ1673745 (study PRJEB41218, sample SAMN15661753) | gut metagenome | host: Homo sapiens | place: Canada: London | collected 2015-08-20/2019-03-30 | study: EMG produced TPA metagenomics assembly of... | reverse complement strand
TATAAAGTCAAGATATTCCAGCAATTTGCCACGAATTTGCCACGATTTCAGCTGGGTCGAAGGTGCATATCTGTATTTTCAAGCTGCAAAAAGAGATACCCAATCCCTACGGATAGCCATCCGTTTCCTACCCACGCCCTTATATAAACTCTGGCAGACGGAGAATCTACACGCTGCGCTCCATCTAATAAACACAAGTTCAAACACAAATGAACGGACCTGGCTTGCATAACAAGCCAGGTCCGTTTGCGTTTAAGGAACTTTTAGAGGCAAACTTACAGTTCCGTCAAGCCATCTTTGTCAGGCTGGGCAGCCAAGTGCCGATCTGGGGGAAAAGCACCAGCAGAATTGCGGTCACAATCAGACCGCCCACATAGGGAAGAACTTCGCGGCTGACCTTCTCAATGGAAACCTTGCCGATATCGCAGGCCACAAACAGGCACAGGCCCACAGGCGGCGTAACCTGACCGATGGCCAGCACGAACACCAGGAACACGCCAAAGTAGCAGATATCGATGTTCATTGCCTGAACAACATTGACAAAGATAGGAGTCAGCAGAATGACGGCAACAGCGTTATCCAGGAAGCAGCCGGCAATCAGCAGGACGATCATGATGAGGAACATGATGATCGTGGGATTGGTGGTGAGACTGGTCATCAGGATTGCCAGCTTCTGGGGAATCTGCTCACTGGACAGCAGGTAGCTGAAAATATGAGCATTCGCCACCAGGAACAGAATAGAGGCGGTAGAAGAAGCAGATGCGGACAGCACATGGAGGAAATCCTTCATGCCCATATTGCGGTACACAAAGGCGCTGACAATAATGCCATAGAACACGGCAATAGCGGCAGCTTCAGTAGGGGTGAACAGGCCGGAATAAATGCCGCCCAGAATGATGACGGGCATCAACAGCGCCCAGATACCGTTTTTGAACGCCTCAGCAACCTGCTTGCCGCTGATATGCTCACTGCCGGCGTAACCCCGCTTTTTGGAGATCAGGTAGTTGATTACAATGATCACTACCGTCATCAGCAGACCGGGTCCTACGCCGCCGATGAACATTTTACCGACGGAAGCATTGGCCAGAGTGCCGTACATAACCATGGTGTTGCTGGGGGGGATGATCAGACCGATGGTACCGGAGGCGGCAACCACAGCAGCGGTAAAGGCTTTATCGTAGCTCCGCTTTTCCATCTCAGGCACCATAACAGCGCCGATAGCGGAAGTAGTAGCGGGGGCGGAACCGGAGATCGCGCCAAAGAAGGTGGAGGACAGCGTTGCCACGTGAGCAAGGCCGCCGGGCATCCGGCCCACCAGCGTTGCGGCCATATCGGTCAGGCGCTTGGAAACGCCGCCGCGGGCCATCACGTTACCGGCAAACACGAAGAAGGGAATTGCCAGCAGGGTGAAGGAGTCGATGGCGCGGAACGTTTTCTGCACCAGATTGATAACGGGGATTGCGCCTGTGGTCATAACCGCCGTGAAGGAGGAAATGGACAGGGCGAAAGAAATGGGGACGCCAATGAACAGCAACAGGAAGAAGCTGACCAGCAGAACAATTACCAGCATATTACTTTACCTCCCGCTTTCCGGCGGCAACGCCCCAGATTTTTTCGATTTCAAAGAGAATATAAATAACGTAGTTCAGGGGGATCTGGAAGAAAATCCAACTCATCTTGATCCAACGAACGTTGGTGGTGGTAGAGCCGGTATTGTTGTACTTGATCACCATCATGGTGGAATAGTAGCAGACGATACAGCAGAAAGCCATGACAATGATGTAAGTAATGATAGCCAAAACCTTGCGGGCCTTGGGATTTTTCTTTTCAATAATACCGGTGATGGTGGTGATTGGCGTATCCAGGGTGTCCATGATCTCCGCGATCTTGCGGTCCATTTCTCGAACCTGCTGTTTCAAAAAATCGAGGTGCTTCGCGTAAAGCCGGATCATCGTGCTGAAAACATCGCCGGCCATGGCGAAGCCAAAGGAATTGCGCGCAAGCTCCTGAAGCTCCCGGGCTTTTGCCATGCGGAAGCGCTTGTGGCTGGAGACTTCGATGAGATGGCAGAGCTCCTCGAGAGGCATCTCGGATAATTCCTTTGGTGTAGGACAGTTTTGCAAAATCGCCATGGAGGTGTCGCTAAACATATTGGTAAAAGCTGTTTCGTATTCAGGAAAGACCTGATCCAGCAGGGCAACGACCTTTCGCTTAACATCTGCCTGCATGGAAACGATGGCGTGCCGTCCACGGCACAGCTCCCGCAGCTCATAAATGTTTTCCGGGTGCAGGGTAGACTCGGAGAAGTGCCCGAAACGGATCACCTCCGCGATCAGCAGGGCGTCCCGCGGATCTGTTTTGGCCTGACGGATATAGAAACTGCGGATGGAGTTGGTCTGCACCGGGTTGATGACCTGAACACGGAAGCCCTCCTTCTGAAGTCTGGTAAAAAGAGCGAGCCAGTAGTGTCCGGTGGCCTCCATTGCAAAGGAAACCTCGTCAAGCGGCAGCTTGGCCTTGGCGAGCATGGCCAGCAGCCGATTGTACCCGGAGCAGTTGTTGGTGAAAGAAAACGGCTTGATGATGACGGTGCCCTCGCCGTCGATCACCGCTGCCTCGTGCTTCCTCTTGGCGATGTCGATCCCAACGATGTACATAGTGCAGGCTCCTCTCATGTTCAAATTACGGACATTCCTCGTGCTGCTGAAGGTCACAACCTGTTGCGAGATTAGAAGAAAGCGATTCATCGCCCCGACATCCGGCTCATAAGTGACATCCCACAGGGCAGAGGTTCCAGTCTGTGCGCAGTAGACTTGGCTACAAAGATAGAAGCAGGAAATTCTCTGTCCGCATGAGGATATTATATCATCGCTCCCTCAAGGGGCGTTGATACCGGTTTTGAAGGTGTTTTGTGGGGGAGATATCCCCGTTCGAAAATATAACAAGATAAAGAGAGGTGCCCCTAATTGGGCCCCTCTCAGCCACAAAGCCCCGCAGTGCGGGGCTTTCCGGGGTTTTGAAACCGCAGTCTAAGGTGCACCTTGAAAGGTGTTTTCGCAGTCTTGAGTGAACGTGAGGGGCATCAGACCCCCGTGACGGCGGACTTTTTAAGGTGACCCTTCCGCAGGCGGTTGAGAAATTCGCCGTTTTCAACTCCCCGAAAAAGTGATTTTTTGCAACGGCGATTTTCGGCGCAGATCGTGCATATTTTGCGCCGCTGTAGTCAATAAAAAGGGGATCGGCCGTTCGAAAATCGCACCACTGTAACCAAAGAAGAACGTCCCCTGGCAGCGCAGAAATTGCGCCGCAATAGGCAAAGATAGGCGGCGAGGCTCCGAGGGGCAAATGATAACTTTTTGATAACAGTCCGGTTTTCCGATAGCTTTGCCCTCTTGGTTACGGTATTGTTCGTTGCGAAAGGGGCTGATACCATGCCGAAAAGGCGAGCAAACGGAGAAGGGAACATCCGAAAGCGAAAGGACGGACGCTGGGAGGGCCGGTACACGGCGGGCTATGACCCGGAGAGCGGAAAGCGGATCATCAAGAACGTGTTGGGCAAGACGCAGGCCGAGGTCAAGGAGAAACTCAAAGCTGCGATCAGCGAAAGCCATCGGTTGGACGTATCCAAAGCGGGAACCTACACGGCCAGTTCGTGGGTGAAAACGTGGTACGAGGTCTACGCCGAGCCCCGCATCCGGCCCAACACCAAAGCCTACTACACCAATTACATCGAGAATCACATCATCCCCGGAATCGGAAATATTTCCTTGGACAAGCTGACTACCATTCAGATCCAGCGGTTCTACAACAATCTCCAGAAAACCGGACGAGTTCAACGCAAAAACTTCCCACCACTGAAAGATGCCAGTCTCAGTCCCAGAGTGGTTCGCGGCGTTCACACACTGCTGCACAACTGCTTGGAGCAGGCGGTGGCGGAGCGGCTGATCCTCGCCAATCCCGCTCAGGGCTGCAAACTGCCGCAGCTTGAGAAACGGGAAATGAAGATCCTGCCGCAGGAGAAAATCGGAATGTACCTTGCGGAAGCGGAAAAACGAGGATTGCTGGCCGCTTTCTATCTGGAACTGACCACCGGCCTGCGGAGAGGTGAACTGTTGGCGCTCCAATGGACGGACTTAGACATCGAAAACCGGACGCTCGCCGTCACGAAACAGGTAAATCGAATCAACGGGGAATTAGTGGTAAGCCCACCAAAAACGAGAAATTCCATCCGCACTTTGGCCCTTCCACAGCAGGCAGTTGACCTGCTGATTGCCGAGCACAAAAAGCACTCTCGCAACCCGTATATGTTCCCGTCACCCAAGACCGGAATCATGTATGACCCGGACGCTTTCCGGCGGACGCATGATAAAATTCTGAAAGCCATCGGCGCGGAACACATTCGATTCCATGACCTGCGCCACACCTTCGCCACACTGTCCCTGAAAAGCGGGGTGGACGTGAAAACGCTGTCCGGTGCCTTGGGCCACTACTCGGCTGGCTTCACCTTGAACACCTACACCCATGCCACGGCGCAGATGAAGCAGGACGCCGCAGACACCATCGGTGGGGTCATCAGCCAGCAGATGCGGTAAATATGGCAAAAAAATACAGGGCCAGACAGAAAAATTCCTGTCTGGCCCTGTCCGGTACTTTCCGCGCCTTTCCCCGTGTGGGTCAACGTGTGAGTCTTGATGAAACGCCGAAAATTAAGTGCCACAAAAAGTTGCAGATTATAGAAGAAAATCACCGGAATCAGGTGATTCCGGCGATTTCTGGTGGAGACTACTGGACTCGAACCAGTGGCCTCATGCGTGCGAAGATTCGATAGGGACGCCTTCCGCACGGTTTCAGCGGCAATAAGCGGGTTTTCCACAAAATCTCATCACCCGCAGGTGCGCTCCGTTCCGTTGTTTCCGCCCCGTTTTTTCTGCTCGTGGGTCAGGTCGTGGGTCAAAACGCAAGCCTCGTTTTCTGTTCGCGTCTGGCAAGGCGCTCTCATACAACAAAGCAGAGCTTTCTTGACAGAATATGCAGAACTTGGTAAAATGCAATTAGGCGCTGCACGAACGGCAGGCGGTTGGCTACACCACCCGAAAGGGGGTGCTGCTTATGCGAATCACATTACATATTGGAGCCTTTACGGTGACAATTATTGTGAAAAGCAGAAACCGCCACTCTGCCAAGTGACGGTTTCTTAGGATTTCCTAACTAACGTTCACGGGGCTAACCGCTTGTCGCAGCGCCCTCTTCCTACCCTCATTATAGCAAGTTATGGGAGAATGTCAAGGAAAACCACACCCCTGCGCCTTAAGGCACCAACGCATAAGGACAATGTCAAACCGTTCAAGAGCATACGGCGCGGCTGCCAGAGAACTGGCAGCCGCGCCGCTGTACCAAGGGTGCAATCAGATAAAAACTTGTTGATGGCAACGCAATTGGAGACTTTTGCCGAGTGCCGCATTTACAGACATCCTGCGACAAGCTATGTTTTTTGCTATACGCAATTGACAAAGCAGGAGCGAAGTGCTAAACTAATCAATGCTTTTTTAGGTAGAATATATTGGCTGGGGGAGTTCCATACATCCGGACTGGGTGTATATTTTTTGAAGCACAAGTTAGTCTGCTCTAACCGAAAGCAAAATTTTATCATTGTATATGCCTGCTATGCTATGAATCGGCGGCGGGCATTTAAATGCCCAGCAGTTAGCGTTATCTAACTGCTGGCTGACATCTGATATAATAGCGCAGGGAAAGGATGAGCTATTATATAAATACACTCTACGAAGGGAGATTATAATGAAGCAATTAGCAAGAAGATTACTCGGCGTCTTTATGGCAATGATGATGCTTCTCACTGCGCTTCCCAGTGCCTTTGCACTGGAAAGTGACATTAAGGGTCACTGGGCAGAAGAAGCACTTCAAAGCTTTGCAGACGATGGGTATCTGGCTGGCGATGGGAGAGGGCATTACACGCCGAATGGCGTTATGACCCGTGCCCAGTTCGCCACCATTATGAACCGGGTTGTCGGTTTGACGGAGGAAAGTTCCGCTATTTCCGGCTATACGGACATTAAGACATCCGACTGGTATTATCATGAACTGGCAAAGGCACTGGCGGCTGGGTACATGAGCGGAACCAGCCAGACCACAATGTCCCCCAATGCGGCGGTGACTCGTCAGCAGGCGTTTACGATGCTGGCTCGCTATCTTGGTCTGAACACCAGCAGCGATGCTGCGCTGAACGGCTTTGCAGATGAGAAGTCCGTTGCGGCGTATGCCCGCGGTCCTGTGGCGGCTATGATCAATGCCGGTTATGTGGCCGGAACAGCAGACAAGAAAATCAATCCCGAAAAGCAGCTGACCCGTGCAGAGGGCGTGACGGTTCTTTACCGTGCAAAGGCCGCTCTGAAGGCTGTGGTTCCGTCTGCCGCCTCTGCTCTGAAGGATGGTATCTATGAAGGCGAGGCGGCCGGTTACAGTGGTACCACAAGAGTCAGAGTTACGGTTTCCGGCGGAAAGATCAGCGCTGTGGAAGTTGTCTCCCATGGGGACAGCAGCTCCTATTTCAGCCGTGCCAAAGCTGTGATCGACAAGGTTATCAACAAACAGTCCACCGATGTGGATACCGTTTCTAACGCAACCTACAGCTCCTGGGGCATTTTGAACGCCATCAACAACGCGCTGAAGGGTGCAGGGGATGATGCACCCATCACCATGGAGGTTGCCAGCTGGAAAGAACTGACGGCGGCTCTGGGCAAGGCCAAGGACGGCGATACCATCAAGCTGACCCGCGACATCACCGATGCCGGTCAGGTGGACGCCGTTTCCTCCGCCACCGCCACAATCAATAAGGCGGTCACCATCGACGGCAACAGCAAGACCATCTCTGCTTACAAGGATGGCAAGGTTACGAAAAATATCACGGACAAGGACGGCAATGTGACAGCCACCGAGCAGGTGGACGCAACCTTCTGCTTTGATGTGACCACAGCCTCCGGCATCCAGATCGAGGATCTGACCATCAACGGCGCATCCTTCAACCGCAAGCTGGGCGGGGCCATGTATGTGGAAACCGGCGTAGAGCTGACGCTGAACAATGTGACCTTCCGGAACTGCGCAGCCGGAAATACCGGCGCAGGCAACGGCGGTGCTGCGATTTATGCGCAGTCTCAAAAAGGGACTGCACCTGTGGTTACGGCCAACAACTGCACCTTTAAGAACAACACCGTCAATGGCGGCAACACCGGCCGCGGCGGCGCTGTTTATGGCTACAATGCCAACATCACCCTGAACAACTGCACCTTTACCGGCAACAAGGCCGCTTACGGCGGCGCTGTGACAGCCGCGGGCAGCACGGAGCTGACCGTCAAGGGCTGCACCTTTGATGCCAACAATGATGCGGTTTACGGCGGCGATGATATCTACATCTTTGACGGTTATACCTTCTACAAGAAAACCAAGGCTGCCGATTCTGCGGTGACTGCCGTCCTTTCCGGCAACACCCATAAAGGGAACGATGGCAATGATTTCAAGGATTACCGCGTGGTTTGCGGCCGTGTGTTGGGCGATGTCACCGACACCACCAGCAGCGCCGGAAATACCATCACCAAAACCTGCTCCGGCAGCGGGGCGCCGTTCCTCTACGGCCATGATCTGACTTTCAGCAGCACGGATTATGACCGCAAGGGTGCGCCGGTATAGCGACGCGGCGGATCTCATTACGGAGCTTCCTGAGTTGATCAAGGCCGTCCAGCCTGCTCAGGCAGCTTCCGAATAACACTCCCGCAGTACAGACCCATAACATTTTGTGAGTCTCTGGAAAAGAGGCCCGTGGGGAAAACTCCCACACGGGCCTCTTCTTCCGTATTTCTGAGGAACATCAAAAACGAGGTAAATTATGGTATTTTTGATTTCCCTGATCCTGACGGCGCTGCTGATTGCGTCCGGTAGGAACTTTCTGAAAAAGCACGCGGCGGTATGCTATGTGCTGGCCGCGGCAATTTCCGCCGCCGTCGTTGTCTGCACGGCCACCGGCGCATCTGCCGCGTTCCCAGCGTGGGTGCGCAGCTGGATCTGGCCAATTTTTGCAAGAAGCGCCCTGTCCACCGCCCTGTTCGCGGCGGTCATGTATGCGGGTGCCGTTCCCAACGGCTCCAAATTGATGAAGGCGGTCATGCCTATCCGGGGAGAATTGTCCATCATTGCCTCCATTCTGACGCTGGGACACAACATCTCCTTCGGCTTGACCTATTTTCGCCTGCTGTTCACCCAGCCGGACTGTCTGCCGGTAAACCAGCTGCTGGCTGCAATCTGCTCACTGGTAATGCTGTGCATCATGCTGCCGCTGTTCATCACTTCCTTCAAATGCGTGCGAAAAAAGATGAAGGGGAGCTCCTGGAAGAAACTCCAGCGGCTGGCCTATGGCTTTTACGCACTGATTTACATCCACGTTCTGCTGCTGACCCTCCCCGGTGCGCAGAAAGGGAACGGAAGCTATCTGCTGACGGTGGTAGTCTACAGTGTGGTGTTCCTGACCTATGGCGCTTTGCGGGTGCGCAAGGCGCTGCAAAAGCAAAGCGCTGCCGTGCGTCGGATTCCCACTGTGGCAGCGGTCTGCGCAATGATTCTGGTGATTTGTGCGGCGGCAGGCCCGCGCTCGGCGGATTCCCAGCCCGCAAACGGACAGGAACAGTCTCAGGAGGAGGTTTCTGGACAGGAGGACGCCGCAAAAACAGCCGAGTCCAACGAAACTGCCGGCGAGACTTCCGAGAATGGTAGCGAGGAGGAAGTGTCGGCGGAGGACGAGGCGGAAACACCGGCCAACAGCGGGAATACCAACGCTCCCGCAGAACCCGCAAAGCAGCCTGAACAGGAGACGCAGAAGCCAGCCAATGAGCAGCCCCCTGCGGAGGCACAGAAGCCGGAAGAGACTGCGAAACCTGCGGAGCCGGAAAAACCGACGGAGCCGGAGATTGTTTATCAGTATAAGAACGGCACATTCAGCGGTTCCGGCGAGGGCTTCGAGGGAACCATTACCGTGAATGTGACGATTGAAAACGATAAGATCACCAATATCAGCGTGGTATCCGCATCGGATGATGAGCCGTACTGGTCGGAAAGCAAGGGCATCATCAGCCGGATTATTTCCGCACAGAGTGCGAATGTGGATACAGTAAGCGGTGCAACCTTCAGTTCCGGAGGAATCCTGGATGCGGTGAAGGCAGCGCTGAGCAGCGCAAAAAACTGAGTAAACAGGGGGAATCAGGGCGTGAAGCGATGGATGGGAATCCTTTTGACGGCGCTGCTGCTGACCGGCTGCGCTGAACAGCAGGCAGCGGAACCAGTGGCTGCCGCAGATGAAAATGCAGAGCCAAACAGCAGGACTGTGTTTGCCATGGACACGGTTATGGAACTGAGCGCTTACGGAGCGGACGATGCGTTGATGGAGGCGGCTGAGCAGGAAATTCTGGGGCTGGAATCTCGGCTGTCCGTGACGGATGCAGGCAGCGAGATCTATGCGCTGGATCATAACGGACTGGCAGAACTGTCCCCTGATACTACGGAATTGATGCAGACTGCTCTTGAGATGTGCGAACGGACGGATGGAGCGCTGGACGTCTCCATCTATCCGGTTCTGCGGGCGTGGGGATTCACCACGGGGAGCTATCAGGTTCCGACGCAGGAAGAAATAGAAAACCTTCTGACACAGGTGGACTACAGGAAAGTCACGCTAGAAAACGGCACAGCCTCCATTGCACAGGGAATGGAAGTGGATCTGGGCAGCGTAGCCAAGGGTTATACCGGCGATCAGGTATCTCAACTGCTGAGGGAAGGAGGCGTAACCTCCGCGCTGCTGAATCTGGGCGGAAATGTGCAGCTGGTCGGCGGCAAGCCGGACGGTTCAGACTGGCGGGTAGCGGTGCAGGACCCGGAAAGCGACGGCTATTTGGGCGTCTTGAGTCTGCGGGATAAAGCGGCAATCACTTCCGGCGGTTATGAGCGCTATTTTGTCGGCGATGATGGGGAGGTTTACTGGCATATCATTGACCCTGCCACCGGCGCACCGGCCCGCAGCGGCCTCATCTCAGTCACTGTCATTGGAGATCGTGGGGTGGTCTGCGATGCGCTGTCCACGGCCCTTTTTGTGATGGGGCTTGACAAGGCGGCGGAATATTGGCGTCGGTACGGAGATTTTGAAGCAGTGTTTGTTGCTGAGGACGGAAGTGTTGCCATTACCAGCGGCCTACAGGATTGCTTCACGCTGGCTGATGGGTATACGGATCGGCCGCTGATGGTGATTGACTGATGCTGAAAACGCAAACTTGGACCATACTTGGCGCTGTTGACAAAGTCTCGCACCAACTCTCGCGGTATGCTATAATGAGGAA
>ERZ1673745.2284-NODE-2284-length-10431-cov-6.175694_pt1 | contig 10431 bp, 7 predicted proteins | sample MGYA00580206_ERZ1673745 | MGnify/ENA primary metagenome ERZ1673745 (study PRJEB41218, sample SAMN15661753) | gut metagenome | host: Homo sapiens | place: Canada: London | collected 2015-08-20/2019-03-30 | study: EMG produced TPA metagenomics assembly of... | reverse complement strand
CCCCGCCCACCACGGCGCAGCAGTGTGCCGCTGTGCTGGAAAACTGCCGCATTGTGCCGCGCACCACGGCGGTGGCGGCTGTAATGGCGCTGTGCGGCGTCTATGCGCTGTTCTTTGCCGTGCAGGCAGGGGAGTGGCTTGCCGCTGCGCCGCTGGGGCTGGACGCACCGGATACTGCCGCTTTTGCGGTGAACGGCTTTTGGGAACTGCTGAAAATCCTGCTGCTCAATTTTGCGGTGCTGGCGGGCATACAGTTCTTTGGCCGTGCGCCGCTGCCCAAAGCGTTGGCCGCCGTGTTCTGCGGGTTCGGCGTGGCTTTTGCTGCGCTGGCAGCGGGCAAGCTGGCTGTCTATGTGACGCTCTGCGCCCTGACGCCCCGGCGGTTCACGGCGGCATGGTGCCTGTTTGTGCTGGCCGTCTGTGCGGTGCTGGCGCTGGTGCGGGTGTTCAGGCCGATCCCGGCGGCAAAGCTCGCTATTTTTGCGGCGGCGGTCAGCTTTACATTGCTCTGCTGCGTGAATGTAAAACAGCGGGTCATTGATGTGAATTTGGCACGGTATGAAGCCGGGATAGATGAAGAACTGGATTGGGGCGTTTTGTGGGAGTGCGGGTATAAGGAGAACGCAGCGCAGTAGGGGCCGGGCATGCCCGGCCCGCGCGCGTAAGGCAAACAGGCGCTTGCGGGAAAGCCGCACGGAGGGGTCAAGACCCCTCCCTACAGGATGACGATAACGGGTGCTTTGTAGGGAGCGGTCTTGACCGCTCCGCGGGATGTGTACGGCAAACGGCTGCCTGCCAGAAGGCTGCGGGCCGCATATATGCGGCCCCTACAAACCTGCCGGGAGGTTCTGTAGGGGGCGGCGTCCTCGACGCCCCGCGGAGGTGCACGGCAGACGACTGCCTGCCGGAAGGCTGCGGGCCGGGCATGTCCGGCCCCTACAAGGCAACGAAAACAGGGACACCAGCCCTTCCGGGGCGATGTCCCTGTTTCTTATGCGATTTTACACTTTCTTGAACCCTACGCTCTGCATAAACCGCACAAATGCGGCCTGACCCTGAGCGTCCTGCTTAAAGACACCGGCATTCTCCAGCACATGGCTGAACACCGTGCCGATCTCGGCCTTGACAGCCTTGTTGGCGGCCTCGGGCTTCATGCTGGTGCCGTACTTGGCAATCAGCGCATCGATCCAGTCGGCATGGACAGCCAGTGCATCGCCCTCGATACGGCTGGTGTTCGGGCGCTGGCCCGCCAAAATCTCCGCGATCTGCGCACCCTGATCCTTCAGGCGGGCGGGCAGGATGGCCAGACCCATGACCTCGATCAGGCCGATGTTTTCCTTTTTGATGTTGTGGTATTCCTTATGCGGGTGGAAGATACCGTCCGGGAACTCCTCGCTGGTGCGGTTGTTGCGCAGCGCAAGGTCAAGGATGAACCCGTCAGTCTCATCGTAGTGCAGGATCGGCGTCACGGTATTGTGCGGTGTGCCGTCTGTTTCTGCCAGAATACCGACACTCTCATCGCTGTAGGCGCGCCATGCGCTCAGGATGTTGTTGGCTACGATCTGCATCTGCTGGCTGCTGCGGCCGACCAGACGCACGGCGGAAACAGGCCAGTTCAGGATGCCCGCCCTGACACCGGGATAGCGAATATCCGCCATAGGCACGGCAATATCGGCCTTCTGCATCGGGAAGACATACCGCCCGCCCTGAAAGTGGCTGTGGCTCAGGATGCTGCCGCCCACGATCGGCAGATCGGCGTTGGAGCCGCAGGTATAGTGGGGGAACTGTGCCACAAAGTCAAAAATCTCGGCCAGTGTCTGTTTGTTCATCTCCATGGGCTTGTGCTGATCATGCAGCATGATGCAATGCTCATGGAAGTAGGCGTAGGGGCTGTACTGCAGGTAGAACTGCTCCCCTGCGAGCGTGATGGGCACAATGCGGTGGGTCTGGCGCGCGGGGAAGTTGATGCGGCCCGCGTAGCCGATGTTCTCCTTGCAGAGCATGCAGGCGGGGTAGCCGCTCTTGGGCTGCAGACGCTCCAGCGCGATGGTCTTGGGGTCTTTTTCGGGCTTGGTCAGGTTGATCGTGATCTCCAGCTCGCCGTAGGGGGTGGCGGTGTTCCACTGGATGTTCTTGGCAATCTGCGCGGTGCGGATGTAGTTGGTATCCACGCAGAGCTGATAGAACCAGTCGGTCGCAGCCTTGGCACCCTGCTTCTGGTAGAGTTTCTTGAACTTTTTGCAGACCTCGCTCTCGCGGGGCATCAGGGCACCCATCAGGCGGGTCTCAAAGTTGATGCGGTACTGGTTGACCGCGCCGTCGAACAGCTCCTTCTGCGCGGCCAGCTCGACCATCTCGTCCAGCAGGGCAGCGGGGGTCTCGGGGTCCTCCTTCGGGGGCTTGGCCTCGCTGGGGGCAGCCAGTGCCAGCAGATCCAGCAGCGTGTTGCGTGCCACCAGAACATCGAGATCCTTGATAAGCTTATGCTTGCGGCCGAAGCGCAGCAGGCGCTCCACATCCAGGGCAAGGCGTGCGTCACGCTGCTCCGGGGTCAGGGTCATAAGATCAACTTCATTCTTTGCCATGATTGCCCTCCTGTAGCGGTGTGTTGTGTATTCTGTTGTATTAACCATACCGCCTTTTGCCTCCGCTTTCCATAGCATTGTGTGTCAGGGTTTTGCAATTTTCAACCAAACGCCGCCGATTGTACATCGCCGCTTTACGATGACGCTGCCTTATAAAAAATCCCCCGTCATACGGCGGGGGAAAAGCGCGGTGTACTGTTTACTTCTTCAGATCGCTGAACAGGTCTTTCCTGTACACGCCGTCTGCGACCAGCTTGGCAAAGCTGTCGATGACGGTCTGCTTGTCCTCGGCGTAGGTCACGCCGAACCACTTGTCGTGGGTGGGCAGCACCTTGACGCTGACCTTGTCCGCGTGCAGCAGCTCATCAATGTAGATAGGCAGCAGATACTCGGCCTTGAGCGGGTTGGCAGGCGCGGCCTTCTCAAAGAACTCTACAAAGCCGGCATCGAGCAGATCGACAAACTCGGGGGTCAGTGCCCACATATTCATCGAGACAAGGCTCTCAATGTCGATGCTCTTGCCGCCTGCGGCTGCGCCGTCGGCGGTCTTTTCAATGCCGCTGGTCTCCAACACGCCGGTCAGGTAGTGGGCGTCGTTCATCTGGCAGATGCCGCGGGTCACGGCGCCGTTGTCGCTCAGGGTGTTCTTCAGCACAAAGCCGGCCATGGCCAGATCACCGGCCTTGTCGGGCGTGTAGCCCTGCAAAAAGTCATGCAGCCGGACAAAGGCCTCCTTGCCGTAGTAGTCATCGGCATTGATAACGGCGAACGGCTCCTTGATGATGCCCTTGCAGGCCAGCACGGCCTGACCGGTGCCCCAAGGCTTGGAGCGTCCCTCCGGCACGGAATACCCTGCGGGAACATTCTCCAGCGCCTGAAAGGCGTAGTCGATCTCAACGCCCAGCTCGGCGCAGATCTTCTCAATGCGGTCGCCGATGGCCTCCTTGAAGGCATCCTCGATGTCGTGGCGGATGATAAAGACGATCTTGTCAAAGCCGGCCTCGATCGCGTCATGAATGGAATAGTCCATGATGATCTCGCCGTTGGGACCCACAGCCGCCAGCTGTTTGATGCCGCCGCCGAAGCGGGAGCCAATGCCTGCAGCCATAATAACCAGAGCAGTTTTCATGATTTTCCTCCTATTTTAACACCATTGGTGTATTGCGCGTTCTTCTTCTTTGGTGATGCTGTGTTTATCTAGGGGGCGATGCCTGCATCCGCCCCTGCCAGACACGATATAGCAAAGCTTTTAATAGCCACTTATCGACATGGCGTACTGTACAAAGCCGGGCCCAGCCAGATTGATGACCAGCGAGGCAAGCAGCAGCATGATGCCGAAGTAGAGCAGCGCCGCCAGCAGATTCGTGCCGCCCTTCTGCAGCAGGGCATCGGTGCGGGCCTCGCCATCAGGGTAGTCGGCGTAGATGCGGTCGATGTTTTTCTTGGCCTCCCTGCGGTACCAGGAGACCGCAAACAGCCCCAGAATGACGTTCAGCGCCCAAGATGCCACGGCGCAGACATTGACGGCGGCCGGCAGCCAGCCCAGCGGCATCGCGCCGAGAAGCGAGGGATTAAAGACCGAGATGATCTCTATAAAGGTAGGGATGCTCAGCACAATGGTCAGAACGGCAGTCAGCAGACCCTCCTTCCACATTTTGCGGTAGAACAGGTACGCCGGGCCGAAAAGGAATGCCGACAGGCAGACAGCGGCCTTGCGGTTCGTGATGCTCATGCGGAAAAACTGCATCAGGTAGTACATCGGGCTGCGGCCTACATAGGCGGCCCAGTCCTTGGCTTTGATGCCGTCGATCGTATCCTCGGGGCCGATCTCCCGGCGGTAGATGCCGCCCTCCCGGTCAGCGCTGTAGGTCTCGATGTGCGGGCCGGGGGCAGCGCTGCGGTTGTTCACCGCAGACGGGTCGCGGGCGTAGATGGGTACCTGCTCCTCGGACTTGGCGGCATCGGCACTGTCGGCATCGCTGCGGGGCAGGGGACAGCCGCAATGGCTGCAGCGGGCTGCGCCCGGCGTGTTGCGGGTGCCGCAGTTGGGGCAGGTGGCCTCATGCGCGGCCTTTACGGCCTCGGGGCCGATCTCGGGCTGCCACTCAAACCCGGCGGCATGCTCGGAGCGGTGCATACAGGCCCCGACCTTTTTCCAGCAGTCCCGGTGGTAGGGGGTGCCGCAGTCGGGGCAGACAACGATGTCGTCCGTATCGGTAAAAGCCTGTTCACAGACAGGGCAGTGGTTTCCTGTGTAGCGTGTCATTGAATATCCTCCCAGTAACATAAAGTCATTATACCGCATCAAATGGATAAATGCAAAGAAAACATAAAAACTTTACAAGATAGATGGATTTATTTGTGCTGTAGGGGCGGCATACATGCCGCCAGAGGAACGCTGCCGCCGCCGCTGCACACCCGGGAGGGATAAATCCCTCCCCCTGCGAATATTTTATGCGTTCCGCCCTCTTTACAACGCCCGCCAATTCGCTTATAATGGTACTATGTAATTTTATGCGAACTTATGGGATGAGGGATACTCTATATGATTACCATTGACGAACTGAAAGCAAAACTCGGCGGCATGAAGACTGCCGTGGACGACCTGCGGGACGCCCTTTCCATCGAAGCCAGCGAGAAGCGTCTGGCTGAGCTGGAGCACCAGATGACGATGCCCGGCTTCTACGATGATCAGGACCGCAGCCAGAAGATCATCAGTGAGATGGGTGAGGTCAAAAATAAGCTGGAGCGCTTCGGCAAGCTCTCCACCCAGTATGAGGAGGCCGAGACCCTGCTGGAGATGATCGAGGAGGAGAACGACCCCGCCCTCGCCGCTGAGGGTGAGGAGGCTGTCAACGGTGTGGAGAAGGCCATTGATGAGCTGCAGCTTATGACGATGCTCAACGGTGAGTACGACCACAACAACGCCATCCTGACCTTCCACGCCGGCACCGGCGGCACCGAGGCACAGGACTGGGCCGAGATGCTCTACCGCATGTATACCCGCTGGGCCGAGGCCCACGGCTACAGCGTTGAGGTGCTGGATGTGCTGGACGGCGATGAGGCCGGTATCAAGTCTGCCTCGATGATGGTCAAGGGACCCAACGCCTACGGCATGCTCAAGAGCGAGCACGGTGTCCACCGTCTGGTGCGCATCAGCCCGTTTGACGCCAACGCCCGCCGCCAGACCAGCTTCTCCAGCCTCGAAGTTATGCCTGAGCTGGACAACAACATCAACATTGAAATCAACCCCGCCGATATCGAGATGCAGGTCTACCGCTCCTCCGGTGCGGGCGGCCAGCACATCAACAAGACGTCCTCCGCCGTCCGCCTGATCCACAAGCCCACCGGCATTGTGACCAGCTGCCAGACCCAGCGCAGCCAGCTGCAGAACCGTGAGTACGCTATGGAGATGATGAAGGCCAAGCTGTACCAGATCGCTTTGCAGCAGCACAAGGATAAGATCGATGACATCAAGGGTGTCCAGAATGAGATCGCCTGGGGCCACCAGATCCGCAGCTATGTCTTTATGCCCTACACGCTGGTCAAGGATCACCGCACCAACTACGAAAGCGGCAATGTGCAGGCTGTCATGGACGGTGATCTGGACGGCTTCATCTATGCCTACCTGAAGGCAAGCTCCCGCGGCGAGCTGCAGGATGTCTGATATGAATGATCGTTTTATCCGCCTGTCCGTCTCGCTGTCCCGCCTGCAGAAGGTCATCCAGCGCATCAAGACGGACGGCATGAACCGCATTGAGCTGAAGGCCGGGCACACGCTGGTGCTTTGCCAGCTTGACGCTGCCCCTGACGGCTATCGTTTTTCAGAGCTGACCGAGCGGTGCGATCTTGACCCGGCAATGATCTCCCGCGTGCTGGCCGATCTGGTCCGCAGTGGTCTGGTCCAGAAGTGCGGCGCACCCGGCAAGTATAACGCTATCTACCGGCTGACCGATGCGGGCCGCGACCGTGCCGTGCGGGTAAGGGCCGTGGTGGCCGATGTGTCGCGCCGCGCCGATGAGGGGATAGACCCCGGCGAGCTGGCCATATTCTATAAAGTGCTTGCACAGCTGACCGAAAATCTCGAGGCTGTCGAGGCCGACCCCACGGCAGCCTTTGCACCGCTGGAGGACTAAGCCGGCGCTGCCCTGCTGACCAATATGAACAAAACTGCCCGACTGCACCAAAATGCAGCCGGGCACTTGTTTTGTTCATACTTGATGGGTATACTTGCCATAATAAAGCGATGTGGATCGTTTATGCTGTAGGGGCCGCACATGTGCGGCCCCTACAACCCATCCAATTACCCGAAAGGAGCCTCCTACATGCCATCGTATCACGGGCTGACCGCTGCCGAGGTCGAAACGCGCCGCGCAGCGGGCCAGACGAATCAGCCGCCCCGCTCCCAGACCAAGACCACCGGTGAGATCGTGCGGGACAATATCTGTACCTATTTCAACCTTGTGTTTCTCGTGCTGGCCGTCATGCTGGCGCTCGTGCGCTCGTGGCTGAACATGGGCTTTCTCGGCATCGTGTTCTGGAATACCCTCATCGGCATCGTGCAGCAGCTGCGCGCCAAAAAGACCATTGATGAGCTGACCCTTGTATCGGCCCGTAAGGTGCGCTGCCTGCGCGATGGCCAATGGTGCGAGGTGCTCTCCGATGATCTGGTCCGGGACGATGTGGTGGAGTTCGGCGCGGGGGACCAGATCGTGGCAGACGCCGTTGTGCTGGACGGCAGCGCGCAGGCCAACGAGTCCCTCATCACCGGCGAGGCCCGGGCTGTGCCGAAGGAGGCGGGCGGTGAACTGCGGTCAGGCAGCTTTCTCATGGCGGGGCGCTGCACGGCGCGGCTGACCCATGTCGGCGCGGACAGCTACGCCAGCAAGCTGACAGCCGAGGCGCAGGCCAACGGCCACCGTGTCGCCCGGGGCGAGATGATGCGCAGCCTTGACAGGCTGATTAAATTTATCGGCATAGCGCTTATCCCGATCGGCGCGGTGCTGATCTGGAAGCAGCACTGGGTGCTGGAGCTGACGATGAAGGAGACTGTCAATGCCACGGTGGCGGCGCTCATCGGCATGATCCCCGAGGGACTTTACCTGCTGACGAGCGTGGCGCTGGCCGTGAGCATGATGCGCCTTGCCAAACGCAGGGTGCTGACGCGGGATATGAACTGCATTGAAACGCTTGCCCGGGTGGATACTCTCTGCGTGGACAAGACCGGCACAATCACCGAGAGCGCCATGCAGGCGGATGACCCGCTGTCGCTGACAGAAAATGCGCCGCTGGACGAGATCCTGCACGCCTTCTATGCAGGGGAGCAGCCCGACAACGACACCGGCCGCGCCCTGACCGCCCGCTTTGGGCAGGGGAGCGCCGGCTGGTTTGCGGTGCGCACGGTGCCCTTTAACACGGCGTACAAGTACAGCGCCAAGGATTTCGGCGCGCAGGGCTGTTATGTGGTGGGCGCACCGGATATTTTGGCGGGGCCCCGCGCCGGGGAGCTGACGGGCGCGCTTTCCCCGCTGCTGGCACAGGGCCGCCGTGTGCTGCTGCTGGCAAAATACAACGCAGCCCTGCCCGACCCACCCGCGGCTCTGGATGCAGCGCAGCTGGAATTTCTGGCGCTGCTGCCGCTGCAGAACCGCATCCGGGAGAATGCCCCCAAGACCTTCCGCTTTTTTGCCAGACAGGGGGTCGATGTCAAAGTCATCTCGGGCGATGACCCGCAGGCTGTCAGCCATGTGGCTGCAGACGCGGGCATTGCGGGGGCCGAGCATTGGGTGGACGCCGCCACCCTGCGCAGTGAGCAGGCGCTGGCCGAGGCCGCCGAAAAATGCACGGTGTTTGGCCGTGTGACGCCTGAGCAGAAGCGCCAGCTTGTCCACGCGCTGCAAAAGCGCGGCCACACCGTAGCCATGACCGGAGATGGCGTAAATGACGTTTTGGCGTTAAAAGATGCCGACTGCGGCATTGCCATGGCATCGGGCGCGCAGGCGGCCAGTCAGGTCGCGCAGCTGGTGCTGCTCGACTCCGACTTTGCGGCCCTGCCCAGCGTGGTGGCCGAGGGGCGGCGTGTCATCAACAACATCCAGCGCTCGGCCTCGCTGTTTTTGGTCAAGAACATCTTCTCGTTCCTGCTCAGCATCGTGGCGCTGGGATTGCCGCTGGCCTATCCGTTCCAGCCGCTGCAGCTGTCCCTCGTCACCTTTGCCACCATCGGCGCACCGGCATTCTTTCTGGCGCTTGAGCCGAACCATGAGCTGGTGCGCGGCAAATTTATGCGCAATGTCATGCGGGCCGCCATGCCCGGCGGGCTTACGGATTTTCTGCTGGTGTTCTGCGCACAGGGCTTCGGCTTTGCGTTCGGCATCCCATCCGAGATGGTAGGCACGATCTGCACGCTGGCCATCCTCTGTGTCGGTCTGCAGATTTTGTGGGGCGTTTGTATCCCGTTCACGCCGCTGCACTGGGCTATCTGGGGCAGCATGGCGGCGGCGGGCATTGGCGGGGCGCTTTTGCTGGCGCCGTGGCTGCCGCTGGTCCGCCTGAATCTGGGCGGTGTGCTGGTACTCATCGTGCTGCTGGCGCTCAGTGCGCCGACACTGGCAGGGCTGACCTTCCTTGGCGAGCGGCTGCACGGTATCTATAATGACTTGAAAAACAAACACGCCCGCAAGCAGGCATAAAAATCCCCCCGCAGGCCGCCATGGTCTGCGGGGGGATTTTTTGCTCTCAGTCCTCAAGCTCCTCCTTGATGAACATAAAGCAGAGGCTTACCGCAAGCAAGGCGCAGGACAGCCAGATCGTCTTGGCACCCAGCACAGCTACGCACTGAGTACCCACGCCGGCACCCAGCGCAAAGACAAGGATGACGCCGAAATAGTGCAGTGCCTTGTACAGCAGGCTTTTATCCCGCGTATGGCCGAACGCCACCAGAGAATCCATGCCGCTGCGCAGATTGCCAATGCACATGGTACTGGCAAACGGATAGCCGTGTACCTTGCGGAAGGCCTGTACCTGCATGGCGCAGGCAAAGGATACCAGCGCATTGGCACCCATGTCCCATGCGGCGGGGAAGAACCCGACCACGAACAGCAGTACGATCTCCGCCAGCAGCACCAGCTGCCGCCAGTGGACGCGCCTGGCCTCGCGCCAGCGCAGGCGGATACACTCCGCCGCCGCCACACCCAGCGCAAAGGACAGCACGGGGATAAAATAGTGGGCGAACCGGGCAAAATCGCCCTCGAACAGGCTCTGGCTCATCAGGACGATGTTGCCGGTCTGGGCGTTGGCAAACACCTTGCCGCGCCCAATGTAGGTGTAGGCATCCTGCAGTCCGCCCGATGCGGACAAAAACATGACCGTGCGGAATGCCTCGGACATCTGGCCGCGGTGATGCAATAGTGAATGTGACATGATTTTCCGACCTCTCTATGTGACTGCGCGTGCAGGGGCGGCCAACGGCCGCCCCTGCAATCATTGCCCATTATAGCGCGCTGCGCCGCCGCTGTAAAGTTTACGGCGACACATGCGGCGTTTTGTACCAAAATGACGCGGCAAAACGGAGAAATATTTTATACAAAGTGCAGAAATTTGTGCAGGGGTATTACATAAGCGGGAAATTTGCGGTATACTGACTCCACTTTCCAACGCAGTGAGACAACAGCCGCAGGGCGTCGCAACGAGTTGAGCGACACCCTGCGGCTGTTTTTGTTTTGGAGAAAATAACATACATATGAGGAGTAATTGCAATGCCGCAAACAAAGAAACAGGAAATCGTCTACACCGTCATGATGGTCTGCGTCATGGTCTACGGGATGGTCTGCTACAATATCGCACT
>ERZ1673745.2262-NODE-2262-length-10514-cov-6.895305_pt1 | contig 10514 bp, 7 predicted proteins | sample MGYA00580206_ERZ1673745 | MGnify/ENA primary metagenome ERZ1673745 (study PRJEB41218, sample SAMN15661753) | gut metagenome | host: Homo sapiens | place: Canada: London | collected 2015-08-20/2019-03-30 | study: EMG produced TPA metagenomics assembly of... | reverse complement strand
TCTGGCTGCGGCCGTAGACGATCTGCAGGAACAGCTCACGCATAGCAACGTTGATAGCATCGCAGACGAGGTCGGTGTTCAGAGCCTCCAGAATGGTCTTGCCGGGCAGGATCTCACCAGCCATAGCGGCGGAGTGGGTCATGCCGGAGCAGCCGATGGTCTCAACGAGGGCCTCCTCGATGATGCCGTTCTTGATGTTCAGGCTCAGCTTGCAGGTACCCTGCTGGGGAGCACACCAGCCCACACCATGGGTGTAGCCGCTGATATCCTCAATTTTATACGCCTTGACCCACTGGCCCTCTTCGGGGATGGGCGCGGGACCGTGCTTGGGTCCTTTTGTGATCGGGCACATAGCGTTGACCTGTGCGGAGTATTCGATCATAATTTTCTCTCCTTTGCATATTGTTAGGCTTTTCACAGCTATCTTTATTATAAAGGGTCGAATTGTGTTTTTCAAGATGTTAGTTTTTCCTAACCTTTTGTTTTTTGGCATTTTCTGTGGCCGGGCATGTTGGAGCAAATAAAAAAGCCTCCCTTGACAAAGGGAGGTGGACGCCGCAGGCGGCCGGAGGGATTCCTGCCCGCGTGCGGATGTAACAGCGTACAAGGCAAGGCGCGTCGGAATCCCTCCGCCTCGCTATGCTCGGCACCTCCCTTTGACAAGGGAGGCTTTTCCTTAAAACAGAAACCCAAAGATCACCCGCGAGGCTGCACCGCAGACCGCCATCATCACAATGCCTGCCGCGATCGGCGGCAGCCACTGCCGCACCAGTCCGGGCTGCTCCGCCGGAGCTGCAGCCTTCTGCTTCTTGGCGTGCCTTACTGGTTTTTCCTGCGTAGCAGCCTCCTCCGGCGGCAGGCAGAACACCTGCAAAAGCGCGAACAGCAGCATGATCTCGGGGAAGATCATCGAAACGCGGATCGAGATGACCGCGTGGGCCAGATAGCTGACGAGTGCCAGCGTGACCGGGGCCACGCCGGGGCGCAGCCAGTTTTGCGCCGCCCTGCGCAGGTGCGCCGCCACAAACCACAGCCACGCTGCCAGCCCCACAACACCTGTGGTCAGCAGCAGCTCGAGATACTCATTGTGCGCAGCATAAAAGGTCTTCATCCGGTCGGTGATGTCCGCCCCGGCCCAGTTTGCCACCGCCGTGTGCATCATGCCGGGGCCGACCCCGAGCAGCTTGCGCCAGAGCGGCTGATCCAGCCAGCTTGCCGCCGTGATCCGCCAGGCCGTGCCGCGGTAGGTGCCCCAATCATCGTTGAAGATCAGCACATCGTCCAACCTGCCAAGGCTGGGGAAGCTCGGCCAGCAGTTAGCCAGCACAGTCAGCACCACCGCCCCCACGACAACAATGCCCGCCACGCAGCGCCCCAGCCTGTACAGCGGCACCTCCCGCCCGCGCAGTGCGAACCGAAGCACCGCCCACAGCACCAGACAGACTAGGAAGCCGGTCTGCCCCACATGGCCCAGCGCCGCCAGCATTGGCTTGCCGCCCTGCGTGTAGACATGGGTGCGCATGTACTGCATCCACCCTGCATGGAAGAAGAAGAACCCGCCGATGACCGCCAGCCGCCGCAGTGTGCGGGTGGTGAACATTCTCTGGCAAAGCAGCACCAGCACCGCTGCACCGATGCCCAGCGCGAGGCCCTCGGCATCGACCACCGCGAGCGCCAGACCGCCGAAGAAGGCCGGAATACCGTACAGGATCGTGTGCCGCACGCCGCGCGCCACCAAAAAGGCGTAGAATACCAGCGGCAGCGCAAACGCCATAAAGCCGGAGCAGAAATTTTTCTGCCCCAATGTCGAAAAGAACTGCGCGCGCTCCACCACTGCCGTGTCGGCATAGGTACCGATGAGGTCGATATTGAATATGTTCAGCACATACAGCACTGTGACGATGGCCGTGGTCACGCCAACGCCGAAGGTCAGGCCGTTCAGAAGGCTCTGCGGTGCAAAGGCGCGCACCGCCAGATACCCCGCTGCCGTGAACAGCACCATCATGCAGCCGCCGTAGTAGCCGCCCAGCCCCCAGAAGGACGCCTCAGGCGAGAGCGACAGTGCCGTGGACACCACGCCGCTGATTGTGACAGCCCCCAGCGCCCAAAGCGCCGGATCCTGCCGCCACGGCAGACGGCCGGGCTGCGGCACCGCCCCGACTGCCCGCAGCGCCCCCAGCCAGAGGGCGAACGCCCAGCACAGGGTACAGACGGCGGTAAATTTGACAACGCCGAGATTGGAGAATTTATCGATATAAAGCGGGAATGCGCAGAGCGCGGCCACCAGAAACGCCGTGGCCGACTGCGCTGCCAGTTTGCGCAGTTGTTGGGATTGGGTCATAGGTGAAACCTCTCGGATCGTAGATGATATGCTTTGTAGGGGCGAGCATTGCTCGCCCGCAGGAGCTTTGCGGCGGCGGAAGCTTCCGCGGGTCGTCGAGGACGCCGACCCCTACGCCGTAGGGGCGGATTCCATATCCGCCCGGGCACTTTTCCTTTGCCGCACACGGCCATGGGCGAACGATGTTCGCCCCTACCGCTGCTGTCCTATTTTACCCCGTGCCCACGATTTTTTCAACCATTCTCCACAGGTTTTACAAGACTGACACAAACCAGCCCCCCTGCGGCACAGGCACCGGCCAGCCAATGGCGGGCCGCCAGCGGCAGGGCCTGCGCGCCGATATAGCTCAGGATACTGCCGCCGCTCATGCCGAGCGCGATGAAGCCGTAGTTGACACCCGCGTGCGCCAGCCCGAAAAGATCGGTATTGAAGGAGGGCTGCACCGCCGCGCCGCCGGAGTAGAAAAAGGTCAGCAAAGCGTAGGCCGCCAACAGCCACCACGCCTCCGCAAAGGCAAACCACGCACTGCCCGCCGCAAGACCGATATACACGCCATACAGCACCGGCTTACGGCCGAGCTTGTCGCTGACGGCGGGCAGCAGCATCCGCCCCGCCGCGCTGGCTGCCGAGCCCAGCACGATGCTGTAGGGTGCGGCGCTCTCCGGCAGGCCGCGCTCGGCGGCGATCTTGAAGATTTCCGGGCTGAACAGCAGCACCGCCGGAGCCGACAGCGCCACCGCTGCCGCGCAGAGCTTATACTGCGGTGTGCGCAGCATCTGCTTGTAGTCAAAATTCGGCCCCGACTGGGGTTTTCCGCTCTGAGGTTTAGGCGGTGGGTCTTGCAAAATCAGCGCACCCGCGCCGCAGACAACCAGCATGACCGCCCCCAGCGCAGCAAAGCAGACGCGAATGCCCCACCGCCCGCCGATGCCCTTGACAAACACCGTAAAAAACGCGCCGGACAGCCCCATGGCCACCCCCGCCACGCCGGTGGCCCAGCCTTTTTTGTCCTGATACCACTTTTGGGCGCAGGCCAGCACCGCCGGGGCTAAAAACGCACTGCCCAACCCGGCGGGCAGGCTGTAGACAACAAGAAACAGCGCTGCGTTGGCAGGCGGTACAAGCGCGGCCGCAAAAAAGCCGCCTGCCAGCAGCACTGTGCCCCACAGCCCGGCCGGGCGCGGGCCGCGGGCATCCTGCAGAAGGCCGCCCACGGCACAGCCCACACCGTAGGCCGCGACCAGCACCGCAAACCCCAGCATAGCCTGCCCGCGTGAAAAGCCGTACTCCTGCATGACCGGCTGCTGAAAGACGCCCCACGCCGCCGGTATGCCGGTCAGCAGCTGCGCCGCCGCCCCCGCAGCAAGAATGTACGGCCCGCGATTCTGTTTCGGCACACGCATCCCCTCCCCTTTTCGGTCTAGTATGCCCGGTTTGGATTGACAAAATGCAGCGCAAAAGGTATCATTATAAAGTATATAAAAGCAAAGAGCCTTCCCCGGGGGGGGAGGTGGCCGAGGCCCCGCCTGAGGCCGGATGAGGGGCGGCTTTGCCATCATTGCCCGTTTACGGGTTGCAATGGCAAGGTTTGCCCCTCATCAGTCACCTTCGGTGACAGCTTCCCCCTCAGGGGAAGCCATTATACAGTGTAAGGAGAACCACCATGAAAACTCAGCCTTTAAAAGGTATGCGCGACCTGCTCCCGCGGGAGCAGGCGCTGCGTGACTATATCCAGGGCCAGATTCTGGCCACCTACCGCGCCGCCGGCTTCCAGCGCATCTCCACCCCCATTCTGGAGGATATGGAGAACCTCGACAAGAGCGAGGGCGGCGACAACCTGAATCTGATCTTCAAGGTCCTCAAGCGCGGCGACAAGCTGGAGCATGCGCTGGCCAGCGGCGATGAAAAGCAGCTGTCCGACATGGGCCTGCGCTATGACCTGACGCTGCCGCTTTCCCGCTATTATGCGGCCAACCGCAACGAGTTGCCGAGCCCCTTCAAGGTCATCCAGACGGACCGCGTCTACCGCGCCGAGCGCCCGCAGAAGGGCCGTCTGCGCGAATTTGTCCAGTGCGACATTGACATTCTGGGTGACTCCTCCCCCAATGCAGAGGTCGAGCTGATCGATGTGACGGCCCGCGCCCTGCTGAAGATCGGCTTCACCGGCTTTACGATCAACATCAACGACCGCCGCATTCTGCGCGCCATGCTCGAGAAGATGGGCTTTGCCGCCGACCAGCTTGACTCGGTCTGCATCAGCTTTGACAAGATGGACAAGATCGGTGCGGACGGCGTCAAGGCCGAGCTGACCGAGAAGGGCTTTGCTGCCTCGGCCGTGCAGGCGCTGGATGACTTCCTGCGCGCCGGTGATTTCAGTCTGGACGCTGTGGCCGCCCGTGTCGATGACGAGGCACTGACCGCCGACCTGCGGTATGTCATTGCCGCCAGTCAGCGTGTGGCCGGCGGCCGTTACGCCATCGCCTACGCCCCCAGCCTCGTGCGCGGTCAGGGCTACTACACCGGCATGGTGTTTGAGGTCACCTGCCCGCAGTTCAGCGGTGCTGTCGCAGGCGGCGGCCGGTACGACAACATGGTGGGCAAGTTCATCGGCCAGCAGGTCCCGGCCGTGGGCTTCTCCATCGGGTTTGAGCGCGTCTGCGGCATTCTGCTGGAGCAGGGCTACCAGATCCCCGGCGCAAAGCCGAAGATGGCGCTGCTCTACCTCAAGGACGCCGACTTTGCCGCCGTGCTGGCCAAGGCAGAGCAACTGCGCGCCGACTATGATGTGACCGTACTGCCTCAGGCCAAAAAGCTGGGCAAGCAGTTCGGCACGCTGGAGGCTGCCGGTTTCAACGCCGTTGCCTTTGCCGACAACGAGGATGTCAAGCTGCTTGGGCAGAAGGCTGAATAATCACCCTAAAATTTGTGGGATGTGCCAAAATTACGGCACATCCCACTTTTTTGTATTTGGTTTGTAACACACAACGCGCATTTTCCGTGTTATATTGGTGAAAAGGGAAATACAGAGTGCCTTCCCCCTTGGGGGAAGCCTTTACAAAGGAAAGGAGCATCCACATGAAAAATCGCATCACCCGTATCACCGCTGCGCTGGCCGCTGCCGCACTGCTGGCGGGCTGCGGCAGCATCAGCAGCAAAGACGGCGGTTACTACACCACCGAGGCCGCCGCGCAGGAAAGCTACAATTACGACAGCGCCGCAGGCGGGACGGACAGCAGCCTGATGCCCGCCAACGCCGCCGAGGCTGCCACTGACGAGACCGCGCAGAAAATCATCTATAACGCCAGCCTGTCGATGGAATCCACCGACTTTGACGCTGCCCGCGAAACTCTGATGGCTGCGGTCGAGGCCAACAATGCATGGATGGAGTCCACCAGCGTTTACGGCACTGAAAAGGATCACGACCGCAGCGCCGACTACACCGTGCGGGTGCCGGTGGACAACTACCGCGCGTTTCTGGCCGCCGTTGGCGAGGCAGGCAGCGTGCGCAATGTCAGCGAGAACGCCGAGAACATCACAAGCAGCTACATAGATGTGCAGGCTCGGCTTACCGCGCTGGAGGCCCAGCGCACCCGCCTGAACGAACTGGCCGATCAGGCCGAGACAACGGCGGATCTGCTGGAAATCGAGAGCCAGCTTTCCGATGTGCAGTACCAGCTCGAGAACTACACCCGCCAGCTGCGCAACATGGACCAGCAGGTCAGCTACTCGACCGTAGACATCAATCTGCAGGAGGTCGTCACCCTGACCCCGACCGGCGTGACCTTCACCGAGCGCATTGCCGATGCGTTCGGCGGCGGCTGGGACGCCTTCGTTGGATTCGTGCAGGGGCTGGTCATTGCGCTGGTCTACCTGTGGCCGGTGGTGCTGATCGTCATTGCGGTCCTTGCGGCCCTGTGCTTCTGGCGCAAGCGCCATCCGAAAGCCCCCAAGGCACCCAAGCCCCGCCAGACCCCGCCGCCCGCTGCGGAGTACCCGGTAAAGCAGGACGACGAGCCGAAGCCGAAATATTGAGATAACATAAAAACGCCCGACCGCACAAAATACGGTCGGGCGTATATTTTTGCTGCCATGTAGGGGCGAGGCATGCCTCGCCCTGCACCTGCCCGCAAAAGGGAATCCTGCGGGCAGGCTGCGGGCCGGACATGTCCGGCCCCTACCGCGCAATTACTTCTGACTTAGTCCTTCAACTCACGGAGGGGTCAAGACCCCTCCCTACAAAGCATCCGTATACGGCAGTTTGTAGGGAGCGGTCTTGACCGCTCCGGTTGCCTTGCGGTGGCTGCATGATAGTGGGAAAGCCTTAGTCCTTCAGCGTTAGGGCAATGCTCAGGTCGCTCAGCTGCTGGGCGTCCACCACATCGGGGGCGCCGCTCATCGGCTCACCGGCATTCTGCACCTTCGGGAAGGCGATCACATCGCGGATGGAATCCTTCTTGAGCATCAGCATGACCATACGGTCCAGACCGTAGGCCATACCGCCGTGCGGGGGTGCGCCGAACTTGTAGGCGTCCATCAGGAAGCCAAAGCTCTCGCGGGCCTTCTCCTCGGTAAAGCCGAGGGCGCGGAACATACGATCCTGCAACGCGGGGTCGTTGATACGCATCGAGCCGCCGCCCATCTCGACACCGTTCAGAACAATGTCGTAGGCCACGGCGTGGCAGGCACCGGGGTCGCTCTCGACCTTGTCGAGATCCTCGGCCTTGGGCAGGGTGAACGGGTGGTGCATCGCCATCCAGCGGCCCTCCTGCTCGCTGTACTCAAACAGCGGGAAGTCCACCACCCACAGGAAGTTGAACTTGTCGGGGTCGATCAGGTCATGCTTACGGGCAATGTCCAGACGGACCTGCCCCAGCGCGGTGCAGGCCTTGACCCAGTCGGCATCGCTGACGATCAGCAGCACATCGCCGGTCTCGGCGTTCAGTGCGGCATACAGCGCAGCTTTCTCGGCGTCTGTCAGGAACTTTTCAAAGCTGGAGGAGGTGCCCTCTGCGGTCAGGCGGCTGTAGGCCAGACCCTTGGCGCCGTAGGTCTTGGCGACCTCGCCCAGCTTGTCGATGTTCTTGCGGCTCAGCTTGTCGGCCATGCCCTTGGCGTTGATGGCGCGGATGCTGCCGCCGGCCTCCAGCACAGCGGCGAAGGGCTTGAACTCAGTGCCCTTGAACACCTCGGTCACATCCTGAATCTCCAGCCCGAAGCGGGTGTCGGGCTTGTCGGAGCCGAAGTGGCCCATGGCCTCGTTCCACGGCATACGGTAGAAGGGTGTCTGCACATCAACATCGAGCATCTCCTTCCAGAGGCGCTTGATGAGGCCCTCGTTGATGGTCATGATATCGTCCTCGGAGACAAAGCTCATCTCCTCGTCCACCTGGGTAAACTCAGGCTGGCGGTCGGCGCGCAGGTCCTCATCGCGGTAGCAGCGGGCAATCTGGAAGTAGCGGTCAAAGCCGGACAGCATCAGGATCTGCTTATACAGCTGCGGGCTCTGGGGCAGTGCATAGAAGTGGCCCGGCTGCACGCGGCTGGGCACCAGATAGTCGCGGGCACCCTCGGGCGTGGACTTGATGAGGGTCGGGGTCTCGATCTCGGTGAAGTGGTTCTCGCAGAAATAGTTGCGGATGATCTGCATGATCTTGCTGCGCAGCACGATCGGCTCATGCATGGACGGACGGCGCAGGTCAAGGTAGCGGTAGCGCAGGCGCAGGTCGTCATTGACGTTGATCTCATCGCGCAGCTCAAACGGGGTGGTCTGGGCCTCGCTCAGGATGCGCAGTTCAGCAACATACAACTCCACATCGCCGGTGGCGATCTTATCGGTCTTGGCGGCGCGCTCACGCAGCTTGCCGCGGCAGATGACAACATATTCGCTCTTGAGGCTCTCGGCCTTGGCAAAGACCTCCTTCGGCGTGTCCTCATCGAACACCAGCTGCAGGATGCCGGTGGTATCGCGCAGGTCGGCAAAGATGATGCCGCCCTTGTCGCGGGCACGGGCGATCGAGCCGCAGACCGTCATTTCCTGACCAGCCATTGCAAGGCTGACTTCACCGCAGTAGTTGGTGCGGCGCAGGCTGCCCAAAGTTTCCATATTTCCAGTCCCCTTTACGGTTATAGTTTTCTAAATAAGTATTATACCGCGCCGCGGCGTGTTTGGCAAGTGGCTTGCGGCAAAGACGGGCAAATTCCGGCAAAATCTTTTGCCAACCATATTGACAATTTGCAGCGCGACTGTTATAATATTAAAGCTGTGATTCACACAGCATAATAGATGTGCCTGTAGCTCAGTTGGTAGAGCATCTGACTTTTAATCAGAGGGTCCAGGATTCGAGTTCCTGCAGGCGCACCAAGACCGGTTGAAGCCACTAGGTTTCAACCGGTTTTTGTTTTCTGACCGCAAAAAAGGCATGTACGACCGATCCAATCGTACATGCCTTTTTATTTTGTATTCATCTCCACAGCAGGAACAAAGCGGCCAGCAGCACACCCAGCCCTGCCAGATAGACTCCGGCGATGAGCAGGGTGGCCTTCAGCACGCCCAGAACCGCCCAGAGCTTTTCCTTGGCGGTCCATTCCGGCTCCTGCTCCCACGGGCGGTCATTGGCCGGCACCGGGGGCTGGGCCGCCTTTCGGCGGTGGGGGCGCAGCATCGGCGCAGGGCCGATGCCGTTCATATCGGCGATGGTATGCCCATCGTCCTCAAAGGGTTCATGCTTTTTCATTTGTCGTACAGGTGGCAGACCACATAATGGCCCGGCTCAGCCTCACGCTGCTTGGGTGCCTCGGTCTTGCAGCGCTCGGTGGCATAGGGGCAGCGGGTATGGAACTTGCAGCCGGACGGCGGGTTGGCCGGGGACGGAATGGAGCCCTGCAGCACAATACGCTCGCGGCGTATAGTCGGGTCCGGAATGGGGATGGCCGAGAACAGCGCCTTGGTGTAGGGGTGCAGCGGGTGGGCAAAGATGTCATCCGTTTCGCCGTACTCGACCAGATTGCCCAGATACATGACACCGACCGTGTCGGAGATATGCTCGACAACGCTCAGGTCATGGGAGATGAACAGGTAGGTCAGGTTGCGCTTTTCCTGCAGGCTTTTCAGCAGGTTGATGATCTGGGCCTGAATCGAAACATCCAGTGCGGAGACCGGCTCGTCACAGACCACGAACTCCGGGTTCAGGGCAAGGGCACGGGCGATGCAGATACGCTGGCGCTGGCCGCCGGAGAACTCGTGCGGGTAACGGGTCTTGTGGTAGGGCTGCAGGCCGCAGTCGTCCATGACCTGATCAATATAATCGTTGAACTCTGCCTTCGGGACGAGGTTGTGCTCACGCACAGCCTCGCCGATGATCTCGCCGACCGGCAGACGCGGCGACAGGCTGGAGAACGGGTCCTGAAAGATGATCTGCATCTTGGTGCGCAGGGTGCGCATCTCGGCGGGGGTCATGTCGTAGACCTCCTTGCCGTTGAAGAGCACCTGTCCGCCCGTCTTATCGCCGCCCAGACGCAGGATGGTGCGTCCGGTCGTGGACTTGCCGCAGCCGGACTCGCCGACCAGACCCATCGTGCAGCCGCGGCGCAGGTTGAAGGTGACGCCGTCAACGGCCTTGACATGCCCCACAGTCTGGGACAGCAGGCCGCCCTTGATGGGGAAATACTTCTTGAGGTGATTGACCATCAGAATATACTGAGGGTCGTAGGTGACGGGGGTGTAATCGTTCTCGGGCAGCATCTTTTCTTTTGCCATGCGTCACTCACCCGCCTTTCTGTTTTCTTCATAATAGCGATAGCAGCTGACCTTGTGTGTCGGGGACAGGCTGATCTCGCAGGGGTACTCGCCGCCGCAGCAGGGCAGCTGCAGCTCGCAGCGGTCCTTGAAGTAGCAGTAGTCCGGCATGTTGACCGGGTTGGGCACCTTGCCGGGGATGGAGTAGAGGCGGTCGACCTTTTTGCCGACAACCGGCTTGGAGGCCATCAGGCCGATGGTGTAGGGGTGGCTGGGGTTGGTGAAGATCTCCTCCACGGTGCCCTTCTCCACCACGCGGCCTGCGTACATGACAACAACATAGTCGGCCATCTCCGCAATAACGCCGAGGTCATGGGTGATGAGCATGATGGACGAGTTGATGCGGTCCTTCAGGTTGCGCAGCAGATCCAGAATCTG
>ERZ1673745.2246-NODE-2246-length-10604-cov-5.517679_pt1 | contig 10604 bp, 8 predicted proteins | sample MGYA00580206_ERZ1673745 | MGnify/ENA primary metagenome ERZ1673745 (study PRJEB41218, sample SAMN15661753) | gut metagenome | host: Homo sapiens | place: Canada: London | collected 2015-08-20/2019-03-30 | study: EMG produced TPA metagenomics assembly of... | reverse complement strand
GGGCCACAGCATCCAGACTGGTCAGAGCCAGTGCGGAAACGCACATGGTCATAAAGACGGTAGCGGCATAAGCGGGGACACCGAACATCTCAAAGAAACCGGCAACGCCGCGGCTGAAGATCTGGAAGGGAGTACCGGCGGCGGGGGTGCCGTCAGCAGCGGCAGCAGCACCGGCAACGCAGAGAGCCAGAACAGCCAGCAGGCTCTCGAGGATCATGGCGCCATAGCCGACCTTCAGCATATCCTTCTCGTTCTCGACGGTCTTGGAGGAAGTGCCGGAAGAGACGAGGCTGTGGAAGCCGGAGACAGCACCACAGGCAACGGTGACGAACAGGATGGGGAACATGGTGCCCAGCTTCTCGTTGGTGAAGCCGGTGTAAACGGGCAGATTCATGGTGGGGTGTGCAACGACCAGACCAACCACAGCGCCTGCGATCATGGCAACGAACATGAAGGTGGTCATGTGGTCCCGGGGCTGCTTCAGCAGCCACATGGGAAGCACGGCGGCAAAGAAGATATAAACGAAGGTGATATAGCTCCATGCGGCCTTGCCCAGGATGATGGGCAGATTTGCGCCAATGACAAAGGACAGCACGATGAAAACGATGCTGATGACGCTCTCCTTCCAACCGGAGAAGTTGAACTTCTTCTGGATCAGGCCAAAGACCACAGCGAAGACCATGAACATGATGGAGACCATGCCGGCAGCGCCGTTGGTCTGAGCAGCGTCCACCAGAGCGCCGTCCGCGCCATAAGCATTGAAGGTGCCAGCGACCATGTCAGCAAACGCTGCAATAACGATGCCGCAGAACAGCCAGCAGAACAGCAGGAACAGCTTGCGGCCCGTCTTGCCGATATACTTTTCAATCAGCATACCCATGGACTTGCCGTCATTCTTTACAGAAGCATACAGAGCGCCGAAGTCGGTAACAGCACCAAAGAAGATGCCGCCCAGCAGGACCCACAGCAGAACAGGCAGCCAGCCAAAGGCAGCAGCCTGAATGGCACCGGTAACAGGGCCGGCACCTGCAATGGAGCTGAACTGATGTGCAAAAACGGTCCAGCCGTTGGTGGGAACGTAATCCCGGCCGTCCTCATGGACGACCGCAGGGGTCTTGGCGGTGGGATCGATGCCCCACTTGTTTGCCAGCCAGCGTCCGTAAAGGGTGTAAGCACCAAACAGACACACGGCTGCAATCAAAACGATGACCAGCGTGTTCATTTCTTTTACCTCTTTCCTTTGCTTTTCATGCGGCAAAGAGGTCACGCTGTGGCTCCTTTGCCTGAAAATTGTGTATACTTTATCCCCATTTTCATAATTTGTCAATATATTTCGGAGCAGTTCAGAGGATGTGCTAATTCGACAGAAAATCAGACAAAAAATTTTAGGTGATTTTATTTCATTTATGAAGAGAAGAAAACTGTGGACATGCTGAATTGAAAACGATTCACGCAAAAGGCTTGACTTTCACACTTTCGTGTGCTAAAGTGATAACATGATATGATTCTTTCTGTCAGAAGTTCCGGCGTTTGCCGCAGAGGAGACCGCAATGACTGAGAAAAATTCCAGAAAAAACGAGACCGTAGATGCATTGTTCGATGCCATCCTGAGCCTTGAGAGCCGGGAGGAGTGCTATGCTTTTTTTGAGGATCTGTGCACAGTAAAGGAGATCTCCGATATGGCACAACGGCTGGAAGCGGCAAAGCTGCTGCTTGGCGGCCGCACCTATGACCAGATCGTGAAAGAGGTAGAGATCAGCACGGCGACCATCAGCCGGATCAATCGCTGTATCCAATACGGAACCGGCGGTTATCAGAGCGTAATTGAAAAGATCTCTGCACAGGAGAAATAGCAGTAACGGCTGCACGGCAGAGGACATAAGATGGGGTACACCTTATATAGAAAGGATGAGTCCCCTATGGCAACGATCAATTGTCCCGCTACGTTGGAATGTCCGGCCCTGCCCCGTGTTACCCTGAGTCAGGCTGTAATCGATCTGATGGAAAGTATCGCGCTGCAGGAAAGTGCTCTGAGCCACATCCTCTGCGCCGAGAGCCAGAAGATGAAAACCGCACTCGCCATGAACGAGATCGACCTGTGCAAGCTGCTGGAAGTGAACGATTCGGCCACCAACATGGTGCACGCCGTGGCAAATCTGGAGCTGGTGCTGAAGGAAAAGCTGGAGTTTATCTCCAATAACCTCTATTATCCCTCCGCTGATAACGGCGCTGCAGCCCAATAAGCCTGCACGACCCCCTGCCTGTCCGCATTCTGGCGGGCAGGCATTTTGCGTTTTAAGGCCAGATTGTGACCGATTTGTATAAAAAGTGCAAAAACGATTTGTTGGAATTGCTGAAAGCGCAATTCTGTGCTATACTATACCGTGTATATGTGTGAAAGAGAGGGAAACGAACTTGCAGCACTATGACGTGATCTTATTTGACGTGGACGGAACCCTGATCGATTCCGCCCCCGGCATCCTGAATACACTGGAAGAAGTTTTTACCAAGATGGGCGTGGATGTCACCCATGTAAACCTGCGGCGCTATCTGGGGCCGCCGCTCCGCAAGAGCTTTGGAGAGCATTTTTCTGACCCTGCAAAAATCGAGGAAGCCACCGAACTCTATCGGGAGAGTTACCGCGAAAAGGGCAGCCATGAGGGCACGGCCTACCCCGGTGCGGCAGAGATGCTGCGCCGCCTGAAGGAGGCAGGATTTGTGCTCTGCACCGCAACCTCCAAGCCGACTGTGGTCGTGACCCCCATTCTGGAAGAACAGGGACTGGCCCCTTACTTTGATTTCATCGGCGGCGCGTCCATGGATGAGAGCCGGGATACCAAAACGGAAGTGGTGCGCTATGTCCTCACCCAGCCCTGTGCACAGGGCAAGCGGGTGCTGATGGTGGGCGACCGCAACGATGATATGCGCGGTGCTGCTGATTGCGGGCTGGATGCCGCCGGTGCCCTGTATGGCTACGGCAGCAGGGAAGAACTGGAGCCCTTTGGCCCGGTGCTGCTGGCGGAAAGTTGTGAAGAACTGACGGACAAGCTCCTGGCCTGCCGTGCAAACGGTTGAACGATAGGATAAGTGGTGAATATAACATGAATCATAAGAATCAATCGGACAAACAGTCTATGACATCGCTGCAACGGCAGGCCGTTCTGGTCTGTGTGGTCTGCGCACTGGCGGCTTTGCTGACCGTAGGCATCACCCTGACCCTGCTCAAACGGGGAAAACCGGAAACGCCCGGCACACCCGCAGACTCCGTGCCGACGGACACCACCGGGGACGGTGAAAGCACAGATCTTGCCAATCACTATCAGATCGATAACACCTCCAGCGCGCTGCTGACTGAAACAGCGGATGCGGGCACGGAGTACTTGGACAGCACCCTGTTTCTGGGAGACTCCAACACCGTGCGTCTGTATAACAACGGCCTGATCTCCTTGCAGCAGTTCTGCGCCAAGGAAGGCATTGGCACCCAGGTGGCCCTGAACGAAGGAATCGTCACCTTTAAGAATGACACCACCCACTACACCATCGCACAGGCGGTGGCAAAAATGAAGCCCCGCCGTGTCGTGATGACCTTTGGCACCAACGACACCGGCATGGAGGTGGCTGATTTTATCAGTAACTATACCGCGCTGGTGCAGGCCATTCAGGAGGCTTACCCCTACACCGATATCATCGTGAACACGGTGCCTCCTATCCCGGAGAATCACTCCAATTACCCCCACATGGATCAGGCCAAGATCGATGATTTTAATATGGCGCTGCTCAACATGTGCGAACAGCTGGGGGTCAAATTTCTGAATACGGCGGAGGTCCTCAAAGGAGAAAATGGCTACGGCCAGCCGGATTACTACACGGATGGTGATATCCACCTCAAGAGCGCTGGTCTCAAGGCTGCACTGAGCTATCTGCGCACCCACGCCTACCAGACCGAGGATCGCCGCCCGGACACCAATAATATCCCCACCCGTACGCTGGAATATGTATCCAACCCCAGCTCGGCGGTGCAGGCCCCCAGCTCGGAAGAACCTGCTTCTTCCAGCGAGAGTGAAAGCGTCAGCAGCTCTGAGACTGCCAGCGTTAAGTTTGAGGCCCGTTATCAGGTGGAAAAGAGCGGCGGCGGTACCCTGAGCTGTGGGAACGAGAGCGGCAAGACCAGCCTGACATACGGCATCACAGATGCATCCCAGTCGCTGACTGTCACGGCCACCCCTGCGGAGGGCCATGTGTTCGTCAAGTGGAGCGACGGCGTGACCAGCAAGACCCGTACCGATACCGGCTTCAAGCAGAATCTGGACGTGACAGCCGTGTTTGCAGCTGCTTCCGTTCACATCTCGGAAGGCAAGGCTTCCGCCGGCTCCTATGTCTTTAAGGCTGCGCTGGAGGGTAAATATGCCAAGAGTGAAAACCTGCATTGGTTCGCCAACGGTCAGGAAGTGAAGGAGGCCGCAGGCCGGACAACGGTCACCGTGTCCGCTTCGGCCATCACCAGCGGCAGCTATAAGATCTATGCGGTGGTCGTGTACAACGACTGCGCCGTGGTCAGCAATGCGCTGACCATTACGGTCAGCCCGGAGCCCGCCTCCAGCTCAAATTCCGGCAGCTCTTCTACTTCTTCCGGCAGTACATCCGCGGCCTCTTCGGAGAGCAGCAAGTCTGAGAGCACTTCGTCCAGCACTTCCACCTCTGAGAGCACGAGCAGCAGTTCTTCCCACAGCACGGCGGAAAGTGAGAGTAAGAGCGAATCCAAGAGCGAGAGCGCCTCTTCTTCTCACAGCAGCTCGGAGAGCAAGGCAGAGAGCACTTCGTCCTCCAGCAGTGCTGCTTCTGAGAGCAAAACGGAATCCAAAGAGCAGACCAACAGTGAACCGGTCTCCACTTCGGTTGAAAATGATATTGAGCCTACAGAGGAGCCTTCCGCTTCCACCGAAGCAGAAGCCAGCCGGTAAACCTTTTTCTGTCTGCCCGCATAGGCTGGGCAGAAGGGAGGGAGCCGGATGTTCTGTGAAGAAATCAAGATTCCCGGGCTGCCCGGCGAGGGAACTGTGACCGATGGCAGTGTGGATTGGTATGAGATGGACTGGGAGAATGTGGACAACGGCGTGACCGAGGAGCAGATGCCCAGAAACGTTGACAGACCCTGCGCTGCACAAGATCCGTGCACGGACAATTCCCCGGTGCAGACCGATGATGAAACCTATGAGATAGTTCAGGAATAACCGGAAGCCAGCTCTGCCGGGGCGGGGCTGGCTTCTCGCTGTTCTTTTGATCTGGGAAAAATTCCCCGGTGATCGGGGACAAGCGTCCCGGAAAATGACACAAGTATGAAAGAGGGGTAATGAACCATGGCAAAATACTACTGTGTTTTGTTTGATGCAGACAACACGCTGCTGGATTTTGATGCAGCGGAAAACAAGGCGCTGGCTGACACCCTGCGGGAGTACGGCATTGAGCCGGATGCCGAGACGGTGCAGACCTACCGCACCATCAACGAGGAGCTCTGGCGGCAGCTGGAAAAGGGCCAGATCCGCCGGGACAAGCTGATGGGGGAGCGGTTCACCCGCTTTCTGAAGGCAGTGAATGCCGCAGGCAACGGTGTGGAGATGAACAAATTCTATCTGGGTCAGCTCTCTACCCACCCTGACCTGACATCTCCCAACGTGCTGGACGTGCTCCGGGAGCTTTCCGAAGTGGCAACATTGGCTGTAGTGACCAATGGCTTTGACCGGGTGCAGAGCCGCCGTGTGCGGGAATCCGGCATTCTGGATTTTGTGGAGGATGTGTTCGTTTCTGAAAAAATGGACAGCGAAAAGCCCAACCGCAAGATTTTTGATGCCGCGCTCCGTGCGCTGGGCGTGGAGAACCGTGAGCATGTGCTGATGGTGGGCGACAGCCTGAGCAGTGATGTGCAGGGCGGTGTGAACGCCGGGCTGGATACCTGCTGGTATAACCCCAACCACGCCGAGAATCCCGGCAAGGTCGTTCCTACCTATGAGATCAGCAGCCTGGAAGAGCTTTACCCGCTGGTGATGGAGCCGGAGGAACTGGCCAATGTGGGCCTGAAGAATCGCCGCCACCAGCTGTAATGCTGTGCGGCCTGTGTGAGAGATTGGAAAACGAACAATGCTGATACATTTGGAAAAGCTGGGCAAGAGCTTTGGCGAGAAGATCGTCCTGCATGATGTCACGGCCAGTGTCGAACGGGAGGACCGCATCGGCATCGTGGGCCAGAACGGCGCAGGCAAAACGACCCTGCTGAAGATCCTGACCGGCGAGTATACGGACTACGAGGGTGAGTTCAGTGTGACCCATGGTGTGACGCTGGGCTATCTGGAACAGAATGCCAAGCTCGACCCCACGTTGGATATCTACGGCGAGATGCGCTCCTGCTTTGCCCATGTGCTGGATGCCATGGCCCAGATGCAGATCCTGGAGCGCAGAATGGCCGCCAGCCCGGAGGATGCCTCTCTGCTGGAACAGCACGATGCCTTGCAGAACATCATTGATGCCGCTGACGGCTACAATATGGATGTCAACATCAAAAAGGTGCTGTCCGGTATGGGCTTTGCACAGGATACCTGGACGAAGAATATCGCTGTGCTTTCAGGCGGTGAGCTGACGCGCCTGCGTCTGGCAAAGCTGCTGCTGGAAAAGCCGGATGTCCTGATTCTGGACGAGCCCACCAACCACTTGGATTTTGCCACCATGGAATGGCTGGAGAATTACCTCAAGGGCTATTCCGGTGCCGTGCTGGTCGTCAGCCATGACCGCTATTTCCTGGACAATATCTGCACCAGGATCTGGGAGGTCTCCTTCCAGACCATGGCCACTTATAAGGGCAACTTCTCAGCCTATCTGCCCCAGAAGGAAGCTGCCGATGCCCTGCGCCAGAAGCAGCACGATGCAGATGTAGCACTGGCTGAAAAGCTGCAGGATTATGTAGACCGTAATCTTGTGCGCGCTTCCACCACCAAGATGGCCCAGAGCCGCCGCAAGCAGCTGGAAAAGCTGGAGATCACGGAAGCGCCAAAGGATGAAACGAACCAGCTCAAATTCCGCTTTGAGTATGATGTGGAGCCGTGGAATGAGTTGGTGCTGATGAAGAACCTGACCATCAGGATCGGGGAGCGCACCCTGCTGGAACCCTTTACCTACACGGTCTGCCGGGGTCAGCGGCTGGTGATCGCAGGCCCCAACGGTGCGGGCAAATCCACCCTGATGCAGGTGCTGGATGGTAAGCGCCGCCCCTCCGGCGGCATGGTACGGCTGGGTACGGGAGCCCGGCCCAGCATTTTTGCCCAGCAGCAGAACCGTCTGGGACAGGGCCGGGTGATCGATGTCATCTGGAACAAGTATCCCCGGATGACGGAGCTGGAAGTACGCAGCCATCTGGCAAAGCTGGGTTTCCGGGGCGAGACAGTGTTCAAGCCCTGCGAGGCACTTTCCGGCGGAGAGCTGGCCCGCCTGCGCTTTGCTGAGATCGTGCTGGAGCGGCCCAATCTGCTGTTTCTGGACGAGCCCACCAACCACCTGGACATCTACACCCGCGAGAACCTGACCGAAGCCCTGATGGCATACACCGGGACTCTGCTCATGGTCACCCATGACCGCCATCTGATGAACAGTCTGGGCTGTCCCATCCTCTATCTGGAAGATGGCAAGGCCACCCTGTATCCGAGCTACGATGCCCTGATGGGCCGTGCCGCTTCTGCTGCCGCTCCGGAAAAAGCCGGGGATCAGCCCGCCAAGGCTGGTTACGGCAAAGAGCAGCGCCGCCGCCGCGCGGAGCTGCGGGCCAAGATCAAGGCCTGCGAGGATGAAATGGAAGCATGCGGGGCAAGGGAAGTGGAGCTTGACAATGAGATCAACTCCCCGGAGGTCTACAATGACCCCGATCTGCTCCGCCAAAAGAGCGATGAGCTCAGTGATCTGCGCTTCCATCAGGAGGAGCTGTTTGCTGCCTGGGAAAAGGCAATGGAAGAGCAGGAGCAGTACGAACAGGCTACTGGTGAAGAATGATCCGCTGCAAAGGAGAACAATGATGCCTCATAACCGCCGCAATTACAACAAAACGCACAGCATCGCCCTTTCAGGTCTGCTGTTTGCTCTGGCGATGGCGCTTTCCTTCATCGAGGGCACATTGGTCATCCCCGGGCTTTTGCCAGGCATGAAGCTGGGTCTGGCGAATATTGTGGTTATGTATGCCCTGTTCTTCATGGGGCCAAAACAGGCCCTTGTGCTGGATGTGCTGAAGGCGTTCTTCGTCTTTCTGGTCTCCGGCTGGACGGCAGGTTTTCTTTCCCTCTGCGGCGGCCTGCTCTCGCTGCTGGTGATGTGGCTGCTTTACTATCACTGCCCGCTGCGGCCCACATGGTTCATCCTGTCGGTCTGCGGCGCACTGGCCCACAACATCGGCCAGCTGCTGGGGGCCAGTGTCATCCTTTCCACAGCGGTGTCCCTTTACTATGCGCCGATTATGCTGGTGCTGGGCCTTGTGATGGGAATGCTCACCAGTGTCACCCTGCGGGCCATGCTGCCTGCGCTGGGACGGCTGGGCTATAATATCCAGGAAAACCGCAAAGGATGAGCTGCCCGGTTGCAACCGGGGCTGGAATCCGATATAATAAATCAAATCTGAATTTTTACCCAACAAAAAAACTGCCCACGGGATAGCGCACTTTGGCGCGGGGCAGCTGGGAGGTATGAGTTTATGTCTGAAAAAGTGACTGTCAAGGTGGAGCGCAATATCCTCCATCTTCCCGCCATTGCCCTGCGTGGGCTGGTGGTGTTCCCCAACAACCTGCTGCATTTTGAGGTAGGTCGTGACAAGAGCATTGCCGCTGTGGAATGGGCCGTGCGGAATAAATCCGAGGTGTTCCTCATTGCGCAGAAGGATATGAAGGCTGAGGACCCCAAGGCAGAGGAGATGTACCAGTACGGCGTTGTGGCCGAGATCAAGCAGGTCATGCGTGTTTCGGATGATCTGGTGCGCATTCTGGTGGAGGGCAAGTTCCGCGCCAAGCGCACCGAGCTGGATACCGACGGCAGCTTCCTGCTGGCATCGGTGCGGCCGGCTCCTGTGCGCCCCATCAAGGCAGAGGAAGAGACCGAGGCGGAGGCCCTGCTCCGCAACGTGAAAACGAGCTTCGACGCGGTGCTTTCCATGAATCCCCGCATCAGCAAGGATGTGGTGTTTGCTGTTACCTCGAATAACGACCCCGCCTTCCTGTGCGAGTACATCCCTGCCAATCTGCTCTTCCGCTTTGAGGATAAGCAGGCTGTGATGGAGGAAAGCACCCTCATCGGCCGTCTGCGCCTGCTGGTGGAACGCCTGCATCGGGAGCGCCGGATGCTGGAGATCGACAAGGAAATCGCCCAGAAAGTGGACGAGGCCATGGACAAGAACCAGCGTGATTACTACCTGCATGAGCAGATGCACATGATCAGCCAGGAGCTGGGCGAGGACGATGATACCACGGCAGAGGCCGAGGAGTACCGCCGCAGGATCCAGGAGCTGCATCTGGACGAGGAGCGGGAGAAGAAACTGCTCAAGGAAGTGGACCGCCTTGCCAAGATGCAGAGCAGCAATCAGGAGGGAACGGTCATCCGCACCTATCTGGATACCTGCCTGGATCTGCCCTGGAACAGCTTTACCGAGGACGACCTCGATATCGCCAAGGCACAGCGCATCCTTGACCGCGACCACTACGGCCTGAAGAAGGTCAAGGACCGCATTCTTGAGGTGTTGGCTGTCCGCAAGCTGGCTCCGGATGTCAAGGGCCAGATCATCTGCCTGGTCGGCCCTCCGGGTGTCGGCAAGACCAGCATTGCCCGCTCCATTGCCGAGAGCCTGAACCGCAAGTATGTGCGCATCAGCCTGGGCGGCGTGCGGGATGAGGCAGAGATCCGCGGCCACCGCCGCACCTATATCGGGGCCATGCCCGGCAAGATCATCAACGCCATGATCTCCGCCAAGAGCTCCAACCCCCTGATGCTGCTGGACGAGATCGACAAGCTGGCGGGCGATTTCCGGGGTGACCCGGCTGCTGCCCTGCTGGAAGCTCTTGATCCCGAGCAGAACACCACCTTTAATGATCACTTTATCGATATGCCATTTGATCTGAGCCATGTGCTTTTTATCACCACGGCAAATGATCTGAGCGCCATTCCCGGCCCTCTGCGTGACCGCATGGATGTCATTGAGCTGCCCAGTTATACCCGGGTGGAGAAATACAACATTGCCCGCAAGCATCTGGTACCCAAGCAGCTCAAGGCCTGCGGTCTGGCCGGGAAGGTCACCTTCTCCCAGAGCGCGCTCTACGGCATCATTGACGGCTACACCCGTGAGGCCGGTGTCCGCACCCTGGAGCGTACCATCACCAGTGTCCTGCGCAAGTGCGCCCGCAAGATCGCGTCCGGTGAAGCAGAAAACGTTTCTGTGACCGGCAGCAGCCTGGAAGAGCTGCTGGGGCCCCGCTTCGTCAAGCCCGATTTCCTCAACCGGACCAATGCCATTGGTATTGCCAACGGTCTGGCCTGGACCAGCATCGGCGGCGAGACCCTGCCCATCGAGGTGCAGGTCATGGACAATG
>ERZ1673745.2244-NODE-2244-length-10613-cov-6.698144_pt1 | contig 10613 bp, 9 predicted proteins | sample MGYA00580206_ERZ1673745 | MGnify/ENA primary metagenome ERZ1673745 (study PRJEB41218, sample SAMN15661753) | gut metagenome | host: Homo sapiens | place: Canada: London | collected 2015-08-20/2019-03-30 | study: EMG produced TPA metagenomics assembly of... | reverse complement strand
CGCCAGAATATCGTTGTTTTTCAGGTGGCGGATCAGTGCCGTGCGCTCATCAAGGTCCTTGCACTTGAGGTAGAACATGTGCGCATTGTGTACACAGTCTGCCGGAATCACAGGCAGCTCGACCTTACCGGCATCGGCCAGCGGCTGGAAGGCGGCGCGGTAGGCGTTCCATGTGTTCATGCGGTCGTTGTTGATCTCGTCCGCGTGGAGCAGCTGCGCCCACAGGTAGGCTGCATTCAGCTCACTGGGCAGATAGCTGTCGCCGAAGTCCACCCATGTGTACTTATCGACCTGACCGCGGAAGAATTTCGCGCGGTTCGTGCCTTTTTCGCGCAGGATCTCGGCGCGCTCGTTGTAGGCCGGGTTGTTGATGACCAGCGCACCGCCCTCGCCCATCGAGTAGTTCTTCGTCTCATGGAAGGAGTAGCAGCCGAAATCACCGATGGTGCCAAGCGCACGGCCCTTGTAGCTGCTCATGACGCCCTGCGCCGCATCCTCCACAACCTTGAGGCCATGGCGGTGCGCGATCTCCATGATCGTGTCCATCTCGCAGGCTACACCGGCGTAGTGCATCGCCACGATGACCTTTGTCTTGTCGGTGATGGCCTGTTCGATCTTCGTCTCATCAATGTTCATCGTGTCGGGGCGGATATCCACAAACACCAGTCGCGCCCCCGCCAGCACCGCAGAGGTCGCCGTGCTGGAGAAGGTGAAGCTGGGCAGGATAACCTCATCACCGGGCTGCAGGTCGCACAGCAGCATGGCCATATCCAGCGCCGTGGTGCCGCTGGTGGTCAACAGCACCTTCTGGGCATGGAAGCGCTCCTCCAGCCATGCGTTGCACTGCTTGGTAAAGGCACCGTCACCGCAGATCTTGTGGGACGCAATGGCCTGCTTTACATATTCGATCTCTTCACCCACGCAGGGGGGCACATTAAATGGGATCATAGGAATCCTTCTTTCACGGCTGAATTTTTATCAGATACTACAGTATACCACAGTTTTCGGATTTTGTCACTTTTTTACGCGCGCATCGTTGTAAGCGCGGATCATGACCGCTGCAAACCAGAGCATCAGGACGCTGAACGCCACAAAGGCCACAGCTGCCAGTGTGGTCAGCGCGGGCAGAAAGTGCGCCACGCTGTAGACGGCCAGCGGCAGCGCCGCAAGGTACGGCACCCTGCCGCCCTGCCGCCCTGCCAGCCGGAGTAGCACCACCGATGCGCCCCAGAACAGCCAGAGATCCGCCACACGCAGCGCGGGAATCAGCCAGACCGATGCACCACCCGCAGGCACACCGCTGAGGATCAGCTCCAGCACAAGGCCCGCCGCACCGAAAAGCACCGGCAGCCTGCTTTTGGAGGCCAGCAGCAGGTAGCCCACCAGCGCCAGCACGGTCAGCGAGACCTCCTGAATGGCGGCGTTTTCCGGCACAGAGAGCAGTGCCCGGCCTGCCGCCGCCACACCGATGAGCAGATAGGCCAGCGCGGTTTTATTGCGTTTATCCATGATCGGGGTTCTCCTGTAAATCGAATAGAATCTGCGCAGTATAGGCATACTGCTTAATTTTTAAGGCAATACCGCATAATTCTAAGTGCCGATACGGCGAGCGAGGTGCGGCAGATGCTAAGCCAAAAGCGCAGATAATACTTTGTGTATTATCGAGCATTTTGGCAACGCAGATGCCGTACCGCAGCCGCCGGAGCGGTGCTTAAGCCGTCAGGCGGGAATTGTGCGGTGTTGCCTTAATTATACTGCTTTTATATCAGCCTTGCAAGCACATCGCGGGCGAAAGGGACGCAAAAAAATACCGCCGCCCGATACGGGCAGCGGTGCTTTTTTGAACGAATCCAATCCCTCTGGCATCTGCGCACGATCCATGCGCTGCGGTTTGCTTTACTGCGTATTCTCACGCAGGGCGGCCCGCATTTCCTTCTGGATCGCAGGGGTCGTTTCCATCTTCTGCATCAACGCGGCGAGCAGCTCCGGCAGCTGCTTCGCGGGCAGCTGCTCAGCTACTACAGCAGCCAGATATTCGGCATGGGACATTGCCGGCTCAAAGGTGCGGGCATAGGTCTTGCCGCTGCGGACAAAACCGACCTCACGCAGGACGCCCTTTTCCATCAGGCTGTTCAGCATCGAAAAAATCGAGCGTTCCTTCCATTTGCGCTCCACGCAGGTGGAAACGACCTCCGTCTGGGCCATCGCATGATCGGCCTTCCAGAAAATCTCCATGATCTGTTGTTCGCTTTTTGTCAGGTGCACTTGGTATACCTCTCTCCCTAAGGTACTGCCGCACGGCGTCTGCCCTGCGAGCCTGTGCGCCGCCCGGCGGCTGCGCACCCTCCGCCCAAAACGCTGCGGCACTGCAGACATTTTGATCTTTGCAGAGGGTACACCTCGCCTCTTTCAGCGGTGCATGGAGCCATGCGGTGTAGCCCAGAATTTCGTTTATACTTTTATAATATCCGGTTGTGAGTAAAATGTCAATGATTTTTTGCGAAATATTTTCGGAATCATAGTTACTTTGTAACATTTCCACAACTTTTCTACATTTTGCGGTGCAACTGCCTGTTTTTTCTATTTCCCACATAGATTCGATACTTCATCAAGGTGTGGCACATGTGCGGCACAATTTGCCACACCTTGCCACACATGCGCCTCGCGCAGGTATATTACACCGGCCAAATTCAACATTATCTTGATTCTTTCCAGCGATCGCGCAGCAGCTTCAGCGCCCGTTTTTCCAGCCGGGAAACATTCCGCCGCGCCTATTGTAAACGATTGGCCCTAAGAAATCGCTTCCAACTCACGGAAGCGAAATTTGATGATGATTTGTTTGTTTTCGGTCAGTTCCACACGCTCGATGAGGCTGACCAGAAGCTCCCTGCTGGTGTAGGCAGAATCCAAAAACTGCTGCACCAGCTCTCTTGCTCGGTCTTCTGTGCTGACCGGGCTTTCTTTTTGTGATTCCAGCTCTTTCAGCTTCTCTTCCAGAGAAGTTCTGTCCATCTTCACTCGCTGATAGATGCGCTCGAAGTCCGCTTCGGCAAGAAGTCCGGTCAGCCGATCCATATACATCTTATCCAGGTTGGCAGTCAGACTGTCGATCTTATTCTGAATGGACTGGATTTCTGCTTCATGGTTTTCCGCCTTGCGGGCTTTCTCTACTGCATCGGCAGCAATGGGCTGAAGATTATTTGGATCAAGATAGGCTTCACAGACTTCTCTGACTTTAGCCAGAACTGCTTCGGTAACGACCTGCTCTTTGATGGAGTGGCAGGAGCAGACACCTGCTTTGGTGAAACGCTGGTAGGTTCGACACACGAAAAACAGTCGATCTTCACCGGATACCGGCGGACGATTTAGCACCGCCATTGGATAACCGCACTCATGGCAGAAAATCAAGCCTTTTAATAAGAAGTCATAGGTTCTGCTTCGGGTGTGCTTGCGGCTGTTGACCAGCATTCGCACCTTCTGAAAGGTTTCTTTGTCAATCAGCGGCTCGTGGGTGTTTTCAACTACAACCCAGTTTTCCCGATCTTGTTTCAGACATTTCTTGGACTTGTAGCTGATTTTCACCGTTCGTCCTTGAACCATATTGCCCAGGTAGGTTTCGTTCTGCAGCATTTCAGAAATGCGTTCGCTGGACCAAAGTCCGGCATAAGGACCTTTGCGTCCCATATTCCAGCCACAGTAAGTTGCAGGCGTCGGAACACCTTCTTCGTTGAGAGTCGCTGCAATCTTTCGGCAGCTCATACCATCCAATGCCATGGCGAAGATCCTGCGCACCACAGGAGCCACTTCCTCGTCGATGACAATTTCGTTTTTCTCCGTCGGATGCATCTTATAGCCATACATGGGCTTGCCGCCAATGAACTGCCCTTTCCGCTGTTTATCCCGCTTGACGGATTTGATCTTCTTGGAAATGTCTTTGGCATACATATCGTTCATAATGGCACGGAACGGGGTAATGTCATTGGCGGTGGATTCCACACCGGTGTCAATACCGTCCAACAACGAAATGTAGCGCACTCTCTTTTCGGGGAAGTATCTCTCCATATAATGACCGGTCATGATATAGTCACGGCCCAGACGGGATAGGTCTTTGGTGATAACCATGTTGACCTTCTTGGCTTCGATATCCTCAATCATGCGCTGAAAGTCAGGGCGGTCAAAACTGGTACCGCTCCAACCATCATCGACATAGGTGTCATAAACGGAAAGGCGATGCTGCTGAACAAATTCATTGAGCAGGGATTTCTGGTTTGTTACACTTTGGGATGGTCCTTCGGTCTCATCCTCCTTTGACAAACGGATGTACAATGCGACATGGTAATCCATAGGGTTGCTTATTTCTAAGTACATAGTTTCCTCCTTGAAATAAGCGACCACTCATCGCAAACATTGTACAACGGGTTCCTCAGATGTCGCAAGGATGCGGACAAGATAAAGCCGAAAAGACTCCTCCAGCAACTCAGCGAGGCTCTTTTCGGCTTCGGTATATATGCAGTGCACAACAGGCAAGGTTTGTTTCATACGTTCTACCTCCTTTGTTCATCGTATGTAAAGGGGCAAATTTTCTTGCCTGTCCATGTTGTGAAATTGATCCATTCCGTGACAGGAATGGAATTGTCAATGGGAAACTCGAAATTATCCTTGGATTCCATGTACAGTGTTTAGAAAAAAATCCCTCTATACCAAGTTCTGTGTTGGTGTAGAGGGATTGCCTATTTAACTAAGTGACGTTGACTATGGCCTCGGCTGGCTTCTTGCAGCTCGTTGTTGCTGCGGCTTTCGGATTTCCCTACTCTCCGTCTGCAAAACCTCCCCGAGTAGGAACAAGAACTTTCCTCCCATGTAACCGCCACATGATATTGTCAATATCACTTCCTACTGCCAAGCGCGTAGTGGTCTCTCACCACTTAGTTGTTGCCCATGCCTGGCACACTACGCCAGAAACCCGGCTCATACTTGACGTATAGCCGGGTTTCTTGAGAGGCTAATATCAATGACTGTTTTATAGATTGTGACCAAGTTTGTCATTACCTATATTTCAGAATATCCAGCATACTATGTTTATTTAGCTTGAACTATCACTTCTCCCTGACAATGAAGCAACTGAATCTCTAGTGTGCCTGGGATTCGCTGCGCAAATTGCGCTGGCTCTCCATCAATAGTAACGTAGTAGTCCGAATATTCCTCATTCATCACGGCTAGAAGTAAGCCTCCCACTCGACTGGTTTTATACCGAATTCTAGCGCTGGAATAATCGTCAGAAAAGTGCCACTCCTCTAACCAGGTGTCAAACCCAACCGTTACGGTGCCAGGCTTATAGTACGAATGATACCACACCACAAGTGGAGAGGATAAGCCGCTGAACTGATGGAACCATCCTCCTCGCTGACTTTCAATTTGGATCAGTTCAAAGGTGTTATAGCTGAAATCCGTCTCTTGGCTCCAGGCATGCAAGGCTGTTTTGGCAATTTTCTCTGCAAATTCCCCATATCCCAAATCAAGCATGGATTTCCAAAGGAAATACTGATACGGAAGCCATACACTTCCGTTCCAGTATCCATTGTCATAGTAATATCCAGCACTCTGGTCCACAGTAGATATACCTACCGGGGTAAACAGCTCTTGCTGACTTGTCAGGTGTGCAAGTAGCCGCTGGGTCTGCTCCGGGGTTGTGACCCCCGCAATCAGCGGGGTAACGCCGTCTACACCCTTGTTATAGTTTTCTCCCGTTTCCGTTCTCAGAATACCTGCAGCGTAGAGATTTTCGTCATGTACCACATAGCCGAAATATCCGCTTTCCTCGTCCCAGGCATGGTTGACAATGGCATCTCCCACCTGCTTTGCGTCATCGGCATATTGCTGGACATCCTGCTCGTACCCAAAATACTCCGCAATAGCCTTCATGAATTTTGCGATGCGCACCAGATGCACGCTGCTGCAAAGGGGAGCCACAGAATGCTCCAACTTCTGCTTATGCAGTTCCACCTGGGCCGGATAGTCGTCCATGCCGCTGGCGTTGTAGAAGTAATCGTACACAGTAAGCAGGCCGCTCTTATACCGGGCGGTTGTAGACCCCTCGCTTTTCCCAGCGAAAAACTGATAATACCTCCGGAGCATGGGATAGTACTGCTTGAGCCGGGCTTTGCCCTCTGGCGGCAGCTTCTGTAGCAATTCGTAGAACAGATAAAATTGTGTGGGCACCATAGATCCGTGGAACAAAAAGGCAAAATCCTGGTTGTCTTTTTCTGACAAGTAGGTATCCAGCACATACTCCGCTTTTTGCGTGGAATACTCCAGCATACCAATCCCGATCATTCCGGAATCCCATGTATAGAGACTGTCCCACCGCTTTCCCGGGGTGTAGTGGATAATCTGACAACCGTGCCTGCAAATGGGGTAGACCACATTTGAGAATATGGCCGATTTCATCAGCCGAACAGCAAAGGCAAAGGGCTCTCCCGCCCGGTTGCAGCATTTTTGCTGCTGTTCCACATAAAGTAGCCGCTTTTTCTCCAGCTGTTCCTGAGTATACTGAGCACCAGTGCTGCTGACATATAAATACTCTGTCTTTGAAGTGTTAGGCGCAAGGAAGATCGCCTCTACCACATTGATGTGATAAAAGCCATCATCCGAGTGCTTCTGCTGAAACGAGTTGGAGAAGCTTCGGGTCAAGTCGTCATAGGTGTGGTCGGAGTTACTCATTCTTGTAACCAAGGCATCCTCAATGCAGCCGGAATGCAAGGTTCTCTTGCGTACGCGGGGATTGAAAATGGTCAAACCAATCTCTTTCTCGTGATAATGATAGCGGTATTTTGTAGTGTGTCCAGTTTCTTCTATATCCGGAATGACATTTCGCTTTGTCTGCGTCACGGTTATTTCGTGGATATCCCCCCGCTCCACAATGCAGAAAAAGTCCAGCTTCACTCCATTTCCGTTGGTACCTTTGGATACCAGATCCAACTGAAACACGCCTGGCTCCAGCTGCCCCAATTCCAGGAAGGCTATTCTGGTTGTGTTTGTTTTTTCAAAAGTAATGTCTCCGTATGCAGTGGTAAATACCACATTCTCGGACTCATTCACCGTCTGGTAACGCACACACAGTACTCCATTCCGGTACTGATTCTTGATCTCCTGCCGAAATGAGATTGTGTCATCAGAATCACCGCCAAAAGCCTTCAGCTTCAGGTGGGCAGCCATGAATGCATAGAAGGTTTCCCCCACGCCCACACCGTCCACAAAGTCTTTCTGTTGTACTTCCCCTTTTTTCAATCCATCCGGATTGAGTCGGTCCCACGGTCTCTTTCTGGCAAATTGCAGGTTCTGGTAGTCGATGGCCTTCCAGTAATCATGCTTTTCGGGCAGCACAGGGGTGTTGACAGTTATCTGTGGGTATTCAATGGCTGAAAGTAGATTGAGCAGGCAATTTTGCGGTCGGTCCGTGTGGTTGTGATACTCCACCCGGACGCCCCAGGTCTCCTCATCCAGTTCAAAAAATTCCACATCCGCATACAACTGATCCTTCCAAATCAGCTCATACCGATATTGGAAATATCGCCCCTCCGGGTCCGCCTGCCAGGGATGATAATTGGACGGCACCGTAACATTGGGCGCTGGCACTGAGCTATTGGCATAGGTGGGATATATCACCAGGTCAAATCTGGCACCGGGAATCGCGCTCTCCTTCATCACACGTGAGAGCCCCATGTATTTCTTGGAATACGGTCCCCATACCGGCATCTGTTTTTGCTTCTCAAGATCCATATATCCACATTCCTTTCTTGGGCGGCTTGGCTGACGGAGAAGAAACCGGCGCATAGCATAACGCCATAACTTGGCTAAATATCGTTATACGTGCGCCGATTTTATCCAACGTTTTATTCTTTTGTCTGCTTCAGTTGCAGTTTAGCGATTTGATCTTCAATCTCAATCATCTTTTTGCCAGTAAGCGGGTAGAACTTCATGGCGATTACGGAGATAATCCAGCCAGCAATGGGCATGCCGTTGTACAGTATCATAGTAACAAAAAACAACTCCGGGGTCAAGGAGTCAGTTAAGCCCATGCTAACAGACACATAGAATATCTCGCTTTGGCAGGGATAAAAAAACAGCACAAGCGTCTACCTCAAACTGCAGACGCTCGTGCTGGTAATGCTATGTGTTTTTAACCGCCATCAAGCACGATTCGCTGATCAAGGCTTATCGATGGGAAACTTTGAAATTGCCTGAATGAACGCCATAACGATAATATCATGCAGATCCTCATCTTTGCGGTTAGCACTGCGGCTCGCATTCTCTATCATTGGGCGAAAAAGGTCAAACATTTCCATCAAGGCTTTTTCATCACCGTTTTTAGCGTTAATCAACAGTTCGCGAAAAGAAATCATATCAATCATCCTCCAGCATTTCTTTCTTCAGCTTATGTTCTCTTTCGAAGGCTTTAGGCCTACGTTAAAGATAATCAAATCAATCGTAGAAGATGCAGATCGTAACTAATAATTTGATGAGTGGCCGCTAAAGTTAATAATCAAAACACTGATGCCCGGGGAGCCTTTCGGCCCTCCGGGCATCGTTTACATTAGTGGCGGCGCTATACATAGCTACGGCTGATGTGCAGCGTCTGCGCCGTCTGCTGCTGGGTCTGTGCCGCACCGCCGAAGCCGTACCGCAGCCGCATGATCTGCCGCTCCCGCCCGGGCAGCTGCTCCACCATGCTGCGCAGCCGGGCTGCATCGGCACGCTGCTCGCAGTCTGCCTCCATGTCAGTCTCATCGGGCAAGGTGTCTGCCAGCGTCAGCTGACCGCCCGCCTCCAACGGCTCCTGCAGTGAAAGCTGCGGCCCTGCCCTGCGCGTGCGGCGCAGTTCCATCCGCAGCTCATTCTCAATACACCTGCTTGCATAGCTGGCGAACTTTTTGCCCTTGTCGGGGTCGAAGGTATCCACAGCCTTGATGAGGCCGATGGTGCCGATCGAAATGTAATCGTCCTGCGCGGCATCCCCCGCGTAGTATTTTTTGCAGATATGGGCCACCAGCCGCAGATTGTGGCGTATCAGCGTGTCGCGTGCAGCGGCGGCGGCCGGTCCGCCCCGGCGCAGGTCGGCAAAGGCCACGCGCTCCCGCTCCGGCGGCAGCGGCCGCGGAAAGGACCCGCTCTCAAGATGCAGCGCAAGATACAGGATATGCCCTGCAGCCACCTGCAAAAAATAACCCAAAATGCCCAGCATACACACCACCTCGCGGAAATGTATGCCGGGTATCTGCTTTTTATCCCTGTCTGCAGGCTCTGTGCGGCGCTTTTTAAAAAACGGCCCGGCACACCCGCTGCCTTTGCGCAGCGGGTGTGCCGGGCCAAGCCTGTGTTGTTTACAGCGTGAACTGCACAGCGCAGAAGGCTGCGTAGATCGCCAGCAGCAAAATGCCCTGCGCACGGTTCAGCTTGCCCTTGCACAGGGCGGGGACCGTGAGGATCAGCATAACAGCCAGCATGACGGGCAGCTCCAGCACAAGGCTGGAGTTGATGCCGAACAGAGTGGCGCTCTGCGGAACGGTGAAGGGGGCCAGCGTAACCGAAACGCCGCTGACCAGCACCAGATTAAAGACATTGGCGCCGACAACATTGCCCAGCGAGAGATCGCTGTGACCCTTGACCAGCGAGGTGATGGCGGTGACCAGCTCAGGCAGAGAGGTTCCCAGCGCCACAAAGGTCAGCGCGATAACGCTCTCCGGCACACCCAGCGCCTGCGCAATCAGGGTGCCGTTGTCCACCAGCAGGTTGGCGCCCAGCGCAATCAGCACCGCGCCCAGCACCAGCAGCACCAGCGTTTTGGCAAGGGGCATCTCCTCCTCGGCGTCCTCATGGGCCTCGGCGGGGGTGTTTTTCATCTGCAGCACATTGACGACCATGTAAGCGACAAACATCGCCAGCATGATGATGCCCATGACGCGGGTAAACCGGCCGAACACATAGGCCGCCGCACAGTAGATGGCTGCCGCCGCAAAGAAAAAGGCGACCGGCGTCTTTAAGGTCTTGGGGTCCACCTTGCCGGGGCGCACGGCGATGGTGATGGCTGCAATCAGCGCCGCATTGCAGATGACCGAGCCGATGGCGTTGCCGTAGGCGATTTCGCCATGGCCGGAGAGCGCGGACATCGTGGAGACCATGACCTCCGGCAGGGTCGTACCGATTGAAACGACCGTTGCACCGATGAGAAGCTCCGGCAGGTGAAAGCGGCGGGCCAGTGCGGACGCCCCATCCACAAACCAGTCGCCGCCCTTGATCAAAAAGAGCAAACCGACAATAAACAGCAGTACAGGGATAAGCATAGTGATTCCTCCCATAAAAAATGACGATTGATGTCGGAATTTTTATTATAACACAACAGCCGGCCTGCCGTCAAACCCGGAATCAGTTAATAATATTAACGAAATCGAGGGCTTTGCGGCTCCTGCCGCGCGCATTTACTTACTTTATTCACGATACCGAAAAATCCCAACTGTGAGGGAGCCAAGAAGCAGCCAAGACGCAAGCACCGCCCTTTTCGACAGTCCGCCTTTCTTATAGCGCACTTGCCCGCAGAGATATTTTGAACATTTTTA
>ERZ1673745.2231-NODE-2231-length-10677-cov-10.121164_pt1 | contig 10677 bp, 7 predicted proteins | sample MGYA00580206_ERZ1673745 | MGnify/ENA primary metagenome ERZ1673745 (study PRJEB41218, sample SAMN15661753) | gut metagenome | host: Homo sapiens | place: Canada: London | collected 2015-08-20/2019-03-30 | study: EMG produced TPA metagenomics assembly of... | reverse complement strand
GGCCCAGGATCATGCCGTGAGCGGTGCGCTTCTGGTAGGGTTCCGGAGAAGGCACGACGCCGATGTCGTACAGGAACTTATGCCAGAAACGGCTGTAGAGCAGATGCAGGGTGGTATGCTCCATGCCGCCGTTGTACCAGTCCACCGGAGACCAGTATTCCAGCGCCTCTTTGGAAGCGAGGGCATCCTTGCAGTGGGGGTCCATATAGCGCAGGAAGTACCAGGAAGAACCGGCCCACTGAGGCATGGTGTCGGTCTCGCGGGTCGCGGGGCCGCCGCAGCAGGGGCAGGTGGTCTTGACCCAGTCGGTGTGGCGGGCCAGCGGGGACTCACCATCGGGGCCCGGCTCAAAGTCGGTGATATCGGGCAGGGTCAGGGGCAGGCTGCTCTCGGGCAGGGGCTGCCAGCCGCACTTTTCACACTTGACCATGGGGATGGGCTCGCCCCAGTAGCGCTGACGGCTGAACACCCAGTCGCGCAGCTTGTAGTTGACCTTATCGCAGCCCTTGCCGTTTGCCTCCAGCCAGTCGATCATCTTTTTCTTTGCATCGGTGACGGACAGGCCGTTCAGGAAGCCGGAGTTGACCAGCGTGCCGGTGGCCACATCGGTGAAGGCGGCTTCGTCCAGATTGGACGGGGTATTGCCCTTGACCACCTCGATGATGGGCAGGCCGAACTTCTTGGCAAACTCCCAGTCGCGGGTATCGTGGGCGGGCACAGCCATGATGGCACCGGTGCCGTAGGTGGACAGAACGTAGTCGGAGATGAAAATGGGGATCTCGGTATCATTGACCGGGTTGATGCCCATGACGCCTTCCAGCTTGACACCGGTCTTTTCCTTGTTCAGCTCGCTGCGCTCAAAGTCGCTTTTGCGGGCTGCCTCGGCCTGATAGGCCTTGACGGCATCGGCATTCTTGAGGATGCCCTTGTCCAGCCACTCCTTGACCATGGCATGCTCCGGGGAGACGACCATGTAGGTGGCACCAAACAGGGTGTCACAGCGGGTGGTGTACACGGTCAGGGTATCGCCTGCGGTGGTGCCGAAGTTGACCTCTGCGCCGTGGCTGCGGCCGATCCAGTTCTTCTGCTGGGTGGCAACGCGCTCGATGTAATCCAGACCATCCAGGCCGTCGATCAGCTTGTCGGCGTAAGCGGTGATTTTGAGCATCCACTGGCTCTTGACCTTGTGCACCACCTCGCTGCCGCAGCGCTCGCACACGCCGTTGACAACTTCCTCGTTTGCCAGCACGCACTTGCAGCCGGTGCACCAGTTGACGTTCATTTCCTTCTTGTAGGCCAGGCCGTGCTTGTACAGCTGCAGGAAGATCCACTGGGTCCACTTGTAGTACTCGGGGTCGGTGGTGTTGATCTCACGGTCCCAGTCAAAGGAGAAGCCCAAAGCCTTCAGCTGGCTGCGGAAGTGGTCCACATTGTTCTTGGTGACAATGGCCGGGTGGATGTGGTTCTTCATGGCAAAGTTCTCAGTGGGCAGGCCAAAAGCGTCCCAGCCCATGGGATACAGCACATTGTAGCCGTTCTGACGGCGCTTGCGGCTGACCACGTCCAGCGCGGTGTAGCTGCGGGGATGGCCTACATGCAGGCCGGCACCCGACGGATACGGGAACTCGACCAGTGCATAGAACTTGGGTTTTTTGTGGTCGATCTCGACATGGAAGGTCTTTTCGTCCTCCCACACCTTCTGCCACTTGGCCTCAACGGCCTTGTAATCATACTTCATAGCTTTCAATCACTCCTCATATTCGGCAGCCGCCCTTGCAGGCAGGGAAGCTTACAGACTGTTTTCCGGGGTCAGATATTCCGAGATATCCATGGGCTCACCATCGGCCCACAGATGTTCCAGATCATAGTAGGTGCGGGTGTTGGGCACAAAGACGTGCACGATGACGCTGGAATAATCCAGCAGCACCCAGTTCTTGGAGTCGAAGCCCTCGGTGGTGTAGGGCTCGATGCCCTTCTGAGAAAGCTCGTACTCCACCTCGTCGGCCAGAGCACCCACCTGGGTGGTAGAGGTGCCGGAAGCAATGACGAAGTAATCGGTCAGAACGGTCAGGCTCTCCACTTTGAGCACGCGGACATCCACGGCCTTTTTCTTATCCAGGATCTTTGCGATCTCAATGGCAAGGGTCTTGCTGTCGATCTTGTTTTCCATAAAAGTCTCCTCTCTGGTTTGTTACTGTCCCGCGGCCTGGCCGTCGGTGGTGGTCGCACCTGCCACGTCGGTATCGCCGCTCAGGATGGCATCATCGGACTCCTTGTCCAGCTGTCCCACGAACTGGACGTTGGCGCTGGTGGAAGCGGTGCCGTGGGGCCAGTTGTTGGTCACAAGGTTCATTTCCTCGGCGCTCACGGGGCCGGTGTAATTGCGGAAATAGGTGTTCAGCAGCTCTGCAATGGAACCGGCATCCGGCACCACGCAGGAGTATCCGTCAAAGCTGCTGGTCTTGCCCACATTGGGCACGCCCATGAACACAGGGGTCTGGGCCAGCATGATGTTCCCACTGTCGATGCGGGTAAAGGACACCAGCATCTTGGCAATGGTGGTCAGATCCATATCCGTGTGGATATAGTTGTTGAAGATCAGGGGCAGCTGCGCAATGACATCGGTCACGCCCATGCTGCGTACCCGCTTGAACAGGCCGGCATAGAAATAGCGCTGCATGTTCAGGCGGTCGATATCCGAGTTGGCGTAGCCCTCGCCGTGGCGGCAGCGGACAAAGAATTCTGCCGATGCGCCGTCCAGGTTGCGGTAGCCCTGCTTCAGGACACTGCCCGCAAAGGACATATCGTGGGGGATATACACCTCGATGCCGCCGAAGTTGTCCACCATTTCCACCAGTGCCTGCATATCAATGGTCACATAGTAGTCGATGGGCAGCTTGTACTGGTCATAGATGACCTCCGCCAGCGCGGCAATGTCGCCGCCGTTGGAGAGGGCCACCGAGTTGATCTGATAGTTGGTAGCCGCGTAGGTCTTGCCGTTGGAAAGGGTGATCTTGCGGTTCTGGGTCGCAACAAGGCTGTTGCGGGGGATCTGCAGCATCCGCAGGGCACCGCCCTTGATATCAAACTGGCAGTACAGGATCATATCCGTCATGCCGTCGTTGCTGCCGTCCGAGGAATAGGCGCGGCCCTCCTCATAGTCGATGCCGCAGACAAGGATGTTCACCACATCGCCCTTGTACTCCTCCAGCATCTGGATCTCCTCCACCAGCGAGGTCGCGTTCTCCTCGGGCTTCAGATTATCCTCCACCTTGTTCACCATGCTCACGGCGTAGACCACCACGCCCGAGATCACGGCCAGCACCGCCAGCGTCACAGCCATCGGCAGCCACACGGGGGTCTTTTTCTTCTTTTTGCGGCGGCGGGGGGCATCGGCGGGGGCCGCGTGCCGGGGCGGCTGACTGCCGCCGTTGCCGCCGCGTCCGCCGCCCGCGCTCTGGCGGGGCGGTTCCGGCCGCTGGGGTGCGGGCTGTTCGTTCTGGAAGAAATCCGGCTGCCCGGACAGCGACACCTGATGCAGGGCTGAGGCCTCCGTGGGGCGCTGCTCCGTGGGACGGTTCAGCGAGCGGTCTGTATTGATATGACGCGGACCTTGACTCATTCGTTCGGTTCCTCCAGCTTTTTTATTCCGACAGAGACTGTCGTCATGTTCCATAGTATAACATTCTTACCCACAATCTGCAATCGGTATTCTTTTCCGGAGCAGGGTGTGTGCAGAAAAACAGGCTCACCCGGCCTTTGCATCCCGGGCATCCACCTCTGCTTTGATCTCATCGTAGGCCGCCTTGGACATGGGGTCCAGGGGCTTGCCCTGCGAGAGCACAAAGTCGTTCGTCTGCCTGAGGGCTGCCAGCATGGCCAGATCCAGATCCTTCAGCTCCAGCTTGCGCAGCTTGTTCACCCCGGGCCAGTCCCGCTCCTTGCTGGACATATCCGCCAGATAGACGATCTTATCCAGCCTGCTCATGCCGGGCTTGCCCGCGGTGTGGCAGGCAATGGCCGAAAGCACAGCCTCATCCTCCACGCCCCACTCGGTGCGGGCCAGGATGGCGGCGCAGATGCCGTGCCACACCGGGGTGGGGCGCTCTTCCCCGCCCTCGGCCAGTTCCGGGTGGGCCCGCATGATGGCGCGCATCTCGTCCTTGCTGATCTCCTTGGCCGAATCGTGCAGCAGGGCGGCCAGCGCGGCCTTGTCCTCATCCACGCCATACCGCTTTGCCAGCTTGACGGCCATTTTTCTCACGTTCAGGGTATGCTCGTAACGCTTGTCACTCAACCGGCCGCGCACAAGCTCCTTTGCCTGTTTCAGATTCATGGTTTCCGCTTTCCCCTCTGTCTGCCCGGTAAAGCCCCTCCCGCCGGATGACCCGGCGCACGAGGGCGGGCAGTTCATTTTCACACGCTTCCCCTGCTGCAAGGCGGGCACGCAGGTTGCTGCTGGCCATGGGCAGAGCCTCGACCTGTGCAAACAGGATGCGAGCCCCGGTGGGGTCCATCTGCTTTGCCTTGGCGTGAAGCTCCGGCGCGTCGCCGACATTCCGGCTGGTGACCACCAGCCGGGCCAGCCGCAGGATCTCCTGCCAGCGGTGCCAGCTGTCAAAGCTCAGCAGCATATCGCTGCCCATGGCCATGTACAGCTCGGCCTCCGGGTAAGTCCGGGCCAGCATTTCCAGCGTGAGCACCGTATAGTTGCGCCTGCCCAGCGCGGCCTGCTCCACCTCCCAGCCGCTGACACACAGCGCCGGAACAGCCCCCTCCGCTTCCAGTGCACGGAAGCACGCGCACATCTCCACCCGGGCACTGCCGGGGGCGGCGGTGGACTGCTTGAAGGGGGAAAGCCCCGCAGGCATCACCACCACCCTGTCCGGGCGCACCCGGGCAGCTGCGGCGCGCAGATTGTTCAGGTGGCCGTTGTGGGGCGGGTCAAAGGTGCCGCCGTACAGCAGGAGCCTCATTTCAGCAGGTCAGCGTAGGCGCTGTCCTTCTTCTTCTGCAGATAGAGCACGAATTTGGAGCCGATGACCTGCACGCAGTCGGCACCGGTGGCCTCTGCCAGCTTGACAGAAGCCTCACGGGCATTGTACATGCTGCTCTCCAGCACCTTGAGCTTGATCAGTTCCCGGGCATCCAGGCAGTCCTTCACGCCCTGGATCATGGTCTCGTCGATCTCACCCTTGCCCACGATGAAAACGGGGTCCATGGTGTTTGCCTTGCCGCGCAGAATGGCGCGCTGTTTGCTCGTCAACATAATTCTTTCTCCTTTTATTTCAGAAATTCAGGTAATTCTTTTTCCAGTTTTGCCAGCGCCACACCGCGGTGGCTGATGGCATCCTTTTCGTCCGGGGTGAGTTGGGCATAGCTGCGTCCCTCGGTATTGGGGCGCTTTTCCGCCTTGCCCACGCCGCATTCATCGGGGATGAACAGCGGATCGTAGCCAAAACCGTAATCGCCCGCCAGGCGCGCAAAGGCCACCTTGCCCGGGCACTCGCCCCGGCAGGTCAGGTGCCGGCCGGTGGGCAGGATAAAGCAGACAGCGGCCACAAATTTTGCACCGCGCTGTTCCGCCGGGACATCCTGCATATTCTCCAGCAGTTTGTCGTTGTTGGCCTCATCGTCGCCGTGGCGGCCGCAGTAGCGGGCGCTGTACACGCCGGGGGCACCCTCCAGCGCATCCACACAGAGGCCCGAGTCATCGGCGATGGTGGGCAGGCCGCTGGCTTTGCAGATGGTCTCAGCCTTGATGAGGGCGTTTTCCTCAAAGGTGGTGCCGGTCTCATCGGGTTCAATGGTGATGCCCAGCTCCTTCTGGCTGACCACCTCGTGGCCCTGCGCTTCCAGAATGCGCCGCAGTTCACGGAGCTTACCGGCGTTGCCGGTCGCTGCACAAATTTTCATGTTTTTCTCCTCTCTGCCCCTGTCGAACTCCTACACTTGGCTCCCCTGCCAGGGGAGCTGGACGCGCCAAAGCGCGGCCTGAGAGGTCTGATTGCAGATCCGTTCGACACTTAATGCTTCCACTGCCGGGGCAGCAGCTCTTCCACATAGCCCTCCGGGGTGAAGGGGATCAGGTCATCGATGCCCTCACCCACGCCGATGAACCGCACGGGCAGGCCCAGCCGCTGCTTGACCGCCACGACACAGCCGCCCTTGGCGGTGCCGTCCAGCTTGGTCAGGATGATGCCGGTGGCGTTTGCCGCCTTGCAGAACTCCCGGGCCTGGCTGATGGCGTTCTGGCCCGTGATGGCATCCAGCACCAGCAGGGTCTCCAGACTGGCCTCGGGGCTGGCCTTTTTGACGCTGCGGCTGATCTTGGAAAGCTCTGCCATCAGGTTTGCCTTGTTGTGCAGGCGGCCCGCCGTATCCGCAATGACCAGATCATAGCCGCGTGCGGTGGCCGACTTGACCGTGTCAAAAATGACAGCGGCGGGGTCTGCGCCCTCGCCCGCCTTGACAAGGGGCACACCCGCCCGGTCGGCCCAGATCTCCAGCTGCTCGCTGGCGGCGGCACGGAAGGTATCGCCTGCGGCCAGCATGACCTTTTTGCCCTGACGGGTATAGAAATCGGCCAGCTTGGCAATGCTGGTGGTCTTGCCCACCCCGTTCACGCCGATGACCAGAATGACGGCGGGCGTGCCGCTCAGGTCCATCTCAGCTTCGGGGCGCATCTCATCGGCAATGAGGTCGCGCAGTTCATCGCTGGCCTGCTCACCGGTTTTCAGGCCCTTCTCGTTCACCCGGTCCCGCAGCTTGTCCACCAGTTTGATGGCCACTTCACCGCCCACATCGGCCAGAATGAGCTGCTCTTCCAGCTCATCGTAAAGATCATCATCGATCTTGCTGCCGGTGAGGGTATTCATAATGTTGCCCCAGAAGCCCGTGCGGGTCTTTTCGAGGCCGTCTTTCATCTTATCTTTTTCTTTTTTGCCAAATCCAAAGAGGCCCATTGGTTCTCTCCTTTGTTTTGCTGTTTCTATCCGTGATGGCAAAACCCGCCATTTCACGATTTGCGCTCAGTGCTGCCCGGTATGCCAAGGGCTCCCCTACTAGGGGAGCTGGCGAGCGAAGCGAGACTGAGAGGTTTAATCTATTATACCTACGAAACCAGCGTCGCGTCAACCTGTTCCAGATCCAGCTTGAGCAATTTCGACACGCCGTCCTCCTGCATGGTCACGCCGTACAGGACATTGGCGGCCTCCATGGTGCCGCGGCGGTGGGTGATGACGATGAACTGGGTCTTATCGCTCACCCGGCGCAGATACTGTGCAAAGCGGCTGACATTGGCATCATCCAGGGCGGCTTCGATCTCGTCCAGGATACAGAACGGTGCCGGGTTGACGGCCAGGATCGCAAAATAGATGCTGATGGCCACCAGCGCCTGCTCGCCGCCGGAAAGGGCTTCCAGATTCTTGATGACTTTGCCCGGCGGTGCCACCTGAATGCCAATGCCGCAGGAAAGCACGTCGCTTTCATCCTCCAGCACAAGGCTGGCTTCACCACCGCCAAACAGCTCGGCAAAGATGCGGCCAAAATTTTCGTTGATGGCCCGGAAGCTGTCGGTGAAGATCTCCTTCATCTGGCCGGACAGGCTGGCGATCATCCGCGTCAGCTCGTTCCTGCTGCCTTCCACGTCGGCCACCTGAGCGCTCAGGGCATCGTACCGCTCCCTGACCTCCTGATATTCCTCAATGGCGCTGACGTTCACATTGCCCAGCGCCCGGATCTGGTTGCGCAGATCGGCCACCTGCGCCCGCAGGGCGGGCAGGCTGTCGAACTCCACGCAGAGTTCCTCGGCCTGGCTCACCGTCAGCTGGTATTCATCCCAGAGCTTGGCGGCAGTGGCATCGTATTCGCTCTCAGCGGCCGCTTTCCGCTCGGCCAGACGGGCCATCTCCCGGCCCATCTCCTCGCGGCTGTCGGCAGCAGTGCGGGCCCGGGCCAGTGCCTCGGTCTCGGCCTGCTGGCAGGAAAGCCGCTGTTCGGTGGCCTTCCGGATCTCGGCTTCTTTCGCTTCGATCTCCGCCCGGCTGTCGGTCTTGGCCTTGCGGATGGCCTCGATCTCGGCCCGGCAGGCATCACTGCGGGCGGCAAGGGCGGCAAGGCTCTCTTCCAGAGAGGCCCGCCGGCTCTCGGCATCCCGGGTGCGCTGTTCCAGCGCTTCGATCTGCGCCTGCGCCAGCTCGGCATCCTTCTGGCGGCTCACCTGTTCCAGCCGCTTGGCGCTCACCTGCTCGGCCAGCGCCCGCTGCCGGGTCAGAAACGCATCGTCTCCCTCGGCAATGCGGTTCAGCTCGCCCGATTTTGCTTCGATCTCCCCGGCCAGCGCAGCTTCCTGTGCTTCGGCCTGCGCGGCCTTTTCCCGGCTGTCAGCCAGCTGGGCGTTCAGGGTGTCGATCTCCTTCTGCCGCGCGGCAAGGGCCGTCTCGGCCTGCTCCATGGCGGCTTCCAGCCGCTTGCGCTCTGCTTCGGCCCGCACACGGTCGTTGGCGGCAGTGATCTGCTCACTGCTGGCGGCGGTCAGCTCTGCGTTCAGAGCATCTGCCTGCTGTTTGCACTGGTCGGTCTTTTCCTGAGCGGCAAGGCACTCCTTCTGCAATTTCGCAGCCTTGACCCGCAGCTCCTCCAGCTCTTGCTTGCGGGTGAACAAACCCGCGCTGCGCTGGACACTGCCGCCGGTAAAGCTGCCGCCCGCATTGACCACCTGACCATCCAGCGTGACGACCTTGCTGCGGAAACCGTTGTCCCGGGCCACGCGGGAGGCCTCGTTGATATCATCCACCACAATGATACGGCCCAGCAGATTGGACACGATGTCACTGTACCGTGCATCGGCCTGGACCAGGCTGCTTGCCAGCCTTGCCGAGCCGGACAGTTTTCCCCGGAACACACCGGGCTGGACTGTATCCAGCGGCAGGAAGGTGGCGCGGCCCGCGTTCTCGCTCCGCAGCAGGGCAATGCCTGCCTTGGCAGCGGCTTCGTTCTCCACCACGATGTTCTGCAGGGCACCGCCAAGCGCGGTCTCAATGGCGACCTCCCGGCCCGGCTCCACCCGCAGGATGGAGGACACCGGCCCGATGATGCCCCGCAGCCGCCGGGCGGATGCCGCCCGCATCACGGTCTTGACGGAGTTCTGGTAGCCTTCCATGTTCTTTTCCAGCTCCCGCAGCACGGAAAGCCGCTGGCGGGCGGCATCCAGCTCCCGGTTCAGCTGCTGTTCAGCACGGTCGGCTTCCTCCAGCGCGGCGCGGCGGCTCTTCAGCTTGAGTTCCAGACCGGCCCGGATATTTTTGAGCTGCTGCTCATTCTCGGCCAGCGTAGTGAGGTACCGCACGGTATCCTCCAGATCCTGCTTTGCGTCGTCCCGCTGGACCGCCAGCACCTCGGCAGCTTCTTCCAACGCAGGCAGACGGCTCAGGGCCGTCTCAGCAGCAGCCTCGGCGGCGGCCTGAGCCACCTGCGTTTCGGTGTGCCGGGCCGTCAGGGCCGCCACCTCGCCCCGCAGGGTATCCCGGCGGGCACCGCTCTGGTCGTTTTCCCGGGTCAGGCGCACCAGCTCATCGTTCAGGGCATCCAGCTCTGCGGCCAGTTTCCGGCCCGCCAGCTCCATGCTCTTTGCCACGGCGCGGTGGCGTTCCAGCGCGGCGGCAGCCTCGGTGCTGTCCTGCTGCCCGGCGGCGATCTCTGCCCGCAGGTCTGCGGCGCTTTCCTCGTTGCGGGCAATATCGTTTTCCAGCACGGCGATCCGGCTCTCGCTGCCGCTGATCTGCTCGGTGATGCTGCGGATATCCCCATTCAGGCGCTCGACCGCAATGGTCAGCTGTTGTGCCTGCATCCGGATCTCCTCAGCCTCGCTCTCGGCGGCTTTGGTCTGGCGGTCGAACCGCTCATAATCGGCCTGGGCTGTCTCGTAATCACGCACCTGACGGCGCACGGCTTCCTTGGCCCGGTGCACGCCGTCCGTCCACAGGGTCACCTCCAGCGTTTTGCGCCGGGCGCTCAGTTCCAGAAACTTCCGGGCCTTTTCGCTCTCTTTTTCCAGCGGGCCCACCCGGGCCTCCAGCTCGCCCAGGATATCCCGCAGGCGTTCCAGATTTTCGGCGGCGGCGGCAAGGCGGCGCTCGGCCTCGTTTTTGCGGTAGCGGTATTTGGCAATGCCGCAGGCTTCCTCAAAGATCTCCCTGCGCTCGCTGCTCTTGGCCGCCACGATCTCGGCAATGCGGCCCTGCCCGATGACCGAGTAGCCATCGCGGCCGATACCGGTATCCAGCAGCAGCTCATACACATCTTTCAGGCGGCAGATCTGCCCATTGATGCTGTACTCGCTCTCGCCGGAGCGGTAATACCTGCGGCCGATGGTCACCTCGTCCGCTTCCACATCCAGCGCGTGGCTGCTGTTGTCCAGCGTCAGGCGCACCTGAGCAAAGCCCATGGCCCCCCGCCGCCGGGTGCCGCCAAAGATGACATCCTCCATCTTTCCGGCGGCGCGCAGCTGGCGGGCGCTGGTCTCGCCCAGCACCCAGCGCACAGCATCGGACAGGTTCGACTTGCCCGAACCGTTGGGGCCCACCACACCGGTCACGCCCTCGTCAAAGGTGATCTTGACCTTATCGGGAAAGCTCTTGAAGCCCTGGATCTCCAGTTCCTTGAATACCATTTACT
>ERZ1673745.2212-NODE-2212-length-10754-cov-4.172633_pt1 | contig 10754 bp, 7 predicted proteins | sample MGYA00580206_ERZ1673745 | MGnify/ENA primary metagenome ERZ1673745 (study PRJEB41218, sample SAMN15661753) | gut metagenome | host: Homo sapiens | place: Canada: London | collected 2015-08-20/2019-03-30 | study: EMG produced TPA metagenomics assembly of... | reverse complement strand
GGTGTATACCGGCAACTTCCTGGATGGAACTGTGAAAGGGAAAAAAGGGGTCGTTTATAACCAACGGGCTTCTGTTTGCCTGGAAACACAACATTTTCCCGATTCTCCGAACAAACCCCGATGGCCGTCTGTTTACCTGGAACCGGGGCAGACTTATTCCAGTCGTTGTATCTATAAATTTTCTGTAGAGAAATAAAGTGTATCGCTAAATATTCATTTTTAAATATCATTATTGTGGGAACATTAGATTATATCGTAATTGCCCTTTTTGCGATTGCCATGATTGGAATCGTTGTCTGGGTTTTCAAACAAAAACAGAAAAGTTCCGGCGACTTTTTTCTGGCCGGACGTGATGCAACCTGGTTGGCTATCGGGGCCTCGATTTTTGCCTCGAATATCGGTTCCGAGCACTTGATCGGTTTAGCCGGTGCCGGTGCTTCGAGTGGAATGGCTATGGCACATTGGGAAATTCAGGGCTGGATGATCCTGATTCTCGGTTGGGTGTTCGTGCCTTTTTATTCCAGAAGTATGGTGCTTACGATGCCCGAATTCCTTGAAAGACGTTATAATAAAGAATCCCGGACGATTTTATCGGTAATCTCTTTGGTCAGTTATGTCTTGACTAAAGTAGCCGTGACGGTATATGCCGGAGGTTTGGTTTTCAAAGAAGTGTTCGGTATTCAGGAACTATGGGGAATCGATTTCTTCTGGATCGCTGCGATCGGATTGGTGCTGTTGACTGCTTTGTATACGGTGATCGGTGGTATGAAATCGGTGCTTTATACTTCTGTGCTTCAAACTCCGATTTTGCTGATCGGTTCTTTGGTGATTCTGGTGTTGAGTTTGAAAGCTGTCGGTGGCTGGGATCAGGTGTTGGAAGCTTGTCGGGTGACTCCGGTAAATGAATATGGTGATTCGATGATCAATCTGATCCGGAGTAACCGGGATGCCAATTTCCCTTGGCTAGGGGTGTTCATCGGGTCTTCTGTTATCGGTTTCTGGTATTGGTGTACCGACCAGTTTATCGTACAGCGTGTATTGTCGGGTAAAGATGAAACTCAGGCTCGGCGGGGGGCTATATTCGGTGCTTATCTGAAACTGACGCCTGTCTTTTTATTCCTGATTCCGGGAATGGTTGCTTTTGCTATGCAAAAACACGGTATTACCGTGAATGGGGAAACATTTACGATGAGTTCCGCCGATGCTGCATTCCCGACTTTGGTAGCTAAATTATTGCCTGCCGGTTTTAAGGGGTTGGTCGTATGCGGTATTTTGGCAGCCTTGATGAGTTCGCTGGCTTCTTTATTCAACTCTTCCGCTATGTTATTTACAATCGATTTCTATAAAAAATACAGACCGAAGGCTTCCGAAAAGACTTTGCTTTATGTCGGACGTGTCGCTACGGTAGTGGTAGTCGTGTTAGGTATTCTTTGGATTCCGGTAATGAAAAGTGTAGGATCGGTGTTGTATAACTATTTGCAGGATGTACAATCTGTACTGGCACCGGGTATTGCAGCGGCTTTCTTATTGGGTATTTGCTCGAAAAAAGCAACTCCGAAGGGTGGTATGTGGGGCTTGATCGCCGGATTTATTATCGGTATCACCCGTTTGGGGGCTAAAGTGTATTATACCTCGGGAGCGACTTTCAGCGATTCCTGGTTTAAATATCTGTTTTACGATACGAACTGGTTGTTCTTTTGTGGAGGTATGTTATTGTTCTGTATGCTGGTGATTGTGGTTGTTAGCCGTTTCACAACACCGGCACCTGCAGAACAGATCGTCGGCCTGACATTCGGTTCGACGACAGACGAACAAAAGGCGGTTACCCGTGCTAGCTGGAACAAATGGGATGTCATCCATTCCGCTATCATTATCCTGATTACCGTTGTGTTCTATTGGTATTTCTGGTAATAAATTAAAATAGTAGTTATGTTAGAAGCATTGAAAAAAGAGGTTTGTGAGGCGAATCTGGAATTGGTGAAGCATGGCCTGGTTATTTTTACCTGGGGGAATGTCAGTGCTATCGACCGGACATCGGGCCTGGTGGTGATCAAACCTTCCGGTGTAGCTTATGAACAGATGAAACCGGAAGATATGGTAGTAGTGGATTTAGACGGGCATATCGTAGAGGGGAGTTTGAAACCTTCTTCGGATACTCCGACCCATCTGGTGTTGTACAAGGCTTTCCCGGCGATCGGAGGAGTGGTGCATACCCATTCTACGTATGCTACGTCATGGGCTCAGGCCGGTATCGATCTACCGAATATCGGCACCACACATGCGGATTATTTCAGTGGGCCGATTCCTTGTACCCGGGATATGTCTCAGGCGGAAGTCGAAGGAGCCTACGAGGAGGAAACCGGGAATGTGATTGTGGAACGTTTCCGGAAGTTGAACCCGGAATATATCCCCGGAGTACTGGTCAAAAACCATGGTCCTTTTTCCTGGGGAAAAGATGCTCACGAAGCGGTACACCATGCTGTGGTGATGGAACAAGTGGCTAAGATGGCTTTTGTGGCATTTACGGTTAACCCCCGTTTATCTATGAATCCTTATCTGATTCAGAAGCATTTCTTCCGTAAACACGGTCCGAATGCTTATTACGGACAATAAATTGAATTGACAATGCACAGTTGACCTTTACTGTCGGGTGCATTGCCGGAATATAATAGGTAAAATAAGTAATAATTCAGATTGACTGTTGAAAATGGATAGCATTATCAATTGTCGATTATCAATTTAAAATAATTATGGCTTTCGAAAATTTTGAAGTATGGTTTGTGACAGGAGCTCAGCTGCTGTACGGAGGAGATGCTGTTGTGGCTGTAGATGCTCACTCCAATGAGATGGTAAAAGGATTGAATGAATCCGGAAATTTGCCGGTGAAAGTAGTATATAAAGGTACGGTGAATTCGGCGAAAGAAATCACGGAAGCATTCAAGGCTGCTAATCATGATGCTAAATGTATCGGGGTAATTACCTGGATGCATACTTTTTCTCCGGCTAAGATGTGGATTCATGGATTGCAGGAACTGAAGAAACCGTTGTTGCATTTCCATACTCAGTTTAATAAAGAAATCCCCTGGGATACCATAGATATGGATTTTATGAACCTGAATCAGAGTGCTCACGGTGACCGGGAGTTCGGTCACATCGTGACCCGTATGCGTAAACCCCGCAAGGTGGTGGTGGGGCACTGGCAGGATGAGGCCGCTCAGAAAAAAATTGCAGTTTGGATGCGTGTCGCTGCTGCCTGGGCCGATGCTCAGGATATGCTGATCCTTCGTTTCGGTGACCAGATGAATAATGTGGCTGTGACCGACGGGGATAAAGTGACTGCAGAACAGGTATTGGGGTATCATGTCGACTATTGCCCGGTGAATGATCTGATGGTTTATTATCAGGCTGTCGAGGATAAGGAGGTACAGGCTTTAGTGGCTACTTATTTTAAAGAATACGAGCATGATGCTGCTCTGGAACAGACCGGTACGGAAGCTTATACCAAAGTCTGGAACTCTGCAAAAGCCGAGATCGCCTTGCGCCGTTTGTTGAAAGATACCGGAGCAAAAGGATTTACAACCAATTTCAACGATCTGGGATTGTTCGATCAGATTCCGGGTTTGGCATCACAGCGTCTGATGGCTGAAGGATATGGCTTCGGGGCGGAAGGTGACTGGAAAACGGCGGCTCTTTACCGGACTACCTGGTTTATGAGTCAGGGATTACCTAAAGGATGTTCTTTCCTCGAAGATTATACCTTGCATTTCGATGGGGAAAAGAGTGCCATCTTACAGGCTCATATGCTGGAAGTATGCCCGTTGATTGCAGAGCAGAAACCACGGCTGGAAGTACACCGGCTGAGTATCGGTATCGACAGCGAAACCGCCCGTTTGGTTTTCACCAGCAAACAAGGAGAAGGAGTTGCTGCTACTGTCGTGGATTTGGGTAACCGTTTCCGTCTCATTGTCAATGTGGTGGAGTGTATCAAGAGTAAAAAATTACCTAAACTTCCCGTTGCTTCGGCTTTGTGGATACCGCAACCGAATCTGGAAGTCGGTGCAGGTGCCTGGATTTTGGCAGGAGGTACGCATCATACCAGTTTTTCGTATGACCTGACTACCGAATATTGGGAAGATTATGCCGAGATAGCAGGGATAGAAATGGTTGTGATCGACAAAAACACCACCATTCCGGAATTCAAGAAAGAACTCCGTATGAACGAAGTTTATTATATGCTGAATAAAGCACTCTGTTAATTGATAATTGACAATTATTTCTGTCAATTTTCAGTTTTCAATTAGAGAAAATATGGAAAAATACGTTATAGGTTTAGATTATGGTAGTGATTCGGCCCGGGCGATCGTTGTGAATGCGCTGACAGGGGAGACACTGGCTACTGCTGTGAAATATTATCCCCGCTGGAAAGAGGGGAAATACTGTAATCCGGCGATCAATCAATATCGTCAGCATCCGCAGGATTATATCGATGTGTTGGAAGCTTCGGTGAAGGAGGCTTTGGCGGCTTGTCCTGCCGGTACGGCGGAAAAAGTGGTGGGGATCGCTTTCGATACAACCGGGAGTACCCCTGCTTTTACCGATGCCACGGGGACTCCTTTGGCGCTCTTGCCGGAATTCGCTGAGAATCCGAACGCGATGTTTGTACTTTGGAAAGATCATACGGCAATCCGGGAAGCTGCCGAGATCAATAAACTTTGCGGAGAATGGAATATCGATTATTCGGCTTATGAAGGAGGAATCTATTCGTCGGAATGGTTTTGGGCAAAAGCTTTACATGTACTTCGTGAAGATGAGCATGTCAGGGCGAAAGCATATTCGATCGTAGAATATTGTGAATGGTTGCCGGCTTTGATCACCGGAGTGACCAAGAGTGACGATATCGTCCGCAGCCGTTGTGCCTGTGGCCATAAAGCGATGTGGCACGAACAATGGGGAGGATTACCCAGTGAGGAGTTTCTGACCACTTTAGATCCTTTGTTGGCCGGTTTTCGTTCACGCTTGTTTGAAAAGACGGAGACTGCCGATAAACCGGTAGGTAAGTTATCACCGGAATGGGCTGAACGCCTGGGGTTGACTACAGAAGTCGTGGTTGCAGGAGGTGCTTTCGATTGCCATATGGGAGCTGTCGGAGCCGGGGTCACTCCGCATACTTTTGTGCGGGTGATCGGTACATCGACTTGTGATGTCATGGTGGCTACTTATGAGGAGATCGGACATAAACTGATCAAAGGCATTTGCGGGCAGGTAGATGGGTCGGTTATTCCCGGTATGGTCGGTTTGGAAGCCGGACAATCGGGATTCGGGGATATTTATGCCTGGTTTAAACGGGTGTTGGAATTCCCGTTGAAAGAGATAGTCGGAAAGAGCGATTTGCTGGATGAGGAGATGAAAGAGCGGCTTGTGGCAGAAGCTTGCAACCGGATTATTCCTGCTTTGACGGCCGAGGCTGAAAAGATACCGGCGGAAGAAAGTACGGTTATTGCTACCGATTGGATGAACGGACGGCGCACCCCGGATGCCAATCAGTTGTTGAAGGGAACGATTACCGGATTGACTTTGGGAAGTACCGCTCCCCGTATTTTCCGGGCTTTGGTAGAGGCTACCGCTTTCGGTTCGAAGGCGATCGTCGATCGTTTCCGGAATGAGGGGGTTCAGATCGATAGCGTGATCGGAATCGGAGGAATTGCTTTGAAATCTCCGTTTGTTATGCAGACGCTGAGTGATGTTTTGAATATGCCGATCAAAGTCTGTAAGACTGATCAGGCCTGTGCCCTGGGAGCTGCTATGTTTGCGGCTACCGCGGCCGGGGTATATAACCGTGTTGAAGATGCTCAGAAGGCCATGAGCTCCGGGTTTGCTATGGAATATACTCCCAATGCTGCCAATGCGAAGCTGTATGAGGAAATCTATCGGAAATACCTGAAAGTCGGGGAGTTTACGGAAAAGGCATTGTTTTGCTGATTCTGGATGACGAAGTTAGGAAATGCCCTTTGAAAGTTTTGAACGGCTTTCAGAGGGCAATTTTCTTTTAGGGGATGTCTTTGTCGTTACATGCCCGGAGCGTCTGCTGTGATGCAGATGGTGACCCGGTTTTCTTCCGGAGTGGCGAATGGCTGGACGGTATCGCCTTGGGAGTCGGCGGTGATGCGGTCGGCGGCAATGCCTTTTGCCGTGAGTGCATCGGCTACGGCCTGTGCACGTCTGGCGGAAAGCGTCTTGTTGAGACGGTGATTGCCGGTCTGCACATCGGCATATCCTGTCAGGGTAACTTGCGCTGCCGGATTTTTTTGCAGATAAGCGGCAAGTTCATCCACTTTGCCGGCTTCCTCCGGGCGGATCACAGCTGAGTTGATTTTGAAGAACACATTTACCTGTATCGGCTGAAGTTTTTCTGTCTTTTTTTCAGGCACGACAACCGGTTTCGGGTCCTCTTTCGGCTCTTCCTTCGGTACGTTCCGGGGTGGGATAGAAGTCGGGGCAGCCTTTTGTGTTTTCCTGGTATATCCCTTGCCGAAGCGGATGCTCACGCCGGCAAGAATGTTGAATTGCCAGTCGGCATTTCCTGCTTTCTTCGAGTTGAAATGGTCGGATAGGGTATTGGCATTCCCTTCGAGGTTAAACGCTACGGCATCACAAATTCTGAAATTCATCCCTACTCCCAGACGGCCTGCCACGAAAGCCTTGGTGTCGTCCCATAGATATTGCAGTTTGTTTCCAGCCTCATTGAGGGCAACAGCGTCGTCGTTGTTGAAAGCCATGTTGACCCCGATACCTGCAAACAGATAAGGGTTGAAGAAACGCTTGTGATTGAATCCTCCGAGGCAGTTGGCGATGTCGAAAGTGGCCTCTGCGTTCAGCTGTGCATAATTGAACTTATACTCCTGTCGGGGATTCACCCAACAGCCTTTCCCCTGCCATCCGCTGAATCCTCCGCGCAATCCCCACACGGGCGTAAAACGGTAGCCTGCCGACAGGGCTGCTGCCGGCGACACCAGGTCGGAAAACTTACCTTCTCCGATCGTATGACCGATACCTCCCTGAACCTGCATATACCAATGCGGGCGGAACTCAATTTTCTCTGTCTCCTTTTGGGCGAAAAGAGAAGTAGTGCTTGCTAAAAGCAAGGCGGCTAAAATTGTTTGTTTCATAATAGAATTTTATGAGGATAAACAGAGGCGGTGAGCTTCCTCACCGCCTCATTCATTTTACTACTTAAAAGTTAACAGAATTTCGTAGGGAATAATCAGTTACCTTGAGTAGCTAATACATCTACTACGATATATTCGATTACTTCACCCCATGTATATACGACTTTGACAGGAACATTTAGTTTAAAGGCTCCTACGGCAGCTCCATTATTCTTCAGGGTCAGAGTACCGTAATTGGCCAGATCTGCCTCACTGCTTGGAACAACAACTGGTATTCCTTCGCTAGCTGTCAGAACTAGTTTTTTTGTAACACTACCCAGCTCAACTTTGTCTTCCAGTTTGTTACCGTTCAAAGTGGTATAGATCGGATACTTTCCGTCAGCATGGTCACCGGCTAAAGCTACGATTTGTTCAACTTTGTAGTAGTCATAGAAGTTTACAGGTGTAAATTGGAATGCCTCTTCTCTCCAGTCTTTCAGTTCGATCAGATCCATTAAATTGATCGTAGATCCGTTGGTCTGTGCATCTCTTAAGGTGGCTGCTTTTTCTTGTTTCAACACATCTACCGGACGCAGGAAGTAAGCTTTGAATTCACCATTGGATAACGGATATTCGAGACCACAACCATTGATCGCTTTTACATTCATCCAGGCGTAGAAAGTCGCCCCTTCGCCTAATTCCAGGTGTCCTGCCTTGTTCAGTAAGTTTTTAGCCACCTCGTTATTTTCATAGGTTACAACAGAAGCTGTTGCCATGGCATTGCTAGCATCGCTCAGAGAAGCGATTTTAGTATTATTGGCATACAGGGATTTTCCATTGTCTTGTACATTCAGGTTGTATTTGGTTCCATCCAGACCGGTTACTTCCCGGTTTACGTTTTTATCAGAGAAAATAAATGAATAATTCAAAGTAGTGAACTCGGTGAATGTGTTATCTTTTCCGTTCAATTCCAATTTGTTACCATTGAAAGTACTCAACAAGTCTGCGATGAAATCGCACTTATTATTGGCGTCTACTACTTCTACATTCAGGCGGACATAAGTCATGGCTGCATCCCAGTATTCTTTGATCCCTTCACCTACAGTAGCAGCTTTTGGATGCTCGACGGTGGCTTTCAAAGTAATGACTACGTCCTGACGTCCTTTGGCACTATAAACAACCTTGTGTGTAAATTCTTTACCGTTTGTAGCAGCTTTGAGTTCTGCGTCGGAAATTGTCCATTCGATCACATAAGTTTCATCCTGAATATGATCCGGTTTTTCTGCAATCGTTCCGTCACCTTCGGATTCTATGGTATTCAGTTTATAGATGGCGTGGAAATCATCTTTACTCAGGCCTAAGGCATTGTAAATTTGGGTATTCATAAATTCGACATCTACTTGCTTGATGACGGCTGAGCAGCCCCACTTGATTGTGCTGAAATCTTTAGTTTTTTCGATGCCTGGAGTATTGTCTCTGATAATCAATAATTTGATCCATCCCACATTGACTACATTGTTAGTCAGGGTGTCGAACAGTTCTACGCGTACCAGCGGCATACGTCCGATGGCTGCTGTTCCTGATGTCTGATATACCTTTACCGTAATTTCACCGGTTGTCGGATCTACACTGAAGAATTCATTCTGCGGAGTTTGGTTATTTCCGGTAACGTAATTAGAAGCGGCAAAACGGAAATCCAGACCTAATGCCTTCAGACCGGCTCTGGAAAGCGATTCCTTCGGATCGCAGTTTACCAGAATATTCCCTTGGTAATCCTTTTCAGTATAATGAGAAACTACATAGTTTTCTAGTTTCACTTTCTCAGAGTTGTCGTATACCACTGTAATGACTTCCGGTACCACAGCTGTCGGATCGGAAGCGTTGATAGCGTCTTCGGCTTTACCGCTTACGGTTCCATAGAGGTGACCGTCGCTATCCATTCCGGCATATTGGGTTATATCTTTCGATGCCAGACGGAAATCGGTAATGGTCGTATTATATACAGCTGCGTAATCGGAGGTGATGATCTGAGCGGTGGGAACGGTTTCCCCTTCTTCTGCTACTTCCTGTACACTGGCCTGAACAGCAATAGTAGACAGTGCATCGGCATCGAAAGCTGCAATTTTTTCTACATCTACCGTGAAAATTACCTGTAACATAGGACTGTCGCTCTCTTCTCCTTTCACGATTTTGTAAGAAATCAGTTTTGCATTCAGGTCGTTTGCTGCTGTCCGGGTAACGATTTTTTCTCTGTTTTTCGTAATGAAAGTGAGGCCTTTGATCGTTGCAGGATCTACAGTGCTTGGATTTACATGATAATAAGCAACTACTTTAGCTCCTATTTTCACTGTTTTGGTTGTATTTTCTTTCCAAATTTCACCGGTTGTAGTCGGGGTTTTGTCAGAAGTGACAATTTCCCATAAGTCAGTAAGAATACCACGGGCTTTCATGGCTTCTACACCATTCAGATAAGCCTGGGGTTCGAATACCAGACTCTTCAGTACGTCTCCGGCCGATAAGGTAAAACTGACTGTTTTGTCACCAAGTACAATAGTTACGGTGTTTCCGGTTTTTTGTATAGAATTTTCTGTCGGTACAGCAATTTCAACATTTGTTTTTTTCTCGTTATAATAAATACAATATTTCCCGTTTTCCGTTTTTACTGTCAGTTTGGTCTCATCGAATCCTGCCGGAGCGTCTGGTATAGCGATTTCCAGTTTATCTCCTGATTGTTGACCATCTTTCTCCAGCCAGCATGAGGCTCCGCTTACTTTCAGTTCATACGTCGGAAGAGATTGACCGATAGCGTAAGTCTTGCTATCACCGTTTACCGGTGTTACGGTTAGTTTTCCTGTGGCTGCATCGTAAGTAACCTCCTTAATCAGGCCCTTTACTGTCTCTTTTAAAGTCGTCAGGTCTGTGATTACCCCATCGATCCGATTGTTTAACTTATCGATATCATCATCATAGTCTTTACAACTTTGAAATGACATCGACAATCCCAATACCATACACATCAAAATGCGTAAAAATTTAGTTGTTTGTCTCATCTGAAATAAATTTAAAAGTGATTAGTTTCTAAAAGTTAATTGTTTGTCTATTTAATTTTTTATTAGCTATGTACAATCAGTTTTTTATTGGTTTGTATAAATATAAGATTAACATATCAATGACATAAAATAGGAAAATTCCCATGTAAATCAGATCTGATTTCTATATTGAAAACTTTATAGATATCCAACAAAAGCGAACGTTTTTTATTGGATGATTTTTATAAAAAAATAAATTATGATGAATTATGTGTTAGTGTTTGAGAATCAAAAAATTACCTTATATGCAAATAAAAAAACCACCCCTTCCCGGGATGGTTATATGATTACACAAATTAAACGTTCGTTTTCTTTATTTGCAACTATTTCATTTTTTTGCAGTTTGCTTCAGAATTCATAGAGCAAAGTAAATACTTTTTTTGGGAGATACAAAATAATTTTATATTTTTTTCAGGATCGGTGCACAAAAATTATTTAGGGACATTCAGTAAATACTATAAAATCAGCCAACTAATTCATACATAAAATATTGCGAATTAGTTGGCTTTTTTGTATCTTT
>ERZ1673745.2210-NODE-2210-length-10769-cov-3.314448_pt1 | contig 10769 bp, 14 predicted proteins | sample MGYA00580206_ERZ1673745 | MGnify/ENA primary metagenome ERZ1673745 (study PRJEB41218, sample SAMN15661753) | gut metagenome | host: Homo sapiens | place: Canada: London | collected 2015-08-20/2019-03-30 | study: EMG produced TPA metagenomics assembly of... | reverse complement strand
GGAAAACACCGGGGCGGTATGTCTTGGTGGTCAAGATATACACAAGGTTGACGATGTTTTCCAAAAGATGCACCTCATAGTGTGCGGTTGCGGCTCTGGAGCGTTTGCCCCGGCGTGCCGCAAGGTATGCTTTGTATAGCACCTCAAAGGTGCATATATCGGTAAATTTGTTTTCCAAAATGGGCGGCCTCCTGTCTGTGCTTTGGCTGGCCGTCCTCTCATTGTGCGCCGTTCTGGTGCCGGAGCAGACAGGACCAGCAGCGGAGCACCCGGTTTTGCCGGATGCCCTGCATCAGCGCAATGTGTTTGTCTTGGATGCTCCAAGACGGGATGTGACCTCCTTTGATGCGATGGACGGCGCTGCTTTCGGCTTTGGGCCTACTCGGTCGGGCCTTACCATCAGAGCGGGACGGGACCCGTTGGTATTGTTGCAGTTGTTGTTGTTGACATTGCCATTGGTGTTCAAGTAGTAGGCGTTGTTGGTGTTGTTCGTGTTCGGGGAGGAAAGATATAAACAGGTCACACCCCAATATAACGGCTCATGGCCGGTATATCCGTTTATGAATGTTTCACCATAGCCTCAGCAATCTGCTGTGCCATCTGGCTCATTTTAGCAAGTTCCTGGGCGCGCTTTGCCTCACGCAGAGCCGCCGCACGGTTTCCGTCATTGCGGCGCCAACTAAAGGCTTTTTGCCGTACCGGGCGGACGAGCTCCGCCCAATAGTGGCACTGGTCACCCGTGATGTACTTTTTCTTGAAACTGAGGTTGATGTGCTGGAGCATGGTGTCACAGGCAACCAGCACGGCATCAAGGTCTTTGAGCCTGTCCTCAAAATCCGTTTCAAAATATCTGCCGTCTGCGGAGATACACTTTTCCAAAATGGTGGTTGCACACTCCTCAAGACGGGCGCACAGGTGAAATGTCTGGCTTTTCGGAAAGTGCGGCTTTCCGTCATCACGGATTTTCTCAAACAGTTCTCTTTCCGCAAGCTGCCCGTTTTCCTGCACAAGAGCCTTGATTTTTCTGTATTCCGGCTCTTTGGTTTTCACCCTTTGGATGGTGTAGTCCAAGAGGTCAACCGCCAACGGGATGATGTCATAATTAGGCATTAAAACTCAATCCTTGCATAGTTTTTGTTCCACACGCCCGTCACCACCAGACCTGTGAGGTTTGCAAAGCTGATACTGAAAGAGTTGCCGGTGACATTCGTGCCGTATTTCAACTCAAGCGTTGTGAGGCGGCTGTCAAGGCCTGATATGCCGGACAAAATAGAGGGGTGTGCCTCTGTGTTTGCATTGTGCGTGCTGACACCGGATGCAATGCGTGCATCACTTTCCTCTTTGGTATAGGCATCCCCCACCTGCATGGAGTTAAGTGCAAGCAGGCGGATGTCAGCGTGGCTGGAGCCGCTGGCGTTGTGCAGTGCAATAGCCTCATTAAGTTCCTCTTGGCTGACGGTATCAAGAGAGGGGTTGATGGTAAACTCCACCACGGATGCATCCGCCACAATGATGTGCATGACCATTGTGAGCTTGCCGGACACGCCGCCGGAAATGGCAACCTTTTCTGTGTCCGGTGTGTTGCAGACAGCAATCAATGCGCCGTCCTTGTTGAAAAGGCCCATTTCACGGATAGTAAAGCCGCCCACCTCATCGTCAATGACGATTTTCACATCAAGCATGTTAGGCGTTGAGGGGTTGAGTTCTGCGGCGGCAATTTCGCCGCGCCAACATTCATGGACAAGATGCTCTTGGTTGACGGTCGGCTGATAATACGCGCCGTTGCCGTCACCGGCCGCTGCCTCTGAAATGACAAGCTGGCCGCCGTTGACAATGCAATCCGCAATAATAGCCGCACCTTTCGTGGTGATGATGGTGCCATAGGTGTTAGACATCGTTTATACCTCCTGTTCTTTCGGATAAATCTCAACGGTTGCGTGGTATTCCAACGCGCCCACCATTGCGGCGGAGCCGTTGCTTTCAATGTTGTTGATAATGTGGGGCCATACCTCCATATAGTTGGACATCTCATTGCAGGCACCGTGGGTAAGCGTGCCGTAGGACTGCAAAAAGGCGGTCATAAGCACCCGCATATTGCTTGGGCGGACGGCAAGCAGCATGTTTAGGATTTCCTGCGCCAAGCTGTCTGCATCCGGCAGAGCATTATAGTCAAGCTGGATGTTGATGGTATAGTCCGCCACGATTTCCTCATGCCCTGTGGGGCCGCAGATGCTTGTGAGCCAGTTCTTTAACCACGGCAGCGTATAAGGCAGTTCCAAGTTCCACATTGCCTTGATGCGTGCCCTGCGGGTTTCCAGTGTGTCTGTGTCTTTGGGATAGATTTTAAGCTCACGCTCCCACACGGAAAGGCCCGTGCTGTCTGCCGTGTCCAAAAACTGGTTTGCCATAACAAGGCTGAGGGCATCCCACGCAAGGGAGATTTCCGGCTCATTCGCCTCATTGATGGCTTGAAACTCCATGACTTCACGGAGCACCGGGGGCAGGTAGTCAAGGAGTTTTCTATCCATCCACAACCACCCCTCTCACGGGGATGCTGTCAGCATCCAGCACAAGGTTTTCCTCCTTGCCGTTTATTTTCGTGCCGCCAATGTCGGTTATCATGGTAGAGCACTCGGAGAGGATGCGGCTTTCAATCTGTGATATGCGGACGGTCAAATGTTCTGAGGTTTCCCACGCTTTGGCAAGTTCCTCAAAGTAATCATCAACCACGGTTTCCACATAGCTTTTTACCGCCGCCCAATTCCAACCGGAGGAATAGGTTAGGTTGAGGGTGATGTTGACCGTTTCCGGCGTTACGCCCACTACATTCACCACATGACCGATGGGGGCAAGGCCAAGACCCTCTCCGGCGTTTTGGGTCGGGTCAACGGTGGTCTGCACCTTATTGAGCAGGGTGCTGGATGGTGCTTTGTCATTGGATGCCATAATGACCAGCTTGACGGAGCCACCAACGGTCAACTGCTTTTGGCTTGCCGCCGTATAGACCGCCGTGAGCCAAGCCGCAGCATCCGCATCCAAAGTGCCGATTATTCCCGTGTACCATGCTGTCACAGCGGCGTTTGGGATAAGGTCGGAGGGGTTTATACCCCCATTCCAGACGGGGTGCACCTTGACAGCGCTGACACCCTCCAGAGCGCGCACCTTTTCGGTATAGTCCGCCTGGTTGCCGCCAAACGCCTGAGATTGGAAACTGTCAAGCACACGCTGACGGAAAGTTTCCGTTTCCTCCTCATCGTCACCGGGGATAAGCAGCTCAACCAGTTCCGCATGGGTCAAGCCGTCCATATATTCAATAGGGATGAGAGCGCCGGCATAATCATTGGCAGCAGCGCCGGCTGTTTCACAGGTCACTTTATGGCTGAGGCCGGTGTCTGTGTCGGCGGTGGTGCTCATCCGTTCTGTCACAGCAAAGTTTAGACCCTCGCAGGAGAAACGGGTGCCAACCGGCACCTCAATGTTAAATTCCGCACGAAAAACCGCAGCACTTGCCGGGTACGGCTCCATGTTGCGGTCAGCGGCTCTCTTTATCAGATATTCACGGGGTGCTGTGGCAATGTAGGTGGCGCTGAAAACAAAGTCAAGCCCAATATAGAGTTGGGCAAGCTCTGCCATAGACGGTGCCACGCCGTTCATCACCATAGAGCCCTCACGCTTGTCAAGGGCGGAGGAAACTCTTGACAGGGCGCTCTTGACAAGCACCTCATAGGTTTTGCTTTCAAACATCGTTAGATTTCAACCTCCTTTTCTGCGGTCAAGTCACCATAGATGGTGTTGACCGTAAATTTGGCACGCACGCCGCGCCCACTTGTTTCAAAACTCCAGTCATCCACACCTGTAATGCGGTCATCCTGGGTCAGAGCCTCGGTGATGCGGCGCTTGATTTCGCTCATAGCGTAGTCCCTCGGCGTGCCAATAAGGTCGGACAGTTCTGAGCCGTAGTCACGGGAGTAGATGGGGAACGCATAACGCTCCACATTCAAGATGAGATAGACCGCTTGCAAAACCGCATCCTGCTCATCCGTCATGCCTCCCACGCGCCCACGGTCAATGTCCAGCTTATGGGTATATCCGGGTTGACTTTCAACTGCAAAACCGATGAGGTCAAGGTCATCCCCAGTTGTCGGTAATGTTGCCATCACGGTGCCTCCCATCTGTCTAAGACTAAGAATTTTTGCCCACCGTCACAGCGGAGCAAAATGACTTTTTCTCCTGCCTTGAGGGCAAGATGCACACGGTAGGACTTGCGCCCCTTGTATGCGTGATTGTGGGATGCAAAAGAGGCATCCCCGGAGCCTCCGCTTGTGTTCTCCGTCCGGTGGTCAACTGTCATCTCAACTGTGAAATCACGGACATTGTTGGTGAGCATCAGTTGTGCCTCTGTCAAGGTCTTTTTCTGGTCAACCTGGATTTTAAGCGGAGAGGCGGAGGTGACCGTGCCAAAGCATACGCTCATAGGGCCGGATGCCTGCACGGCCTCCACAGCCGCCTGCTTGACGGCTTTGACAAGCTGGTTAATATCAAGTGACAAATGTACCACCTCGCATTTTGAGCTCCATGAGGTGCATCCCGTCCTTGAAAGTGTGCTTGCACTGTTCCACCATGAGATAGTTGGACACATTGATGTCACCAAGTCCAAGCATGACCACCAGCAGCGTGCCTGCCCTTACACGGATGTCACCAAGGACATTCTTGAGCCGCAGGGTGCGTGTTTTGGTATTGTAGAGGTCAAGCAAGGCATCCGCCATTGCTTTGGCATTGCCGTTGCTGTCCAACTTCTCATAATACTGGAGCACGCCCCACTGGTTGATGTGTGAGCTGTCCTGGGCAATGTAGACCTCACGCTTACCGGTGTCCTTGTTCTCATAGGTCAGCTTTACCTTGTCATAGGTTTGGGATGCAATGGAGCTTGTATAGTCGTAGTCACCGGCGGTGTCCTCATCAATGAGCACACCCAATTTCATGTTGCCGATGCTCTTTAGGGTCAGCTTTCCAACATCATCATAGAGCACAAACATTTTGCCGGTGGCTTTGAGTGTTGCATCCAAAGCGTTCTGGATGATGTCAAAAAGGGTTTGGTTGTCCTCCACACGGCTTGCAATCGTGTGACCGGTGCTCTCAATGTCACCAATATTGAGTTTGAAATCCTCCGCAATCATCTTGATAAGGTCGCGGGCGGTTTTGTTCTCATACACATAGGTGTCCTTGTTTTTCAGATAATAAAGCTGGTCGTATGCTGTTACTTGGATAACAGCCGGATTGCTGCCCTTGCGGGATTTTTCAAACACAAAGCCATAAAAGATGGGGGTGCCGTCCACGGAAAAACGGCACGGGTCCCCCTCTTGAAAGCTGAGGCCATCGGTCTTGACCACTTCAAAGGTCATCTTGCCCGGTTGCCCCTGGCGCTCCCACTCAATGGTGACATCCTCCACCACGGGAGGGAGCATTGCATTGGCCCCGTGTTGTATCAGCAATTCACAACTCATGGGATGGTAAACACCTGCCCAGTATAGATGAGGTTGGGGTTGCTGATTTTATCCGTGTTTGCTTTGTAAATCTTGGTGTACTGAGCGCCGCTGCCATAATACTTGGATGCGATTGCCCAGAGCGTATCACCTTTCTTTACGGTGTAGGTCTTGGTTTTGGGTGCGGTGCTGGCATCCCGTTCCTTTTTGACAGAAACGGTTGCCTTTTTCTTTTTTGCGGCCGGCTTTTCCACAGTAAATGTCTTTGTACCGTAGGCACGCCACTGCTTAAGGTTGACATCCACACTGACATCAAGCCCCTCCTTGGCCTCCTCCACAATGTTGTAGTCCTCAACGCTCACTTTCATGTTCGTGTCATAGAGGCTCCGCCCGTTCGGTGAACGGCGCACCATGATAAACCTTGTGGTGCGCTTGTCGGTTTTCAACTTCTCAAGGATGCCAAGGTAATACTCCGGTGACCGGGCGGCAGAAAGCATAGGCAGGGTAAACGGCACCACAATCTCTGTCAGACCTGGCACACGGAGAAAATTGATTTCACCCTCGTTTAAGAGGGTGATGGTTTCGTTTTGGCCTTTTATCTTTACTGTGAGTTTTTCCGGTGTCGGCCATTCCACACCGTCCAAGTAGCAGGTGTAACTCATTATTCATGCACCCCCTCAGCGGCGGTCACAAGGGCCTCGGTAAAGCCGTCTGTGAGCTCCGTGATAATTCCGTCAATATCGGCACTGCCGTCAATCTTGTTGGTCATGCCGGTCATGTCAATCTTGACCTCTGCGGTGGTGAAACGGTTGATTGCATCACGCTCCGCAATGTCACGCAAATACTCCAGTTCCTCATCCGTAACAGATAAGCTGTCAGCAATGCTCCCGGTATCACCGGCAATGCTGCCGACATCGCCCATCATGCTGGACATATCAAAGCCGCTGCCGTCACCCATGTTGAACATGCCGCCAATTTTGTCCTCAACGCCGGCGCCAAAGTCATAGCCTTTGCTCCAGGCATCGCCATACTCAAAACGATGGTCAATGGTCGGTGCCTCACGGTCAAGGGTGATGGAGTTTTCATTCTTGCCCCATGCAAGCACCTTGTCCTGCAAGGCGTTTAGTCCGCCTGTCCAATCGGTGCCGAAAATAGCATCAATGATTTTTGTGACAACCTTGCCCAAAGACAAAAACCAAGAGATGATGTTGCCAATGAGGTTTGCCACGGCATCACCAAAGCTGTTAAATCCGCCGTTGCACACATTCAAAATCCATTCAATGATACCTAAAAACGGCTCAACAAAGATGCTCCAGATAAACTGGATGATGGCATTGAGCAAGCCTATGACGGTGTTGCCGATGATTGCGGCAAGCACCAGAACAGCACCGCAGATGATGCCCGTGGCGGATGTGCTTGCACCCGTCACTCTGTTCACGGCGGCAACCACAGCGTAGATGAGGGCAATGAGCAGAATGATGCCCATAATGATAAGGAAAACAGGGTTGAGTGCCATAACGGCATTAAAAGCTGTCTGCACGGCAGTCCACACTTTGGTTGCCGCCGCAACGCCCTTTGTAGCGATAAGGTACACTGCAAGAGCCGCCGCAACGCCCAAAACAAGCGGACCTATAATCTCAATGTTGTTGGCAAGCCAGTTTATGAAAGTGAGAACGGGCTCAAGAGCCTGCAAGGCAATGTTGCTCATCATTGTCCACACCTGCGCCCAGGTCATGGGCATACTTTCAAACTTTGCGTTGGTTTCATCCGCAACGGAAAACAGGGCATTTTTAACCACCTGTGCGGTGACCTTGCCCTCCGCTGCATATTCCTTGATGGAGCCCTCCGCAACGCCCATATACTGCTCAATGGCTCTGGCAATACCGGGGGCACTGTCAAGGATAGAGTTTAGTTCCTCGCCTCTCAGTGCGCCGGCCGCCATCGCCTGTGTGAGCTGCACCATAGCGTTGCTCTGTTCCTGGGCGGTTGCGCCGCCGATGACAAATTGCTTGTTGACCTGCTCCATGAACGCAATAACTTGGCCCATGTCGTGGTCAAAGGCGTTTCCAGCGTTCAGTCCCAACTTGGCAACGGCAGATGCCGTGTCAAGGTAGGCGGAGCGTGAACGGTTGGCAGAGGCCATGATTTTTGCCTCCAACTCATCCACGCTGCCGCCATCTGTGACAAGCAGGTTAAGACGCGCCTGGGCGCTGGTCACATCATCGGACAGGGTGACAAGTTTCTGCACGGTTGCAATGCTTGCAATACCGGCGGCTATGCCGGAGATTTTTCCCATCAAGCCGTCAGCCTTAGAGCCCGCTTTCTGGAAATTGTCCGCCATCTTGTCCAGTTCTGTGTTGGCACCTACTAATTGGGAGCGTGCGGCAGCAAATTGGGCAGAGTTGATAGACTGCCCGGAGGCACGCTGCATTTGTTCAAACGCATCCAGTGTGGTGGTAAGTGCTCCGGAGATTTTTCTCAATACAGATGTCATGCCATCATTGAGCACCATCTGTGACCTAATTGTTGCCACTGTGTCACCTCCCTTTCAAAAGAGTTAATGCTTTTTGCCCATTTTCGCCTTGCTTTCCAGCTTTGCCTTTTCTTTCCGTTCCTTGTCGCATCGGACGGATATGGAGGCAATCACAAAAGCACGCTCTGCAACGGGCAAATTCAAAAATTTGGACGGCTCCCAGCCAAACTCCTGCAAACAGTAGTGTGCATAGTTCGCCTCCGGGTCACCGTCCTCTATCAGTTTTTTGCATCGTCAACCAGTTCATCCTCGGTCTTAAAGCCGTTGACCTGGAAAACCTCCGTCATGTAGTCATCAAACTCACCGCCGATGAGCATTTTGCCAAGCAGTTCCTCCGGCTTTGCAACGCCCCAATCGTTCTGGAGTTCGGCGTTGTTAAGGTCGGGGAACACCGTGCAGCGGGCGCACACCTTGGCCTGGAAAGCATAGGTGTCAAGCTGCTGTGTGTACTGATTTTTCTTGCCGGGGATAGGCACCTGCTTGATGCAGGCAGCACGGATGCGTGCATATTCATCTGCGGAAATGCAGCAGATTTCCCAGGCCATCGGCTTGCCGTCCTCCCCCTTGAAACGGGGAGAGGCGGCATAGAAATGGTTGGTGATAGGCGCTACATTGGAGCGCATAAAAGCAGATAAAGTTTTACTCATGGGTGTATTTCCTCCTTTTTGTCAGTCCTTACATATAGGACGGGTTGGTGTACTTTTCCGGGCGGGTAAAGCCGTCACAGTAGCCCTCAATAGACTGCTCGACAAAATCACCCTCCGCATTGAACATGGAAAGCATCACATCACCGTCCAGCACACAGTTGTTATAAATCTTGGAGCTCCTGCCAACGGATGTGGCGGGGTCCTCGTTTGAGGTCTGAATATCAAAAGTTGGCATCACGCCGGTCTTGATAAACTCCTCCACCACCTGGTCAAAGATTTCCGTACACTTGTAGACGGTCATGGAAAACGCAAGGGCAACGGTCTGGGCCTTGTGCCCAACCACGGGACTGCCCAACTTGTAGACCTCTTTGGTGTTGATGGATGCCTTGCCCTCAAACTCCTTTGCCATCAGCATGGAGTAGCGGGTGCCGTTCAGTGTCACAAAGCACTCAGCAAAGTTGGCGCTGACAGCATCCTGTGTGTTCATCGTATTATTGAGCATGTGTCAATCCCTCCTTACTGAATAATCACGCTCATATAGAGCTGGCTCATAGCGTTGACAATGTTGAGGCCGTTGATGGTGCAGAGCACCGCCTTTTTCTTGTCACCCTGTTCACAGGTCACGCTGTCTGTGTCAAAGTTCTCATTGGCGCGGATTTTCTCAAGCTCCTGGATGAGCTTGACAATATCGCCCCAAAGGGATGCGCGCCCAGAGGCATCGTTGGGAACGGTGCCCACATAACGGGTATTGAACAGCACCGCCACATCATTGGCAATCTGGTCACACACCCGGATAGTCTGGTTGCTCTGGAACACCTCGCCCTTGGTGTCGGTGAGGGTGAGCAGTGTGTTGATGTCCTCAAGCACACGGACAGCACCGTTGACATTGTGGAGCATAAACTTGCCTGCCTTGATAGCCTGCTCAAGTTCCGCCTGCGTGTATTCGGTGTCAATGATGAGCTCACCGTCATACTTGTAGTTGGTGAGGGACTTGTTGACTGCAACGCCTGCGTGTGCGCCGGTTGCCCAATACACAAGGGCGTTTTCGTCCACGCCGGAAATGGTGGCGTGGCTTGCGGTGTTCCACACACCAATCACGCCCTCATAGTCAACGGTGGACGGCTGCCACGCAATAAGCTGGAATTTTGCACCAACCTCATCACGGACACGCTCCGTATAGGCGGCATAGAGTTTGACCGTTGTGGCATCAGAGGCAGGGCAGCAGAGGGCATTGAAAGAATACGCCTCAATCTTGTCCAAAAACGCCTGGTGATGGTCACCTGTGATGCTGGTGATGTCGGTGCCGCCAGTGAGTGCCACGCCTGCGGTGGTGCTGAGCTGTGCGGAACTCTTGAACACCACATAATCATTGGTGGCAAGGCCCTTTGCATCGGCAACCGTCTGGGTTTCAATGCAGGTGCCGTCAAGATAGGTGCTGACATCCCACAAGTCCCCGTTGTCCACATTCGCCGCAATTTTGATTGTGATGTCATTGCCGCGCGCGCCGGGGTATTTCGCCTCCGCAAAAGTATTGGTTGCCTTGTTTGCGCCGGAGCCTAAACGGTAGCAATACACTGTGGTGGCGTGCAGGAAAATCTCACGCAGTGCCAACATCTTGGGATGGTCATACGCATAGCCAAAAATAGCCTTGCTGTTTTTCTGAAATTCTCCGGAGGTCACAGCAAAAACCTCATTTTCGGGTCCCCAACTCAGCTTAAAGGGGGCCGCCGCATATCCTCTGTCGGAAAGCGTTGCGGATGCCTTTGCCACGCTGGAGAAAACAACATAAGTACCGGGCAAAACCTTGTTCTGGGTCAGCCAGGTGCCTCCTCCAAGAGCCATATTATCTCACCTTGCCTTTCTTATAGTCTGCAATCAGCTTGTCCACCTGTTCCAAGGTGTAGGTTTCGCCGTCATTCAGCAAGGCGCTGATTAAATCCTTGCTGTTGGCGTATTTCTGGGAGCGTGAAAGCTGCTCTTTGGAATAAGCAGCACCCACGGCTCCGGTATTGGTCTTTGCCATAGGCTTTATCCCTCCTGTTCAATTTTCAGAGTGTCCATAGCCTCCTGCACCTGCGGAATGTAAACGCAGTGAGCATACTCCAC
>ERZ1673745.2209-NODE-2209-length-10769-cov-5.082509_pt1 | contig 10769 bp, 9 predicted proteins | sample MGYA00580206_ERZ1673745 | MGnify/ENA primary metagenome ERZ1673745 (study PRJEB41218, sample SAMN15661753) | gut metagenome | host: Homo sapiens | place: Canada: London | collected 2015-08-20/2019-03-30 | study: EMG produced TPA metagenomics assembly of... | reverse complement strand
TCCTGAAAAAGAAAAAGAGCAAAGCGGCACGGGGATACGAATTCCACCGTGTAAAAGCCGGAGATACTATGTACAGCATCTCACAGCAATACGGAGTACGGCTCAAAAATCTTTGCAGGTTCAACTACCTGTCGGCCGACAGTCCGCTGACAGAAGGAGAAAAGATCTATCTGCGTAAACAAGCCGATTTATTGTAAGGATAAAGAAAAATACATGGCACCTTCGAAGAAAAAGAATTTTTTTTCACAAAATACCCTGTTCGGTTTATTCGTCGGACTGAGTTTTATTGCTGTAGCTTATGCCTACTACCGTTCAGGACGGGGAGTCAGTCTCAATCCGCAATTGAACAATGTGATCCTGCTGCTCTCCATCGTCGGAGCATTTATCGGAGTTCGTAAATACCGGGACGAATTGCCGGATAATTGTCTGTCTTACGGGAAAGCACTGGGCGCTTGTACCTATCTGATCGCTGTAGCCTCGGTCATCTACGGATGCTTTGTATTCTATCTCTATCGTCACCATCCGGAATTACTGGAGAATTATCTGACTTCGATAGAAACGACGTTCAAAGAGGTATATTCGGATTCGGCTTTCACCGAAAATATGATCTCGATGTTAAAAGCGTTTACAACGCCTGCTACAATTGCCTTTGCAGAAACATTCAATAAAATATTCACCGGATTTATTTTCTCCTTGCTCCTGGCAGGATTACTCAGGCGCACCCGAAAAAATGAATTTATTTAACCGTAATTTTCAGATCATGGACATATCAGTCGTTATACCGTTATATAATGAAGACGAATCTCTGCCGGAACTAACAGCCTGGATCGAACGGGTCATGGCAGCGAATCATTTTACGTATGAAATCATCATGGTAGACGATGGCAGTAGCGATAATTCCTGGGCACTCATCGAAACCCTTTCGACCCAAAACGAACATATCCGTGCCATAAAATTCCGGCGGAATTACGGTAAATCCGCAGCCTTACACTGCGGGTTCCAGAATGCCCAAGGAGATGTTGTCATTACGATGGACGCCGATATGCAGGATAGCCCGGACGAAATACCGGCTCTTTATCAAATGATCATGTCCGAAGATTACGACATGGTTTCCGGTTGGAAGAAAAAAAGATTCGATCCGAAATCAAAGACAATACCCACCAAATTATTCAATGCAACTGCCCGGAAATTTTCAGGGATCCATCTGCACGACTTCAATTGTGGGCTCAAAGCTTACAAGAATAAAGTTGTGAAAAGCATCGAAGTATACGGAGAAATGCATCGCTATATCCCGATCCTGGCCCAACAGGCCGGTTTCACTAAAATCGGAGAAAAGGTCGTACAGCACCGGGCACGGAAATACGGAGTAACCAAATTCGGCGGTTTAAACCGATTTATCAATGGAATGCTGGATTTGTTGTCCATCACCTTTATTACCCGTTTTGCCAAAAAACCGATGCATCTGTTCGGGGCAATAGGGACCTTGCTGTTTATCATCGGATTTTGTGCTGCCGGCTGGATCGGTATAGATAAACTGATCTGTCTTTCACAAGGGATCAGGGCCCGTTTGGTAACCGACAACCCCTATTTTTATATTTCTTTGGTTTGTATGATCCTCGGGACCCAACTGTTTTTAGCCGGTTTTGTAGCCGAGCTGGTATCCCGTTCGGCTACCGACCGCAACGTCTATCTGATAGAGAAAGAAATCTGATACCCTTTCTCTAGAAGAACCCACCGACCTCTCCGAACATACGCTTATAAGCCGCTGCCTTTTCAGGCAAGGGTTTCGGATAGGCACGGGAAGAAGAGGGCATGCGGTATAACCGGATCGTTCTACCCTCGAAATGAAAAGTCGAAAAACCTCCTACCGGTGGCTGAGAGGCTTCGACCAGAGAAAGCAAAGTGTCCGTCGCTTTCTGCCCTGTTGTCGCAATGGCTACACAGTGCGGTAATTGCCGCAATACGTCGGACAAATCGATCTTGCGGACGATTTCCAAAAATTTATCCGAGGCATTATCTTTCTGCCGAACGACTTCCCGGCCGGAATCGGTCAAGGCAATTCCTTGCCGGATAAGAAAATCCCGGATCCGTTGTTCGCAAAATGATTTTTTATCTGCCGTCAGAAAATGCTCCTTGTCGTCGAAAAATACCAATCCAAAGATACGCCACATGTCATTCTGAAAATTAGGATAGTAAAAATCCATTTTCCAACGTTCACGTTTCGGCGGGAAACTTCCCATCATCAATAGCCTTGCCCCTTGCGGGAAGAAAGGCTCCAAGGGATGGATTTCAGTTTTTATTTCATCTGTTTTCATGCATACAAAATTAATCAAAACATACATACTTTGGTTTATTTTACTAGTTTTGCCCCGTGCTAAAAAATCTAAAACAAAAAAAGTATGACAACGACAGCAAAAAACAAAGAAAAAATCAGGTTCAGTAAAGCATTCTGGGTGGCCAACACCGTGGAATTATTCGAACGTGCTGCCTACTACGGTGTATTTATCGTGATCACCCTCTACCTTAGCCGTATATTGGGGTTCAATGACATTCAGGCTGCCGCCATCGCAGGTACTTTCTCCGCTTTCCTTTATCTGCTGCCAACTTTTGCCGGAGCTTTGGCCGACAAGATCGGTTTCCGGAACTCTATGCTCCTGGCTTTCACCTTATTGACTACCGGTTACGGTGGTCTGGCTTTATTTCCTACCTGGCTCGAAAGTGCCGGACTGGTAGAATATGGGCATACCACCGTCTTTAAAGGCCTCACCGAGAGTGGCCTGCAATACGGCATTATCCCGATTATGGCTCTGATCGTCATCGGAGGAGCTTTTATCAAAAGTGTAATCTCGGGAACGGTGGCCAAAGAAACGACAGAAGCTACCCGGGCCAAAGGATTCGCCATCTTTTACGGCATGGTCAATATCGGTGCATTCTCGGGTAAAACCATTGTAAAACCCCTTAGAGAGGCTTTAGGGAATGAAGGATTGATCACCTTGAATTATTTTTCGGCCAGTATGACCTTTCTGGCTCTCATAGCGATCTGGTTTTTCTATAAAAGTGCTCAACACAGCGGAGAGGGAAAAACCTTCCGGCAAATCTGGAATGCTCTATTAAAAGTATGTTCTAACGGCCGGCTGATCATCCTGATCCTGATCATTACGGGTTTCTGGATGGTACAACATCAATTGTATGCCACCATGCCCAAATACGTACTCCGTCTGGCCGGGGAAGGCGCATCCCCTTCCTGGTATGCCAATGTCAACCCTTTGGTCGTAGTGCTGTGTGTCAACCTGGTCACCCAGCTGATGCGTCACCGGACAGCCCTTACTTCGATGACCGTCGGAATGTTTATCATGCCGTTGTCCGCTTTGTGCATGGCTTCGGGAAATATGCTGAATCCGGAATCGACCATTCTGACCATGCACCCGGTAGCTTTTATGATGGTTGTAGGTATCGTCTTCCAGGGACTGGCGGAAACTTTTATTTCCCCGCGTTTTCTGGAATATTTCTCCCTGCAAGCCCCCAAGGGCGAGGAAGGATTATACCTGGGTTTCAGCCACCTGCATTCGTTTTTGTCTTCCATTTTAGGATTCGGACTTTCCGGCTATTTATTAAGTAAATATTGCCCTGACGAAAGCCTGTTCGCCACTCGTAGCGAATGGCTCGCTGCCAGCAGTAATGCCCATTACATCTGGTATTATTTTGCTGTAATCGCACTGGCTTCCGCCATTGCCCTGATCATCTACGGCCAAGTTGTCAAGCGCCTCGATCAGGCAAAAGCATAAAATAACAGCATCGGTTGTAAAGTCCGTAAAGTTTGTAAAGTCGATGGCCTTCGGGGATACTTTATAAACTTTACGGACTCTCAATTTTATAAACTATCGCCTTCTTTCTTCAGATTCTAAAGTTAAAAATAAACCTTTCCGGCTAAAGCTCGTTTGATATAAAAATTGAAACGTTTAAATTATGGCAAACATAGCAGAGCAAATTGTAGATATGCTGGTAAAAGCCGGTGTAAAAAGAATTTATGCTGTCACAGGTGACAGTTTAAATAAGATTAACGATGCTGTCCGCAAAGACGGCCGGATTCAGTGGATTCACGTACGTCACGAAGAAACCGGAGCTTTTGCTGCCGGAGCAGAAGCCCAGCTTCACGGCAACCTGGCCTGTTGTGCAGGTAGCAGCGGTCCCGGCCATGTGCACCTGATCAACGGGCTCTATGACGCCCACCGTTCAGGGGCTCCTGTCTTAGCCATCGCTTCTACCATTATTTCAGGTGAATTCGGAACGACCTACTTCCAGGAGACCGACACCATCCGCCTGTTCGACGACTGCAGTTATTACAACCAATTAGCGACTACACCGGGTCAACTCCCCCGCATGCTACAGGGGGCTATACAAACCGCTCTCTCCCGCAGAGGAGTCAGTGTCATCGGTATCCCCGGAGATTTGACCGGAGAAAGCCAGGTCAATATTCCTTCTTCAGAGATCAACTATCCGACTCATCCCCGCACCTGTCCATCGGATACCGAATTACAGGCGCTGGCCGATCTGTTGAACAACAATAGCAATATAACCCTGTTTTGTGGCATCGGAGCCAAAGATGCACACGAAGAAATCGTCGAATTGTCCCATCGGTTGAAAGCCCCGGTAGCCTATTCTTTCAAAAGTAAAATGGAAATCCAATATGATAATCCCAATGAAGTAGGGATGACCGGCTTATTAGGCATGGCATCGGGTTACAACAGCATGCATGCGGCCGATGTACTGGTTTTATTAGGTACCGATTTCCCGTACGGCCCGTTTTTACCGACTCACAATAAAATCGTTCAGATCGACATCGATCCCAGTCACCTGGGCCGAAGAGCCAAAGTACAAATGGGGCTATGCGGAGATATCAAGACGACACTCGAAGCTTTATTACCTCTTTTACAAGCCAAAAGCGACAAAAGCTTTCTGAACGATCAGTTGCTCGGTTATTCCAAAGTAATTAAAGACCTGAATGCTTACGTCGAAAACAAAGGCAGTGATAATAAGATTCACCCGGAATATGTCATGGCGATGGTCGACGAAACTGCTCAGGCAAATGCTATTTTTACCGTCGATACGGGTATGACCTGTGTCTGGGGAGCCCGTTACCTGAAAGCTTCCGGCCAGCGAAAGATGTTAGGCTCTTTCAATCACGGCACAATGGCCAACGCTATGCCCCAGGCTATAGGAGCATCGTTCGCCTATCCGGGCAGACAGGTGATCGCTCTCTGCGGCGACGGAGGCATCTCTATGTTACTGGGTGATCTGGCAACCATCGCCCAATATAAGCTACCGGTCAAGATTATTGTATTCAATAACCGTTCTTTGGGTATGGTAAAACTCGAAATGGAAGTCGCCGGCCTGCCGGACAACGAAACCGACATGCAAAATCCGGATTTTGCCCTGGTGGCTCAAGCGATGGGTATAAAGAGCTATACCGTCAGCCGTCCGGACGATGTACTCCCGGTATTGGTCGAAGCCTTGAACTCACCGGAAGCTACTCTACTGAATGTAATGACCGATCCGAATGCACTGGCTATGCCCCCGCAAATAGAATGGAATCAAATGACCGGATTCGCACAAGCCATGTATAAAATGTTATTGACCGGCCGGACACAGGAGATTATCGATACGATCAATTCCAATTATAAACACCTGAAAGAAATTTTATAAAGACAATTCCGGCCTCAACGACAATGTCACATTTCTGTCATTAAATAGTAACATGGATAAAATACATTCGTAATTAAATCAATACATTGCATTTTATCCATGAAAGTAACAAGGAAAAAAGGTGAGATTCCCTACCTGGAAAGGGATATCAGTTGGATGTATTTTAACCGGAGAATCCTGTCCGAAGCAGAAAAAACCCCGGTTCCTTTACTCGAACGGTTATCCTTTCTGGGAATCTACTCTAATAATCTGGACGAATTTTACAGGGTACGGGTAGCCACCCTCAACCGAATCATCGAATATGAGGATAAAACCATTAAGGCAGAAAGAGAAACCGCCATTCAAACCTTCAGGGAAATCAGCCGGTTGAATGCCCTGTATACACAAAAATTCGAGGAAACATTTACAGCAATAAATACAGCACTCCGGCAAAACCGGATTTACCTCCTGAACGAACAAGAATTACAGGAGGAGCAAGCCGACTATATCCGTGAATTTTACAAGACACAACTGATCGGCTCTACGACCCCGCTTTTCACTTCTTCTTTCCGTCATTTCAGTGACCAACCCGACGACCATATCTATCTGAGCGTCTGTCTGCAAACCACAGGAAAAACGAAAAAAGATTTTGCTATTATCGCTTTGCCGGTGCAATCATACGGCCGTTTTATCCGGATCCCCGGCGATGACGACCGCATATGCCTGATGTTCCTGGACGACATCGTCCGCTTTTGCCTTCCCCTGATATTCAACGGCCGGCCTTACGACCACTTCGAGGCTTACACGTTCAAGTTCACTAAAGACGCAGAAATGGAACTCGATTCAGATCTTCGGAACAGCATTATGCAAAAAATATCGAAGGGGGTGAAAAGCAGAAAAAACGGGGAACCGATCCGGTTGGTATACGACAGCCGGATGCCTGCGGTTATGCAGCGCCACCTCAGCCGGATGCTTTGTATGGACCGCTGGGATACTCAGGTCGGAGCCGGTAGATACCAAAATCTGAAAGATCTGATGAAATTTCCCGATTGTAAACGTGACGATTTAAAATATCCCCCTCAGCCTCCATTGTTCAAAACGGACTTTTCAGGGGACGGCAGCATCTTGAATACCATCCGTACCCGCGATCTCTTCCTGCACTATCCCTATCACAGTTTTTCTTCTTTCTTGCGTGTACTCCGGGAAGCCACGATCGACCCGAACGTCAAAGCCATAAAAATGACCCTCTACCGGGTAGCGAAAAATTCCAAGGTTATCCAAACTTTAATCGCAGCAGCCAGAAACGGGAAAAAAGTAACTGTAGTTATCGAACTACTCGCCCGTTTCGACGAAGCATCGAATATCAGCTGGTCTAAACAAATGCAAGACGCCGGAATCAAAGTCGTATTCGGAGTCGAAGGTCTGAAAATACACGCAAAACTAGTATATATATCGGGTAGACAGGGAGATATCGCCTGTGTCAGTACCGGAAATTTTCATGAAGGGAATGCCACCCGATATACCGACGTCACTCTTTTTACCGCACGCAAAACCCTGGTAAAAGAAGTCCGGCATGTCTTCGACTTTATTGAGAAACCTTATCTACCCGTAAAATTCAAAGAATTACTGGTCTCTCCCAACGATATGCGTTCCAAACTATTGAAATTGATCGAAGAGGAAGTCAAAAATGCCAGAAAACAAAAACCGGCCCGAATATTAGGAAAGGTAAACCATATTACAGACCGGACATTGATCGCTAAGCTTTATGAAGCTTCGGCCGCAGGCGTAAAGATCGACCTGGTGGTACGAGGTAATTGTTCTATCGTCACAGGAATCCCGGGAATAAGCGAAAACATCCGGATCAACGGAATTATCGACCGTTATCTGGAACATTCGCGAATTTTCATTTTCGAAAATGCAGGTGATATGATCTGCCTGACAGGTTCTGCCGACTGGATGCCCCGGAATCTGGACAACCGGATCGAAGTACTTACCCCCGTTTATGATAAGGAAATTCAAACCGAATTGAAACGAATCGTCGAATATGGCCTGAAAGACTCTCTGCAGGGACGACAAGTCGACGGCACAGGACAGAATATCCCCTGGGAAAACGAAGACCATTCGCTATTCCGGTCACAATCGGCCTTATATCACTATTATCAGGAAGACATACAAGGAATCACAACTAATAACATACCCCATGAGTAAAGTAAATTATGCAGCGATCGATATCGGCTCCAATGCAGTCAGATTATTGATCAAAAGTATCAATCCCGAAACATCGGAACAGTTGTTTACAAAAGAGCTCCTTCTAAGGGTTCCCCTGCGTCTGGGAGAAGAAGTATTTACACAAGGTGAAATACCGGCCAGTAAAGCTAAAAAACTACTCCGTCTGATGAAGGCTTATCGGCAACTGATGAAAATATACGAAGTCGATGCCTATCGGGCTTGTGCCACATCGGCAATGCGGGATGCCGCAAACGGGAAAGAAGTAATCGAAACCATCACCCGGAAGTCAGGTATCCGGATAGATATTATCAACGGAGAGGAAGAAGCCCGTTTGGTATACGATAATCACATCGAATACCTGGCGGATAAAAACGCCGATTATATCTATGTCGACGTCGGGGGAGGTAGCACGGAAATCAGCTTGATCCATCAAGGAATACTCCGCAGTTCACGTTCTTACAACATCGGAACCGTACGTCTGTTGAAAGGGAAAGTCGTTCCCAGCGTATACAACCGTTTGAAAAGAGACCTGAATAAATTGCGGGAACAATACCCGGTAATCACGATCATCGGGTCCGGTGGAAATATCAACAAATTGTTCCGGTTAGCTAAACTTCCGGCCAAAAATAAAATGACTCTCCCGGTAGAAAAATTAGTACAACTCAACAACACTCTAAAAAACTATTCCTTAGAAGAACGTGCCCGGTTATACAATCTGAAACCCGACCGTGCGGATGTCATTACCAATGCCGCAGATATCTTCCTGCTAGTCGCAGAGCATACCCAAGCGAAGCATATCGTCGTGCCTACCATCGGCCTGGTCGACGGTATCATCGACAGTCTCTATCTGCAACACCACAAAACCCCGGAAGAACAAATCCCCCTCCCCATTTATTAATAAATACAGATAATAGTAAATTTTTCAAATAAATCGTTAAAATTTCGACTTCAACCCTCAATGATATCAATAGATACCGATTAGTATAATAAAGACAGGTATTTTTTAAATCATTTTTTTTACGTAACATTGCAGTTTAAATGTTGTGTTAATTTCTGAGAAGGAATTACGCAAGTTAATAATAAACTAAATTACTATGTCACTTAAAAGGAATATTCTTGACTTAAGAAAGAGGAAAGAAATTGTACTTCAGGGTGGTGGCGAAGATGCTATCAAAAAGCAGGCCGCCATGGGTAAATTGACAGCCCGTGAGCGTATCGAGGGGATTTTGGACAAAGGTTCTTTCCACGAGTACGACATGTTCGTAGAGCACCAATCTAAGGATTTTGATATGGACAAGAAAGTTCTTCACGGCGACGGTGTCGTTATCGGTACCGGTACTGTCTATGGAGAACCCGTTGCTATTTATGCTCAGGATTTCACTGTTGCAGGAGGTTCGTTAGGACTGATGCACGCCCGTAAAATCACCAAAATTATGGATCATGCCATCAAAATGCGGATGCCGATCATCGGTATCAACGACTCGGGTGGTGCACGTATCCAGGAAGGGGTGGATTCACTGGCCGGTTATGGAGAAATTTTCTTCCGCAATACACAGGCTTCCGGTGTTATCCCTCAATTGTCCGTTATTCTGGGTCCTTGTGCTGGTGGAGCCGTTTATTCTCCGGCATTGACCGATTTCGTATTTGTGGTAGATAATATTTCCAAAATGTTCATCACAGGTCCGGAAGTAGTAAAAACAGTACTGGGAGAAGAAGTTAGTATGGAAGACCTCGGAGGAGCACGCGTTCATGCCTGTATCAGTGGAAATGCCCACTTCTTTGCCTCTACAGAAGCAGAATGTTTCGAACAAATAAAAAAACTGCTCACCTTTATCCCCTGGAACAATCAACGTAAAGCGAAAGCCTTTCCGTCAAAAGCTCCGAAAGCAGAATACAATATCGAAAAAATCCTTCCTGCAGATCCTACCCAGCCTTATGATGTAAGAGATATTATCAAAGCCGTTGCCGACGATTCCGATTTCTTCGAGGTACAACAGGACTTTGCACAGAATATCGTTGTCGGATTCGGTCGGGTAGATGGAGAAACGATCGGTTTCGTAGCCAATCAACCCTTGGTATTAGCCGGTGTATTGGATTGCGACTCTGCCGATAAAGCAGGCCGGTTTATCCGTTTCTGCGACGCATTCAATATTCCGATCGTGACCTTCGAAGACATGCCGGGATATCTACCGGGCGTTGAACAGGAACATATGGGTGTGATCCGCCACGGAGCAAAAGTATTGTATGCTTATAGTGAAGCTACCGTACCTAAAGTGACGGTAATCCTGCGTAAAGCTTACGGTGGTGGATACATCGCCATGAACTCACGCCACCTGAAAGCCGACTTTATGTTTGCCTGGCCGACAGCCGAAATCGCCGTAATGGGACCGGAAGGGGCTGCTAACATTATTTTCCGTAAAGAAATAAAAGAATCTGCTAATCCGGAAGAAACACGGAAGCAGAAAGTTGCCGAATATCGCGAGAAATTTGCTAATCCTTATGTAGCAGCTTCCAAAGGATATATCGACTCGGTGATCGAACCGTCGGAAACACGCCTGTTATTGAAACATTCTATCGAAGTTTCCGGTAATAAAACCGTTATGACACCTGCTAAGAAACACGGAATTCCTCCGTTCTAACAGTGTTCAGAGTTTATAAAGTCCAGGAATTCCCGGACTTTTAAACTGAAAGACTTAAAAGTTTCAGAACCACTAAAAAGGAGGTAAAATGACTGTTAAATATGAAAAATTCCTGCTGAATGGCGTAGAATATAAAACTCAGCTTACCCAGAAATGGGTAAACCGAAAAAAATGGGAAGAACCGAATCCCTATCTGCTGACTTCACACATTCCGGGAAC
>ERZ1673745.2187-NODE-2187-length-10856-cov-7.857143_pt1 | contig 10856 bp, 4 predicted proteins | sample MGYA00580206_ERZ1673745 | MGnify/ENA primary metagenome ERZ1673745 (study PRJEB41218, sample SAMN15661753) | gut metagenome | host: Homo sapiens | place: Canada: London | collected 2015-08-20/2019-03-30 | study: EMG produced TPA metagenomics assembly of... | reverse complement strand
TATCGTTTCATATAGGCGTTTTCGCTGGGGGCCGGACTGTCAAAGTCCAGCCCCTCCATGCGGGGATCATCGGTGCCGTCCAGCACCGCCTCCACTGGAATGACGCGAAGCCTGCCGGAGCATTTCAGCTCCCCGCCGAATACCCCTGCGGCACAGTGGAATCCGCGGTCACCGCACACCCAAAGCAGCTTCTTTCCGGCGGGAATATCGCCAAAAGGCTGCTTCAAAACAATAACGGAATGTGGTTCCGCACCGGCCACCTCATAGTAGCCGGACTGCTCCGCCTTTTCGTATGCCTGGATCAATTTCTTGAATTTGTGCTGCGGCTCGATGTAGAGCCAGCTTTCCTGATAACCCATAATTTCCTCCGTTTTCTATTGGTTTTACCGCTCCAACTGCGGTCTGCGGCGCTCCGGCGGCCTTTGATCCTCGTCCGGCTCGGCGTCTACGATCTCCGGCTCCTTGTGGTCTAAATTCAGCAGGGAATTCAGTTCCTCCAGCCGTGCCGTTTTGGTGTTCAGCTCCGCCTCGCGGGGAAACGGCTTTTGTACCTCTGCCTTTGCGGTTTCCAGCTGCGTTTGCAGATTGGAAAGCTGCTCCCGGCAAGCCTGCTCCTTGATGGGCAGTCCCTCCAGCGCATTGTCCATGCGCTGCAAATTACCAAACGCGTCTGTTCCCAGCGTGACCGCGTGGCGGAGCTGCCCGATCATGGTCAGGTGGTACTCCCGCGCAAAGGTATCAAAGGATAGCTCCAGCGTCAGTCCGCGATAGCTGCCGATCTGTGTCGCCTCCGGGGAGAGCATCGTCTGGCACATGGTCAGCAGCGCCGCGCCCGCCTCTTTTTTGTCGGCATGGGTGACACCCGCCAGTGTAAGCGGAGAGAAGCCGTCCCCATTGGGATGGGTATTCTCCTTGACCGTGGCAATATCCGCGCCATACCCGGCGATTCGCGCCTGCGTTTCCGCGATTTGCTTGGGAAAGCCCTTGCTGATGGCATCCTCCAGCGCGTATTTCTGAGAAAGATGGTTGGCTTTCAGCAGCTTCAGCTTGGACACCTCAATGTCCAGATCCATCTTTTCCTTGATCATGGGATTGCCGCTGGCCAGCGCCTTGATCTCGGCATAAGAAAGCGCCTGCTCGTCCACATCTTCGGCGGAGCGGACCGGCGATTTGCTGGTCATGATTTGGCTGATAAATTTCTGCTTGCTCTCCACAAGCTGGTAAAGGTAGGCGTCGAAGGTGCCCTCGGTGACATAGCTGTAAATGTCCACCTCCGGATTTTCGTTGCCCTGCCGGATAATGCGGCCCTCACGCTGCTGAAGGTCGGACGGACGCCACGGGCAATCCAGATGGTGCAAAGCGACGAGCTTTTGCTGGCAGTTGGTGCCAGCGCCCATGCGCTGGGTGCTGCCCAGCAGGATACGCACCTGACCGCTCCGCACTTTGCCAAACAGATCTTTCTTCTGTACCTCGCTCTTTGCGTTGTGGATGAAGGCGATTTCATTTTCGGGAACGCCCAATTCCAGCAATTTCGCGCGAATATCATCATAAACGCTGAATGTGCCGTCATCCTTCGGTGTGCTGAGGTCGCAAAAAATCATTTGTGTGGAGCGTTGGTCTGCGGTGCGTTTCCAGATCTCAAACACATTTTCCGCACACTTGGCGGCTTTGCTGTTGGGGTCGCTGGGGAGCATGGGGTTGACCAGCCGCTGATCCAGCGCCAGCTTTCGGCCATCGTTGGTGATGAGCAGCATATTGTCCACGCTGCTGTCCACCTCGCGGTTGCGGACTTTTTCAGCACGCTCCGCCAGCGACGCCACGATCTCTTTCTGATACTCCGACGGTTTCAGGGCGATGTTGTGATAATGCGCCTCCGGCACGGGCAGCTTGAGCATATCCGCCGTCTGAATGTCCGCCACATTTTTGAAAACGGACATCAACTCCGGCAGGTTATAAAACTTGGCAAACCGTGTCTTGGCCCGGTAGCCGGTACCCTCCGGGGACAGCTCGATGGCGGTGACGGTCTCGCCGTAGTTCGCCGCCCAGCTATCGAAGTGCTGTAAGCCCTGCTCCTCCAGCGCCGACATCTGCAAATACCGCTGTATGGTGTAAAGCTCCACCATGCTGTTGGAAATGGGGGTGCCGGTGGCAAAAACAATGCCGCGTCCCCCGGTAATCTCGTCGAGGTAGCGGCACTTCATAAATAAATCGCTGGATTTCTGCGCTTCGGTCTGGGCAATACCTCCCACATTGCGCATTTTCGTGTAGAGAAAGAGATTTTTGAAATAATGGCTCTCATCAATGAAGATGCGGTCAACGCCCAATTCTTCAAAGGTGACCACATCGTCCTTGCGGCTCTGGTCATTCAGCTTGTCGATCTTGGCTTGCAGGCCCTTTTGGGTTTTCATCATCTGTTTGATCGTGAAATTCTCCGCTTTTTCTCGCTTGGCTTCGGAAATGCCCATCATAATTTCGTCGATCTGCTGTTCCAGAATGGCCCGCTGGCGCTCTACACTCATGGGGATCTTCTCAAACTGCGAATGCCCGATAATAACGGCGTCATAGTCGCCGGTGGCGATCCTACCACAGAATTTCTTGCGGTTTTTGGTTTCAAAATCCTTGCGGGTAGCGACAAGGATATTGGCCGCAGGATAAAGCTGCAAAAACTCAGTGGCCCACTGCTCCGTCAGGTGGTTAGGCACCACAAAAAGAGATTTCTGACACAGGCCCAGCCGCTTTGACTCCATCGCCGCCGCGACCATTTCAAATGTCTTGCCCGCGCCCACCACATGGGCAAGCAGGGTATTTCCCCCGTAGAGAATGTGCGCGATGGCGTTGACCTGGTGCTTGCGGAGTGTGATCTCCGGGTTCATGCCTGAAAAGCTGATGTGACTGCCATCATACTCACGGGGACGGTTGCTGTTGAACAGAATATTATAGGTCTTACAGATGGCTTCGCGTCGATCAGGGTCTTTCCAGATCCACTCAGCAAAAGCGTCTTTAATGAGTTCCTGCTTGCTCTGCGCGATGGCGGTTTCCTTCTTGTTGAGGACAGCGGTTTTCCTACCATCGGCATCGTACACATAATCAAAAATGCGGACATCTTTCAGGTTCAAAGTGTCCTCGATGATTTCATAGGCGTTGATGCGTTTGGTGCCGTAGGTGCTGATGGCCTTGACATTGCCGCGATCCGTGCTTTTACCTTCAATGTGCCACTCACCGGTGATACCGGAATAGTGGACCTTCATGCCCCATTGTGCGCTGCGGGGTGTCCCCAGCGTTTCAAAGATAAACTGGCGCACATACGCCGTGTCCAGCCATGTCGCACCCAGCCGCACGGAAATTTCGCTGGCGGTGAGGTCGGTGGGCTGCACCTGCGCGAGTGCATCAGCGTTGATCTGATACTGCGGGTCCTGCTCCGCCTTTGCCTTGGCAATCGCCCATTTCTGACGCACATTGCCGGAAAGGTATTCGTCGGCGGGCAGATACTTTTCGTTCACGCCCTCCTTATAATTGGGGTTCAGGAACACGACACCCTTGAGGTCAGAAAACAGGTTTTCCTCGTCCTTGCCGGTGAGTCTGCTCATGTATTCCATGTCCACACGGGCCTTTTCGCCAATGGACAGGGCCAGGGCCTCCACCGCCATGTCTACCTTTTCGGCGGGCTTGTGGCTGCGGATGGTGCGCTTGGTGAACAGGTCAGCCTTCCTTTTCAGGTTCCGGTCCTCGTCCAGAATTTCCAGTGAACACAGCAGGAAGTAGGAGCTGTCCTGATCGAAGGCGATGGCGTTGCCGCGGGAATTGATGAGTCCGTATTTCCGGGTGAAGGCATCGTAGAGGGCATTCAGCTTGGCTTGCTGCGCCTTGATTTCTTCATCGGGATAGTCCTCGGTCTGGTATTCCAACAGCGTCCGCACACAGTCCCGCAGCTCGATCATGCCGCGGATTCTGCTCTCTGCCGTCTTGGATACCTCCACCGGGTTCATGCGGCTGTTTTCACGGTAGTAGATCTGCCCGTCCACTAGCGTATAGGAAAAATTGCGGACAGCAGGATCGGCCTCAATGGAATGATCCTCGCCCTCCAGTTCCTCCTCCCGGTCATAAGCGGTGATCTCGCCGTGGACATTCTGAACAGCTTCCGCCAGCAGCGCTTCCAACGGCTGCTCCGGGTACGGCTCACAGGTGGGCGTGGGGCCGAACGGCCCGGACACCATCTTCATCTCGCCCAGCACCATGTCGGGGTGGTCGATGAAGTAGCTGTTCATCTGGATGCCGTCCTCGTTGGTGGCAAGGTGTACCCATTCCGGTTCTATATCCACCATTCGTTCCCGCTTTTGGAGGAACAGGATGTCTGAAACGACCTCGGTTCCTGCCGCGGCCTTGAACGCATTGTTGGGTAGCCGGATGGCCCCCAGCAGTTCCGAGCGCTGCGCGATGTATTTTCGCGCACTGGCGGTGCGCTTGTCCATGGTGTAGCTGGAGGTCACAACGGCGATGACGCCGCCCGGTCTGACCTGATCCAGCGCTTTGGTCACGAAATACTCGTGGATGGGGAAATTCAGCCGGTCATACCGCTTGTCCGGCACATGGAACTGTCCGAAGGGGACATTGCCGATGGCAACATCGAAAAAGTTATCCGGGAAGGCAGTTTTCTCATAGCCCTGCACCGCAATACTGCTTTTCTGATAAAGCTGTCTGGCAATGCGTCCGGAGAGATCGTCCAGCTCCACGCCATACAGCTTGCTGCCGCTCATGCTTTCCGGCAGCATACCGAGAAAATTGCCGATACCGCAGGCTGGCTCCAGAATGTTGCCCTGCGTGAAGCCCACCTGCCCCAGAGCGGCATAGATGCCGCGGATGACCACAGGCGGCGTGTAGAACGCCGTCAGCGTGGATTCGCGGGCGGCGGCGTATTCGGCATCCGTCAGCAGGTCTTTCAGCTCGCTGTATCGTGGGTTCTTTTCATCGAAGAAGTCCGCCAGACCGCCCCAGCCCACATACTGTGCCAGCACCGCTTGTTCCTCTGCGGTGGCGCTGCGGCTCTCTGCCTCCACGGTTTTCAGGGTACGGATCGCGTCCAGATTGCGCTGAAAACGCTCCAACGGTGCGCCCTCTCCGATATGGTCATCGGTGATGCGGTAGTTCCGGCCATCCGCGTCCAGCGGATAGGCAAGCGCGTTTTGCTTTTTCTTTTTCGGCGGGGTGAGTACCGCAGGCGGCTCGTCCGCCTGCGGTGCTGCGGTTTCATGTGCAATGTCCGATTGCTCCATGTGAGAGCGGACATATTCGATGGATTCCTTTCGGAAGATGGGAAATCCCGTTCCGGCCTCGAAGGTCACATCCCGCAGCGATACATTTTGCGTATGATCGTCTACGCTGTCCACTTCAAACTGCCGCCCATCTATGGTCAGGCGTGTGCCGATGGAGAGCGGTTCGGGGACTTCCGGTTCCATGGGCATTACGGGCTCCGGTGGCGTTGGCATGGTTTTCTCGGAGGGTGTCGCAGCTTCCCGCACCAACGCCGCTGTCGGCTCATTGGGTGCGGTCGGTGTCAGTTGCCCATCATGCCGGTGATTGAACAGGCTGAACTCACCGTTTACATAGGCATAAAGTTGAAAATGAGTTTCATGGACAAATTCATAGTGGCGGTCATCTTTTTGCATTTCACCCAACCGGGCATTCAATGCGTCCATGAGCCACATTGCAGTGGACTTATCCTGCAATTCTTCTTCAATCAGCGGTACTGCCTGATAATAATCCATGCCCATGTAATAGGGACGCGGCACATTGTCCGGTGCATTGTACAGACTGGAGTAAATGGCCCGCGCCACCTGTCTCCGCTCATACTCCGGGATCTTTGCGATGGCGTCCTCACCGGGGAATCGTTTCTGCGCGATCAGGCGCTCATACTCCTTGACCACATTGGGGATGGTCAGATGGACGGTATCATATTTCTTGAAATTATAGTCGCGCTCATACTCCAGCCCTTTTGATGTTTTCGTGTGCTGGTATCCGGCACGGCCACCGCCGCTGTACTCGCCAAAGCTGCCCTTGATGAATTTTTGGTGTTCCTCCGGCGTGTGGGGATAGCAGAAGTGAGAATATACGGCCAGTCGGCTATCCAGATGGTCACAGAGGAAAAAACCGTCGATCTCGTCCTGCGTGATGAACATTTTGCATTGCCGCAGGAAATCAGGCTGGGCGTTAAAGTGCCGATCCGGGTAGGGCAGGCCGTCCAGCACAACACCGATGCGGTGGGTGTTGTAAGCGGATAGTCGCCAGCGCATAATGTCGCGGTCTTGGGCATAAGCGTCAAGGAAGGCATGATATTCCTGCGCCAGCGTTTGCAGCCCACCCTCAGTTTTTGCAAACGCCACCATGTCTTCGTCCAGCTCCGGGTAGCCCTTGTGCTGGTCATGGATGGCCAGCGTCTGCGGGAATAGGCCCTGCGCGCGGCCATCTTCGTTCAGGTCACGGGCGGTCATTAAGAGTGCGTCCATCGCTTCGTGCAGCACCTTGTCCGGGGCCTGCGCCAGCTCGGACGCGGAGAGATAAGTCCCAGCCTCCAACAGATTCAGAATACGGGCCGACGCCTGTTCCCATGTGACCACGGTTTTGCTGTACCCGGTGCGGACGCTGTCACCTTGGGCGAGGCGGATGCCATCCTCCAGAAACCATACGGCGTATTTGCGGCCTTCGTATTCAATGCCGCGCCCGTTCGCCCTGCCAAACTCCCGGCGCAGAAATGATATATTTTCCGATTCTGGCCGCTCCCGCATATAAAATACGGCGATGCGCTCCGCACTGTTGGGTTCATTGCCGCCCGTGCAGAGCGCCAGATCAATGACCTCCTGCGGCACCGTGCGGGCCGGGGCCAGAATGCCGGTGGCTGTGTCTGCCGGAGCCTCGTACACCGGGGCGTCGCCGCCCATGTCGAATAGGGCAAGCTGCTCCGCGACGATTGGGGCATTTTGCAGGCCCAGCTTAATTTTGTACTCGCCGCGCTCGATCAGGCCCTCGGTCATTTCGGTGATGACCGACCATGAAAAAACAGACTCCGAAGTGCGGGAGAGGTAGCTGCCCTCCCACATCAAAAGTCCGTCTTTCTCGGCATGGTAGCCTGTCCGAACACCGTCGGTCAGGACTTCCACCCATATATCGTTGTAGCTGTTTTTGAGAAATTCCGTCCGTTCTGCAAGATTCTTGTGCGCTTGAAAGTATTCAAAGATCTTCTGCCGCTTGTGCTTGCGTCCGCCGTCATCCAGCAGGTTCGCTTCAATGAGGTGCATATCCAGAAAGGCGGGCAGCTCTGCGGTATTCTGCTGTGCGGTGTCATGCTCCAGTGCAAAGGCTGCTGCCTGTTCCCGCGCTTTTTCGTCCGGATAATCACCGTAGACACGGAGGCACTTGTGTGTTTCGGCGTCATAGACGGCAGCGCCGTCATAGGCAAAACCATCTTCTTCCATCGTACCGGCAACATAGCCCTGTGCCGCTGCTTCTGCTTCTTCCAGCGTTTGATAGTCCAGCTTATCGTCAAAGCCGTTTTCAAAATGGTGGTAGGCAGCGACCTGATACGCTCTTGTGAGCGTACGTCGGGTCTTTGGCTCGATCCGGAGAATTTCAATTTCTTCTCCGGGCTGCTTGTCCGCCAAAATAACGGGCTTATGCAAGGCGTCCAGCTGTGTAAGCTGATCTTCCATCTCAACATGAGGGATAAAGCAGACGGAGATCCGATCAGGCGTTCCTAACCGCTCCCGCCGCGTCACCTTGACATTTGAAAATGTTTCCAACAGCCGCGCGTCCTCTTGAAATGAGAGGTATCCATCTCGCAGCTTCGTAAATATGATCGCGTCTGGATGTTGCCGCTTTACTTCACGGTACAGCGTATAAAATTCCCCAATGGCCGGAAGGGTTTCCGCAAGATCGCCGCCTTCCGCATCAGATCCGATTGCGGCAAAGGCAGGAAGCTCATCACTTCCTGCCTCTGTGGGTTCTTCGGTTGTCAGGCGTAGATCAGGTCGCTGAGCACCAGTTCCTCCGCGCTGTGCCGGAGATTGTTCATCAGGCCCGTCCAGCGCATGGGATCGGTCGCTTTCAGTGCCTCCGTCACGCCCTCGACTCTCGCCATCTGCGCCATGGTCTGCTCCACCATCTTCCGCGCGGTCTGCTCGATCTCCGCCAGATGCTCCGTCAGCTTGCCGCTGGTCTTGAGGTTGGTGTAAAGCACTCTGCGGCGCTTCTTCAGGTACGCTCTCCGCAGCTCCGCGTACTTGCCCAGATGCACCTCCGGCGTCTGCGGCATCAGCAGGTTCGGCACCTGAAAGCCATCCTGCATCCTGTAAGTGATCTCCATACTGTTTGCTCCTTTCATGGGGTGTTTCGTGTTGTTCTGTGTGGTCATCATATCTGCTTTTTTCACGGTTTGCAAAAAACTGATCCCGCTGGGCCTGCATGACTGTGCGGCTGATCTCCCGCAGCCCCATCTCCGCGATGTCGCTGGTAGCGATGCCCAGGGCGTTGATGGTGGGCGGTGTGTTGAATTCATAAACGTGGGCAAACTCATCGGGTGAAAAATAGTCATCTGCCCGCAGGCCCAGCCGGGTCATCAGCATATATGCCACGCTGACCTCCAGCGCGTCCCGGTAGAACGCCTCCAAATTGAGGTCGTCCAGTTCCTCCAGCAGGCTGTCCTCCCGGCACTCCCGCAGGTCTTGCAGGTAGTCCGTGAAGTTGTCCGCCACGGCATTGTGGCAGGCGGAGCGCACCGCATCCGCCAGATTTTCCTTTTCGGATAGGTTGCCGAAGGTGGCCTCCAGCGTTTCGATGACCTCCGGCTCAAAAGCCGGGTGCATCGTCCAGATGGGCAGTGGACGGGCAAAGCGGGACGCATGGGTATCGGAAACATCAAAATAGAGCTTCAGGCAGTTTTGACCGTCATCACCAAATACGGCAATGCTCTTGGCCCCACGGTTGACCCAGCGGCCAAACTGACGATTCCAGCGCTCCATCTCAAGGACCGCCGTGGCGTCCGGGCGCTGGGCGTAGATCAAAAGCTGCTCATCAAAGGGGCATTTGTAATTGTAGCAGGCGGCGCGGAGAAAGCCCGTCCAGCTTTGATAGCTGCCGGTGACGCTCTGCACGGTCTGGTCATACAGCTCGATGATAAGCTGAAATTTGGTAGGCAAGTTGGCACCTCCTTATTGACTTCATAGCATAAAATAATTAAAATATAGTCACAATAATGCTATCACTAGAAAGGGGTATCGCTATGAATATACGTCCTTCTGCTGCGATCCGTCAAAGCTACAACGAGATCGCTGATCTGTGCCGCAAATCTGCCGAGCCGGTTTTCTTGACGAAAAACGGGGAGGGGGATCTGGTCGTCATGGATATAGACACTTTCAACCGCCGCGAGAAGCTGCTGAAACTCCGCGAGGAGCTGCTGGCCGTCGAGGAGGATCGCCTGTCCGGGAGAACAGGCTGCACACCGGATGAGTTGGATTCCTATCTCGACAGCGTGATTGCGGAGGCATGACATGGTGGAAGAAAGACTGTATCGTGTCATCATTTCCGACCGAGCCAAGCGTATGCTGGGAACGCATATCCGCTTTCTGGCTAAGGTGAGCAAAAGCGCCGCCACTGAGAAAAAGCAGCAATTACTTCAAGAGATCCGTTCTCTTTCCAGGATGCCCCAGCGTTTTCCCTTTTTTGAGGCGCTGTATATCCCACCGAACAAATACCATAAGCTGTATGTGGAAAACTGGTATCTTATCCTGTATCAGATCCGTGATGATACTGTCTATGTGGACTACATTCTGGACTGCCGGAAGGAATATAGCTGGCTGCTCCAAACATAATTGAACACCGGTCGAGAGGGGATGGGTTGCCGTCCCCTCTCCCTTTTCTACCGCTCCGGCTCTGTTCGCTTTTTTACTGCAAGCCGGTCATTCTTTTGCTGTTCTTTTTGGGCCTTTTCAAATGGCTTCCGCTGATAGCAATAAATATAAAACTGGTAATCACCTTTAACTGGCGTACAGCGGAGCATATACACATACCGCTGTGTTTTCGCCATGAATCCGCAGGAAGGAAACATCGCGCTCTTGATGGCGCAGGTCCTCCCATAGCGGTCACAGCAACGGTTCATGGCGGCAAAGTCCCGCAGTGGGGAATCCGGCTGTTCCCGCAGCCAGTTCACGGTGCGGTTAATATCGGCCTTAAACTCCGGCGTGTTCAGCGCATCCTGCTGGTGGGGCCACCATGTTGTATAAAACTGCTTGCCGCTGCCAAAATCACCCCGCAGGTGTCCCACGCAACCTACGGTCTTGTCCTGTTCCTCGCTGCGAGAGAAATAGAGAGCGTGCAGCGCAGGCTCATTGACGCTGTAAAAGTCAATGACATCTTTCTCACTGGCGGGATACTTCTGCTGAAATTCCGCAAGGGTGCGACACTCACCATCCAGAAAGGAAAGGCTGTCATTCTCCATCGGAATCCACCCATCAATGGGAAGCTGGAACGGCTCGCGGGTAAGGACAGTGCCATAGTAATTGACCACAATGTTTCGGGACAGTTCTACTGGCTCACCCCAATCCTCATCCCCATGGCGCAGCTCGTAGCGATATACGCCCTCCGGCACGGTGGTTCGGTCAATGCGGCATTCCGTAAACAATGCCGGTCGGTCAAAAATCGTGACCTCCTGATAGGTCACCTTCCGCGCGTCATAGTTCATCTGGCTTCACCTCGTTCCTTGTGTTTCTTTTGCGCTCTCTGTTGTGCCAAAAACTCCGGGGCCTTCTTGAAGCCGATACAGAATAACCGAGCAGACTGGTCTTGATAATCAGTCTGCTCGGTTTTCTATC
>ERZ1673745.2181-NODE-2181-length-10881-cov-8.265749_pt1 | contig 10881 bp, 8 predicted proteins | sample MGYA00580206_ERZ1673745 | MGnify/ENA primary metagenome ERZ1673745 (study PRJEB41218, sample SAMN15661753) | gut metagenome | host: Homo sapiens | place: Canada: London | collected 2015-08-20/2019-03-30 | study: EMG produced TPA metagenomics assembly of... | reverse complement strand
AACACTTTTGGAGTGTATCTGTTTCGGGTAAAACGGCTAAAATGATGGTTAAACAGCTGATTTATGATAGTTGCATGATAGTTAAAAAGGAAACTGTCATGCCTATATGTTATGATGTTCAAGTTATATACAAGAAACATGATAGTATGATAGTTGTTTTTTTTAATTCATTATAGTACTGATAAGTTTGAACCGTAAATGCAGATTTACCGGTGAACTAACGGGTAAGGCTGAACCTCGTGCCGCAAGCTCTCTTTTGCCGTCTGCTTTAGCTGATGAATAGATGATTGTTCCCGGCTTTGCCGGTTCCTCTGTGGTTTTTTAACCCCTTTAAATACAATACAAGCTGTGAATGGGGTGTAAGAATGGTTAATGAATATTAAATAATGAGCTTGTCGGGAACTTTTTGCAATGATTCGGCGTCTTATATTTACGAGTGATTATTATAAATGAAAAAGTAAAAAATGAAAAAAGCTATTTTGACACTTTTGATGATTCCTGCTTTTGTCGGGATGTTGTTTTCTTGCTCTGAAGTCAAAACGGATGCAAAGAAGTTGGAAGGTAAATGGAATATTGTGGAAGTAAAAGGAGAAAAAATACTGAAAGAAGGTTTGCCCAATATGGAGTTTGATATGAAAGATAATAAAGTTCACGGTAATGCCGGATGTAATATCTTTAATTCGACTGTCGTGCTGGACGACCAGGATATTTCTTCCATCACGATCAACCCCGCAGCCACTACCATGATGGCTTGTCCGGATATGGAGATCGAAGATGCGATCTTGAAAGCTATGGGAAACGTGAAAGGTGTGAAGGCCGGCCAGTCCGAAAATGAAATGTTGCTGGTCGATGCTGACGGTAACGTGTTGATGGTTTTGTCAAAAAACTAATTGGATAGAAATGAAGAAGTACATGTATCTTTGTCTTGCGGCGTTGAGTATCGGTATCTTTGCTTCTTGTAAGGCGAAAAAAGGTGTGGAAGCGACTTTCTCCGACCTGGATGGTAGTTGGAATATTGTCGAATTGAACGGCAAGGTGTTGAATCCTGCCGAGACGAATCAAGTCATCGAGTTCGACGTGGCTCGCCATTCCCTTTCCGGAAGAGCTGGATGCAATCGGATGATGGGGCAGATCGAATACAGCGATTCCCGCAAGAATATCATTAAATTCCCGCAGGTTGCGACAACGCGTATGGCTTGTCCGGATATGAGTGGTGAGCGTGAATTGTTGCAGGCTTTGGATAAAGTCGTTCGCTTTGATGCAGTAGGTGAGGTGAAACCGGTCAATAAAATCGCTTTATATGGCACGGACAATACCAAATTGATGGTAATTGAAAAGAAGTGACTTTCATTGTGAAATGTTTGGAAGGCGGTTCCGGTTGTGACGGGCCGCCTTTTTTATTTCGGCCTGCAAGGGATGATCAGGGTGAAGCGGCTGCCTTTTCCTTCCTGGGAAGAAAGGGTGATTCGCCCCTCCAGGCGCTCGGCGATGGTTTGACAGATCGATAGGCCCAGTCCGGTACCTTGTGCAAATTCGTCCACCTTGAAGAAACGTTCGAACACTTTCTTCTGGGCCTCTTCCGACATGCCTTTTCCTGTATCTTCGACAAAGACATGAACTTCTTTCTCCTCCTTCTTATAGACAGCTCCTAACAGGATGTGCCCTTTAGTGGTGAACTTGACGGCATTGTTGATGAAATTCGTAATCACTTGCGTGAACCGGAAACGGTCTACATGAATGATAAGTTCCGTTTCTTGGAATTCTTTCAGGAAACGGATATTCGACGGCATAAGCAGGTGATGTGTCTGGTAGATCTCTTCTAACAGTTCGTTTAGAGAGCAATCGTCGAAAGCGAAAGACATCCGTCCCGACTCAATGCGCGAGAGTTCCAGGATATCATTAATCAGTTTCAGCAGCAGATTACTGTTTTTGTTGATCGTATTGCGGAAAAGGTCTTTTTCTTCATCGGTCAATTCCTTTTCGTCTTGTAATAGGTTGGTGAAACCGACTATCGCATTTAACGGTGTGCGTATCTCATGGCTCATGTTGGCGAGGAATGCCGATTTCATCTTATTGGCTTCTTCGGCTCGCTCTTTCTCTTCGATCAACCGGAGTTGCACCTGCCTTTTCCGTTCGCTTTCGCGGTAGTACATGTAAATGAGGTGAAGGATGATATAGACGATTGCTATGACGAGCAGGATTCCGCCTGCAATAATATAGTTTAGGTAACGGACTTCCAGTGGCATGTTATAGATGATGCTTCCCTGTGGCAGATCGCTCAACCGTATGTTGAAACGTTGCATCTCTTTCCAGTCGAAAGCAAATGTTTTGGGGCTTTCTACGATAGGAATGTCATTTGGAGAAGTGCCTTTCAGGATGCGGGCAGCTGTTTGGGCAACACAATCAGCCTGGATTTGCAAGGTAGTGAAATAGCCACCGGTGATCCCTCTGTTGTCGTTGAACCCGTTGTTAATGACTGTGAAGTTCGGCACATTGGCCAGGCGTCCGACGGTCAGGACATTGAAGTCGAGAATGATTTGTATGCAGGCGGTGTAAGGCTTGTCTTCAAATACCCAAAGAAGCTGGCGGGCGGTCAGGTTGGCTGTTGAGGTCGTATATAAGGCAGAAGCGCCTTCTTTGCCGGGCTGGATTTCCGTGGAAGTAGTTTGGGGCCTTGTTTGATACAATCCTTCGTAAACAGCTATTCCATGTCCCTGGATATTGTCCATCAACGTTTCGAACGCTTTTCTGCCGATGAATTCTTTCGTTTTGAAGATCAGTATTTTTGATCTTCCGTATAGTTTTTCGATCAGTTGTATGTTTTTCAGATATTCAGGCTTGTCCCAATAACCCGTGAAGTTGGGATGCTGTTCCAATAGTTCCCAGTTGGGAAAGTTGACACCTGAAAAGACAACCGGAATCGTCTTGCCGAGCGGATGGTTGCAGGCCTTTAAAGTATAGGTAGCCTGATCGTCATTGGAAATGATGATGTCCGGTTTGAAACTTAAAGTGTCGAGAAAGGAGTACATCCGGGCTTCTTCGTCTGTGGCATTATAGCGTTCGCAGTCCAGGTAGAATGTGTGGATGGAAGAGTATATCTGCTTTTCCTCCAGTTCCTCGTGCAGCAGCTTGTCGAACTTGGAGTAGGCACTCAGGCTTTGATTGTATGACTGTATGACAAGGACATTAAACAGTTCCTTCCCTTTTTTATCGGAGGAACCCTTTGCTTCACGCGGAAAACAAAGGGCCAATATCAATATCGCTATGTATATATGTATTTTCAAGGAAGAAGCACTTATCAATTGTACCCGTATGTTTTAAAAAACCGTTCAAAGTTAACGATAATCGGGATATAACAAGTACTTCTTTCTGATTTTCTTATATTTATTTAATGCCGGTTGCCAACTTGCGCGTATTTCGTTCTCCTTTAAGCCGCGGACAATCTGGAAACGTAATTCTTTTGTCCCGGCAAGCAGGTCGAACCATTGTGGGCGGGTGAAGAAAAAAGCTTGGTCGTTGCCTGCTTTATTATAGAAATCAAGGAGGAATTTCAGCGTCAATCCCCCGGTAAAGGGATATTCTCTCAAGTCCGTGCCGTAGCATTCCTTGTCCTTATGCAACGGTTTCGTGTCGAAACCTGGCAAGGAGGTGGGCGTAAAGGTGAAATCTCCGTATCTGGCATCGGGTGCTCCCAATATCTGGAATGGATAATAGGTCCCGCGACCGACACTGATATTGGTCCCTTCGAAGAAACAGAGTGAAGGGTAGAGACGGATCGACTGGTCGTTCGGCAGGTTGGGAGAGGGCTTTACCGGTAACCAGTACGGATCTCCGTGACGCCAGTTTTCCATCTTGACGATATGCAGTTTACAGGTGTCGGGAGTACTTTTCAGCCAACCTTCCTTGTTGATCATCCAAGCCAGTTCGCCAACCGTCAGACCGTGCAGTATGGGTAATGGGTCAACGCCGACAAAGGATTCGAATCCTTTCTGGCGGACAGGACCGTCAACGAAGTCGTTCGGGTTAGGGCGATCCAGGACGATAAATTCGACATCGTTTTCGGCACAGGCTTCCATCACATAATGCATGGTGCTGATGTAAGTATAAAAGCGGACTCCGACATCCTGAATGTCGAACACGACCACGTCCAAGCCGGCCAACTGCTCGGCTGTCGGCTTCTTGTTCTTTCCGTATAGGGATATGATGGGGACTCCTGTTTTTACGTCACGGCTGTCTTTGATCTCGGCTCCCGCATCGGCCGTCCCGCGGAAACCATGTTCAGGGGCGAACACTTTCTTTATGTTGATACCCTCTTCCAACAAGGCGTCCAGCAAATGCTTCTGCTGCTTTTCGAGGATGGAGGTTTGGTTCACTACTAATCCGACCTGTTTGTCTTTCAACAGACGGGTAACGACGTCCATACGTTCGGCTCCCAATTTTAGAGGGGCTTTCTGTGGAGTGACGGCCTGGATTTCAGACATTAAGAACAGGCTTAACAGCCAGAAGGCATACCTGATAACTGTTCTCATAGACTCATTCCTTACTATTTGTTTCTGCAAAAGTAACGATTCTTTTTGTTTATTGCGTATCTTTGTCTCTCAATAAAGCGATTGATTGTTATGAACCCTTTAGATATTATTGCCAAATATTATCCGGTAGGTTCGGAGGCGTACCGGATTTTGGTTATTCATAGTAGAAGTGTGGCAGATAAAGCTTTGGCTATAGCCCGGATGCATCCGGAGATGAATCTTGACCTTACCTTTGTAGAAGAGGCAGCTATGCTGCACGATATCGGTATTTTCCGTTGTAATGCTCCCGATATCGATTGTCATGGAGATGCGGAATATATTTGCCACGGTTATCTGGGGGCCGAATTGATGCGGGCGGAAGGTTATCCCCGCCATGCCCGCGTGTGCGAACGGCATACGGGAACAGGTATTACGCTGGCAATGATTGAAGAACGAGGTTTGCCTCTTCCGCACCGGGACTTTATGCCGGAAACCTTGGAAGAACAACTGATTTGCTACGCCGACAAGTTTTACAGCAAAACGAAACTGGACAAAGAAAAATCTGTCGAAAAGGTAAAACAGGGCCTTTCGAAGTATGGAAACGAAACTGTCGAACGGTTTGATAACTGGTGTAAACTCTTTTTAGGGGAATAAAAAGGGATTGGCTCGCTAAATTGTTATACATTTGCCCGCTGTAACACACTGCAAATAACGACGGAATGTTTTTGAAATACAAATGCCTGATTATTTTGTTGCTTTTCCTTACTGGAAACATGATGACTGAGGCGCAGGAACTTATAGCCCCGACCGATACCGTGATGGCCGTTGTGGGCGATACGGTCGTATCTGCCGGACAAGATAGTGTGCTTGCGTTAGACAGTGTACCGAAGAAGCAGACAGGGCTGGACGCTCCGGTTTCTTACCAGGCGAAAGACTCCATCATCATGACGGGAGCGAACTGGGCTTATCTATTTGGGGAAAGCGATGTGAAATATCAACAAATCGAACTTCAGTCCGAGAAAATCGAGATGAATATGGACAGTAGCCTGGTGTATGCCACTTTCGGCCTCGACTCGATCGGGGAGGAATTCGGCTATCCTCTTTTCAAAGATGGCGACCAACAGTATGAATCCAAGACGATGCGCTATAATTTCGGTACGAAAAAAGGATATATCACAGATGTGATCACGCAACAAGGCGAAGGTTATGTGACGGCCGGACGTACCAAAAAGATGGACAACGATGTCCTGAATATGAAGGGGGGACGGTATACGACTTGCGACGAGCATGATCACCCCCATTTCTATATCCAGATGACGAAGGCGAAAGTCCGCCCGAAGAAAAATATCGTGACGGGTCCCGTCTATATGGTGTTTGAGGACGTCCCGCTTTATCCGATCGGTCTGCCTTTCTGTTTCTTCCCGTTTTCGAGCTCTTATTCTTCGGGCATTATCATGCCCACTTTCGGGGATGAAAGTTCGCGTGGTTTCTATCTGCGCGACGGCGGGTATTATTTTGCGTTGAGCGATTATATGGACCTGGCCTTGACCGGTGAAATCTATACGAAAGGTTCTTGGGGACTGTCGGCTCGTTCTTCTTATCGGAAACGGTATAAGTTTTCGGGCAGTTTCAATGCCTCCTATCTGGTTACCCGTTTGGGCGACAAGGGACTTCCCGATTATAGCTTGTCTAAGGACTTCAAGCTGAACTGGACACACTCGCAGGACCCGAAGGCAAATCCGTACCGGACTTTCTCGGCGAGTGTGAACTTTGCGACCAGCAGTTATGACCGTAATAACCTGAACAGCTTCTATCCTGGCTCGCAAGGTTTTGCAGATGCGAACCAGAATACCAAAGGGTCCAGTATCAGTATAACACAGCGTTTCCCGAATAATCCGTTCAGTATTTCGGCTACCATGAATGTGAACCAGCGTTCGAAAGACTCGACGATCTCGCTGACATTGCCTGATATTACAATTACGATGAGTCGTATCTTCCCGTTCAAGCGGAAGAATGCGGTCGGAAAAGAACGTTGGTATGAGAAGATTTCCATGAGTTACAACGGTTACCTGCGTAATAGTATCGATACGAAAGAAGACAAATTGTTCAAGTCGAGCTTGGTGAAGGATTGGCGGAATGCCATGCAGCACCAGATTCCGGTGAGTGCTACTTTCTCTTTGTTCAAGTATTTGAATATCTCGCCGTCGTTCAATTATACCGAACGTTGGTACACCAATAAGGTGGAAAAAGCATACGACATGCAGAAGAAGCAGGTGGTTGCGCGTGATACGACTTATGGTTTCTACCGCGTATTCGATTACAGCACATCCGTTTCAGCTTCCACCACGCTATATGGTTTCTATAAACCGTTGCCGTTTTTGGGTGACAAGATCAAGATGATTCGTCATCGTTTCGAACCTTCGGTAACGTTGAGTTATACGCCTGATTTTGGAGCTTCCAAATATGGTTTCTGGAAAGATCTTATGTATGAAGATCAATATGGACAGACGCAGCAGATCTCTTATTCGCCGTTTGAAGGCGGTATGTTTGGGACGGCCCCTAACGGGAAGTCGGGGAGCGTGAGTTTTCAGTTAGATAACAATCTCGAAATGAAGATCAAGTCGGATCGCGATTCGACAGGTGAGCGTAAGATCAGTCTGATCGATAAGTTGTCGTTGGGGATGAGTTATAATATGGCGGCCGATTCGTTCAAGTGGAGTGACTTGAGTGTAGGCTTGCGTCTCAAGTTTTCGAAGAGCTATACATTGAACCTGAACGGTACGTTCGATACCTATACCTATGGCTACGATGAAGCGACGAAGACCGTTCGCCGGTTGGATATTCCGCGTTGGCAGGCCGGTAAAGGATTAGGCCGTTTGCGCCAGACCGGTACGAGTTTCTCTTATACCTTTAATAATGATACGTTCGGCAAATTGTTCGGCAAGAAAGATAATAACGACGATTCCAACAACCCTCCGACAGACCCCAATGCATCGAACGATCCGGAATTCGAACAAATCTCTTCGGGAGAGGAAGGGGACCAGCAGGGTAAAATGGAAGGAGGCCGATTGCGTGGTGCCAAGAAAGATACGGGTGAGTTCGATTCGTATGGCTATATGGTCAATAAAGTGCCCTGGAGCCTTTCGTTCAGCTATAGCATGCAATTGCGTTATGGAGACTTTGACCCGAGCAAGCTCGAATATAAGTACAAGCTTACACATGCATTGAGCTTTAACGGTAATATCCAGCCGACGAAGAACTGGCGTTTTAACTTTAATGCCACCTATGACTTCGATACGCATAAGATATCCTATATGACTTGCAATATCACTCGCGACCTGCATTGCTGGCAGATGACTGCCAGTTTTGTGCCGGTGGGACCTTATAAGTCCTATACCTTCAATATTGCAGTAAGTTCGTCTTTGCTGAAAGACCTGAAATGGCGCCAGAGCAGCAACTATCGTGACGGGCAGAAATGGGAGTAATTCCAATTGTCAATTGATAATTACCAATCTATTGGTGTCTGTCCGGTTGCGATCAGATAATCATTTGCTTTGCTGAAATGCTTGTTCCCGAAGAATCCGCGGTAAGCGGAGAGGGGAGACGGATGAGCCGATTTCAATATCAGGTTGCGGGAGGCGTCGATGAAAGCGCCTTTCCGTTGTGCATACGACCCCCACAGGATGTAAACGATATGGCTTCGCTCTTCTGTCAGGCGGTGGATTACGGCATCCGTGAATTCTTCCCAACCTTTATTCTGGTGTGAGCCGGCTTGGTGTGCACGAACCGTCAGGGTTGCATTGAGAAGCAGGACGCCCTGGTCCGCCCAACGGAGCAGATTGCCGGTTTGCGGCATGGGTTTGCCTAAATCGCTTTCGATTTCTTTGAAGATGTTGACGAGCGACGGGGGAAAGGGTGTCCCGTCTTGGACGGAGAAACAAAGTCCGTGTGCCTGTCCGGGTTCATGATAGGGGTCTTGTCCGAGAATGACTACTTTGACTTTGTCGAACGGACAGTGTTCGAACGCACTGAAGATACAGGGACCAGGAGGATAGACGGTTCTTTGGCGGTATTCTTCTTTAACAAAGGTGATCAACTGGCTGAAATAATCCTTTTCAAACTCAGAACTTAATCGTTCTTTCCAGCTCTGTTCTATCTTGACGTCCATAATGGTAATTGAAAATTGAAAATTAGAAATTGGAAATTCTCTTTATTACGCGAATATCAGAAATAATTATCAATAATCCATCCTTAATTTTCAATTTTCAATTTTTAATTATCAATTAGATCAAGTACATACCGGCAGCACGGGCTTCACGACGCATTTCTTCCGGCCATATACTTGCTTGAATTTCACCGATATGGGCTTTGCGGAGGTAAAACATACACAAGCGACTTTGTCCGATACCTCCCCCGATACTTAGAGGCAGTTCGTTGTTTAGCAAGCGTTTGTGGAAATATAGTTCTTTTTTTTCTTCCGCGTTGCAAATCTCCAACTGGCGGAGCAAGGCTTCCTTATCCACACGAATACCCATGGAGGACAGTTCGAGCGAACGGTTCAGTACTTCGTCCCAGACGAGCAGGTCGCCGTTTAATCCGACTTGTCCGTTTTCTGCAATTGTCGACCAGTCGTCATAGTCCGGAGCGCGTCCGTCATGTTTCTCTCCGTTGCTTAACTTACAACCGATACCGATAATGAAAACGGCTCCGTATTCTTTCGTAATCGCATCTTCCCGTTCTTTCGGCGTGAAGGTCGGATATTTTTGCAATAAATCTTCGGAGTGTATGAAATGGATTTGCTGGGGCAATGTAGGACGGATTTCAGGGAACATCTCATAGACCAGATATTCGGTACGTACCATGGCTGCGTAGATGCGACGTACGATTTCTTTCAGAAAATCTACATTCCGTTCTTCGGCTCCCATGACGCGTTCCCAGTCCCATTGGTCGACATATAAAGAATGTAGGTTTCCCAACTCTTCGTCAGAGCGGATAGCGTTCATGTCGGTATAGATACCGTAGCCTTTTTCGATTTGATAATCAGCAAGAGTAAGGCGTTTCCATTTGGCAAGCGAATGGACGATTTCAGCTTTGGCATCGTCCAAATCCTTGATCGGAAACGTGACCGCACGTTCCGTTCCGTTCAGGTCGTCATTGATACCCATCCCTTTTAAAACGAACAACGGAGCAGTGACGCGCCGCAACCGTAATTCGGAAGACAGGTTTTGCTGGAAAAAGTCTTTGATCTTTTTGATACCCATCTCGGTCTGCGATAAGTTCAATAAAGCCTTATATCCTGCTGGTTTAATTAAGTAACTCATATACTTGTTGTGCTTTATGTTTGTGAATAATGCGTGGCAAAGATACTAATTAATGGCAAAATAGCAATTATGTGCCTTTTTTTATTTGCAAAATGGAAGTGATTGTCGTTAGGATGCTTGCAAAATATCAAAAGTAATCTTTTTTTGCCCGTTCATTTGTTTTCCTGCAAGATTATATATACTTTTGCGCTGTCTTTGGCTGGGTAGCTTAGCTGAATAGAGCGTCAGATTCCGGTTCTGAAGGTCGTGGGTTTGAATCCCACCCTGGTCACAAAAGGATTTCCAAGTGTTGGAAGTCCTTTTTTTATGGGGTTACGCGTAAACTTTTCTTTTTTATTTATGTTTTATAAATGAATAACTAATTTAAGAAAGAACAAAGATTATGTCAGTGGTTTATAAATTTCTTTTTCCTGCCAAGCCGGTAGGAAATGCTTTTTCTCTTTTTTTGTTGGCGTTGCGTATCCTTTTCGGAGTATTGCTGCTTTCGCATGGTATCCAGAAATGGACGAATTTTAGTGTCATGTCGGAATCTTTCCCGGATCCATTGGGTGTAGGAAGTACGTTGTCGTTGGGGCTGGCTGTTTTCGGTGAGGTATTTTGTTCCGTAGGCTTTATATTCGGTGCGTTTTATCGTCTGGCTATGATCCCGATGGTCTTTACAATGGGAATGGCTTTTTTTGTGATACACGGGAATGATCCGTTTGCCGTGAAGGAACTGGCCTTTATTTATCTGGTGGTATTTGTGCTGATGTACATAACGGGACCGGGTAAATTTTCTATCGATCATGTCATATCTTCTGCATTATATAAAAAGAAACGGTGAGGTTCTATAGGGGAAGCTGTTAGGTGTATACGAAAGGAAACAAAAAGGCGGGAATTATTATTCCTGCCTTTTTTGTTGTGTTAGCCTTCTTTTAAAGAATAGTGGGAGAATAAGGTGTTTCTTTGTGTTGGTTGGGAAATAAAAAAAGCAATCATGTAATCATGATTGCTCTTAAAAAAAAGTGGGCGTTGACGGATTCGAACCGCCGACCCTCTGCTTGTAAGGCAGA
>ERZ1673745.2166-NODE-2166-length-10932-cov-3.815298_pt1 | contig 10932 bp, 7 predicted proteins | sample MGYA00580206_ERZ1673745 | MGnify/ENA primary metagenome ERZ1673745 (study PRJEB41218, sample SAMN15661753) | gut metagenome | host: Homo sapiens | place: Canada: London | collected 2015-08-20/2019-03-30 | study: EMG produced TPA metagenomics assembly of... | reverse complement strand
TAGTGAAACATACCAAATCGAACGGTATCGCTATCGCTAAAGATTTGTGTACAACGGGTGTCGGCCCGGGACAGGTCAGCCGGATTTGGGCCTTAGAAAACGCTATCCGTCAGGGAAGCGATCGTATTGCGGGAAGTGTGATGGCATCGGATGCCTTTTTCCCTTTCTCCGATTGTGTAGAAGCTGCTCACCAAGCAGGTATTACAGCTATCATACAGCCTGGAGGATCGGTCAGAGACCAGGAGTCTATCGATGCTGCGAACAAATACGGTATCGCTATGATTTTCACCGGCATGAGACATTTTAAACATTAAACAATCCATTGAGGTTGACGCTCATAAATTATTAACGTTCATTTAAAATGGGATTATTTTCATTTCTAACACAAGATATAGCTGTCGATTTAGGAACAGCGAATACGATTATCATCTGTAACGATAAAATGGTGGTAAACGAACCCTCCATTGTCGCTATCGACCGGAAGACCGAAAAGGTTATCGCTATCGGAGAAAAAGCCCGGCAGATGCAGGGAAAGACACATGATAACATCAAAACCATCCGGCCTTTACGGGATGGGGTTATTGCCGACTTTAACGCTGCCGAACAAATGTTGCGCGGTATGATTAAAATGGCAAGTGTAAATAGTAAGTTCTTCTCTCCCTCTTTGCGGATCGTCGTTTGTATCCCGTCGGGAAGTACGGAAGTTGAAGTCCGGGCTGTCCGTGACTCTTCAGAACATGCAGGAGGAAGAGATGTATATATGATTTATGAGCCGATGGCGGCTGCTTTGGGGGTCGGCTTGGATGTAGAAGCTCCCGAAGGAAATATGATCGTAGATATAGGTGGTGGTACAACCGAAATTGCCGTTATTTCTTTAGGTGGTATAGTTAGCAACAAATCTATCCGGATTGCCGGTGACGATTTGACCGACGACATTCGGGAGTATATGCGTCATCAGCACAATATTCGGATCGGGGAAAGAACTGCCGAGCAAATCAAAATACATGTAGGTTCTGCGCTGTCCGAACTGGATGAACCGCCTGCCGATTTTATCGTACAGGGACCGAATCAGATGACTTCGTTACCTGTCGAAGTACCGGTATCCTATCAGGAGATCGCTCACTGTCTGGAGAAATCTATATCAAAAATTGAAATCGCTATTCTAGGAGCTTTGGAACAAACTCCCCCCGAACTATATGCAGATATCGTCAATAAAGGAATTTATTTGGCAGGAGGTGGTGCTTTATTGAGAGGTTTGGACAAACGTCTGACCGATAAGCTCAATATCCCTTTCCATATTGCAGAAGATCCGTTGAGAGCTGTTGCCCGGGGAACAGGTATTGCTTTAAAGAATGTCGATAAGTTCTCTTTCCTGATCAGGTAAACCCATTAGGCTGTGAAAGAAATTATAAAACTGATATTAAAATATCATTTTACTATAATTTTTATTTTGTTGGAAGTCCTCTCCTTTTCTCTGATAGTTTTACACAATAACTATCAGAGAACTGTGTTTTCAGGCTATACAGCATCATTTTTCGGAACCATATCTTCCGTGGTTACCCGGGTAGACGATTATTTCTATCTGAAAGTAACCAACGAAAAATTAGTTGCAGAGAATACCGAATTGAGAAATGAAATTGAAAAACTGAAACTTCTCAATCGGATCAGTAATGCGGATACATTATGGGCCCCTACCGATTCTGCCGATGTCGATTATGTATACAAAACAGCTGAAATGATCAATTCCAGTTTTAACAAGACTAAAAATTATATTGTTATCGACAAAGGCGCAACTGAGGGGATCAAACCCGAAATGGCCGTTTGTTCGAGTGAAGGAGTGGTCGGTATTATCGAGAAAGTAAGCAATCGTTATGCGCGGGTATTACCCTTGATCAATACCAATCTTCGGATCTCAGCGAAAATCAAAAAAAACGGTTACTACGGTTCACTTCAATGGGACGGAGACGATTATCGGTATTCTTATCTGAACGACATACCCTTTCATGTAGATACAGAAGTGGGCGATACGATTGTGACTTCAGGATTTTCCAGTATTTTCCCGGAAGGTGAGATGATCGGCTTCGTAGAATCGGTAAATAAGGAAACGGCTAATTTTCTGACGATAAAAGTAAAACTTGCAACTGATTTTAAACGCATCTCGGATGTATACATTATCGCTAATACCAGAAAAGAAGAACAACAGGCTTTAGGGAGGGAAAATCATGAGTAATATCAAATTTGTTATACATCTCTTCGTGTTGCTATTACTCCAATTGACCATATTGGATAATATTCAGCTTCACTCCTACGTCTATATCAACATTTATATTCTGGCCATATACATTCTGCCTTACCGTTTACGTAATGCAACGATTTTGTTTTTCGGTTTCTTTTTAGGTTTATTTGTCGATCTGGCCAACCACACCATGGGTATTCATGCTGCGGCAACGACTTTATTGGCCTATATTCGTCCCCGTTTGTTGATGCTGACTTCAAACCGGGAACAGATCGACGATATTCAGGGAAAACAGAAAATCAGTGATTTCGGTTGGTTTTTCAAATATGTCTTTATCAGTACTGCGATTTTCAACACCGTGCTGATCCTTTGTGAAACGTTCAGTGTCCACAATTTCGTGATCACCGGCCTGCGTATTTTATTCAGCACTTTAGCTTCTACTTTTTTCATCTTGCTATATTATTTTATAGCTTTGAAGAAAAAACAGAACCAATAGAATTGAATTCGAGCATATTGAATTTTCAAATTCCCGGTTAGATTGTTATGAACAAATACACACATCGGAAAACAGTTATCTCGGCTATCATTATCTGTGTTTGTTGTATTTATATCATCCGCTTATTTTATATGCAGGTGATAGACGATTCATTCCAGATAAAAGCCATGATGAACTCTCAACGAATTGCGACTCAATATCCGGCCAGAGGATTGATTTTTGACCGGAACGGTAAATTATTGGTAGAAAACCAGCCGGCATACGACCTCATGGTGATTCCCCGTCAGGTGAAAGATTTCGATACAACCGAGCTGATCACTATTTTGGGTATAGATAAAGATATGCTGATTAAAAATATGGTCAAATGCCGGAAATACTCTCCTTTCAAGGCTTCTGTCCTGATCTCTCAGATCACGGCCAACAAATATGCCGTATTGCAGGAAAAATTACACAAATATCCGGGATTTTTCATGCAGACCCGAACATTACGAAAGTATAACGTTTCCCATTCTGCCGATGTCTTCGGATATATCGGAGAAGTCAGCCAAACTTTGGTCGAACAGGACAGCACCTACGCTCCCGGTGACTATATCGGAGTCAACGGACTCGAAAAAAGTTATGAAAATCTGCTGAGAGGTACGAAAGGGGAACAAATCCTACTGGTTGACAATTATAATCGTGTAAAAGGCTCTTACCAAAACGGTCTATATGATAAACCCGCTATCGTAGGACAAAATCTCACGACTACGCTGGACATCGACTTACAGGAATATGCTTACCAGCTCATGCGAAATAAGAGAGGCGGAATCATCGCTATGGAACCCTCGACAGGTGAAATCCTACTGAAAGTTTCCAGCCCCGGTTACGATCCCCAACTGATGATCGGCCTGGAAAGAGGTAAAAATTATAAAAAATTGAATCAGGATCCCAATAAGCCTCTGTTCGACCGTACCGTTTCAGGAGCTTATCCTCCCGGTTCTACTTTTAAAACACTGCAAGCACTGTATGGTTTAAAGGAAGAAGTCATTACCCCTGAAACTTGTTTCGAATGTTACGGGAAAGCTAAGACAGCTATCGGAGGGATCCGGATGGGATGCCACAATCACAATTCTCCCCTGAATCTGTACCAGGCTATTCAGCAGTCTTGTAATCCCTATTTTGTAAATGTGTGGCGAAGGATACTGGAAAACCGGAAATACGATAGTGTTCGGGATGCTTACATCGAATGGAGAGATTTTATTTGTTCCTTCGGTTTAGGTGCGAAGATATGTCCTGATTTCTCCAATGAGATCAGTGGTTCAATTCCCACTCCTCCGCTATTCGATCGCAAATTCCGGACTCAGGATTGGCGCTGGAGTTATATTATGTCTCTTTCTATCGGACAGGGAGAGTTGGAGCTTACTCCTTTGCAGATAGCCAATATGGCCTGTGTATTGGCTAACCGGGGGTATTATATGACTCCTCATATCGTACGTCCGATCGAAGGGGCGAACAATCAGGTCGAGAAACATACGGTCGACTGTGACCGGAAATACTTCGATATCGTCGTAGAAGGTATGGCGATGGCAGCCAGCAGCGGAACGGCCCGCGGGGCTTCTATCGATTCGGTAGTCATATGCGGTAAAACCGGGACAGCTCAGAATCCGCATGGAGAGGATCACTCCATTTTCATGGCCTTCGCTCCTAAAGACAACCCTAAAATTGTGATCGCTATCTATATTGAAAACGGAGGATTCGGTGCCCAATATGCAGTACCTATCGGAGGACTGATTATGGAGAAATACCTCAAGGGCAAGATCGCTCCCCGCAAAAAAGCAATTGAGGAAAGAATGTTGAACTCTAATCTGATTATCCCGGAAACTCCGAAGAAAGAACAGCATTTGAAGACAGCAGAAGAAAAGCAAAACGAAGAAGATTAATCTTGGAATTATGAACAGGCAATCAGAACTTTTGAAAAATATAGACTGGCTCTCCATTTTCTTATATACCCTCCTGGTTTTTATGGGATGGCTGAATATCTATGCGGCTGTATACGATGAAAGCCACAGCAATATTTTGGATATCGACCTGAAATACGGAAAACAATTGTTGTGGATCGGGGCTGCCTTCGTATTGGGTATTTTTATCTTACTTACCGACAGTAAATTTTTTACCGCTTTTTCTTTTGTGATCTATGGACTGACGGTCGGACTTTTGGCCGCCGTACTGGTCTTCGGGGTAGAATCCCATGGAGCCCGTTCGTGGTTTGAAATCGGAGGTATCCGGATACAACCGGCCGAATTCGGAAAATTCGCTACTTGTCTGGCTATTGCGAATGTAATGAGCAGGCATGGTTTTAAAATCATGCGCTTTTCAAGCCTGGCATTGATCGGTTTGTTATTGGCTATTCCGGCCGGTTTGATTGTCTTGCAGAACGATACCGGTTCTGCACTGGTATACAGTTCGTTTATCCTTGTAATGTATAGAGAAGGTTTACATGGTTCACTTCTATTATTATGTTTTATAGCTATAGCTATTTTTATATTCACCCTGATCTATCCCCCCATCGTCGTATTATCTCTGATTATTGCAGGGACGTTGATAGCCTTCCTGTATTACCGTCAGAATAAACAGGAATTTTATCGGATCATTATTTTCCTGGTAAGCTGCTTCCTATTTTTATTATTTTTGAAGTGGTTATTTGAATTCAATATCGGAAATGAAAGATTATTATTGTACGCTTATTTATCGACCGGTTTGATCGGTATTTATTTTATATATAAGCGTAAGATGAAGCATATACTGCTCGTTTTACTGGCTTCCTGGGTTTGTATCGGAGCGACGGTAGGTGTCGACTATGCTTTCGAAAAATTACAGCCCCACCAGAAAGACCGGATCAATAATTTATTGGGGATAGAAACCGATTTGACCGGAGCCGGTTATAACGTCAATCAATCTAAAATTGCAATAGGTTCAGGAGGCTTATTAGGAAAAGGATTTCTACAGGGTACCCAGACCAAATTCAATTTTGTTCCCGAACAAAGTACCGATTTTATATTCTGTACAGTCGGCGAAGAATGGGGTTTTGTCGGTTCGGCCATACTGATCGGACTACTTATGGCCTTTATTTTAAGAATTATTTACCTGGCGGAACGTCAGCGTTCGGATTTTTCCCGCATCTATGGATACGGGGTAGCCAGCATTTTATTCTTTCATGTGGCGATCAATATAGGAATGACGATCGGAATGGCTCCCGTCATCGGCATCCCCCTGCCTTTTTTCAGCTACGGAGGTTCTTCCCTTTGGGCATTTACTATTTTGATCTTTATCTTTTTACGTCTGGATGCCAACCGCCTTCAGGTATTCAGTTAAGCGGCGAACATCTGCCGGGTAAAATCTTCGGGCACAAACGTTTTAAATATATCTTAAAGCGCGTTTTTATTCGTTTTTTTTAATATTTTCGTGCGGCTATAAACATTAAAAAGTACGAAAGATGAAAACACTCATTCTGAACATAAAACAGCTGGTACAAACGGAACTATCTCCCCGCAAATGGGTTGCAGGTAAAGATATGGCCCGGTTAGGTATCCTGGAAAATGCTTATTTACTTGTTGAAGAAGATAAAATTGCCGGATTCGGAAAAATGGAGGATTTAAACCGGGAGGCTGTCTATGCCGGCGGGGATATCGTCAAGGAAATCGATGCAACCGGCCGTTTGGTCATGCCCTCTTATTGTGACTCTCATACTCATCTGGTTTATGCCGGAAGCCGTGAAATCGAGTATATCGATAAAATCCGTGGTCTTTCTTACGAAGAAATAGCCAAACGCGGAGGCGGTATTCTCAATTCATGCGAAAGGATACGTAAAGCTTCTGAAGAAGAGCTTTTCGATGCAGCCTATGACCGGATTCAGGAAATCGCCGGTTTCGGTACAGGTGCAGTCGAAATAAAAAGTGGTTATGGGCTGGATACCGAAAGCGAATTAAAAATGTTGAGGGTGATCCGCCGTTTGAAAGCCGAAACTCCCCTATTGATTAAATCGACTTTTTTAGGGGCACATGCCGTACCTTTGGAATATAAGGGCAGACAAACAGAATATGTAGATCTTATTATCAACGAAATGATCCCAATGGTCGCTGCCGAAGAATTGGCCGATTACATCGACGTATTTTGTGACAAAGGTTTCTTCACTGTCGAAGATACCGACCGGATGCTGAATGCCGGAATGAAATACGGATTACGTGCGAAGATACATGCCAATGAACTCGACTACTCGGGTGGTGTGCAAGTCGGTGTGAAATACAATGCAATTTCTGTCGACCACCTGGAATGTATGGGAGAAGAAGAAATCGCCTGTTTATTGGAAAGCGAAACTATGCCGACCGTATTGCCCGGAGCCGCTTTTTTCCTGAATATGCCTTATTCTCCCGTCCGTAAGATGATTCAGGCCGGTTTACCGGTATCTTTGGCTTCCGATTATAATCCGGGTTCTTCTCCTTCCGGTAATATGAAATTCATTATGTCCTTAGGATGTATCAATTACAAAATGTTACCTGAAGAAGTGATCAATGCGACGACTTTAAATTCGGCCTATGCGATGGGAGTTGAAGAAGAAGCAGGGAGTATCGCTGTCGGTAAACTTGCCAACTTTTATATAACGACTCCTATTTCGGGCATCGAATACTTACCCTATGCCTATACGGCTGATTTAATAGAAGCGATTTTCTTAAAAGGAGAACAATATTAATTGAAATCGACTGAAACATACTTAAAATTAAAGTTTATATACCATGAAAAAATTAATTGAATGCGTGCCTAATTTTAGCGAAGGAAACGACATGCATATCATCGATCAGATCACCGATGCCATGAAAACCGTTGAAGGAATCAGTGTTATCGATGTCGATCCCGGTAAGGCGACCAATCGTACTGTGGTGACTATGGTTGGAGAACCCGAACCGATTTGTGAAGCAGCTTTCCGGGCAGTCAAGAAAGCCGCCGAATTAATCGATATGACCAAACACAAGGGAGCTCATCCCCGCTTCGGAGCAACCGATGTATGTCCATTGGTGCCGGTTTCCAATATCACGATGGAAGAAACCGTGGAATACGCCCGGAAATTAGCCGAGCGTATCGGCAAAGAGCTGAATATCCCGGTATATTGTTACGAAAGTGCTGCTTTTGTTCCGGAACGGAGAAATTTAGCTACTTGCCGGGCCGGAGAATATGAAGCTTTGGGAGAACGTCTTTCCAGTGAACAGTGGCATCCGGATTTCGGTCCCCGTGAACTGAATAGCTGGACTGCCAAGACCGGAGCTACAGCAGTCGGTGCCCGTAATTTTCTGGTCGCTTATAATGTTAACCTGAATACCACCTCTACTCGCCGGGCCAACTCGATCGCTTTCGATGTACGCGAACGCGGAAGGGTGAAACGGGAAGGCAACCCGATCACCGGTAAAAAAGTATTGGATGAAAAAGGAAAGCCGGTGATGATTCCGGGGAGCCTGAAATCTGTAAAAGCGATCGGCTGGTTTATAGAAGAATATGGAATAGCTCAGATCTCTATGAACCTGACGGATATTTCCGTGACTTCCATGCATGAAGCCTTCGACGAAGTTTGCCGTAAGGCTGCCGACCGGGGCATTCGGGTTACCGGTTCCGAACTTGTCGGTGTACTTCCGTTAAAAGCGATGTTGGACGCCGGTCGGTATTTCCTGCGTAAACAACAACGTTCTACGGGGGTATCCGACAAAGAGCTGATCAAAATAGCCGTCAAATCATTGGGATTGGACGAATTATATCCTTTCGATCCGAAAAAGAAGATCATCGAATATATTCTCGAGGAAGAAGCTTCGAAAGGTAAGAAAAAACTGGTAGACATGACTTTAACCGATTTTGCCGACGAAACGGCTTCTGAATCTCCGGCTCCCGGTGGGGGGTCGATCTCTGCCTATATGGGGGCCTTGGGTGCCGCTCTCGGTTCGATGGTCGCCAACCTCTCCTCACACAAACGGGGATGGGACGACCGTTGGGAAGAATTTAGCGATTGGGCTGAAAAAGGAAAAGTATATCAGACTGAATTGATCAAACTGGTGGACGAAGACACCAATGCTTTCAATAAGATCATGGATGCTTTCAGTTTGCCTAAAAAATCCGAAGAAGAAAAAGCTGCCCGGCAGAAAGCTGTTCAGGATGCTACCCGCTATGCTACCTAAGTACCGTTCAAAACGATGAAACAATGTTACGAATGTATGTCTGTAGCCAAAGCTATGGCTGAAATAGGTAACCCGAATTCCGTAACGGATGCCGGCGTAGGTGCATTGGCAGCACGCGCCGGAGTCATGGGAGCATTTCTGAATGTAAAAATCAATGCAGCCGGATTGGAAGATAAGGAATTTGCAGCTCAAATCATACGCGAAGGTGAAGCTATCGTGGAAAAAGCCAATGAACTGGAAGCTGAAATTTTGAAGATTGTAAATTCAAAAATCTAAGTTCCCGATCTATTGCTATGTTATATAAAATCGTTTAGCCGGGCCACCGGTTAAACGATTTGCTTTTTTTATCACAGACTTTCTTACTTTCGATCGATTTTTCCGGATAGCAGGATAAAATATCGGGGGTTTTGCTTTATCTTTGCGTACGTATGACAAAGCAGAATTTAATAGTTAGAGAGATTTCAGGGATAACAAGGGTTTCAGAAATTAACCGTTGTGACTGTTGTCATTGGAAAAGGTACTTCTTTGGGGGGATACTGGTCGTTATCCTTACTGTTTTCCAGCAAGGAGCCGATCAGGAACCGATCTCTTTTGCCGGCCAGTATCCCGGAATCGAGACTGAATTTATTGCAGATTATACCCTGTATGGGGAGGACGACGAAAATTGTATCTGTCCATCCAGTTCGCGCAACCGGAAAAATCTATTACACTCTGTTGCTGAAAAATATCATTTTTCAACTTGCTTTTCTCCTGCGGGAGAAAGGAAAATAGTTTTTACACGTTTCTGCCCTATTCCCATATTGCGTTCTTTTTTATGCGTTTATAGAATTTGAAGTCAGCCAATGCAATCAAAAAGATTATTTACGAATGGAAGAATTAAAATATACTACACACAGCTAAAATGGAAACAAAACATTATTCCGGCTTGAACGATTCAGAAGTGCAGCAAAGCCGCAAACAATTTGGAGAAAATATCATCACTCCACCTCCGCATACTCCTTTGTGGAAACTTTTCCTTGAGAAATTTAAAGATCCGATTATCCGTATATTGTTGGTAGCAGCCGTCTTGTCGCTGATTATTTCTATCATGCACAATGAATATGCAGAGACGATCGGTATTTTCTTCGCTATATTTCTGGCTACCGGAGTCGGTTTCTGGTTCGAAATGGATGCCAATAAAAAATTCGAATTATTGAACCAGGTCAATGATGATATACACATAAAGGTTCTTCGCAATGGAAACATACACGAAATACCTAAACGTGAAATTGTAGTCGGCGATATTGTCGTACTCGAGACCGGAGAAGAAATTCCCGCTGACGGAGAATTGATCGAAGCTATTTCTTTGCAAGTGAACGAATCTACCCTAACGGGCGAACCGGTCATCGATAAGACTACCGATCCTGCCGATTTCGATCCGGAGGCTACCTACCCTTCCAACAAAATCATGAGGGGTACCACTATAGTCAACGGGCATTGTGTCTACAAAGTAGAAAAAGTAGGTGACGCTACAGAATTCGGAAAAGTGGCCCAAAAATCTACAGAGATCAATCACGATAAAACTCCGCTCAGCAAACAACTGGAAGGCCTGGCCAAGTTTATCAGTATTATCGGTTTTACAGTTGCCGGGGTTACTTTTGTCGGATTACTTACAAAAGATATTATAGCCGGAATTTTCACTGCCGATACGATCTTCACTTTAGAAACGGCAGGAAGGATTTTGAAATATTTCATGGTTGCAGTCACTCTTATCGTTGTATCCGTCCCGGAAGGCTTACCGATGAGTGTTACACTAAGTCTTGCATTAAGCATGCGTAAAATGCTAAAGACGAACAATTTGGTACGTAAGATGCATGCCTGCGAAACGATGGGAGCCACAACCGTTATCTGTACAGATAAGACAGGAACCCTGACTCAAAATCAAATGCAGGTTTATCAAACCCGGTTTTACGGTTTGCCGGACCAAGAACTGCAACAGGATAATCGCCTTCAGGTATTGATCAAGG
>ERZ1673745.2165-NODE-2165-length-10934-cov-3.907896_pt1 | contig 10934 bp, 11 predicted proteins | sample MGYA00580206_ERZ1673745 | MGnify/ENA primary metagenome ERZ1673745 (study PRJEB41218, sample SAMN15661753) | gut metagenome | host: Homo sapiens | place: Canada: London | collected 2015-08-20/2019-03-30 | study: EMG produced TPA metagenomics assembly of... | reverse complement strand
CTATATTGCAAGCTGGGTGCTTTTGCAGCCGTCGACACTTAGCGGCTGTATTTTAACCGCTTATGTGTCCGCTATGGCTGCAAGCAGTGTGAACGTGCCCGGCGGTAATATAGCAGTCCTTGCTTCGTCCGTTGTCAATCCACAAATTAGCAAAACTGTAATTGAGTTATTTCTCAATCCTTTAATTGGTTAAATCTGTAATTCGGCAATATCTTCATACTTAGATGAGACATTTTCGGAACGCTTCTATAACAGTGCCGTAATATTCAAATCCTTCTTCTTAGAAAGATCAATATATTCCCCATCAACCTGCACAACTGGCTTGTGAAGTGCACTGTCATTAATAAGTATGACCTTTCCTACACGTCCGTCAGACAGACGTACATCAGTGTGAATGTAAGATGAAGCTACATTTTTAAGGAAAGGTATTGCAAATACAGGGTCAAACTTGGTAAATGCGTCTTCATACATAAGGCGTACTACCTCAAATGGACATATAGGAGCTCTGTATATACGGCTTGAAGTCATTGCATCATATACATCAGCTATTGCAATAATCTTGGCTGTTTCAGGTATTTTATCGCTCTTGAGTCCGAAAGGATAACCAGTTCCGTTACATTTTTCGTGATGGAGAAGAATAGCTTCCTTAACAGACATAGGCATAAACTTGTTCTTAACCTGCTCGTAACCTAAGTTGACGTGCTTTTTCATGATTTCGTATTCGTTATCAGTAAGATTTCCGGGCTTGTTAAGAATCTTCTCAGGTATAAGGAGCTTACCAATATCGTGCATAAGTCCAGCGAGTGTAAGCACCTTAATCTTCTCCTGATTGTAGCCCATCCATTTGCCAATGACAGAAGCGATTAAAGCGACATTCATAGAGTGGACATATGTAAGGTCATCAACGTCACGCATAGCGTGAAGCATATCAAATAACTGTAATGAGTTGTCAGACTCAGCAACGATGTCAATAGTATTTTTGACTAAAGATTTTGTGTCAACTTCATCATCAGATGAGATTAACTTCTTTAAGTCATCTTTGAAAGTGTCAATATGTTCATTGTAATGTTCTTCAAATGTCTTGAATTCTTCTGAATTACGGACAGTTTCGTAGTATTTGGTGTTCTCATCATCAGCGGCTTTGGCAGCTTCTTTAGCTTCGTCTACAGCAGAAATGCTACTTATAGTACGATTATCTATGGCAGAATCAGCCGCAGTCTTATCATATACAGATATTTCAAGAATATGATGTCCTGAAATTCTTGAAATGAGGTCAAGATTAAGGACAGTTCCTTTTGTCAAAAGGACAGAACCATCATTAAGTATTACGTCACGGGAAAGTTCCATTCCTTCTTCTGCATCAAATATAAATATTGTAAGTTCGTTCATTAGTTAAATCCTCTTATATGGCTTGAATATTAGTAATCATATTACGATTAAATGATAAAAATATTATAAATTTAATATATAAAAAAGTCAATTAGACTTGACGTATTAGCATCAATTGTGTAGTATCTATATGCAGTTAATTAAATAATGATTATATCCCTTATTTAGAGCGGTGGAGATACATAGGATCTATGAAGCCCGGCAACCCCTTTTTAGGAAGGTGCCAACCTGAGCGAGAGAATTCGAACAATGAGAGGATTTCGAGATAAACAATCGGGGTCCCTTAGGGGGCTCCGGTTTTTGCTATTACATTTAAAAAGTCGGAAACACCAAGGATGATAAGTGATATTAATCACAGTGACTAAAGGATTAGATATTAAGAAGGAGAAAGACAAAGAATGGAAAAAAGATTATTTACATCAGAATCAGTAACTGAAGGACATCCTGACAAAATCTGCGACCAGATTTCAGATGCAGTGCTTGATGCACTTTATGCACAGGATCCATATTCAAGAGTAGCCTGCGAGACACTTACTAACACAGGTTTCGTTATGGTTATGGGTGAGATTACAACTAAGGCAAATGTTGATATTCCTCAGATTGTACGTGATACAGTTGTAGAGATTGGTTATGATAGTTCAGAAAAAGGTTTTGATGGTAATACTTGTGCTGTTATGGTTGCACTTGATAAGCAGTCAGCAGATATAGCTATGGGTGTTGATAAGGCACTTGAAGCTAAGGAAGGTGTAGATAAGGAAGATGATGACCTTGGTGCTGGAGATCAGGGTATGATGTTTGGTTATGCTACTAACGAGACAGAAGAATATATGCCATACTCAGCAGCACTTGCACAGAAGCTTTCCAAGCAGCTTACAAAGGTTCGCAAGGACGGTACATTAAGCTACTTAAGACCAGATGGAAAGACACAGGTAACTGTTGAATATGATGAGAACAACAAGCCAATCCGTCTCGATGCAATTGTTGTTTCGTCACAGCATGCACCGGATGTAACACAGGAACAGATTCACGAAGATATCAAGAAGTATGTTATCGATGCAATCGTTGACCAGGCTATGGTAGATGCAGATACTAAGATATTCATCAATCCAACAGGACGTTTCGTTATAGGTGGTCCAAATGGGGATTCAGGCCTTACAGGTAGAAAGATTATCGTAGATACTTACGGTGGAGCTGCAAGACATGGTGGTGGAGCTTTCTCGGGTAAGGACTGCACTAAGGTTGACCGTTCGGCAGCATACGCAGCCCGTTATGTAGCTAAGAACTTAGTTGCAGCAGGTATCGCCGACAGATGTGAAATCCAGCTTTCATATGCTATAGGTGTTGCACATCCAACATCTATATGTGTTGATACATTTGGCACAGGTAAGTTAAGCGATGAGAAGATTGTAGAAATCATAAGAGAGAACTTCGATTTAAGACCAAACGGAATTATCAAGATGCTTGACTTAAGAAGACCTATCTACAAGCAGACAGCAAGCTATGGCCACTTTGGACGTACAGATCTTAACCTTCCTTGGGAGCAGTTAGATAAGGTTGATGCACTTAAGAAGTATCTTTAATAAAGATATAATTGGATGGATTAAATTAGTTAAATTATAGGAATTAATATAATTATAATGGATATATGGCGGATACATTTTAGAATTAATAAAATGTATCCGCCATATTTTGATTTTTTGTAAGAATGCAAATGTAAATTTTCTGCTATGTAGGTTTTGTCAATAATGTGAGTTTTTCATTATTTCGGTGTTATATCAAGAATATCGAACACAAATCTAATGCTATTTTATGCTTTTAAAAAATTTTTTCTTTTTTTAGCGTTTAGGACTTTTAAAATTCTGTATTTATGTATATAATGTTGATTAGCTATGAAAAATGTTTTTGATAGCAGGTATATTAACAAGATATAATTGTTGGAAAAGTTAAAGTGTGATGCTGGTATATAGTATTTTATACTTAATATAGTATAGCATTTTACAATGTATAGTACTTATAGTATTTAATGTATAGTGCTTTAACAGAATTATGTAATAGATTGGATAATTATAGAAGATTAGGGAGGAGAACAGTATGTTATCTACTGATATTGGTATTGATTTAGGTACTGCAAGTATTCTTGTATATATAAAAGGAAAGGGTGTTGTGTTAAAAGAGCCATCAGTTGTTGCCTTTGACAGAGATACTAATAAGATTAAAGCTATCGGAGAGGAAGCAAGACTTATGCTTGGTAGAACACCTGGTAATATTGTCGCTGTACGACCTCTTCGTCAGGGCGTTATTTCTGATTACACAGTAACAGAAAAGATGCTTAAATATTTCATTCAGAAAGCAATTGGTAGAAGAATGTTAAAGAAGCCTAGAATAAGCGTATGTGTTCCATCAGGAGTTACAGAAGTTGAGAAGAAGGCGGTTGAGGATGCAACTCTTCAGGCAGGAGCAAGAGAAGTTGCAATTATCGAAGAGCCAATTGCGGCAGCTATTGGAGCAGGTATTGATATTTCAAGACCTTGCGGTAATATGATAGTTGATATCGGTGGTGGTACTACAGATATCGCTGTTATTTCACTTAGTACATCTATAAAGATTGCAGGTGATGATTTCGATGAAGCACTTGTTAGATATATGAGAAAGAAGCACAACCTTCTTATCGGTGAAAGAACAGCCGAAGATATTAAGATAAAGATAGGATCAGCGTATCCAAGACCAGAAGTAGTTACAATGAATGTAAGAGGACGTAATCTTGTTACAGGTCTTCCAAAGACAGTTGAAGTTACATCTGAAGAGACAGAAGAAGCATTAAGAGAAGCTACTTCACAGATTGTTGAAGCTGTACACAGCGTATTAGAAAAGACACCTCCAGAACTTGCATCTGATATTGCAGACAGAGGTATTGTTCTTACAGGAGGCGGAAGTCTTCTTTCAGGTCTTGAAGATCTTATAGAGTCTAAAACAGGAATTAACACAATGACAGCAGAAGACCCTATGACAGCAGTTGCTATAGGAACTGGTAAGTTTATTGAATTCCTTTCAGGATACAGAGAAGAATAGATTTAAGAAAAGGGGTCAGGTATGGTAAGAGGTTTATATACTGCTTATACTGGATTGGTGAATCAGCAGAAGAGACTGGACATTGTATCTAATAATCTGGCAAATTATACAACAACAGGTTACAAGAAAGAGGGCATGACTACCCAGAGCTTTGATTCAGTATATGGGATTAAGGTTAAAGATGAGACAGTTGGTTATATGAATCAGAATATAGGCAAGATGAGTCTTGGAGTAAAGATAGGAGAAACTTACAGAAGCTGGGATCAGGGTTCTTTAAAGAATACTGAGAGTTCTTATGATTTTGCACTTGCAGGCGATGGCTTTTTCTCTATATCATTCACTAACAAAGCAGGTGAGACATCAACACTTTATACCAGGGATGGATCGTTCCAGATGAACAGCGAAGGCTATCTGGTTACCAAGGATGGTGATTATGTGCTTGGAGAGAGTGGAGATCCAATCGTTCTTCCAACAGACATATCCAAGCTTACAGTTGATTCTACAGGAAGAATATATGCAGACGGACAGTATGTAGATACATTTGGAATTGTAGATTTTGAAGATTATGATTACATAGAAGCATATGGAGAAAATCTTTACAGAGCTGTAGACGGTGCAACATTTAAAGATTCAACAGCAAGTGTTAATCAGGGGTATCTTGAAACATCTAATATTAATGTTGTATCAGAAATGGTCGATATGATTAACATAGCAAGAGAATTTGAAAGTAATCAGAAGATTGTTAATTCGATTGATGAAATGCTTGGCAAGATGGTAAGTATTTCCGAATTGTAATCACATAGGAGGATAAGATTATGATGAGATCATTATGGACTGCTGCATCAGGAATGATGGCACAGCAGACAAGTGTAGATACAATATCTAATAATCTGGCTAATGTTAATACGGTCGGTTATAAGTCAGAATCAACAGAATTTAAATCATTATTATATCAGAATCTCCAGTCGAGAACAACATCTGCGAATGGAGAATATAAGCCGGTAGCTGCACAGGTAGGACTTGGTGCAAGAGTTGCGTCAGTTACATCACATTTTACACAGGGTGCTATGAATGCAAGTGACAGCTCAACTGATTTTGCGATTAGTGGTGACGGATTATTTGCTGTACAGAATGAAGAAGGTGAGACAGTATATACACGTAATGGTAATTTCTACTTCTCAACAGCAACAGAAGGAATGATGTTATGTACAGCAGATGGTTATCCTGTACTTAGCACAGATGGACAGCCAATCGTATTATCATCAGATTACAATGCGGCTAATATTAAGGTATCATCAGAGGGTGACCTTATGTATCCAGGTGAAGATGGTAATCTTGCTAATATAGGTGTTAAGATAGGACTTTTCCAGTTCGCTAATCCATCAGGTCTTGATAAGCTTGGTGGTAACTATCTTGCAGAGACTGAAGCATCAGGAGTTCCAATGAATGAGGAGACTGACGGAGTTGCTAAGAAGAGTCAGTTAAAGCAGAATTATCTTGAAGCGTCAAATGTACAGGTGGCAACAGAGATGGTTAACCTTATTACAGCACAGAGAGCATATGAGTTATGTTCTAAGGCAATCACAACATCAGATACAATGATGGAACAGGCTAACTCATTAAAGAGATAAATAAAATAGATATGATTTGCAGTGATGACAAGGGAGAATAGGTATGGATTATTCAACATCAATAAGTACAAGTTATGCAGATACATATGATAAAACTTCATCACAGCTTAGTGATAAGCTTACAAGTACAGATTTCTCACAGGCATCAGACGATGAACTTATGAGCGTGTGCAAGGACTTTGAAAGCTACTTTGTTGAGCAGATGTTAAAGTCAATGCAGAAAATGGCTAAGATAGATGCAGATGATGACGACGACTCATCTTTATTCAGCAGTATGGCATCTATTTCAGGCAGTTCGGATTCGGCTATGAGTACAATGGGAAGTTACTTTGGCGATGAGATGATAAAGAACTACGCAGAAGTATTTACAGAGTCTAATAATGGGAAAGGACTTGGAATAGCCCAGACATTATATGAACAGATGAAGCGTAATTATTCTTCAGATTTATAGATTGCAGTGTGTTTTAAGTGGACGGTTTTATTAAACACAATGTGGTTTTAATATTAATCTATTATTAAAGAGAGGGAAGCAGATTGGATTACGAGTCTGTTAAATACGTTGAAGGATTTATAGATAATATAATTTATCGTAATGAAGACAATGGATATACAGTATTTGAGATAATATATCAGGGTGAAGATGTCACCTGTGTTGGTACGTTAAGTTATATCAACACAGGTGAATTTATTACTGCGAATGGCGAATTTGTCAAACACGCAGTATATTATATGCAGTTTAAGATTTCTTCTTATGAATTCAAGGCGCCGGCGGACAAGGAGTCAGTGAGGCGTTATCTAAGTTCTGGTGCAGTTAAAGGAATAGGCAGCAAGATGGCTGAACGTATAGTAGATACATTTGGCGATGATACATTCCGCATTATGGAAGATGAACCAGAACGTCTTGCAGAGATTAAAGGGATAAGCATAGCTAAAGCAATGGACATTGCTAACCAGCTTGCGGATAAGCACGATATGCGTCGTGCGATGATGTTTCTGCAGAATTATGGAATCCAGATGAATTTAGCCAATAAAATATTTAAAAGATATGGCAATGATATTTACACAATCATAGAACAAAATCCGTACAGGCTGGCTGATGATATTGAGGGCGTAGGCTTTAAGACGGCTGATGAGATTGCTTCCAGAGTTGGAATTAAGGTTGATTCGGAGTTCAGAATAAGAAGTGGAATGTTCTACTGTCTTAATCAGGCGGCATTGCAGGGACACGTGTATCTTCCTTATGAAGAATTAAAGAGGCAGGTGTCATCACTTCTGCTTATTGACATTGGTGATTATGATAAGTTTCTTATGGATCTTGCTATAGATAAGAAGATTGTTGTAAGAACAGAGGGGGAATCTAAAAATGTGTATTCTGCGATGTATTTCTATATGGAACAGAATGTTGCAAGGGCATTGGCAGGACTTGATATAAAATGCGATGAAAATATCAACGAGGTCAATAACAGAATAGCAGGGATTGAACGCTCAGAGGGCATTGTGCTTGATGACATACAAAAAGAAGCTGTTGTAAAAGCTGCACTTAACGGACTTGTTATAATAACAGGTGGACCGGGAACCGGTAAGACAACAACAATTAATACGATAATTAAATATTTTGAGATGGAAGGTCTTGAGATAAGGCTTGCGGCACCGACGGGAAGAGCTGCCAAGAGAATGACAGAAACGTGTGGTTTTGAGGCACAGACAATTCACAGACTTCTTGAAATAGTTGGAAGTACTATGGCTGATAAAGAAGACAAGAAAAATCAGACATCAAGTCTTGGAATGAGCTTTGACAGAAATGAAGACAACCCGTTGGAAGCAGATGTAATAATTGTAGATGAGATGTCAATGGTTGATATTAATATTATGAATTCGCTTCTTAAAGCAGTAGCAGTTGGAACAAGACTTATACTTGTAGGTGATGTTGACCAGCTTCCAAGTGTTGGACCTGGAAATGTTCTTAAAGACATAATAGCATCTGAGTGCTTTCCTGTTGTTAAGCTTGAAAAGATATTCAGGCAGGCGGCTGAGAGCGAGATTATAACCAATGCCCATAAGATTAATAAAGGCGATAAGGTGACACTTAATAAATACAGTAAGGATTTCCTGTTTATACATAGAAATGGACCAGATGCAATAATTGCGGCTATGAAGACTGTTATAAGTGAGAAGCTTCCAAAGTATGTTAATGCAGATGTGAGTGAACTTCAGATTTTGACACCATCAAGAAAATCATCTGTCGGAGTTGACAGGCTTAACACTGTAATGCAGGAATATCTTAATCCGCCGGACAGTGGCAAAATGGAGAAGAAAGTTGGCGATACAATATTCCGTGAGGGCGATAAGGTTATGCAGATTAAGAATGACTATCAGCTCGAATGGGAGAAAAAGAACCGCTATGGCATTGCGGTAGAGCAAGGCAGTGGAGTGTTTAATGGTGATACTGGAATTATTGATGATATCAACAATTATAATCAGAGTGTTACTGTCAAATTTGAAGATGGAAGATATGTTGATTATGAGTTTACACAGCTTGACGAGCTTGAACTTGCATATGCGATAACTGTACATAAGGCACAGGGAAGTGAATATCCTGCGGTTATAATACCGATGTATCAGGGGCCAAGGATGCTTATGAACAGAAACATACTTTATACGGCTGTTACAAGGGCAAGAAAGTGTGTATGTATGATAGGTGATGAACGAATTTTTAACCAGATGGCAGAAAATGTATCTGAAACAAGAAGATATTCGTCTTTAGATGAGAGGATAAAGGAAATAAAAAATATTGAATAAATACGACATAATATATAAAAGGATAGCAGCGGGTGTGAAAGATATATTGTTTCCACCTGCGTGTCCGATATGTTCAAATCCCAGGCCTGTTATTGATAACAGGAAGATGAATATATGTCCGTGGTGTCTTAAATATATAACATATATTAAAGAACCTGCATGCCTTAAATGCGGCAAAGCATTAGAGGACGATAACAGGGAATATTGTAAGGACTGCACGGATAAACAGCATTTGTTTAATCAGGCAGTGAGTGTGTATGAGTATTCAGAGGGGATAAAACAATCTATCTATAATTTTAAATATCATAATAAGCGTGAATATGCAGAGGTATACGCAGATGAAATATCAGGCAGGTACGGTGATGTAATAAATATGTGGCAGCCTGATGTGATTATGCCGGTTCCAATTCATGTATCCAAATTAAAGTCACGAGGCTATAATCAGGCAGGACTTATAGCGGAAAGCCTTAGTAAGAAGCTTAATATAGAATACAATGAACATAGTCTGATTAGAACAAGGGCCACAAGCCCGATGAAAGATCTTAATGATATCCAGAGAACTAAAAATCTTGAAAAGGCTTTTAAAATAGCTGGTAATGTTATAATATATAATAAAGTATTAATAGTAGATGACATATATACAACGGGAACAACTATTGATGCGTGTGCAGAATGTCTTAAGAGGGCAGGAGTAAAAGAAGTATATGCTGTTACACTCTGCGTTGGCAGAGGATTTTGACTACAGGTAACAAGAACGGAGGAATATTATGGAAGTAAGAAATTGCAGAGGCTGTGGCAAATTATATAATTATATAGGAGGTCCATATCGTAATCTTTGCCCTAATTGTATAGAGAAGCTAGAGGAAAAGTATCTTGAGGTTAAGGAATACATACAGGATCACCATAACGCAACTATGACAGAGGTTGCAGAAGAATGTGATGTAAGCACAAGACAGATCGAACAGTGGATAAGAGATGAAAGGCTTGTAATTGCGGACGATTCTCCAATTGGAATTACCTGTGAGAGATGTGGAGCATCTATAAGAAGCGGGCGTTTCTGTGAAAGATGTAAGAATAAAATGGCAAATAATCTTGGCTCAATGTATGGTGAGTCTAATGCCGCTGTTGAACATATGGAAAAGAGATTATCGTCAGCTGATGCCAAGATGAGATTTCTTGATAAGAACTAATTGTATTTGTATCTAAATTAATTATAAAATGGGGTTAAGAGATAACAGATTATTACCGATAACTTAATCATAAAGCAGAGAACTGAGCTGTAATAAGGCAGTTAGGGGTTGGAATGTTTGTTACAGACACCCTTGATAATGGTTCTTACAAGACTTTGAAGATAGAAAGTGAGGCGGTAAGTATGCGTATAGATGCTTATAATGCTGTGAGTCAGATATATAAGACAAGTTCTTATTCTAAGAATAATAAGGCTGTTACTAATAAGAAAGAGAATGACAAGTATGAGATTTCAGATACAGCTAAGCTGTATCAGGTAGCGAAGTCAGCAGTGGCTTCTACATCAGATGTCAGAATGGATATGGTTAATGATGTTAAGGCACGTATTCAGGCCGGAACATATAATATAAGTTCTGAAGATGTTGCGGATAAGATACTTGACAGAATTTCAACATTAACATTTTAGTGAGGTTAAAGCATGGCAAGTTTAATAGATCTATTAATCGATGATTTGAATAATGAGGAGACAGGATATAATAAGCTTCTGGACTTGTCCAATGATAAGACTTCCGCAATTGTTAAGGGAGATGTTGATGAATTACAAAAGATATTCCTACAGGAACAGAAGTTAATAGAAGAACTTGAAACCGTTGAACAGAAAAGACAGGAAGATGTGAAAGAGATATGCTCGATACTAAGGCTTCCATATGAAGAGATAAGAGTAGAACATATAGTACAGATACTTGAGAAGAAGCCTAAAGAGCACGATGCACTAGAAGAAGTATATCTCAGACTTAAAAGAACTTTGAACCAGCTTACAACAGTTAATGATAATAATTAGCTGCTTCTCAAGGAATC
>ERZ1673745.2164-NODE-2164-length-10934-cov-16.409780_pt1 | contig 10934 bp, 11 predicted proteins | sample MGYA00580206_ERZ1673745 | MGnify/ENA primary metagenome ERZ1673745 (study PRJEB41218, sample SAMN15661753) | gut metagenome | host: Homo sapiens | place: Canada: London | collected 2015-08-20/2019-03-30 | study: EMG produced TPA metagenomics assembly of... | reverse complement strand
GACCCTGGAGAACAAGGGCTAAAAGGCGATAAGGGAGACCCTGGAGAACAAGGGCCAAAAGGAGATAAAGGAGACCCTGGAGAACAAGGACCAAAAGGAGACAGCGCAGAGTTAAGCCTTGAAGATTTAAGCATGTTAAAAACAATTTTAAGTGCTAAGAAAGAGAAAGAACTAAAAGACAAGAACGTGATTTTCGCTAAATACGCGCCGCTACAAAGTAACCGAGAAGCAATCAAAACAGGCAGTTATTGTAAAGTGAAAGTTGCAACATATACCAAAGTTGAAACTGTAAACGGTGTAATAGCTAAAAAGTTTTATTTTTGGGGAGATATTGAAAAAGAATATTTAACCGATCAAGAAGTACCGACTTGGGGTGCTGATAGATATTTAGTACGTAAAGATGATTTCGACTTTTTCGTTAAATCTCATGAAGACTCAAAAAATATTGAATTTTATGAAGTGAATAACTTAGGGGTAGATTCAATAGGCGGTGAAGGTATAGAATACCTAGTTTTAGAAATAAATGTGAAATTTATTAATTTTTACCCCGAATTAGCCGCTGTATATTTAGCTTTAAAATAGGAGGTAATAATGAAAAATAAACATTATGATACACTAAAGTGGGTTGCGATTATCGTGATCCCCGCTTTAGCCGTATTAGTAGGGCAAGTAGGTGACGCTTTTAATTGGGAATTTACAAAAGTAACCGTAGAGGTTATAAATGCAATTGCTTTATTTTTAGGGTCAGTTTTAGGTGTAAGCTCTAAACAATACAAAGAGAAAATGAAAGGAGAAAAATAATGATTTATCATATATTAAGTATAAAAAACGAGGTTTTAAGTTATAAACATCATAGACGAGTAAGTTTCGGAAAGAACAACAAAATGCGTTACGTTACAATACATCAAACAGGTAACACAGACAGAGGAGCAAATGCAAGAGCGCACGCAAACTTGCAGAGAAACATGGGAGTTAATTACGGGTGGCATTGGCAGGTAGATGATAAAGAAGCCATAAAATCATTCGACCACAGATGGAGTATTTGGCACGCAGGAGACGGTAGAGGATTAGGCAACACGGCAAGCGTAGCGATTGAAATATGCGTCAACCGTGACGGAAACTATAATCAAGCCGTGGAGAACGGGGCAAAATTAGCCGCTTATTTATTGCTTGACCTTGATTTAAAAATAACAGATTTAAGACAGCACCATGATTGGTCAGGAAAAGATTGCCCACACGAGATCAGAGCAAGCAAAAACGGTATTAGTTGGTATGATTTTGTCGAAAAAGTTAAATTTTATTATAACTATTTAAAAGGTGATCCTTATAAACCAGAAAAGAAACCGAAACCAGAAAAAACAATCGATCAAATAGCCCATGAAGTTATAAACGGAAAATACGGAAACGGAAAAGAAAGAGTTGACAAATTGACAAAGTTAGGGTATAATTATAGTGAGGTACAGAGAAGGGTGAACCAGTTGTTACACATAGGGCAAACCCAAATCTACCACACGGTTAAGAAAGGTGACACACTTTACGGTATATCTAGGAAGTACGGGGTGCCAGTAAGCACAATAGCCAGAAATAACCACATCGAAAATATCAACTTAATTATAGACGGAACCAAGTTATTTATAAAATAGGGGTGATATAATGAATGTATTGAACATAGTGATCCCACCCCTACTTGGGATCCTCACTTATATAATTAAAGACAAGTATGAAAACAGAAAAACCCAAAATGTTATTATATACGCACTAGTGCAAAACCTATACAGACTAGTCAAAGAGGGAATAGCGGAAGAAGAAGAAGTCAAAATCTTATTGCAACTTATAAAATGTTATAAGGTAGAAGACGACTACATCTTGAAAATAAAAAATGAAGCAATGAAATATAAAAAGGAGAGATAAAAATGAAAGTAGAACAAGTGGCGCAATTAACAAACGGAGCATTGAAAGAAACAAGAGGGGAAACCACAGAAATCTTAACAGAAGATCTAAGCAACGTCGTACAAATCGGTAAGGCTTTACTAACAGACGTTCAGGGAACAGAAAATTTCGCTAACACTTTAGTGGATAGAATCGGTAAGGTTGTGGTAGTTGACAGACTATACACACCGTCAGATCTAGGTATCAAGAGAGATAGCTGGGATTACGGATCAATTTTGCAAAAGATTGACAGCGACGAAGTATCTTTCGAAAATGATGAATCATGGGAATTGAAAGACGGCAAAGAGTACAATCAAGACGTATTTAATAAACCAAAAGTGCGTCAATTGTTTTTCAATAACAAAGTAAGCGAACAAATCAAAATGTCAATAACAAGGATGCAGTTGCAATCAGCTTTTACATCAGCCGAAAAGTTGAACGCTTTTGTAACAATGTTGTTCAACAAAGTAGCAAACGGAATGAGTTTAAGAGATGAAATCAGATCAAGGGAAACAGTAAGTCACCTAGTTGCAAGCGTTATGCATGAAAACTACCCAGACGGAAAATTTACAGACTCAAAAGCCCAAGCCATAAACTTATTAAAAGATTATAACACCACTTTCGGTCAAACTTTAACAAAGGACAAAATTTTCACAACACCAGAGTTCATACGTTATGCGTCTTATAGAATATCAGAGGCACAAGATTATATGGCGTCAATGAGTACACTTTACAACGTAGGTGGTAGATCAAGATTTACACCAAAATCGGAACAAATATTGATCATGTTATCACCATTGAAAAACGCAGCCAAAATATATCTTGAAAGTGACACTTATCATAAAGACCTTGTAAGTCTACCAAATTTCCACACAATACCATTTTTCCAAATGAGTGGAGCAAACCACGGATTAGACGACATTAGTCATATTAAGGCAAAAATCGCAACAAAAGACAAAACACCAGTAGAGGTTGACGTCACAGGAGTGATCGGGATACTTTTCGACAAAGAGGCATGTGGAATCACAAGCGAGGATCCTAGAACAACATCGCACTACAACGCAAGGGCAGAATTTACAAACTACTGGTTCAAAGTAACATCAAGCTATTTCAACGACTTGAATGAAAACGCCATCGTTTTCTATGTAGCGTAAGAGGAGACAAGCAATGGAAGTTATATTTTACAACACAAACGACAACCCAAGAAAAATAAAAAAGAAACTGGACAAAATAACTTCTATCGTAGGAACTATTAAAGGGGATTTAGATTTAAAATCCCCCGTTCTTACATTAAGCAAAGCAATAACAAACGCAACACACGCAAGACTAGAAATTAACGGGAAACATTATTTCTATTTTATAAAAGACTGGCACAATTTAAACAAAAACGTGTGGGAGTTAACACTTAAGCTTGACTTATTGACAACTTATCAAACGGAAATTTTAGCGACTACTTGTTACGTTACAAGATCGTCAAACCAAAACCGAGACCTTGACGACGACGGTTTCAAAGTATTAAAAAGCAAACTTTATCAAACAACAGTGGTTCAGGACGACCTTTTCAAAGAAAAAGAGTTCGACGGTTGTTATGTTTTAGTAGTTGCACAGAATAACTATAGTGGGTGATAAAAGTGGGAAAGTACGCAGTATTTAATTTCGAGGGTTTATTTACAGGGGCAAAATATGATTTGAAAATATTATATGTAGATTATAACAAAATACCGAGCAATAAAGAATACGATAAAAACGGAAACAAAAACCCGAACTATTGGGGAGATATTATAATGCCCCTTAATTATAAATTAAGCAATGGAAAAACAGTGGAGCGTTGGGGAATACCAGAGGGTGGATTATGTAACATTTTAGGAGTAACTCACGACGAATTATACGACTACATTTGTGAAAGCTACGGGCTACCCGATTTTCTACTAAATGAATCGCTAATTTATAAGCCTCAAAATTTAATTTTTGCGGGTATGAATAAAATAAGCTATTATGCTGGACCAGTTTTAGCACAACCACATGAAACAGAATTAGGAGACGGAGAAAAGTGGTATAGTCAACTAAGTGAAGAAGCTATAGAAAAAGTAAGGATGGACGTTGTTGAAAGTTGGGGTGGTGGATATAGTGGAGACGTAGCAGCTATACGACAATACCACACAACCGACATCAGATTTAAAGAGGTTAAAACAGGAGAGGGTAGGCGTTGGGCTTTAGTAACAGACGAACACAAGAAGGGTGATATCAGAACCGAAAACCTTGAGTGGATAAATTTTGAGTTAGGTATAAGACCCTCAAAAAACAAATACGAAGCAAGTTTAGCCAACGGCAATTATCAAATTTTTGTGCCTTTTGTTACACATAAGCCAGACAGCAACAAACCGCAAATGGGTACTTTAAGAATATCAAAAGCGATTGACGGCTTTTATATGAACGCTTTATTTCAAGAACAAATAGACAAAAGCGTACTTGAAGAATACACACTAGTGGACATTAACTACGAAGACAAACCAGTAGACCCAGAAGAACCAGGAGGTAAAGATTTTAATATTATGGAAAGATTTTCACCAGTAAAAAGCACGAATGGGATTGGGCTTTATAAATTGAAAAAAGAAGAAGTGCAAAGCCTTTTCGAGAATATCTACAGCGAGACTTTCACGGAGAGCGTTTATAAATTTTTAAAAATCTATGACAACAACGTGGGTGAATTTTTAATAGGCTTATATTGGTGGTACGGATTAAATGAAGTAATTAAACCGACGGAGCCGTCAACAGTTGTAAAATTAGGTTCAACAGAATTAACAGACCAGAGTGGAAAAAAGACAACAGGGCAACCAATCAAGCACGATTATTATGAATTTTCAAGCAAGGTTTTCACAATAAGAGGATACCATCAAAATTTCCTAGACTATGAACCCTACTCACAATATCAGATCAACATACCGTTTTATGGGCTTTATGATATCAAAGGTACTGATATTGTTGACAAAAATATACAATTAAAATATAGAGTAAATGTAACAAACGGGACAGCGGTCTGCTATATAAACGTTGTAACATCTAAAGGGGTATATTTATACACTTTATCAACCGTAAATATGACAATGGGAATCAACATCCCTTTAAATGCAAGCAGTAAAGGAAACGGCTTGAATATAATAGGATCGGTAATTTCGAAAATACCGACAGCAACAACAATGGCAGTGGGGTCAATAGCATCACAAATGGGAAGTTCAACCGCTATAGGTGGACAGCTTGACACCAACACGGTGCAACTAGGCGATCTTAGAGTAACAACACTGGCAAAGATTGCAAAAATTGACAACTACGACAACGTAGCAAATAAGGGCTATATAACTTACAAGAAATTAAAGATCGGAGATTGTAAAAACTACATCGAAATAGGCAACATAATAAGTGGACTAAATTGCCCATTTAAAGAAGAAATCGAGGAACTATTAAAGGACGGGGTTTATGTTTAATTTTTTGAAAAATAACGTTACGAAAACCACAACCAAAAAGGTAAAGTGGGTAACACTTGACACATACGACAAAATAACGGAAGACTTGAAAAAAGAAAACATTGAGGTAAAATACACAATGATTATAAGTGGCCGTAGCGACGGAAAGACTACGGCTTGCCTTAAAAGAGTGCTTGACAACTACGTGGAAAAAGGTGAGCAGGGCGCTTTTATCCGAAGACTTGACAGCAACTATACGGGAAGCTATAAAGACAACTTATTCAGTTTTTTCATATCTACGGGCTACGTTAACAAAATCACAAAGGGCGAGTGGACCGATGTTAAATATTGGAGAGGCGGATGGTTTCTTTCAAGATACAACGAGGAAAAGGGAAAAGTAGAAATGCAACCTGAGCCGTTTATGTTTGCTTTTGCAATTTCTACGACAGCAAATTCAAGGGGCGCAAGTTATAGCAACGTAACGACGATAGTGTTTGACGAGTTTGTAGCAATGAGTAACGAGGCAGAGTTACCCGACGAGTTCGTCACTTTTTCAAATCTTATTTCGACGATAATGAGACAAAGGGACAATGTTCAAATATACCTACTAGGAAATAATAATACTAGGTTTTCATCATACTTTAAAGAAATGGGGCTTTATAATACTAAAGATATGGAGTTGGGTGAGCTTAACGTTTACACTATAGCCACCGATTTAAAAGACGAAAACGGAAAAACCCGCAGTCTAGGTATCATAGTTCACCGCCCAGATATTTCAAAAGAAGATAGACCAAGCAAGCTTTTGTTTTGTTTTGATAATTCTAAAACGAAAATGATAACGGAAGGTAGTTGGGCTATTGCAACCTATCCAAGGCTACCGTTTAAATACGACAAGAAAAACACCGTCTTTTATTTCTACATTGAGCTTGAGGATCAAATAATAAGGGGCGATGTATGTATAGAAGGTAGCAACCAGTTTTTGTATTTCTATCCTAAAAGAGACAACTATGAAGTGGAAGAAAATGAGTTGCTTTATCAGTTGAGCTTTTCCCCGTCAATATATCGTCAAATTTCCCCGCTTGTGGGCATCAACGATATAACGAAGAAAATAGCCCAATTAATAAGACTTAATAAAACATTTTTTGCAAATAATGAAGTGGGTGACATAGTCACTACTTATCTTGAGAAAAGTTATAAATATAACCTTTTTTCTATATAGTTAATACGTCCAAAAATTCTTTATATCTATCGCTTAACGACATTGTAAAGTCTACTTCTTCAAGTGTACAATATGAGGCTATAGTAATTTTTGACTCGTGACCTTGGTAGTCCGTGTGATTGATTATTATAGGCTCTTTATTTTTTGAGTATTTGACGCCTAGCTTTCCCGTTCTATCTTTGCCAATGTACATGTTATCGCTGAAAAAATCCATTCCTTTCTTTGTTATATAATCATTTAAAGTTCCACCGTCTGGTTGTGTAGCGTTACCGTTTAATCCTGCGACCGTTATGCTTAGCTTTCCTTTTTTCTCTGTTATATAACGCTTAGCCCCTAACGCTTTGAAACTATCATAGGCGCCGTCAAGCACCATGTGACCTATTGGTTTACGTTCGCCTTTGGCTGATAGTGGTGCTAGTTCATCATAAGAAAAGCCCGACTTTTTATATTTCTTATCTATATTTTTATTATATTTATCAACTATTTTAATTATACTTTTTTTATTTGGTACATAAATGCTGTCAGTATCGCAATAATACACGCTATCAGGTCCGTTGGCGTCTATTATATCATATATAAGGCTTAATAAATTAAAACGGGCAATCGCTGTAATATATACACCCCACAAATAATAGTTAAAGCGTTGAGGGTCTCCGTTTACTTCCTCTATACACTCTACAAAATCCCTACGTAACCCTATTAGGTCACCTGTTTTAAAATCTTGCACTATCCTATCTCTTAGGGGTGACGTAACACACATGCCGTAGGTTGAGTTAATGCATCGCTTTGAGTGATTGTATTTTTCCTGTTCTCCTGTTCCTTTTAGTTTTGTTTTGTCTCCGTATAAAGTAGCGACAATGTCTCGAAATTCTTTCGGTAAAAATCCTTTATAAAACATAAATGATTTTATAAAAGTCACTTTGCAAGTTGGACAACTTCTCTTTATTAGTTTCAAGTCGTACTCTGTCACTGTTATCTCAAAAGATTGACATCTAGCAACTCTACCGTTGTCACTAAAAATCACCTCGGTGTTGTTGCTTATTTTTGACTCGGAAATCGGTGGGAACGGGCTTGATGTTTTATAATTTTCAATTTTTATAATACTTATAATGTTTATATTTTTCTTTTTTAATAATTCCTCATAATCTTTCTCATCTTTAATCGTTACCCTGTAGCCTTTAGACATTGGAAAATTTGGCTCTATAAGCATCACTGACGGGTAAGAACTGGCAAAATCAAAACATATAATATCATGCAACACCTTGCCTACTACTCTCGGGTTTGCGTGTGTATAGCCGCCTTGGAACGCTGAAATAGCAACCTCGGCAACATAGGGACTCATTTTTAAAGCTCTTATTTTTCTCATATATTCTTTATCATGAACTAAAATATTTTTAAAAACTTTTCGAACTACCCCTGTTTCGGTGTAAGGCATTTCGGTTATTGTTCCGTAGTTTCCCCTGTACTTCTTAATTAAAGCCTCAAGGATTTCAACGTCTCTGATAATGTAAAGCCTTTCTTCGGCTGATAATTCGGTCTTATCGTTTCTTTGTTTCGTATAATCAAGGTCAAGCTTTGGGATTCCTAATTCGTCACCTATCTTTCCTAGTTTCTTTCTTTCTAGTTGATAGCTGTCCCTATATTGAACATGTAGCGCCTTACATCTAAAAGCTATTGGGTGTCTTAAATCGTTAGAAATAAAATCGATGCACTCAATTAAGCCCCTCATAAATGAAAACTCATAAGCTAAATTGTGAACATATATAACAATGTATTCATTCTTGGAAAAGTCTTGCGTAATTCTTCTAATATGCTCATGGTAATCTTCCCAATTTCTAAAAATTAAGGCAGGTTTGTCTTCCTCTTTAAAGCATATAGAATAAGTAAATGCAATAGGTTCACCTGTTGTCGGGTGATAGCATCTAGTCGTTTCTATATCCATTGCGTAAATTTTATTTCTAAATTTTAAGTTTTTCATACTCTGATCCTTCTTTTCTTATATCTATTATCTTCCGCTAGTAAGTCGCTCTTTGCAAATATAAAGTTAGGGTCTAAATAACTACCCATGTTAGCAGGTAGCAGCCCCGTGTTTTGGTTTGAATTGAGAATGTCTATCATTTGCCTTTCTTCTTTTGAACCTGTGTTCGCTATGCTGTTTATATAGTTAACATTTTCCCAATCAATCCCTCTGCCTGTTGGTAAATCTAAAGCGTGCGTTTGCATTTCTTCATACTTCCACTCTAGGTTTTTCCTTAACCAATTTATAGCGGTCCAATATTTCGACTTATCATCATCTGATAAGCTACCCCAGTTATTGTCTACCCTTGTCATTTCTTCTTCTCTATTTTTCACCCATTGGCGGTTTGACGACTCATAACCTTCAAAGCTTACAAGCCTTAAAACATTATTTTGCAGAGCTTCATCCGTCATTTTCTTAAAACTTCCGTCGGTTAGCTTTCTTTCGTCTTTAAATTTTTGATAAACTTTCGTAAAATAGCTACCAGATGTTGATTTGAGGATATCTCTCAATCGACTATCTAGTCTATGTTTTAAGATTAAAGCCGAGTTGATTAACTCTTGTCGGCTTATATCATCTATATTTGTCTGGTTTATATTTATTTCAATTTTCTTTGGCATTGTTTATCCATTCCCTTTCTCTTTCGCTTAATTCTAGCCTAATTATCTTTTTCACTTCTTCTATCTTTTTCACTTCTTCTATCTTTTTCGCTTCTTCTGACGTTAACAATAAAGCGCCTCCGAAAAAGCTTTCTATACCGTAGGCTTTCATATTGTCAAGCTTGTTTATAATCTTAGTAGGTCCTTTTATTTCAACTTTAACGCCTCTTTTGGCTAGCCCTTGTAGCATTGCTGTTGTTACAATTTCGGGTGGGTAAATTCTCTTAGGTTTAATCTCTTTGGTATCTTGTAGCTCTCTAATAATTCTACCTAATTCTGGCGCTGTCTCTGCTTTGTTGTTTCCTAAATTAGTAACAAAACCCGTTGGGATTTTTGCCCCGTTCTCGTATTTTATCACATTGCCTGTTATTATATAATTTATGTTTAACTCGTTGTCTGAAATCGCGGCCAATGTCAACGCTGGCGCAAATAGAAAAAAGTCGATTTTATTCTCAACATAAAATTTCTTAATCTTTTTCATTATTGAAAACGGTGGGTTATCAATCACAACATCGCCCTCTTTATAGTTAAACTTTTCAAAATCACCACCTGGATAAAACGGTCTAACTACCCTCCTTCCTTGCAGCCCGTATTTAGCCACTGCGTACGTTTTAACCGCCTCATAAATCTCTTTAGGCGTAAAAGTATCATCTGATGTTTTCGGCTTGCTGTTTTCGTCAAATTTTGTTAACCATTGTTCGTAGGTCATATCTCTGCTATTTCTTCCCGTTACTTGTTCATTATCTTTCATTTATCTTCTCCTTAATTTCTTGTTTAATTCTGCTATAAATCTAGCCGTTAATTTCATGTATTCTTCCTCGTAGTCTGCTTTAATCCACTCGGTGTCTGACTTTAGCTCTTTTGTTGCCACTTTTATGTTTTTATCATCTTTTGATAATTCTTCTTTAAGTTTAAAATTCACCTCGCTATTTTCAATCTTATATTCTATAGGATAGTAGTTCTCAAAATCTATAGCGTCTAGTAGCCAATCTAGTTTATCTATACTTTCCTTTAATTTGCGTAAAATGTTTATATAATGCTCTAGATGTCTATTTTTAGTATCATTATAATCAAAATATAACATTCGGGCATTGTATAATTCTTCTGTCGACAATTTTCCCTCAAAATTTGACGCTTGCAAATTAACATCGACTACGTCTTGTTTGTTGTATATTACCGATATCAAAACCAAAGCCTCCCAATTCTTCACTTCTAAATTTAAAAGCTTATAAACCCAAGTTTTAGAATAGCCAATCTTTTCGGCTAATTCCTTGACGTTCACTTCTTTCGGTACTACTCTATCTAAACAAGTTAAATAGAAATAATCCATGATCCCTTTTTCTACTAATTCATTAATTTTTGATGTGCTAAGTTCTTTTCGTTTCATTTTGTTCTTACCTTCTTTCTTATTTGTTACCTATATTATAACACCTTAAAAATCATTTGTCAAGTAAAAAATAAAAATTAAAAATAATTTCGCTGCCAATTACAAAATCTACGCTTATAGTAATTATAAATTATAACTATTATAGCCCTTGTGAGGATATCACTTTAACACTTTAGTGTGGTGGAGTGCTTTGTTAATGTTATGACAAAGGGCTTTTTTTATTTAAAGCGAGAAAATTTTATGTGGATATATGTATGTATTT
>ERZ1673745.2162-NODE-2162-length-10938-cov-25.341726_pt1 | contig 10938 bp, 9 predicted proteins | sample MGYA00580206_ERZ1673745 | MGnify/ENA primary metagenome ERZ1673745 (study PRJEB41218, sample SAMN15661753) | gut metagenome | host: Homo sapiens | place: Canada: London | collected 2015-08-20/2019-03-30 | study: EMG produced TPA metagenomics assembly of... | reverse complement strand
ACTTTTGCCGTATTAACAAGCGAAATATTTCCAAAAAGATGCGCAAAGTATACTACATCTATAATCCACAGACCCAGACTTATGATCGAATTTACCCTACCGTACGGCAGCGTGCGCTTAGTATCCTGCGTCGGCTTTTCTATGGAATGGGGTTGGGAGCAGGTTGCTTTATTGTATTGCTTTTGATTTTTGGTTCTCCGTCGGAGAAGGAATTAAGAATTGAAAACAGCCGTCTTTTGGCGCAGTACAATGTGCTTTCCCGGCGTTTGGATGACGCTATGGGGGTGCTTCAGGATATTCAGCAACGTGACGATAATCTGTATCGGGTGATTTTACAGGCAGATCCTGTTTCTCCGGCTATTCGTCAGGCTGGTTATGGCGGGACGAACCGTTACGAAGAACTGATGGATTTGGCGAATGCCAAGCTGGTGGTGAACACGACTCAAAAATTGGACGTGCTTTCCAAAAGGCTTTATATCCAGTCGAAATCTTTCGATGATGTGATTGATATGTGTAAGAACCATGATGAGATGCTGAAATGTATTCCGGCCATACAGCCTATTTCGAATAAAGATCTTCGTCAGACAGCATCCGGTTATGGTACACGTATCGACCCTATTTATGGTACGACAAAGTTCCATGCAGGCATGGACTTCTCTGCTCATCCGGGAACGGATGTTTATGCTACCGGAAACGGAACAGTGGTGAAAGTGGGATGGGAAACCGGATACGGTAATACTATTGAGATAGATCATGGTTTCGGGTATCTTACTCGGTATGCTCACTTGCAGGGATTTAATACGAAAGTCGGAAAGAAAGTGGTGCGTGGTGAGATTATCGGAAAAGTGGGTAGTACAGGAAAAAGTACCGGTCCGCATCTGCATTATGAAGTGCACGTGAAAGGGCAGGTAGTGAATCCGGTCAATTATTATTTCATGGATTTGAGTGCCGAAGATTATGAAAAGATGATTCAGTTGGCAGCCAATCATGGTAAAGTATTCGATTAAAATCTTAAAACAGGAGTGTTATGCTTAATACAGACAAAGAATTGAAGCTATATTATTCAATAGGGGAGGTTGCCGACATGTTCGGAGTCAATCCGTCATTGCTCCGTTTTTGGGAAAAGGAATTTCCGCAAATCTCTCCTAAGACAGCGGGAAGAGGAATACGTCAGTACCGCAAAGAAGACGTAGAAACGATCGGTCTTATCTATCATTTGGTAAAAGAAAAGGGCATGACACTTCCCGGTGCCCGGCAACGTTTGAAGGATAATAAAGAAGCTACGGTTCGTAATTATGAGATTGTAAATAAGCTGAAAGCGATAAAAGAAGAACTTTTGGCTATTAAACGCGAATTGGATGGACGGGAGTAGAATAACGTTGATCGATAACGAATGTGATTAACAAGAAACTTCATAAACAGTAGGCCAGTAGTAAACGATAAACGGTAAACGATGAACGGTGAACAATTTGCATGATACTGCAACTTATTCACCGTTCATCGTTTTCTTATTTACCGTTTGAAAGCTATTCTTCTACACGGCTCACCTGTTTGATATTCTGTATTTTCTTCAGATTGTTGCAGATGGTTTTTACATCATCCACATCATGTACCCATAACTGAATTTTTCCTTCAAAGATACCATCTTCGGTTTCGATGGTTAGCTTACGGATATTTACATTGAGCTGCCTGGAGATAACCTGGGTGACTTCATTCAAAAGTCCCATATTGTCTATACCTTTTATATATATATATACCAGGAAAGATAATTCTTTGTGTGTATCCCATTCTGTTGCTAATATACGGTTGCCATAACTGCTCTTCAGTTTGGCGGCAACAGGGCATTGGCGTTTGTGGATAATGATCCGGTCGTTTTCATCCACATATCCCAATACGTCATCACCGGGAATAGGATGGCAGCATTCGGCCATGATATATTTCTTCTGCAAGCTTTCTTCCGTCAGTTTGAGTACTTGCTTCGGATTGATTTTTTCTTTTTCTTGCGGCTCTTTCTCTTCTTGCTTCTCTTTATTGTTGCCGAAAGAGAAAGTCAGATATTTCTTCCAGTTACTGGTTTGCTTTTCTTTCAGTTCATTCTTGTCCGCTTCTCCCAAAACGATTGCTTTACTGCCAATGGCAGCCAGCAGTTCTTCCTCATTCTTGGCATTATGCAGTTTGCGTAGCTTTTCGATAACAGCTTCTTCCGGACGGACTTCCTCCTTTTTCAGAAACTCACTAAGGATTTCTTCTCCTATCTTCTGATTTGCTTTACGCTCTTTGCGGAGAATGGCTGCTATCTTGGCGCGGGCACGGGCAGTGGTTGCAAAAACTTCCCATTGCGGTTGTACGCGTTGCGATTTTGAAGTAAGGATTTCAACTTGGTCACCACTTTGCAATTTGTGGCTCAACGGCACTAATTTATGATTGACTTTGGCGCCAATACAATGGCTACCAATATCCGTGTGCAGGGAAAATGCAAAGTCGAGAGCCGTAGAGTTCTGCGGCATGGTCTTCAGTTCGCCTTTAGGAGTGAACACGAATATTTCAGAAGCAAATAAATTTAGCTTAATGGTATCCAGAAAGTCAATGGCATCCGGTTGCGGATCATCTAATATCTCCTTAATCGTTCTTAACCATTTTTCCAATTCACCTTCATCCTCGCTGCCTCCTCCTTCTTTGTATTTCCAGTGGGCTGCGAAACCTTGTTCGGCAACGTCATTCATCCGTTCACTACGAATCTGGACTTCAATCCATTGTCCGTTGTTACCCATCAGAGTGACGTGCAATGCCTGATAACCATTAGCTTTAGGATGGCTAACCCAATCGCGCAAACGGTCCGGGTGGGGTTTGTATATCTTGGAGATAGAAACGTAGATATCGAAACAGTCATTGAGCTCTTCTTCCTCATTGCGTGGTTCGAAGATGATTCGAACAGCCAGCAAGTCAAATATTTCTTCGAAAGGAACATGTTTGGTCTGCATCTTGTTCCAGATGGAATAGATTGATTTTACACGGGCAAGTATCCGGTATTTCAATCCCATCTTATCCAGTTGGATACGAATCGGGGCCGTGAAGTCGTTGAAAACCTTGTCACGTTCAGCGGCAGTAGCATTCAACTTCTCTTCTATTTCCGCATATTCTTCGGGATGTTCATATTTGAAGCTTAGATTCTCAAGCTCCGTTTTTATCTTATAAAGCCCCAAGCGGTTGGCAAGTGGAGCATAGATGTAAAGCGTTTCGCCTGCAATCTTATATTGCTTGTTGGGTAACATGGAACCAAGGGTACGCATGTTGTGCAAGCGGTCTGCTATCTTGATAAGAATGACCCGGATGTCGTTCGACATGGTGAGCAGCAACTTCTTGAAGTTCTCTGCCTGTGCCGAAGCGCGGTCACCGAAGATTCCACCGGATATTTTAGTCAGTCCGTCCACAATCTGGGCGATCTTCGGACCAAAGATATTCTCGATGTCTTCCACTGTGTAATCAGTGTCCTCTACCACATCATGCAGCAAGGCTGCACATATAGAAGTGGAACCGAGACCTATTTCATTGCATACAATGCTGGCAACGGCAATCGGGTGCATAATATATGGTTCGCCCGAACGACGTTTGATACCTTTATGCGCCTGATTGGCGAAGTTGAAAGCCTTCGTAATGATTTCAACCTTTTTGCGATGTTTAGTGTTGAGATAATCATTCAGTAGTTCGTGGAACGCCTGATTGATCATCTCTTCATCACTTATTTCTTTAGGGGGCAGATTATCCATAATTGTTATCCTTTCACTTGCTTAGTTCTGCAAAAATAAGCAAATTTCCGAACGATGCAAGCAGGAAGTTATTTATTTGTATATTTTCAATCGTTTTCCTGCAGCAATTTTGGTGTTGGACATTCCATTCCACCTTTGTATATCCTTAATTGTGACGCCATACTTTCCGGCGATGGTTGACAAAGTGTCTCCACTTTTTATTGTGTAGTAGGTCAGTTTGCCTTTACCGGCAACGGCTGTTGTCGTTTTGCGGGTTGAAGGGGTGATTTCCTTAATAGCAACGGTTTTCCGGTTGCGGAACAATTCGTCGGCGCGATGTGCATAGATTGTGTCTTGCTTATCTATAAAGGTACTGATAGCATCGATAGGAAGTCTTAAAGTATAAGGCTTGCTGTCACCCGGAATCATTTGCTTCTTATATTGCGGATTCAAACTCTTGATTTGATCCAAAGGTACGTTGCAAAGATCAGCAATCTGTTCGAAGTGCAGATTCTTGTTCACTTGTACTGTGTCGGTACTTGCCGGGATATTTGTTTCCATCGGACAAATATTATGGTCACAATAGTAAGTCATCACATAATTAGCGGCGATAAAGGCAGGTACGTAACCACGTGTCTCTTTAGGCAGGTAATTATAAATTTTCCAGTAATCCGTTTCGCCATTGGCACGGCGGATTGCCTTGTTGATAGTACCGGGCCCACAGTTATAAGCAGCAATCACAAGATTCCAGTCTCCATAGATATCATACATTTCTTTGAGGTAACGTGCGGCAGCCCAAGTCGCTTTAATCGGGTCACGGCGTTCATCTACCAGGCTGTTTGATTCCAAACCATAGATCTTACCTGTACCAATCATAAATTGCCACAGACCGGAAGCACCTGCACGTGATACGGCTGATGGGTTCAACGCAGATTCGATAATCGGCAGATATCTTAGTTCCAGTGGAAGTCCGTATGCATCCAGTGCTTCTTCAAAGATCGGCATATAGAAGTTGCAGGCACTTAGCATGAAAGAAACCTGATTGCGCAAGCGTCCTGCATACATATCGATGAATTTGCGGATAATATCATTATAAGGCATTTCCATGATGGCCGGGATGCGTGACAAGCGGTCGATATAGACAGAGTCACTGAATAAAGGATTGATTTCAGCCGTACTGCAATCCTTGCCTAAATCAATATAATTTTTAGCTTTCCAGTCATTCAATAGACTGTCAAGTGGATAAGTCATACTTTTAGGCAGGTCGATGCTTTCTTTGCGTTCAGTTCCATTTTCACGAATCACTACATCTACACTTTGCGCTTTTACCTGCGACGTGGCCACTAGTAAAAGAAAAATAATCGAACAATAGTTAACTAATTTCTTCATGCTTCAATAATAAGATCAATCTAAATTGTGTTTTTTAAAATCGTAATACGCATTGCAGACCAACCGACTTGTTTTTAAAACTGTTGGAGCGGAACTGGTTGTTATTATCAATAACGGCCGGCTCTACTTTCATACTCAAGTCGGGGGTTATATCGAAGTTGGATAACTCCGCATCTACATAAGCGTCGATGATAGAGATCAGGTAAACTCCGATAAATGCAAATATACTAAGGTCCCGATAACGACGGAACATATCTTTTCTTCTTTTTAGTGTGTTTTTTAGCTGCTCCTCATTATAAGTGGAGTTCGGGGGCAACAAATCTTCGTAACTTTTCGTATTCGGATTGCTGTCCATAATGTCCAGATAGGCTTGCGAATAGTCTTTGTACATCTTACCGTTCCAACTTAAGGCGTAAGCACAACCAGCAAATCCTCCATATATAATAGGTAATTTCCAGTATTTACGGTTGTAAATCTGTCCTCCACCGGGGAATACGACTGCCAGCCACGTTGCTTTGGTCGGATTCGGGATAAATATTTTCTTGTTAATATCTTGAGCAGGTGGCGGCACAGTGTCGGTCTTTACAACAATGGAGGCAGGTTGCTCTATCTTTTTCAGCTCTTTCTTGTTGGCTGCATCCAAGCTATCCGCTATCTGTATTTTAGCAGCTGACAAACTGTCGATGGCCGGAAGTTCTTTGGATGGTATGATTTGGATAGAATCCTTCTTCACCGAGTCCTGTATGATCGGATCACGATGCCTTCGTGCACGGGCTTTCGGCGCTTCGCGCTGTATGATTGTTGTATCTTTCCGTGCCGGAGTAACAGTGGATTGTGCATACACATCAATCCCTGCCACCTGTAAAAAACAGAGAAGCAGGGCGCTGACTAGTAACTGATATTTCTTACTTTTTCTTGTCATTTACTTCTTTAGCGTATCGAAGATTTCCATGATACGTTCCAGTTCCTCCTCGTTCCCGAAAGGAATACTGATCTTGCCTTTTCCCTTTTCAGAGCAGGTGAGTTGTACCTTGGTGTTGAAAAAGCCGGAGAGTTGTTGCTTCAATAAGTTGAATTCTTCAGGAAGTTTGCCACGTTTGGGTGTTATTTTCCGTGTGCCGCTTTTCACAGCTTCTCCTTCGCTTAATGATTTAACAATTTCTTCTACTTTGCGGACTGAATATCCGTGTTCTTGTATTTCTTCGAATATTTTAACTTGTAGTTTAGGGTCGCCTAATGAAATCAGCGCACGGGCATGTCCCATGTCCAGCTGCTTGTTTTGCAGGGCCATCTGTATTGGAGCCGGCAATTTCAGTAAGCGCAGGTAGTTGGCGATCGTCGTTCGTTTCTTTCCGATACGTTCGCTAAGACGTTCCTGTGTCAGTTCGTACTGATCGAGCAGATGCTGGTAGGCAAGTGCGATTTCTACGGCATTCAGGTCTTCACGCTGGATATTTTCAATCAGCGCCATTTCCATCATGTTTTCGTCGTCGGCAGTGCGTATATAAGCAGGGATTGTTTTCAGTCCTGCTCTTTGTGATGCACGATAACGACGCTCTCCCGCGATGATCTGATACTCATCGTCCGAGAGTTTGCGTAAAGTGATAGGTTGGATGATACCGATTTCCGCAATGGAATCAGCCAGTTCCTGCAATGCTGTTTCGTCAAACTCACGGCGGGGCTGGTTGGGATTGACAGTAATCTTTGCCAGCTCTATTTCATTAATGGAAGAAGACCCTTCGGTTTTCACATCATCCATTGAGAGCAAGGCGTCGAGACCACGTCCTAATGCATTTCTTTTTTGTGTTGCCATATCTTCTTCTTTCTTTTATTTATTTCGGTTGATAATCTCTTTAGCAAGGGCCAGGTGATTTTTGGCGCCGGTAGATTCCGCATCGTAAAGGATGGTCGGGACACCGTAGCTGGGAGCCTCGCTCAATTTCACATTTCGTTGAATAACGGTGTTGAATACCAGTTCCTGGAAATGACGTTTCACTTCATCGTAAATCTGATTAGCCTGACGCAGACGAGAGTCATACATTGTCAGTAAGAAACCTTCGATTTCTAAAGCCGGATTCAGTTTCGACTTGATGATTTTGATGGTATTCAACAATTTGCTAATACCTTCAAGAGCAAAATATTCAGCTTGAACGGGGATAATCACGGAGTCGGCTGCCGTTAGGGCGTTGATCGTGATTAGTCCTAATGAAGGAGAACAGTCTATCAGAATATAGTCATATTCTTTCTTCAAAGGCGTGAGTACTTCTTTTAGTATCTTTTCTCGGTTTGGGAGGTTCAGCATTTCAATCTCTGCTCCTACGAGATTGATGTGCGAAGAGATTACTTTCAAAGAATCAATCTCCGTATCAAGGATAGCGTCCTGTACGTTGGCTCTGTCAATAATACATTCATAGATAGTGCATTCCGACTGCTTGATGTCTACTCCCAAGCCGGAAGAGGCATTAGCTTGCGGGTCGGCATCTACTACGAGTACCTTTTTTTCCAGTGTAGCAAGTGAAGCTGCGAGATTAATCGTAGTCGTTGTCTTTCCTACACCGCCTTTTTGATTGGCCAAAGCAATAATTTTTCCCATATTCTCTAAATTTATTGGCAGCGAAATAAGTGATAAATCCTTAGAGCGCCTACGAAAAAAGAGAAACTTTGCAATTTCTGTTGATAAGTCGCCTGTTTTGTTAATAACTGTCGGACGAAACGGTTACAAAACTTCAACAGGTTCATCATCTTCTTTTCTCTTTAACGAGCTTGCAAATATACATATTTATATTGGATATCTATTTCTTTTTTTGCTCGCTTGCAGAAGATTAAGATTTGTAAACGGGTAGGAGTGGGGCGGAAAGAGACTTTTCGATCTGATGTAGGGAGGTGTTTGGCGGTACGGCTTCTTTTTGTTACTTTTGTGCGAATATAAAAAAGGAAAGGATTGAAGATATGGAAAATGAAAAGCCGTTGATACTTGTTTCAAATGACGATGGCGTGATGGCTAAAGGGATTAATGAACTGGTGAAGTTTCTTCGCCCTTTGGGAGATATTGTGGTAATGGCACCTGATGCTCCGCGCTCGGGCAGTGGTTGTGCGCTGACGGTGACGCAGCCTGTTCATTACCAGTTAGTAAAGAAAGAAGTAGGTTTAACTGTTTATAAATGTTCGGGAACACCGACCGATTGTATCAAATTGGCACGGAACACAGTGCTCGACCGGACACCGGACTTGGTAGTCGGCGGTATCAATCATGGAGACAACTCTGCCACTAACGTGCATTATTCCGGCACAATGGGAGTGGTATTCGAAGGCTGTTTGAATGGAATCCCTTCTATAGGCTTCTCTTTGTGCAATCATGCACCCGATGCCGATTTTGAAGCTACCGGACCTTATATTCGCAGTATTGCCGCCATGGTACTGGAAAAAGGACTTCCTCCTTTAACCTGTCTGAACGTAAACTTCCCGGATACGACCGATATCAAAGGAATCAAAATCTGTGAACAGGCAAAAGGTCGTTGGACGAACGAATGGGCTGCCTGTCCCCGTCTGAACGATCCGAATTATTTCTGGTTGACCGGTGAATTTACCGATCACGAACTTGAAAATGAGAGGAACGATCATTGGGCTTTGGCAAATGGCTATGTTGCTATCACTCCGACCACGGTTGATGTGACAGCTTATCACTTTATGGATGAACTTAACAACTGGTTTAATTAGTTGATATTACCTATCATTTATCAACTATCAACTATCAACTATTATGAAGTATTATCTGATTGTCGGCGAAGCTTCCGGCGACTTGCACGCTTCTCATCTGATGGCTGCCTTAAAGGCAAAAGATCCGCAGGCTGATTTCCGGTTTTTCGGAGGTGATTTGATGGCTGCCGTCGGAGGAACGATGGTGAAACATTATAAAGAACTGGCATACATGGGTTTTATTCCCGTGTTGCTCCATCTGCGCACTATCTTTGCAAATATGAAGCGTTGTAAAGAAGACATTGTTTCCTGGCAACCGAATGTTGTTATTCTGGTGGACTATCCGGGATTCAATCTGGATATAGCCAAGTTTGTCCATGCAAAGACACAGATCCCGGTTTATTATTATATTTCTCCGAAGATATGGGCCTGGAAAGAGTATCGCATCAAGAATATAAAACGAGATGTAGACGAACTTTTCTCCATTCTTCCTTTTGAAGTAGAGTTCTTCGAAGGAAAGCATCAATACCCCATCCACTATGTTGGAAATCCTACCGTGGATGAGGTGGTGGCTTATCAGAAAGCTCATCCGAAAAATAAGGATCAGTTTATTGCGGAGAATCAACTGGAAGAAAAACCGGTAATAGCTCTTCTTGCAGGTAGCCGGAAACAGGAAATCAAAGATAATCTACCAGATATGTTGAAGGCTGCTTCTGCTTTTCCCGATTATCAGCTTGTTCTGGCGGGTGCTCCTGCCATTGCTCCTGAATATTATAAAAAATATGTAGGAGAGTCGAAAGTGAAAATCATTTTCGATCAAACCTATCGTTTGTTGCAACACGCAGATGTGGCGTTGGTCACTTCAGGCACGGCTACTCTTGAAACGGCATTGTTCCGTGTTCCCCAAGTCGTTTGTTATCACACTCCGATAGGGAAAGTGGTTTCCTTCTTGCGGCGTCATATCTTGACCATGAAATTTATTTCGTTGGTTAATCTGATTGCCGACCGTGAAGTGGTAAAAGAGTTGGTGGCGGATACGATGACCGTGAAGAATATGCAAAATGAATTGAAAAATATCATTGAAAATGAAGCATATAGAAATGAAATGCTTTTGGGATATGAATATGTGGCGGAACGGTTGGGACCTGCCGGTGCTCCCCGTCATGCAGCTCGTGAAATGCTGCGCTTGTTGAAAAAATAACTTTCTTTTTCTGAATAAACGTAAAGCCGATGCAGTAATTGCACGGCTTTTTTATTTATTAAGCAGAAGACTAAAAAAAGAAAGGAAAAAGATATGAAAAAAATTAAGTGGCTTTTAGGAATGTTGTTATTGGCATTAGTGCCAATGTTGCAATCATGTGATGATGATGGTTATTCTATCGGAGATTTCAGCTGGGACTGGGCGACCGTTCGGGCAACCGGTGGAGGAGGTTACTATTTGGAAGGTGATCGTTGGGGATTGATTGATCCGGTAGCTACTTCCATACCTTGGTTTAAACCGGTGGACGGTGAACGTGTGGTGGCCTTTTTCAATCCTTTGTATGACATGGAAGGAGGAAAAGGAGTTCGGGTAAAGATGGAAGGTGTACAGGAATTGTTGACAAAGGAAGTGGAAGATATGACCACAGAGGAAGAAGCGGTGGAATTCGGTAATGATCCTATCCTGATTTATCAGGGTGACATGTGGTTGGGAGGAAAATTTCTGAATGTAATTTTCCGTCAGGAACTGCCTCGCTCGGAGAAACATCGTATCAGCCTTGTGCAAAATAAGATAGAAACGGGAGAACCGTCAGAACCGGGAACATTGAATGTCGCTGAAGATGGTTACGTACATTTGGAACTGCGTTATAACACGTATGAGGATGTGACTGACTATTGGGGATGGGGACGAGTTTCTTATAATCTGGAAAAGTTCTTCCCAACGGAAAAAGATGCCGAATCAACAATGAAAGGTTTTAAAGTGACTATAAATTCAAGAGAACATGGAGAAGGAAGAGTGATCGTTCTTGATCTGAATCATCCGGTAGGTGTGCCGGAAGCTGCGAAGGATGTACACTCCACTTCTTCGATCCGATAACCTAACTATGATTTACTGTGTGTGAAAAAG
>ERZ1673745.2159-NODE-2159-length-10943-cov-12.820536_pt1 | contig 10943 bp, 8 predicted proteins | sample MGYA00580206_ERZ1673745 | MGnify/ENA primary metagenome ERZ1673745 (study PRJEB41218, sample SAMN15661753) | gut metagenome | host: Homo sapiens | place: Canada: London | collected 2015-08-20/2019-03-30 | study: EMG produced TPA metagenomics assembly of... | reverse complement strand
AGCATAGCATAAGCAATACACAAAAAGCCTCTATTCATTGAAATTTACCAGATTTATATAGTATAGATTGAAGGAGAAAACAAAAACTAATCAAGTGAAAATAAACAATCTGTATAATAAGTAATTACGCTGTATCTACATCTTCTCTTGTTTTACTTGATTATTGTTGTTTGGTTCTTTTTCGGTACATTTTTGTTTTTTATTTGTTCCTTAATTCGGATTATTCTTTCTACCTTTGTGGCAGGAATAACGAGTAAAGCAAGGAGGAACTATGCCACGAGTAAAGAAGCCCGCAAAAGTCAAAGAACCTATCCGTCTTCGGATGAAAGAGTTGGCCAATGGAAACAAAAGTCTGTATTTGGATATCTATCGGGACGGCAAACGGACGTATGAGTATCTGAAGATGTATCTTATCCCCGAAACGGATAACAATGCCCGTGTGCGGAATCAAACGACTATGGCCGCAGCCAATGCCATCAAATCGAAACGAATCATTCAACTTACCAACGGCGAAGCGGGTATCGAAACCCGTGAAAAGGTTTTTCTTCTGGACTGGATGGAAACCTACAAAGAGAATCAGGCGAAGCGAGGAAAGAAAGATGGAAACCAAATCCAAGTTACTATCCGCATCTTGAAAAATTATGCCGGAGAACGGGTAACGATGGATCAAATCGACAAGGCGTTTTGTCAAGAGTATATCGACTATCTATTGACTGAATATCGACCGAAGGGCAAACAAGTATCTAATTTTACGCTACACACCTATTACCGCATTCTGAACGGAGCTTTGAATGCAGCCGTGCGAGCGGAAATTATAAAAGTCAATCCTTTTACGAAGATCAACAATTCGGATAAAATCCGTCTGCCGGAGAGCAAGCGGTCGTATATGACCATTGAAGAGGTGCGGGCATTGATTGCTGCTCCGATGAAAAACGAAGCCGTAAAACAGGCTTATTTGTTCTCCTGCTTCTGCGGACTGCGGATAAGCGATATCATCAGTTTAAAGTGGAAAGATGTCTTTGTTGATAGGGGACAATATCGTTTGGCTGTATCTATGCAAAAGACCAAAGAGCCGATTTATCTGCCGCTTTCCCCCGAAGCCTTGAAGTGGATGCCGGAACGTGGAGAGAAGACATCGGAAGATCATGTATTCGATTTGCCGAGCCCAACGATGATAAACACGCTTCTCAAACCTTGGGCGAAAGCGGCTGGAATAGATAAGCGGTTTTCATTTCACACGAGCCGCCACACGTTCGCGACAATGATGCTGACGCTCGGAGCAGACCTCTACACCACTTCGAAATTACTCGGCCATGCTGATGTGAAAATGACGCAAGTCTACGCCAAAATCATCAATCAGAAAAAGGACGATGCGGTCAATTTAGTAAACGGATTATTCGACTAAAGCAACTGCCGAATTTTCTGGTTTCCCGATGTTTTTTTTGCAGGTGTAGTTTATTCCCGCGCGGGTATATATAATTCTGTTTAGTTTAGTATTTCTCTATATATAGGGCAAGAAAACTAAAGTAAACCGTTTCATGCAAACAACTGAAAAGAAATGCGGTTGAACTTTGATGACCGAAATCGTACTCTAAAACAGGATTCTTACACTCGAATGCCGGTAGCATTATCGACAAGGAAAAGGTCGTAATTCGACCGCTGAGAAATGAACGGATTATGTCGGAGAAGCAAATCCGTTCTTAACCCGCGAGAAACAATTATTGGTAACAATTTTTTCAGCTCCCTTTTGTCGGTTAAAACCTATTCGCGAATTGAGGTCTAAAATCTTCCGACCGGGAAAGGCTGTTTATCCATTTGACTGCCATTCTATAATCCGTCATATATCGGATAATCCCACCGCCTCTGCTTGCAGATTGTATGGCAGCCTACCCGACGCCGTAAGGCGGTTGGGGTATTAGGCTCCCCCGAAAGATATTTCGTGGCACACGGGCAAGCCCAAACGAAAACGGCTGTGGCAAATGCTTAATACCTAATTATGAGGTCAGAGATAGAGAATATTCCAAAGAAAATGCCGTAAATAATATCACCGCAATAGTATAAAATAATTATACGCCAAATTTCCAATCGAAACAAAGCCAAATTTCCAAATGATTTTGCGTCAAATTTCCAAATATATTTTTGAAATTGATTTGGAATACAAAGAAATAAGCTATCTTTGCAGAAAAATACGGTGTATGGAATATAAGAATCGAATAGCGGATCAACTTCTGCGTGATAAATTAGAGGCGATGGGTGCTGTATTGATAGAGGGACCTAAAGCTTGTGGTAAAACGACCACGGCTGAACAACAGGCCAAAAGTGTTATCTATATGGATGACCCTACTAAGCAACAGCAATATAGGCAAATGGCTCAAACCAATATTAGTTTTTTGCTCGAAGGGGAAACTCCTCGTTTGATTGACGAATGGCAGGAAGTTCCTCAATTTTGGGATGCTATTCGGTTTGAAGTAGATCACCGAGATGAAGACGGGCAGTTTATGCTTACAGGTTCTGCTGTACCTGTCGAAGCTAAGGAAATTCACCACACAGGTACTGGAAGATATGGATGGCTCACCATGCGTCCTATGAGTTTGTGGGAATCAGGGGATTCTACAGGTGAGATAAGTCTGTCGGAACTGTTCCTTGCCCCGGATAAAATAGGAGCCTTGAATAAACTTACATTGCCAGTGCTTGCGTTTGTTGTTTGCCGTGGGGGGTGGCCTAAAGCTTTGCAAAAGAAAACAGAAAAGGCGGCACTATTACAGGCAACAGAATATTATAAAGCGATAACAAATAGCGATATATCACGAGTAGACAATGTAAAACGAGATGCAGAACGGGCAAAAAGAATTATGCGTTCATATGCCAGGCATCAAGGCTCTCAAGCAAGTATCGCCACAATCCTTGCCGACATATCAACAAATGAACCAGAGGATGTCAGCGATGAAACGATAGATGCGTACCTTACCGCTTTGCGGAAAATATTTGTAATTGAGGATATGCCGGCATGGAATCCTAACTTGAGAAGTAAAACAGCGGTTCGTACATCTGATACAAGGTATTATGTTGACCCTTCGGTTGGCGTGGCAGCCCTTGGTTTAGGTCCCAATGATTTAATTAACGACCTAAATACTTTTGGGTTATTTTTTGAAACAATGTGTATTCGAGATCTTAGGGTTTATGCTGATGCCTTAGATGGTTCTGTCTATCATTATAGAGATAAGAATGGTTTGGAATGTGATGCTGTAGTACATTTGCGTAATGGTTCGTATGGTCTCATTGAAATAAAATTGGGTGGAGAGAAATTGATTGAGGATGGTGCAAAAACATTAATGGCACTCTCAAATATCATAGATACATCTCGAATGAAAGCTCCTGCTTTTTGTATGGTGCTGACAGGCGTTGGTGATTTTGCCTATAAGCGAACAGATGGAGTCTATGTTGTACCTATTGGATGTCTGAAAAATTAATTATGACACCAAATTTAAAAACGATCCAATTATGCCAACATATAAGTTTATAGATTTATTTGCAGGATTAGGAGGATTCCATTTGGCCTTAGAGCAATTGGGCTGCAAATGTGTATTTGCTAGTGAACTCCAGCAAGATTTACGCACTTTGTATGAGAGTAATTTTGGTATGAAGTGTGCTGGGGATATTAATCTTATTAATATCGAAAAGGACATTCCATCACATGATATTTTATGTGGTGGTTTTCCATGTCAACCATTTTCACAAGCAGGAAAACAACAAGGGTTTCAGGATGAGAAAGAAAGGGGCAACTTGTTTAATAAAATAATGGAAGTTCTCGAATTTCACAAGCCTGAATTTGTATTTCTTGAGAATGTTCCTAACTTGAAATCTCATGATAAAGGAAATACGTATCGTGTAATTCATGAAAAGCTATCAATGCTTTATGAGGTAAAAGAAGATATTATATCTCCCCATTATTTTGGTATTCCCCAGCATCGAACAAGAATGTATATTGTTGGTCGTTTAAAAAGTAGAGGTGGGTTGCAAACTTTTGCATTTCCAAAACATGAGGAAAGGCCTGACTGTGATATTTCTCAAATACTAATTCCTGAAGATACAGACTATATGTCTTTACGTCCAGTCACGAGAAAGCACATGGCAGCATGGCAAAAATTCTTGGATTTACTTTCTCAAAATAAGAGTACACTACCAACATTCCCTATTTGGGCAATGGAATTTGGTGCCACTTATGATTACGAGGGGGTAGCACCTTACTTTCAGAAACGGCAACAATTGTCTGGGAAAAAAGGTAAATTTGGAGAAGATATAGTTGGAAACTCAAAAGATGATTTTTTGCAACTTCTTCCCATATATTCTCAAGGAAAACCTAAAACAGGACGACAATTCCCGGATTGGAAAAAACAATTCATCAGACAGAACCGACAATTCTATCAAGATAATAAATCATGGATTGATGCATGGATTGATGAAATTAAGCAAGAAGGATTCGAAAATAGCCATCAAAAATTTGAATGGAATTGTGGTTATGAAGAACACCCTACAATATATAATAAAATTATTCAGTTCCGTCCATCTGGAATGCGTGTGAAATTGCCGACCTATTCGCCTGCATTGGTGTTAACAACAACTCAAATTCCTATAATTCCGTGGTTGATAACTCCCAATGGAGAAAAAGGTCGGTACATGACAAGAAAAGAAGGAGCCAAACTTCAATGTATGGAAGAATTGGCGGAATATCCTGATACGATTGCCAGCGCATTTAAAGCTTTTGGAAATGCGGTTAATGTAGAAGTTGTAAAACGTATTGCAATAAATTTGTTATTTGATGGAAATGAAACAAATAAATAAGGTGTCAATTGCATTAAAACCCAATGTATATAGTACATTTCGAAATTTAAACAATACCGTCTCAAATACATTGGGAGAGTATGTAGATAATGCAGTGCAAAGTTTCTTGAATCATAAAACAGAATTATTTGATTTAGAATCTAATTACAAACTTCGCATTGAGATTTCTGTTGATTGGGAGAATAGAACAATTTTAATATCTGACAATGCCGCAGGTATTGATGCTGTAAACTATCAAAGGGCTTTTGAGCCTGCGCATATTCCATTGGATGACACCGGCTTAAATGAATTTGGAATGGGTATGAAAACAGCATCTGTTTGGCTCGCAAATAAATGGTGTGTATATACAAAAGCTTTAGGAGAAGATGTTGAACGTTTTACTGAATTTGATTTACAAAAAGTAACAACAGAGGAAAAGGAAGAACTTGTTGTGATTGAGAAAAATGCTCCAGCTAATGAGCATTATACAAGAATAATATTATCTCAATTATCCACAAATGCGCCAAAACCAGGGCAAATGGAAAAGATACGCAGACACTTATCAAGTATTTACAGACAGTTCCTTAGAACTGGGAATGTTGAGATCATTGTAAATGGTCAAAGTCTTGAAGCACCAGATTATGGAATACTTTATGCCCCTTTCTATAAAACTCCTGATGGTGAAAATATTCTTTGGAGAAAAGAAATAGATTTTGAAATGGGGGAATATAAAGCAAAAGGATTCATAGCAATACTTGATAAAATCCAAAATGGAGCAAATGGTTTAGTGTTAATGCGTCGAGGTCGAGTAATTGTTGGAGGAGGAGATGAGAGGTATTTCCCAACTGTTATATTTGGACAGTCTGGTAGTTTTAGATACAGACGTTTATTCGGAGAAATTGAATTAGAGGGTTTTGAAGTATCATTTAATAAAAATGGTTTCAGAGAAGAAGAAGATTTATATCTTTTTATGGACGCCTTAAAGGATGAATTAAAAGCGGACAATCTGAATATTCTTGGGCAAACGGATAATTATAGACAACGCGGTAAAGATCAATACACAAAAATCTCCAAAGCTATAAAAAAGGACTTGGAAAAGAAGGCAAAACCCAAACAACTATCTCGTCAAGTTAGTGAAGTGGAAGCCAAAATTAGCAACCAACAATATTTGCAGAAAAACGAAGATGTAATTATAAATGCAAAACCACTTGATAGCTATAGTGAATCTTTTCAATACAATGGGAAAAATTATATCCTCACAATGGATTTGGTAACTGAAACAGAAACTGATTCTTTGTACTCTGTAATTACTACTGACACAGAAGAAAATCTATTTCTTGATACCAAATCAATATCATGCAAAATTAATTTAGCACATCCGTTCTTTACGAGATTTGAGCATTTTAAAAAAGGACAGGACTATGCACCGATAGTTGCTATTTTTAAGGCATTGACGTTAGCTGAAATTATGGCACCAGATAAAGGCACTAAATTCGCATCAAATTTGCGTATATTATTTAATCAAAATATTTTGCAGTAGTTATGGAAATAGAAATACTCAATACTCATAAAAATGATTTTTCTCCAGTCATAGGGGAACGAACAATGGAATTATTGTCTCGTTTTGGGCAAAAATTAGATGAAGATGGCATCGATACATTGAGTTCTGAAACAATTGAAATCTTATCGCATTGTACAAACCCCTACAAAAATGAAGTGCAGTCTGTAACCAATCTAGTGGTAGGTTATGTACAAAGTGGTAAAACCATGTCTTTCACAACGCTTTCTGCACTTGCTCACGACAATGGGTTTCGTATAATTATATACTTTGCCGGAACTAAAAACAATCTTCTTTCTCAGACCACTAAACGATTAAGAAAGGATTTAATTAATGGAAGTGCAAATAGCGCATACTATAAACTTTTTGAAAATCCGACTTTAGAGTATGCGCAAAGGATACGCAATGCTTTGAATATTAGTTCTAAACCAACTATTTTGATAACAGTGCTTAAACATCATAAGTATATCTCAGACTTGGCTGCAATGTTTAATTCCATGCAACTTAAACAGACATTAGGAAAAGCAGGAGTTTTAATTATTGATGATGAAGCTGATCAAGCAAGTCTGAATGGCTATGCTTACAAAAATAGTAAATCAGAAGAATGGGAAGATGATGAATATACAACTACATATAGTAGTATCATGAAATTAAAGGGGGCTTTGGCAAACCATTCCTACATACAATATACGGCAACTCCGCAAGGACCATTGTTAATAAGTATAATGGACTTACTATCACCTAAGCATCATACTGTTTTGACTCCTGGCAAAACTTATACTGGTGGCAAAACTTTTTTTTGTGATGAGCCAGGTTTAATCATAACAATTCCTGAAGGAGAAGTTTTTCATTCAAAGCACAATAACCTTGCTGATTGTCCGGATTCACTTGTAAACGCCTTACAGTTACATTTAATGGGTGTTGCTATCATAGTAAAACTTTTACAGAAAGAATCTTTTTTATCTATGATGATACATGCGGATAGAGATCAAGATGCGAGCGAGAAATTTTATAGATGGATAAAAAATATCATTGATGCATGGTCGAATATTTTAGCTAATGGAGAACAAGACCTGGGATACCAAGAATTGAAAGATAGCTTTGCAAAATGTTATCCAGAATCTATACGGATGTATGAAGCTCACAATGAGTCAGCCCCATCCTTTGAGGATATCTGGTGCTGTATAGATGATATCATTCTTGACACCAATGTTGAATTAGTTATAAGCAGGAATAAGAGACAAGGTGAAAATAAAGAGATTGATTGGGCTAGCAGTTGTTCTCACATATTGGTTGGAGCAGATATGCTTAATCGGGGTTTTACTGTAGAGCATCTTGCAGTAACATATATGCCGAGATGTAGTGTCGGAAAATCTACCGCAGATACAATTCAACAGCGATGTCGTTTTTTTGGATATAAGCAAAATTATCTTTGGTCATGCCGTGTGTTTTTACCTTTTGAGGTAATAATTGAATACAAAGAATATGTAGAGCATGAAGAAGAAATGAGAAAATGGCTTCTCGATAATAAAAACCTTGAAGATGTTGAGCGACTACTATTAATCTCTAATAGATTAAATGCCACGCGAAAAAATATCTTATCTAAACATACTGTAACAACAAAATTGAATGGATGGCGTAAAATGAATGCGTTCCAAGCAATTGATGAAAATACCACATTTGTAAACCGCTTCCTTGCAGATGTAGAATTGAAATTGTTTGAGAATTATGGTACGGACGATCGAAATCATGGATATGTCAAGCTTCCAATTCAGAGAATCATTGAATTTTTAACAGAGTTTAAATTTCAGAATATGCCTGATGCTGCAAGAAAAGAGGCAACTTTAAGATATATAAAATACTTAAGTACCAAAAAACAAGGAGCATTAGAGTACGCATATATCATACAAATGGCATATAGAGGAATACCCCGCGAACGTGCTTTTGATATTGATACATTTAGAATAAATAATTTGCATTCTGGACGTTCGATGTCCGGTAGTACCGTATATCCTGGTGATGCGAATATAAAATTTGAAGACTCAATTTGTATTCAGATTCATCATGTAAAACTAAAATGCAATTCTACTCAATGGGCGGGACGAACGGCTTATACTTTGGCGATATATTATCCGGAAGAATTCGCAATCAATTATGTAGAAACAGAAGAATAATATGAAAGTATCACTTCATTCCATATTTAGTAAACTACAAACAAAAATTTTGACGGAGCATAATTGTTATGCTGCTGATAATATTCCTTTTTCTGATACGCATAAAATAGGCATATCTTATGAGGGGTTTCCAATCTTTTTTATTGCTAGTTCGAATATTAGTTCGCTTTCGAACATAAAATTGGATTTAATCTCTATTCAATTCAATCAATTATGTAGATTGAAATTGTCAAATACGGATAAACCGATAGAGAATTACTATACAATAGTTGCATTGCAAACAGAGAATGTCGATTATATCAATTATTTCATAGATGTAGTAGAAATTGTATTAAGTAAATTAGGCAATTATCCTACTCAAAAACAACTGCATGATGAAATACAAAAATTGGTTGATTTATTTCGATGCTTTAATTTACCTCCACAAAAAACAATTCAAGGCTTATGGGCGGAGTTGTTTGTTATATCTATAGCCAGTAATCCGGAATATTTATTAAAAGCATGGCATTCTTCATTAAATGATGTATATGATTTTAATGATGGAATAGATAAAATAGAGGTAAAAAGCACATCTAAATCTCATAGAATACATAAATTTTCGTATGATCAATTATCTCCCACTGAAAACACCAATTTGATTATATCTTCGATCTTTGTTATTCAATCTGGAATAGGAAAAAATATCTTTGATTTAAAAGAGGACATAGAGACTCAAATTTGTTCATTGGAATTGCGGTATAAGTTAAATGAAATTATATTTCGAACATTAGGTTCTGAATTTGAAAAGGTATATGATGTTTATTTTGATTATCAACAGGCAGTAGATTCCTATAAACTGATTCCTGCTATATATATACCGTCATTGAATAGTGAAAGTATTCCGAATGAAATTACTAATATCCATTTCGATTGTGATTTATCACAAATTGATGTTCCGGATAATATTGCTGCAATATACCCACATAGTAAACTATTTTCAAGTTTATAGCGTATGATGAATGAGAAAGTTCTACCAGAAACATTGCTTCAGCTAATGTTGAATGTACTTGCAAAAGCAGACAGTTTTCAATATATAAGCGGAATACAACCCTTTTTAATGTCGTTAAAAGGGAGGAAATATTATGTGTATGTAAAAATCTTTCTTCTGCATATTTTAAAGATAGACCTGATACGACACGAGCTCAACTACCAATAAAAGATGAATTCTCAGAAATAAAGGAATCTGCCTATCCTTTCATTTTCTTGGGCTATGATAGAATAAATGACGTTTTAGTATGTTGGAATTTTCATATTGCTAAAAAACGATTAAATGAAAGAAAGAGCGTGTCGTTTTATTCACGAACATTTTTTCAAGAAGAAGTTTCTCCAGGCGAATTATTGCGTAAGCGATTGAAAAATGATGATGAACCAGTCTTTTTTAAGCGTAAGGACTTATTGATGTTTTTTGAGAATATAGATTCATTTTTCGAAAATTCATCTCCTAAGGCACAAGTGATAACTCATACTCCATCTATCGAGAATGGTAAGATTACAACTATTTCAGATGTCAAGTTACTAGAGAAGCTAAGACCCCTTTTAGCTATAGATACACCCCATACCTTGGAAGCAATAAAAGTTGTGCAAGCGCATTATGGAGATAGTCCTGAAATGAAGTTTCGAGACTGGGCTAATTTGGTTAAAGCAGTAAAATTTGACCAAGAAAAAACAATAGATACGGTTAATTGCGAATTAATTAGATTACCTTCCACAAAGCAGTAGAAGTAACTTTATAAGGAATAAAATGGGGCAAACAAACCTGTATTCATTTCTATCCGATAAATTATGATATTATTGCATCGAAAAGAGAAAAACACATGGTGAAAATTTCTTCTCTTTTGGCTGTGCATATGTGTAGGATAGAATGTGGAAATCCATTGAAAATTCAGTTTAGTTTAGTCTATTAGCCTATATATATGCTAAATCAAAGTAAACTAAATATAGGTAGGCATATTTGCCTTTTCATATATGCCTATGATTTGATAGAAGTACTTACTTTTGCGTGGTGCAAAAAACAATGAGCGTATACCCTTAAGATGTACATTTGCCTATTTTCTCTTTTGGCTGCAAAATTCTCTATAGCTAGCCAAACGATATTCTTGAGGAAGGGGTAAGTCGTGGGGAGAGTAACTTTGAGAAACACTTTGTGTGCAACCAAATGCAAGGAATAAAATCAAGTGAAAAGTAAAAACCGAAGAATATCCTAAAATACCGATTTTGTTTCTATTCTGTTTCTTTTGCAAGGTGCTATGACTGCTATTTTATTGGTGTACAACAAAATAAATACAAGTAAAATAACATTTACCAGATTTCCGTCTTGAGACATTCTGCGAATGTTATGTCTATATCTAATT
>ERZ1673745.2158-NODE-2158-length-10943-cov-21.619581_pt1 | contig 10943 bp, 7 predicted proteins | sample MGYA00580206_ERZ1673745 | MGnify/ENA primary metagenome ERZ1673745 (study PRJEB41218, sample SAMN15661753) | gut metagenome | host: Homo sapiens | place: Canada: London | collected 2015-08-20/2019-03-30 | study: EMG produced TPA metagenomics assembly of... | reverse complement strand
AATGCGTGGCGTGCCTGCGCATTCAGTTGGTCAAGGGGAATTTCGGCTGCACGCACTTCGGATATGATAGCCTTCTCCACTGCAACGGCCACTCCGTCTTCCTCATTCGAAGCAGTCACATAATCGGCACAGGCTTTCACCGAGTCTTGTGAATGTCCCATAGCTATGCCCAGCCCCGCCAATTGAATCATTGTTACGTCACACACACCGTCGCCCACAGCAATCACTTCCTCACGCTTCATACCTAGCACCTCCAGCAAAGCACCCAAAGAATTGGCTTTGTCGATGGCGCAGGGAACTACTTCCAGAAAATAGGGCTCCGAACGGAATACGTCCAACGCCCCATTCAGTCGTCTCTTCCAGTGATCTTCCAAACCAAGCAATGCTTCTTCGTCATCGCTCACCAGCATACACTTACAAGGAGCAAAATCAACGGCAGCAGAAAATTCTTCTTCTTTGATTATTTGCAGGTCATTCAACCGGGCTTCATTTTGGATATGTTCATTTTCAGGAGAATCCGTTATGATCGTATCATCATGATAAGTGAATAAAGCAAAACCGTTTTTACGGGCTTTCTTTTCCAGATACGGCAACATTTCGGGATTAATCCGACGTTCAAACAGAATTTCTCCGTTTTGTGCATTGATAATCTGACAGCCATTATAGGAAAGGATAAAACCTCCATAGTTTCCAAGTTCGAGCATCTTGGCCAGCGGCATCAGGCCATAAGTCGGTCTGCCGGACGCCAGCACAATACGTACTCCCATTTGCTGAACCTTCAACAGGGCAGCCAATGTACGTTTACTAATTTCTTTCGCATCATTGAGGAGTGTTCCGTCTACATCAAGAACCAATAATTTATACTTCATGATTACACGATTTTGATTTAGATTACAAAGGTAGGAAATTGAGTGAACGACAGAAAGCGTAAACAGATAAAATTACTTTAATTTCACTCTCTCAAACGCATTTCCAGATAATCGCGAAGAATTCGGGCGTGATTATACACCGGTTCTTTTGAAGCATAAAGTAGTGTTATCACCGGATGTGGTTTGATAAGAGTCAGAAAATCAGCCATTGATGGAGAAGCATCCAGCTCTTTTTGATACTGCGTGACAAAATCTCCCCAATGTCCGGGAATATCTTCATGAAACCATTTACGTAATGTAGGGGATGGTGTTATGTCTTTTGCCCAATAATCGTATTTCAACCATTCTTTCTTCATTCCGCGTGGCCATAATTTATCTACCAACACCCGGTATCCATCTGTTTCTGAAAAATCTTCGTAAACCCTCTTTATCCTTACCTGTATCATTTCCATTAATATTTAGTTATCAATAGATAAACCGGGAAAAACGAAAATTGTTTAGTAGAACTATTTAATTCCTCAATGTGTCCTGCGCTTTTTTAAATTCATAAGGAGTCATTCCCGTCTTTTTCTTAAAAAGGTTATATAATATCGGGGCACTATTAAATCCGGATTCATCAGCGATGGCACGTATGGTATAGTTAGGATATTTTTTCATTAGCTTGATCGCATAATTAATGCGCAGTCCGTTGATGTACCCATTGAAATTAGTTCCGGTGCATTCTCTTATCATCCGGGCAAAGCGTGCATTATTCAGATGTACAATCTGCGCCAAATCTTCTCTTGAGAGCTCTGGAGAAAGATATAGCTGTTTTTGAACGACTGTATGATTTAATTCCTGGAATATTTTCTTGTTCTCTTCTTCTTCCCCACTTTCTTTGTCTGTTTCGTCCAAAAGTTCATCCTGTTCTTCAGGAGAAATCAATTCCGGTTCCAATTCTGATGAAACCTCCTGTTCCTCGTACACTTCCAATAACTGATTACCATCTTTTTTATTGGCAAATTTCTCGTTTATCAGTTTGGCAAGCATCCTGTTTTTATACTCGATTATATGGTTGAAACGCCACAAACGCCAAAGTATAAACAGGGTCAGCACTACAATACACGCCAAAAAGCAGAGTGAAACATTCCTTATTTTTAGCTGTGAGGCTTGCTCGGCGATGTATTCTTCTTTTTCGGAAGCACCGTACATCGCGTTCAATTCTAATGCAGCATTTTTCCTGTCGGTACTGTTAATGCTATCCGTTATTGCAATGATGGTTTCACGTATTTCTGCGGCTTCTTTATAACGATTCAGCCCCAGATATGCCTGGACTTCCTTATTAAGTATAGTTAAATATTGAGCGTTCAAGGTATCCCGCTGTGTTCTCAACAATTCTTTAAAGTCCTTACAGTTGTCTATTACTGTCTCATATTGTTTGGAAAGAATCAAATAAGGAATCGAATACATCTTGCCATCCGGAGTATGAGATTCTTTTATTGCCAGATATTTTTGATAATATCCTTCTGCTTGCGCATATTTCTTTTCTAAATAAGAAATATAGGCCAATTTTGCATATAAATAGCTATATTGACCATCAATGTAGCCTTCGGGAACCTCCGGTACTTTCTCTAATTTTTTAAGAAGTTTTTCACGTTCATAAGCAAGAGCCAAAGCTTCATCAATACGGGAATCTGTCATTAAAAATCCCATCTCTGCTCCATAATAATAGGAAAGCAGCATCATTTCTCTCATATCCTTTGACCCACGCAGTAATTCAATCGTACGACCAAAATAATTATACGCCTCATCTTTCAATGACAGCCTCCAATTATTCTCTCCTATGCAAAAAAGCAATCTAGCTTCCGCCTCTCTGTCCTTCAGTTTTTGAGCCTGCATAATTCCACTAAGAGCATAATGCATGCTCTCATTATATTTACTCATTATGGATGAAAGTTCAGCTAAATAAACCGTCATCTTCAACATGTGCTTAGGTTCTCTTTGAGAGATGGAATCAAGCAAGTACGACTTCCTTGCATACATAAAAGCTAGTTTATTCATATACATATTACGATATGACAAACTGCGCAATTCATTAATCAGACGCAGAGGGAAGGCTTTTCTGGTTTCGGCCTCATCCAACAACTGTAAAGCACGTTTGGGGTTGGAAATATAAATATCTCTGATATATTTTTCTGTATACAAAGAGTCATTATTTATAATTTTATCAGCCCTTGAAAATTGATTGTGTACAAATAGAAGCACAAAAATACATACCCAAAAACGCATAAAACTCTTAATCGTGTTTAATCATTAATTATCCAAAGGTATGTATTTTCCAAAAAATGTGCAGACACAATTTAAATTTGCAAAATAAAAATAAGAAACATTAGCTAAACATATCAGAGACGTAACATGGTTCCAAGTCAGCTATTCTCCTGAATCACAGTCCAACGCTTTGCTCAATCGCCCTTCAAGGCATACACTTAAGTCAGTCGTTACAAACTTGCCATTATAAAAAAGAGTAAATATGGTAGCCGGAGTAGGTGCATTTTGCGCCTGTTCCATACTTTCCAATTCAATTATTCTCAATGGAATGTCTTTGCTCTTAGCAGCACTGACCAAAGAACCGCGAACGTGAAACTCCGTAAACGGGCAGCGATGGGTATAATAAACGACTATTCCATCCTTATCCGGACACTCACCGCTCAACACGCAATCATTAAAAGAAGGATCAGGAGCAGCCGGGTTTAGTTTCAAACTTAAAAGGCTGAATCCGTAAGGGAGTTTTTCTATTGTTTGGAAACCTTGTCGCAACAGCCATTTCGTGTCACTCATAAAATGAAATTTAGAAGTGCCCACCACTGTGACAAGCCCATCTTTCCCCTGCAATTTTGCATCATCAATGGCAGACTGCAATAATGCCTTACCATGTCCGCAACCTTTATATTTACCTGACACCCAGAAACAGTTTATCATCAGATAATTGGGAGCATTCACCGGAACCCATGCTTTTTCAGCAGGACCGTATTCGATAAACACTTTTGCCCGTTCATCAATACGTCTGAACACATAGCCGTTATCGAACTCTTTCTTCAGCCATTCTTTTTTGAGTTCATAACTATCCTTGCATTTCTTATCTGAAAAAGCACAGCATATATGTTCGTTTGCAATATTCTCCTTTGTCAAAGTGATGTAATTGGTTTCCATCATATTCTATTTAATTAATAGGTTAAACAAATAACAGTTCGATATTCACTCATTGTTATGAGTTGGTAGCAAATCGCCAAGCTAATATCCTGCTACTTTTAGTTCCCTGCTGCATTCGAATAACTTTATATTCGGACACATTCACCGATTTTAATTTGGTATATAACTTTTCCAGATTTTTTTCTTTAGAAACCAAACTCGTAAACCATCCGCAGTTCTTCTGATATTTTTGGCTCTCGGAAATCATATTCAATAAGAAACGAACTTCTCCGCCCTCGCACCAAAGTTCATTCGCACTCCCGCCGAAATTTAGCTGCACTTTATTTATCTTCGTACCTTTCAGACTGCTTAATTTGCGTAACGTTCCGTCTTCCGCCTCTTCACGCGAACTATGAAACGGAGGATTGCATATTGTCACATCAAAATACTCATCAGGCATAATAATTCCATCGAAAATCTTCTTACTATCTTTCTGAAGTCGCAAGTCAATCTTATGAGCCAACACAGGGTTGCAAGTCACTATCTTTCGTGCATTTTCTATCGAAACCGGATCAATATCAGTACCAACGAAGGTCCATCCATATTCAGTGTGTCCTATGATCGGATAAATGCAATTTGCACCTACCCCAATATCCAGACATCTACATTTAGACTTCTGTCCATTAGCATCTCCTGCCGGTAAATCCGGTGTTGTTCCGTTCGGCTGGATAAGATCGGCAATATAATGAATGTAATCCGCCCTTCCGGGAATAGGCGGACACAAATATTGCTTCGGTATGTCCCAATACCGGATGCCATAATAAGTTACCAATAATGCTTTGTTCAAAGCCTTCACCGCTTGCGGATTAAAAAAGTTTATAGTTTGTATTCCGAGGGGATTGAGCGATACGAATCTCTTTAATGGAGGATAATTTTCCATCAACAATGGAAAATCATACTGACCATTGTGCTTATTTCTTATATGTAACTCACCTTTTTTTGCCATGCGGGCAAAGATACAGAGAATTTTCCTGCCTACAAATTCTTCTTAACTCTTATCCTAACACTCTTCTGAATATCATATATAATATTCTATCATTTCAATCAGCCCGGCGCGTAAAGTATACTTAGTTGCTTCATATACATTATTCACACCCAACTTCCGGAAAATATTCTTTTTATGGGTGATAATAGTATGAATGCTTGAGGTTCTTTCCAATGCTATTTCTTTCACAGATTTCCCATGTGCTATCAATTTAAGAATGTCAATCTCCGTAACAGTCAAAACAGAATGAATTTCCGGTTTGTCGGAACCGATTATCAATAAATTGGTTATCTGATGACAAAGAAATCGCTCCCCGTGTGCTGTACACATCAATGCAGAATGAATTTCCTCACCGGAGTTCTCTTTCAAAATCATACCAATATTCCTTGCTATACTCATCCTACGAATAAAGTCTTCGCTCAATTCATTGGAAAACAATATCCAACGAACTCTCGGAAAACGTTTTTCTATAATAAGAAACTCTTCTATACCATTGATGTCAAACAGTGTATAGTCAAGTATAACGACACTGTCATTACATTCTACCAATGCAAGCATGAGCTCTTTCTTGTCTGTCACATCTATCATGCGACATCCACTGAATATAGCGGAAATATATCCATGCATTCCCATTCTGGTTATATCCTGATTATCTGCTATGATAAATGTAATGTCAGTGTTCATTGTTATTCTGATTTTTAAATTCAACGGATATTTTTCAAACGCATATTGCAGCCCGGAGACACGGAGGTATCATCGTTCTTTATTAGCTACATCAAACCACAAACGGGTAGTAATCTCATCTGCTCCCTGATGGGATATGGCAATCTGATACTGCTTACCATTCAGTGATTGTTCCGTTACGGGATAAAAAAAGCGACGAGGTAACTCTCCGGAACCCAAAACGGAATCGGGACCAGGGATAAGCTGGGGATAACCGAGCCTGCGCCAGTCAGTGAAAGCATCGGGTCCCTGTCCATAATAAGCGATCCACTTCTGCCAGCCGATAGATTCATACCAATGTGCGGCGTCGAACCGAATCGCCTCCTGTTGTAAATAAGAATCGATTATACGATTGTCTATAATGCCAAACTGATTCAATGAAGCAGTAATAGCTTCGCGGTAGAGCGTTTCCGCATCAGCCGTTATCCAGCCGCGTGCAGCGGATTCTGCAAAGATAAACAAGACCTCGGCATACGTATAAAATACAGCCGGAGAGCTATCTTTCAAAAAATAAGTACCGGGACGGGAAACTTTATTAAATCCCTGATTATTAGCGGCATCAGCAGATAAGGAATTGGCAGCTCCTACATAGTTTTTCACACTTTCGTCTTGAGGTAGCTGGGCTAAAATTCCAATTCTCGGATCATTCCATTCATTCAGTTTATCAATCAACGTTTTTGATACCCGCTGATCATCACGTGAATTGAAAGCAGATGCCCATGGATTCCATTGTGGTGAAGAAGTAAAAACAAAACGGGCTATAGCATCATTGCTATCTATTACACTGTTACGATTATCCCAAAGGGAAGCAATAACCCGACGCGCTGTATCCTCATCCCGGTCAGCTAATTCAAGGGCGATACGTAGCCGTAGGGAGTGGGCCAATTGTTTCCAGCGGGTAATATCATTTCCGTAAATCAAATCCCCTTCTACCGTTCCTCCTGTGGTAGAAAGCAACTGGTCAGCAGCGATCAACTCCTCCAAAAGCCCGCGCAAAACAGTCTCTTGTGAATCATAAGCGGGTGTTACACTTTGTGCATATTCACTGTATGGTATATTTCCATACAGATTGGTCAGCAACAGGTAAACCCACGAACGCCACACTGTAGCTATCCCTCGATAATTATCATTTCCGAGTTCCGAACTGATAATAGCATTCAAGTCAGTTATTAGCGTTGCATAGCCGGTGTCCCACGTAGTGGTAAAGCTGCCATTATCCACATTATAGCAATCTGGCTCTGTATATTGTATTTTAGCCCAATGTTGCACCCACAACAGAGTAGAATTATAGTTCGTACTACTTCCCCAATAAAGATTGGCGGCATGATACTGTGCAGCGGCAAGTAAATAAGCCGGCTGTGGATTTTCAGTGGCATTGGGGTTGCGGTTGATATCAGTCAATTCATCATCACACGATGATAGAGAAATGGCAACCACTTGTACCCATATTATATATAAAAAATATATTCTTCTTTTCATCTTATCCTATTACTTAAAGGTTCACATTTAGAATTTCACGGAAAGGTTCACACCAAAGGAACGTGTTGTAGGCAATGAATAGGCTTCTACTCCTTGTGCGTTTCCAGTAGTCAAAGCCGATTCCGGATCTATATTAGGGACACTCTTATAAATAGTCCACAAGTTACGTCCCGTCAGTGTAACGGAAGCTTCTTGCAAATGCAGTTTCTGCGTCCACAAGCGAGGTAGACGGTAACTCAAAGCGACTTCTCGCAGTTTCACGTAAGAAGCATCATATACATTAGCTTCAGCAATACTGTAAATACGATGGTAGTATTTCTCGGCAGATACAACCTCTTCGTTCTTAGAACCACTTTCCGTCACTCCTTCTACCATAATGCCATCCTGATACACACGGGTGGATTGCCCATTGACCTGGGCATAGTAAAGTCCATCAGAGGATACGGAATAAGAAGGAGATTCTGGTAATCGTACATTGTTACCCATGGCGGCAGTATAATACCACAAGCCACCGTGCTCGGCATCCCGGCCCGATAATGTGTTAGCTAATACACCGGTATATTTTCCAGTTTTATTAGTGTTGGAAAAAATAGAACCACCGACACTTGCATCTATCAGAAAAGAAAGACTTAACGAACGATAACTGAAAGTGTTACTGATACCGCCTGTCCAGTCGGGCGTAAACTTCCCCAACGTTTTATTAGTGGTCGAAATCTTAGGCAGACCGTTAGCATCCACCACAACGTTTCCATTAGCATCACGCACGTATGAAGTGCCGAACAGGGTTCCATAAGCTTCGCCCACTGAAGCCAGTATCTGAATACCAGACGAGTAGAGCTGGTAACTCGTAATCAAACCTTCATCATCCAATTTGACAACCTTGCTGCTGTTGGCACCATAATTCAAATCCAGATTCCAACGAAACCCTTTCGATGTTTGTATAGGAACAGCGCCCAATTGTATTTCATAGCCACGATTACGGATATGTCCGGCATTACGCACCTGCGACGTGTACCCACTGGCAGCAGTAGTAGCTAGTTTCAATATTTGATTACGACTATCGGTCTTATAGTAAGTGAAATCCAAGCATAGGCGATTGTCCCAAAAAGCCGCCTCGAAACCTGCTTCTATAGATGACGTCTTCTCCGGTTTTAGATTCGGATTCATACCAATGGTAGAAGAACTTTGAAGTGGATTCCCATTGAAAGCTGTTTCTGAAGTAAAGACCGTTGCCAATTGATAAGGATTGGCATCTGCTCCCACTTGAGACCATCCTCCACGTATTTTTAGGTAGTTAACAGCTTTACTTCTCCACCCGAAAGCTTCAGAAAGCAACACACTAGCCGTCACCGAAGGATAGAAATAAGAATTGTTGTCCACAGGTAGTGTAGACGACCAATCGTTCCGTCCTGTTATATTCAAGAAAGCCCAACGACGGTAATCCAGTTGTATGGAACCGTAAAGGCCATATTGCCGTAAACGGTAGAAATCATTGGACGAAGTGAGCGGATCACGCGAGTTAGTCAATGTATAAAGATCAGCAACCGCCAAACGGGGAGCAGCCTGATAATTATTCTCATATTGTTTGTTACGTACATTAAAACCCAGAAGAGCGTCAATTCCCCAATTTTTATTCAACTGTTTGATATAAGTCGCCAATACTTCTGTGTTATTCTCTTTCACCGTATAGGCATCTTCAGCATAACTGCCGTAAGGCGAACCGGCACCTGCACTCCCCCATTTTACTTTGGATTTCCTCCGGTCATTATACCAGTCGGTACTAGTACGAAAACGCACATTCAACCCATCTGTCAGACGGAATTCGGCATGCAGATCACCTATCAGACGATGACGTTCCTGACTCTGTGTATTATAAGAAGCACTCCAAAAAGGATTGTCGTAATAGCTTGAATTCCAGTTGCGAGTATAGTCCGCCTTCAATGAGTTCGTATCCACTTGACGTCCGAACCACAAGAACTGAAGCATAGGACTGTTAGAACGTACGTTACTGCCCGAGGGAGTAGCTGACCCCGGCAAACTGGGAGCTGTATAAACGATGTAATTGGCTGTAGCTCCCACCACAATCCATTTTGCCAGATGGTAATCCGTATTTAGGCTGATATTCGTCTTATTAGTTCCAGCATCAGGAACGATACTGACTTGTTTTTCGTAGTTATATCCTACACGGAACTGGTATTTGTCGTCTCCACGGGCAACAGAAATACCGTTGTTTGTAGAAATACCCATGCGAAAATAATCGCGTACATTGTTGGGATGGGATACCCAGGGAGTAGCCACACGATTACCGTCAGCGTCCAATGGGCTATCGAACTGAGGAATCAACAAACCAATATCAAGACGTGGCCCCCAGCTTTCGTCTACCCCGTCATTCACACCTGCACCCTTGCCATCTACATAACTGAACCGTCCCCCTGCCCCTTGTCCAAAAAGATTTTGAAACTCCGGCAAGGTAGCAACAAAAGAGACTTGCGTGGAAGAATGTAATGTAATCCCTATCCCTTTCTGCCTTTTGTCTCCTCCCTTAGTAGTGATGACAATAGCACCGTGAGCAGCACGCGCACCATAAAGGGCAGCGGCATTCGGACCTTTCAATACAGTAAGTGTTTTTATGTCTTCCGGATTCAGGTCTGCTATTGCATTTTTAAAATCACGTCCGCTGGAACGTGCATTAAGCTGCGAATTATCCACTGGGATTCCATCCACAATAAAAAGCGGTTGATTCTCACCTGCAATAGAAGTTTCACCACGAATAACGATGCGACTGGAACCAACATCTCCTTGTGTATTGGTAATACGCACACCAGCTATCTTACCACTCAACGAATTTAACAGATTATTATCTTTCCCTTGCACCAAAGCATCCTGTTTTACTTCCTGTGCCGTATAGCCCAATGCCTTTTTCTCGCGTGAAATACCCAAAGCCGTTACTACTACCTCATCCAGCAGATGCGTATCACTCTTCAGTGTTACCGATACCTGTGGTGCAATAGCCACCTCTTTTGCCATCAGACTAATGTAAGAGATTAGCAGCCGGGTGGCTGATGGCGGGAATCCACTCAGTTCAAATCTCCCGTTGACATCAGTTACGGTACCCAATGAAGTTCCTTTCACTATAACTGAGGCACCGATAACCGGCTCCCCATCTTCTTCTGTGGTGACGATGCCCCGCACTGTTGTCACCTGTGCTGCCCCTTGTATCACTCCTATTGCAAGAGCAAGCAAAAATAAATGAATCCTTTTACCCATTATTGTTTACTGTTAAAATGATGGGGCAAAGGTATTAGATATATACAAGCTGATAAATCCCGTATGAATGGCATTTTATATACCATATTTGCGGTATATTTACAGTTGCGTGTATGACTTTCAGATTTTTGCTTCTAATCCTTTTTATTATTCAAAGCTTGTCTGACATCGTCAAACAGATCATCCACATCCTCCAAACCAATTGAGAAACGGATAGTCGTATCCAACACATCCATGTCCTGTCGCTGTTTATCAGTAAACGGTCCAAAAATAGTACTTGCAGGATGAATAGCAAGCGTCTTATTGTCAAACAAGTTAGTAGCGCGACGTATCAATTTCAGTCGGTTGATGAAAGCAAAGCATGCCTCTTTACTTTCCAGGTCTATCGTAAT
>ERZ1673745.2151-NODE-2151-length-10992-cov-6.586541_pt1 | contig 10992 bp, 9 predicted proteins | sample MGYA00580206_ERZ1673745 | MGnify/ENA primary metagenome ERZ1673745 (study PRJEB41218, sample SAMN15661753) | gut metagenome | host: Homo sapiens | place: Canada: London | collected 2015-08-20/2019-03-30 | study: EMG produced TPA metagenomics assembly of... | reverse complement strand
CCCCAGCCTTCTGTCAACACTTTTTTGCATCTTTTTTGAGTTTTTTCTATATTTCTTGAATTTGTTTCATTTCCCCGGCCGGGTGTTTCTTTTTTATCCCATAAACAGCACAAAGCCCCGCGCGCAAACGCAGGGCTTTGAAATGCAAATGATCACAGTTCTCCCCGGCCAGACAGCGCCCGGTACAGGGTCGTCTCATCGGTATACTCCAGGCTGGCACCCACGGGCAGGCCATAGGCCAGACGGGTGGTCTTGATGCCCAAGGGCTTGATGAGCTTTGCCAGATACATGGCCGTTGCCTCGCCCTCAACGGTGGGGTTCATGGCCATGATCACTTCCTTCACTTCACCGTCCCCCAGACGGGCCAGCAGTTCCTTGACCGTCAGCTGTTCGGCACCGATGCCATCCATGGGGCTGATGAGACCGTGGAGCACATGGTACATTCCATGGTACTCCCGGGTGCGCTCAAACGCCTGCACATCACGGGGCGTTTCCACCACACAGATGACAGAGCGGTCCCGCTTGGCACTGGCACAGATGGGGCAGAGCTCGGCTTCGGTATAATTCTGGCAGACACGGCAGCGGTGGAGCTTGGTGTGGGCGTTCTGGATCGCACCCGCCAGTGCGGCGGCATCCTGATCCGACATGCTCAGTACCTGATAGGCCATCCGGGTCGCACCCTTCCGCCCAATGCCCGGGAACTTGCTGAATTCTTCAATCAGCTTTTCCAGCGGGGCTGCATTATAACCCATGGTGCTCCTCCACTTTGATCAAAGACCAGGAATGTTCAGGCCGCCGGTCAGTTTGCCCATTTCGGCCTCGGCAGTCTCATCCACCTGCTTGACGGTTGCATTGACGGCAGCAGCCACCAGGTCTTCCAGCATCTCAATATCATCGGGGTCCACGGCCTCAGGCTTAATGGTGATGCTCAGCACCTCGTGCTTGCCGTTCATCTTCACAGTGACCATCTCACCGGATGCACTGCCGGTGTACTCAGCAGCTTCCAGCTCTGCCTGCTTGGCCTTCATATCTTCCTGCATCTTCTGGGCCTGACGCATCAGGGAGTTCATATCGGGGCGGCCGAAGCCTGCGGGCATTCTTGCTTTCATGGTTGGTTCTCCTTTTATTTATCGTTTTTTGCGTTCACTATCCTCAATCGACACCTCCAGCCCCAGCTGTTCCAGCTTGCGGAGGGATTCCTCGGCGTTGGCCGAAGCGCGATTGACCGTCTTGGATTCATAGGGGCCGATGGGCACCGCCACACCGGACACCTGTGCGATCAGCTTTTTGATGAGCTTCTGGCTTTCCTTGTTGGCGCGGATAAAATCCCGGAAGGTCTTTCCGCCATCGATGAGCACCCGGGTACCATCAAAGTAACCCTTGGACTTTTTCAGGTAGGTGTAGAGCATGGGATCCTGCTCCTGCAGGAGCTTGATGACCTCTGCCCATTGCGGGAAGGGATTGATTCCCTCTGCTGCCACCTTGCGGGGCTTGTTCAGCGCCGGGTCAGCCGTATATTCCGGCTTGGGCTCCTGCTGAGACTGGGCCGCAGACACTTCCTGCGCGGGAGCCGGAGACTCTTCTCTCTGCGGCGGCGCAGCCGGGGTCGGCTCGTCCCAAGGGGGCGGGGCCTCCGAAGTCACCGGCGGTTCCTCCGGCAGGGGCGGCAGCTCTTCTTCCGCAGAAGCTGCTGCTTCTGCCTTGGGCGGTCCCACGGGCTGAGGTGCAGGTTCCGGCTCAGACTGCTGCATCGGCGCCGGTTCCACAGAAGGTTCCTGCACGGGAGCCGATGCCGCCGGTGCACATACAAAAGGTTTGACCGGTGCCGACGCAAACGGTCTGGGGGCCTCCTGTGCAGGGACCGCAGGCCGGGCGGCGGGCACAGCCTGTACCGCCACCTGCTGGGGCGACTCCGAAAGGCTGAACAGGGCCAGTTCCAGCTCTATCCGCTGGTCGCTGCCCCGGGTCATGTGCTCCAGAGCGTTGCCCAGAGCCCGGATGGCCCGGATCGCCTCCCACTGCCCCATCCGGGGGCCTTTTTCCAGATAGAGCTTTTCCTCTTCCGGGGATACACCCGAGAGCAGTGCCTGCCCGCCGGGCAGGGCCGCCAGCATCAGCGCACGGTAATGGGCAATGAGCTCCTCGGTCAGCCGCTTCACATCCACCGACTGCTGGCGCAGCTGAGCCAGCTGTGCCAGTGCCGCGGCGGCATCCTGCGCTTCCAGCGCATCCGAAATATGGAACAGATAGCTCCGGTCGGTCACACCTGCCATCCGACGGACAACGTCCACATCGATCTTTGCCGTGACACCGGCACAGGTATCCAGAATAGACAGCGCGTCTCGCATGGCACCATCGGCAAGGCGGGAGATAAGCTCCGCCCCCTCGCCGGACAGCTCCAGTCCCTCCTGCCCGGCGATGTACTCCACACGCTGGGCGATATCCTCGGGGCCGATGCGGGTAAAATCGTACCGCTGACACCGGGAAAGGATGGTGGCGGGGACCTTCTGGATCTCCGTGGTCGCCAGAATAAAGATGACGTGGGCGGGCGGCTCCTCCAGCGTTTTCAGCAGGGCATTGAACGCTGCCGTGGAGAGCATGTGCACCTCGTCGATGATATATACCTTATAATGACAGGCGCTGGGGGTGTAGGCCGTTTCATCACGCAGATCACGGATATCGTCCACGCCGTTGTTGGAGGCCGCGTCCATCTCCACCACGTCCAGAATGCTGCCATTGTCGATGCCTCTGCAGATCTCGCACTCACCGCAGGGGTCACCGTTCTGGGGATGCAGGCAGTTGACTGCCTTGGCAAAGATCTTGGCACAGGTGGTCTTGCCGGTGCCGCGCACGCCGGTAAACAGATAAGCGTGGCCCACACGGCCTGTGGCGATCTGGTTGCGCAGTGCGGTCACGATGCCGCGCTGGGCCACCACATCCTCAAACCGCTGGGGCCGCCACTTGCGGTACAGGGCTCGATACATCTGCTTCTCCCCTTTCAACAAAAAAGCCGGACAGCGCTGACGGGGTTTGACCCCCGCCTTGCGTAACTCGGCATACGGATGCAGGCTGACTGAAACGCACGGGACACACCGCTTAAGGCTGCTTGGTTCCCCACCTGACCTGGTTCACAGCGGCCCCATCGTACAGGGCCCGCATCCGTATGCCGAACCACGCAGCAGGCGCTGTCCGGCATGGCACATTTTGTGCTTGATTATTATAGCATGTTTTTGGGGAGATTGCAAGCCCCGGCAGCGGGCTCGCCCTCTCAGGCGCTTTGCGCCAGCTCCCCCAAAGGGGGAGCCTTTGGCAAAACCATCAAACAACATGCAAAACAAAAGCCCCTTCCGGCATTACACCAGAAGGGGCAGAGTGCTGAATAAAAGTTAGGACTGGCAGGCAGTGATCAGGCTCATCTTGTAGACCTCGTCAGCGTTGCAGCCACGGGACAGGTCGTTGATGGGTGCGTTCAGGCCCTGCAGAATGGGGCCGTAGGCAGCGTAGCCGCCCAGACGCTGAGCGATCTTATAGCCGATATTGCCGGCCTCGATGCAGGGGAAGATGAAGGTGTTGGCCTGGCCAGCGACCTTGCTGCCCTTGCACTTGACCTGTGCAACTTCGGGAGCAACGGCAGCGTCAAACTGCAGCTCGCCGTCCACAGCCAGCTCGGGGTCCATCTCCTGAGCCTTGATGGTAGCGTCATGGCTCAGAGCAACGGTGCCGCCCTTGCCGGAACCCTTGGTGGAGAAGCTCAGAACTGCAACCTTCGGATCGATGCCGAACAGCTTTGCGGTCTTGGCAGTCTCAACGGCCACCTCAGCCAGCTTTGCGGATGCAGCGATCTTGACCTCGCCGGTAGCCTTATCAACGGTATCGGTGTAATCAATGTTGACAGCGCAGTCGCCCATGGCAATGCGCTTCAGGCCCTCTTCGCCAAAGTCACGGTCCAGAATGAAGCAGGAGCTCACCAGGTGTGCGCCCTTCTTGGTCTTGACCAGCTGCAGAGCGGGGCGGATGGTATCGGCGGTGGAGTAAGTAGCGCCGCCCAGCAGGCAGTCAGCCTTGCCCATCTTGACCAGCATGGTGCCGAAGTAGTTGGACTTCTTCAGCAGAGCAGTGCACTCCTCTGCGGTCTGCTTGCCCTTGCGCAGCTCGACCATGGTGTTGACCATCTCATCGAAGCCGGCGTAGTTCTCAGGGTCGATGATCTCAGCAGCGGAAATATCAAAATTGCCAGCAGCGGCAGCAGCCTTGCACTCTGCCTCATTGCCGACCATAACAACTTTCAACACGCCCTCAGCCAGCAGCTTGCTTGCGGCCTCCAGGATGCGGGGGTCATTGCCCTCGGTAAAAACGATCGTCTTGGGGTTTGCCTTCAGCTGTGCTACCAGCGGTGCGAACATATCAGCCATTGTTGATTACCTCCGAATTAACTATCCAATATTCACATCCGGGTGCCTGTTGGACACAAGGATGCCTTTCTCTTTTATTCTAGCACACCCGGCAAAAAGTTCAAGACAAAATTGGCTTTTTGTGCTATTATTTTAGGAGAAAACCATTTTTGATTTGTGAATAAATTATCATTCAGCTGCAAGGAGATCAAACTGCTATGGATTGGGATACATTAAAGGCCGAGTGCCTTGCCTGCCGCAGATGTGAGCTGTGCACTGACCGCACCCATGTGGTGTTCGGGCAGGGTGTCCAGACTGCTGAGGTGCTGTTCGTGGGCGAAGGCCCGGGCCAGAGCGAGGACGAGCAGGGCCTGCCCTTTGTGGGCCGCAGCGGCCAGCTGCTGGACAAATACCTGTTTGCCATCGATCTGGACCGGAGCAAAAACTGCTACATTGCCAACATCGTCAAGTGCCGCCCGCCCCAGAACCGTGACCCGCTGCCCACCGAGAGCGAGGCCTGTATGCCCTGGCTCCGGGAACAGTTCAAGCTGCTGCAGCCAAAGATCGTGGTCTGCCTGGGCCGCATCGCCTCCCAGCGGATGATCCGCACCGATTTCTCCGTGACCAAGGAGCACGGCACCTTTGTGCAAAAAAACGGCGTATGGTTCATGGGCACCTTCCACCCCGCCGCCCTGCTCCGGCAGGCGCAGAACAAACCCGCCGCCTTTGCGGATTTTGTGGCTCTGCGGGATAAAATAAACAAAGTCTGTCTGCATACCTATTAACCCCTCCGTCCAAGTATCATCTTCCTTCATTTTTGCATACCCTAAAGCAAAAGTGAGGTGTTCTGATATGAAAACGATCCAAAGCCGTTCTCCCGATTTCTTTCTGGGGGCCACCACACCGGCGGGCTTCAAGGGTTATTTTGAACCGCTGCGCCGGGAGCCCGGGATGCAGATGCTTCTCATCAAAAGCGGGCCGGGATGCGGCAAATCCACCTTGATGAAGCATCTGGCCCAGGCCGCCGAGCAGCAGGGCCAGCGCATCGAAAAGATCCACTGTGCCAGCGACCCGGACAGTCTGGACGGGGTCATCTTCCTCGACCAGAAACGCGCCATCATCGATGCCACCGCGCCCCATGTGGTGGAGCCGGACGCGCCCGGGGCTGATGAGCTGGTGGTGAGCCTGTACCACACCATCGATGCCGGAAAGCTGGCTCCCCACCGGGACGAGATCAAGGCCCTGTTTGCCCGGAATGCCGCTCTGCGGGGCCGGGCGGCCCGGTATATCGCATCGGCGGGCAGCCTGATGCTGGACAGCCGCCGGGCCGAGGCCTGCAGTGCCAACTTTGAAAAGGTGCGCCGCTACGTCAAGCGGCTCTGCACCCGGCTGCTTCCCCGCACCGAGGGCACCGCCAGCGAGGAGCTGCGGCTGCTCTCAGCCATCACCCCCAAGGGGATGGTATTCTACCGGGGCACGGTAGAAGCGCTGGCCGACCGGTATGTGGTATTCCGGGATGATTACGGGGCGGTCTCCCGCCTGCTGCTGGAACTCATCCGGGCCGAAGCGCTGGCCCGGGGCTACCACATCATCACCTGCCCCTGCGCCATGCACCCTGAAGATCAGATCGACCACATCTTCATTCCGGCCCTGCGGCTGGCTTTTTTGACCGACAACCTCTGGCATCCCATCCAGCTGCCCGGCGTGCAGGCCGTGCGCTGTACCCGCTTTGTGGACCGGGAGAATCTGTCCGGCTTCCGCGCCCGCCTGCGCTTCAACGACCGTGCCGCCTCCGAGCTCATCGACCAGGCTGTCGCCCTGATGGCTCAGGCCAAGAACTGCCATGATGAGCTGGAGACTTATTACCGGGCCGCCGTGGATTTTGACCAGGTGAATGCTGTTGCAGCAAATTGTCAAAAGATCCTGGGTCTCGGGTAGGCCCTGCTGTTAAACCCCACCGTCAGCCCTTTGGGCTGCCACCGCCCCTAGTAGGGGCGGCCTTGGCAAAGCGATGTAGTTTGTGCGTAAAGGGGAACCCCAAAAAACTTTACGTAACGCCAGAGGCCCCACTATTAGGGGGGCTGGCGAGCGATAGCGAGACTGAGGGGTTTAGTTTCCCAACATACTGTGCACAACCTGAAAGGAAGTGAACCCCATGCCAACCATCCGTCTCTCTGTCCGGGAGCTGGTGGAGTTCCTGCTCCGCACCGGCAGTATCGACAGCCGCTTTACCGGCTTTGACCGGGCCAACGAGGGCGCACGCATCCACCGCAGGCTCCAGAAGGCGGCGGGTGAAGGCTACGCCGCTGAGGTGTTCCTCACGGCAGAGCGGACGATGGAGGGAATCGGGTTCACCATCGAGGGCCGTGCCGACGGCATTTTTACCGATGAGGACGGCACGGTGGTCATCGACGAGATCAAGACCACTGCCGCGCCCACCGATGCCATCACGGAGGACATGAACCCCTGCCACTGGGCGCAGGGCATGGTCTACGGGGCCATCTGCGCCGAGCAGCGGGAGCTGGAAACACTGGATGTCCGGCTGACCTATTACCAGATCGACACCGATGAGATCATCCGCTATACCCGGCACTTCTCCGCCGCTGAGCTGGATGCGTTTCTCAACGACTTACTGCGGCAGTATCTTCCCTGGGCACGACGGCAGCTGGACTGGGTGGAAGCCCGGAACCGGAGCCTTGGGGCCCTGCAATTTCCGTTTCCGGCCTACCGTCCCGGGCAGCGCGCCCTTGCCGGGGAGGTCTATCGCGCCTGTGCTGCGGGCAAGGCAGAGCAGAAGGGCGGTACCCGGCTGTTCTGCCAGGCACCCACCGGCATCGGCAAAACGATGAGCGCCCTCTTCCCTGCCCTGAAAGCCATGGGCGAGGGCAAGGGGGAAAAGATCTTCTACCTGACCGCCCGCAACACGACACAGGCCGCTGCTGAGGATGCACTGGCCCGTCTGCGGGCGGCAGACCCGGCGCTTTCCCTGCGCAGCGTGACCCTTTCGGCCAAGGAGAAGGCCTGCCTGTGCAAGGATGCTGAGGGCCGTCCCGCCTGCCTGCCGGAAGCCTGTCCCTACGCCAACGGCTACTACGAGCGGCTGAAGGATGCGCTGGCCGACCTGCTGGACAGCGCCGTCCCCTATGACCGGGCCGTCCTGACCGAGACCGCCCGGCGGCACAGGGTCTGCCCTTTTGAGCTGGGGCTGGACCTGAGCGAGTGGTGTGATGTGGTCATCGGGGACTACAACTATCTGTTCGACCCCACCGTGCACCTGCGGCGCTTTTTCGATGCGGCGGGCGACTACATTTTTCTCATCGACGAAGCCCACAACCTGCCGGACCGGACCAGAGCCATGTACTCGGCGCGGTTCTGCAAGAGCAGCCTGACCGATGCCAGACGGGCCATCGGCAAAGGAAAAAGCGCACTGAAAACCGCGTTGACAAAGGCAGACAAGGGCTTTCTGGAAGCGCGCCGGGCGGTAACGAAGCTGGCCCCCCGCCGGGGTCCAGCGCCTACCGAACCGCCGATGGAGGATCTCACCCGGCAGACCAGCCTTCTGGACACCGAACCGGCAGAAGCCGCCTTTCCGCTGCCGGAGCCTTTGCTGGCGCAGGATGGCACGGTCTTTTTGCAAGAGCTGCCGAAGGAGCTGCTCCGACTGCTGTTCAGCCTGCAGGCCCCCCTGCAGGACTGGCTGGAGGCCAACCAGGAGGCTGATGCCCACGCCCAGCTGCTCGAGCTCTACTTCGCGGTGCAGGATATCGCCCGGGCAGCAGAGCGGTACGACGCGCATTTTGTCACCCAGCTGACAGCCCGGGGCAGCGAGCTGGAATGGGAGCTGCTCTGCCTTGACCCCGCCCCCTTTGTGGATGCCAGCCTTGCCGCCGGACGGGCGGCGGCGCTGTTCAGCGCAACGCTCACCCCGCCGGGCTACTACCGCTCCGTGCTGGGCTGTTCCGATGCCCGGGCTGTGGCACTGGAAAGCCCGTTTCCGCCCGAACATCTGGGGCTCTACTGCCTGCCCGGCATCTCCACCCGCTACCGGGACCGGGAGGCCAGCGTTCAGGCCGTCTCGGATGCGCTGGCCGCACTGGCCCGGGCCAAGGTGGGCAACTATCTGGCCTTTTTTCCCAGCTACGCCTATCTGCGGCAGGTGCACGAGGACTTCACCGCCCGTTACCCGGACATCGGGACGCTGGCCCAGGAGAGTGGTCTGGACGACGCGGCCCGGGCGGCCTTTCTGGAACAGTTCAGCCCAAGCCCCACAAAAACGCTGCTGGGCTTCGGGGTCATGGGCGGCATCTTTGGCGAGGGCGTGGATCTGGTGGGCGACCGGCTCATCGGGTGCGCCATCGTGGGGGTGGGCCTGCCTCAGGTGAACCCCCGGCAGGAGATCCTGCGCCGCTACTATGACGAGGCGGGCGGCACCGGTTTCGACTACGCCTACCGCTTCCCGGGCATGAACAAGGTGCTGCAGGCGGCGGGCCGGGTCATCCGCACGCAGGAGGACAGGGGCGTGGTGCTTCTGCTGGATGACCGCTTTGCCCGCGCCGAATACACCCGCCTGTTCCCCCGCCACTGGCACCAGCTCCAATACCTGCGCAGCACCACAGAGCTGGAGCAGCAGCTTGCCGCCTTCTGGGCGTTGAACCAATAGAAAAAAGCCTGTCAGCGCAAAAACCGACAGGCTTTTTCTCATGCTCCGGACATTTTCCGGCTCTTACTTCTTTCTGGGCAGGGATCTGCGCAGTTCATCCCAGGCAGTCATCTCCACCAATGTGGTGGCGCGCAGGGCGGCAAACGCTTCATCCAGATACTGCATCTCGCTCACCGCACGCATGGCGTGATCCGAAATGCACCACTTCCCAACGACCGTCTGCGCCATCCAGTAGACCATCCGCTCGGTCTTTTTCCGCTGTTTGGTGCCCTCGCGGTAGCGATCGGTGTTCTCCGCATCGTTCACGGGTACACCTGCCGCTTTCAGCATCTCACAGCACTCCCAAGCGGCATCCACGATCATCCTGCGCTGTTCCACTGTGGTGCGGGAAAGTTCCCCATCCACCGCATAGCAGGCATAGGCGCAGGGCAGGATAAAGGCGATGTGGCTCTTGAGCCACTCGTCCATATCGCTGTAATAGGTCAGCTTGTAATGAGTCCCCTCAAAGGCAGCCTGCAGCCGCAGACGGAACGCGCCGGACAGGGGAGCGGTTGCGCCGCCAACGGTCATTCCCATCCCCATGTGCACACTGACCAGCCGGTCATGCTCCCGGCGGCCTGCATTGTTCTGGAAGCCAAAGGCGATCTTATCCACCGGGCGCTGCATGGCCTGCAGCATCTCCTGCGCATAGGGATCATTGCCCACAAAGATGAAGTACTGGCTCCGGTTTGCTTTGAGGATGGGCAGCACATCGGCCAGCTGCCCGGCCTGCACCGTGACAAACACAAGGTCATACACATCCTCGGGGGCCAGCACATCTGTCGTCTGCATCCGATCCACCGTTGTTTTCCGCTGGAGCATGTGGCGGATGGTCAGGCCCTTCTGGTCAATGACCTCCTTCCACTCGCCCCGGGCCAGCAGGGTGACCACATTTTTCTTGTTCTGTGCCAGACTGTGGGCCAGCTGACAGCCCTGAACGCCTGCGCCGTACACCAAGATCCTCATAACGAGATACCTCCTGTTTTGCATGATCAGCCCGGCCAGAAACACCGGGCTGTTACTTTTTCAGGAACGAGAAGAAGCCCTTTTTTTCATAGGGCCGGGTCTGCACGCCGGTCACGGTGTAGCCCGTTTCTGCAATGGCAGCCTTCAGCGCCTCCACATCCACCGGCTGCTCCGAGATGATGACCGTCTCGCCCTTGGTGTGGGAAGAAGTCACCTTGTTCACCCGGGCGGTCTTGCGCACCACATCATTGATGTGGCTCTCGCACATACCGCACATCATACCATCGACCCTCAGGATCGTTTCTACCATTGTTGTTCCCTCCATACTGTATCTGCGGGCACCCCTGTCAAACTGCACAAGTCCAGCCCGCTGTTTTCGTCATTTTGTTAGTTTTAGCTAACTCATTGTGGAAACAAAAAGGCTCCTGCCCCGCACAGCACTGCTCTGCGGAACTTCGCCGATCTGTTTTCAGTTTTATCATACCATACCGGTGGGCAAATTTCAAGCTGCCCACAAAACCGGCCGGGGGACTTTTCAAAGGGTCAGTTCATGGAAAACAGCGCTGCTTTCCAGCTCTTTCCATTGCATCGTGTTTTCTTCCAGGGTCATGTAGCTGTGGGGGCTGTTCTCTTTGGGGATGCTCACAGAACCCGGATTCAGGTAAAGATTTCCCTGCCCGAACTCTGTCCAGGCCGGAACATGGGTATGCCCGTGCAGCAGCACATCTCCCGGGGCCAGCGGCGGCAGATTTTTCACATGATAGATATGCCCGTGGGTCGCATAAATAAGCCGCTGCCTCACCGGAAGCACCGCATAATCGGCCAGCACGGGGAATTCCAGCACCATCTGGTCCACCTCGGCATCACAGTTGCCCCGCACGCAGAGCAGCTTCTCCTTTTTCCCGTTCAGCAGGGGGATGACCTCCTTGGGGGCGT
>ERZ1673745.2146-NODE-2146-length-11031-cov-6.010660_pt1 | contig 11031 bp, 9 predicted proteins | sample MGYA00580206_ERZ1673745 | MGnify/ENA primary metagenome ERZ1673745 (study PRJEB41218, sample SAMN15661753) | gut metagenome | host: Homo sapiens | place: Canada: London | collected 2015-08-20/2019-03-30 | study: EMG produced TPA metagenomics assembly of... | reverse complement strand
GGATCATGAGCGCCGAGTACATCATGGCCGGCGGCAACGAGCAGGTCATCCTCTGTGAGCGCGGCATCCGCACCTTCGAGAAGTACACCCGCAACACCCTCGACCTCTCCGCTGTGCCTATCATCCACGAGAAGACCCATCTGCCCGTCATCGTGGACCCCAGCCACGCTACCGGCAAGGCAAACCTTGTGGAGCCCATGATGATCGCCGCTGTCGCCGCCGGTGCCGACGGCCTTGAGGTGGAAGTCCACTACGACCCCCGCCACGCATGGAGCGACGGCGCACAGTGCCTGACCCCCGACGCCTTTGCGCAGGCTATGGCAAAGTGCCGTCAGGTCGCATGGGCCATTGGCCGGGATATGTGATATGAATGCTACGATAAAACGCGCCCCCGGCGGCATCGGCGGCACCATCACCGCGCCGCCCAGCAAGAGCATGGCGCACCGTGCGGTGCTCTGCTCGGCGCTGGCCGAGGGTGCTTCCCACATCGAAAACCTTGAATTCAGCAAGGATATTTCTGCCACCCTCTCCGCCGCCGGGCAGCTCTGCGCCAAAGTGCGCACCGGTGCGGATCGTGCCGTCGTGGAGGGTCTGGGGAGCTTTCTGCCCGTCAGCGCTCCGGTGGATTGCTGTGAGAGTGGAAGCACCCTGCGCTTTCTCATCCCCATTGCCAGCCTCACCGGGCAGAAAGTGACCTTTGTTGGCCGCGGACGGCTGATGGAACGCCCTCAGACAGTATACGAGAAGTTGTATCAGGAGCAGTCTCTCCGCTTTGAACCGTCTTCGGCGGGCCTGACCATCGAAGGAACTCTGAAAAGCAGCGAATACGAGCTGGCGGGCGACGTGTCCAGCCAGTTCATCAGCGGATTGCTGTTTGCCCTGCCGCTGCTGGCAGGCGACAGCACCCTCCACCTTATCCCGCCGGTAGAGAGCCGCAGTTATATCGAGATGACCCGGGCGGCCCAGCGCCGTTTCGGCGTCGAGAGCCGCTGGCAGGACGAAAACACCCTCTTTATCCCGGGCGGGCAGAAATACCGGCCTTGCGATTACACCGTGGAGGGCGATTACAGCCAGGCGGCCTTCCCGGCGGTGCTGGGAGCAGTGCAGGGCGGCGTGACCCTCAAAGGATTATCCGCCGACACCCTGCAGGGCGATGCCGCGATCCTCGACATTCTGCGCCGCTGTGGTGCAAGCTTCCGCACCACCGATGCAGGCATCGTGTTCGAGAAAGCACCTCTCCACGGTGTGGACATTGACCTTGCCGACTGCCCCGACCTCGGCCCCGTGCTGATGGTCCTGGGCCTGCTTTGCGAAGGGACCACCACCATCCGCAACGCGGAACGTCTCCGTATCAAGGAGAGCGACCGCATTGCAGCCATGGAAGCCGAACTGCGGGCCTGTGGCGGCGTCCTCGAGAGCGAGGGCGGCACCATCACCATCCACGGCTGTGCAGACAGGCTCCACGCCCCCGCCGCGCCGCTCCATGGCCACAACGACCACCGTGTGGTGATGAGCCTTGCGGTGCTGGCGCTGGCTGCCGGGCTGGAACTCTCCATCGACGACGCCGAGGCCGTGCAGAAGAGCTGGCCCCATTTCTTTGAAGCCATCAAGCCGTTAGGCGCGGAGGTAGAATATGCTGGATAAAACAAAGCGTTATCTTATCGTGGGCCTCGGACTGCTGGGCGGCAAATACGCCCTCGAGCTTTCCAAAGCCGGATTCCATGTGGACGGCATCAACCGCAGCGAGGGCCACTTACAGTACGCTCTCGACCACGGCTATATCGAGACCGGCAAGACCCACGATTTCGAGGACCTCGTCTCGCAGGCCGACCACATCATCTTCGGCCTCTACCCCACGGCCCTCATCGACTGGTTCAAGACCTACGGCCATCTCATCAAGCCCGGCTGCATCTTTACCGATGTCTCCGGCGTCAAGACCGGCCTTGTGGAACCGGTGCAGGCCATGTGTCCGGAGGGTGTGGAGTTCATCGCCAGCCACCCGATGGCAGGCCGTGAGACTTCCAGCGTCGAGCACGCCGCCGAGGTCAGCTTTGCTCCGGCCAACTTCATCATCACCCCCACCGAGAAGAACACTCCCGAGGCCGTCCAGTGGGCAAAAGAGCTGGCCGAGGTGCTGGGCTTCCGCCACATCTGCACCCTGACGGTGCAGGAGCACGACAAGATGATCGGCTACGTCAGCCAGCTCTGCCACGCCATCGCCGTCAGCCTCATGTGTGCAAACGACAACTCTTCTCTCTGCGAGTACACGGGCGACTCCTTCCGCGATTTGACCCGCATCGCCCGCATCAACGAGAAGATGTGGGCGGAGCTGTTCCTCTGGAACAAAGAGAATCTCATCGCCGAGATCGACCAGTTCGATTCCGCTCTGGACCAGCTGCGGGACGCCCTCGTGGCCGATGACCGGGACAAGCTGGAAGAGATGTTCCGTCTGTCCACCCAGCGCCGCGCCGCATTCGACAAAAAGGACTCGTGACCGTAAAGGAGGCCGCCTATGCCCAAGCAGGAGGGACAAAAATCCAAACTGTTGGCGCTGCTGCATATCTTTGAGCAGCAGACCGACGAGGAGCATCTGCTGAATGTGCCTCAGCTGGTGGAGCTGCTGGCCCGGCAGGGCATCCTTTGCGAGCGAAAAAGCGTCTACAGCGACATCGACGCGCTGAACGCGCTGGGCTATGACATCCGGCTGCGCCGGGGCCGCAGCGGCGGCTATTGGATGGCGACGCGGCCTTTCGAGCTGGCGGAGCTGAAGCTTCTGGTGGACGCTGTCCAGTCCAGCCGGGTCATCTCGAAAGCGTCCAGTGATAAGCTCATCCATAAGCTGGAAGGGCTGGCCTCCCAGTATGAGGGCAGTCAGCTCCAGCGTCAGGTCTATGTCGATGGCCGCCCCAAGAGCGCCAACAAAGACCTGCCCTACAGCGTGGACGCCCTCTTTACGGCCATCAACACCGGCAGGATGGTGCGCTTCCGCTACAAAAAGGCGGGACGCCCCGCGCCTTACACCATCAGCCCCTGGCAGATGGCGTGGGAGAACGGCTGTTACTACCTCATCGCTTATCAGGATGAGAAGGAGCCGGTGGGCATCCGCCATTACCGGGTGGATAAAATGGCCGGCGTCACGGTGCTGGACGAGCCCCGCCGCGGCAAAGAGCAGTTCGCGGATCTCGACCTGCCCGCCTACCTGAAAAAGCACTTCCAGATGTTCGGCGGGCCGGAGTATAGAGTCACCCTGCGGTGTACTTCCGACCTTGAATCAGCCATGCGGGAGCGCTTCGGCGCTTCGCCCATCTTCGTGCCGGAAGGGAAGGAACATTTCCATTTCGACGTCCCCGTCTGTGTCAGCGACCAGTTCTACGGCTGGGTCTGCGGCTTCGGCGGCAAGATAGAAGTCGTCTCGCCCGCCGAGGTGCGGGACGGCCTGCGGGCGCTGAACGAGCGGCTGGTAAAAATGCATCAATAATGAAACAAAAGGCCCTGAATCGTCAGATTCAGGGCCTTTTGTTGTATAAATATTATTTGAAATTACTTTGCGTTGAACACATACTTGTCCATCCGGTGGAACGCCTCTTCAATGCGGGCGCGGGGCGAGGCCAGATTGATGCGCAGATGGCAGGGGCCGTGGAACATCACGCCGTCCTGCACGGCAGCACCGACGGCCCAGCAGGCTTTCTCTACGTCCTGAATGGTCTTGCCGTGGGCGGCGCACCAGTCGGTGCAGTCCACAAAGAGCATATAGGTGCCTTCGGGCTTTGTCACATGGACACCCTCGAAGTGCTTTGCGATGTAGTCGCAGGCGAAATCCACATTGCCGGTCAGAGTCTCACAGAGCTCGTCGGCCCACTCATAGCCCTCGGGGCGGTAGGCACCGATGAGAGCGTGCATCGAAAGGACGTTCATGGAGTTGTAGTGGCAGAGGGAGGATTCCTTCTTGATGCGGTCACGCCACCACGGATTATAAACGATGTGATAGCTGCCGATGAGACCGGCAAGGTTGAAGGTCTTGGAGGGGGCGTAGAGGGCGGCAGTGCGCATCCGGGCGTCCTCACTGATGGACTGGGTGGGGATGTGCTTGTGGCCGGAGAGGATGATGTCCGACCAGATCTCGTCGGATACGACGTAGACATTATACTTTTTGTACAACTCCATGGCCTTTTCCAACTCCCACCGCTCCCAGACGCGGCCGCAGGGGTTGTGGGGGCTGCACAGGATGGCAGCGTGGATGTGCTCTTCGGCGAGGTGCTTTTCCATGTCGGCGTAATCCATCCGCCAGATGCCATTCTCGTCCTGCACCAGCGGGGAGTGGACGATGTCATAGCCGTTGTCGGTCAGGCAGCGGGTGAAGCCGATGTAGGTGGGGCTGTGGACCAGCACCTTGTCGCCCCGGGAGCAGACGCAGTTCAGTGCGCTGATGACGCCGCCCAGCACGCCGTTCTCGTAACCGATGGCCTCGGCGGTCAGACCCGTGACGTCGTTGCGAGTCTCCTGCCAGCGGATGATGGAGCCGTAGTATTCGGGCGTCGGGTCAAAATAGCCGAAAGCCGGGTGCTGGACCCGCTCGATGACGGCCTGCTGGATGGTGGGCAGGCAGACAAAGTTCATGTCTGCTACCCACATGGGGATGGCATCGAAGCCGGGCTGCGGTGCGTCGGGCGCAAAGCCTTTGCCCAGCCCGTCCACGGCGATGGAGTCCCGGCCATGGCGGTCGGGCAGGGTGGTGAAATCGTACTTCATGGAAGTTCCTCCTGTGGATGCAAAAAAGGCTTTCCCCAAAGGGAAAGCCATAGGTGCAGAAAATCAGCCCTCGATGAGCTCGACGGTCTTCATCTTGACGGGGGTCTTGGGCTTGTCGTTCCAGTCGGTAGGGACGGATGCGATCTTGTCCACGACGTCCATGCCGGCGACGACCTTGCCGAAAGCGGCGTACTGGCCGTCCAGATGGGGTGCGTCCTTATGCATGATGAAGAACTGGCTGCCGGCGCTGTTGGGGTTCATGCTGCGGGCCATGCTGATGACGCCGCGGACGTGCTTGATGGGGTTGTTGACGCCGTTGGCGGCAAACTCGCCCTTGATGTTCCAGCCGGGGCCGCCGGTGCCGTTGCCCAGCGGGCAGCCGCCCTGGATCATGAAGTTGGGGATGACGCGGTGGAAGGTCAGGCCGTTGTAGAAGCCCTGACCGACCAGCTTCTTGAAATTCTCACAGGTGATGGGGGCAGCTTCCTCGTTCAGCTCGATGTCGATGATGCCGCCGTCTTCCATAGTAATGCGAACCATAGTTTTAACAATGCTCCTTTTATCATAGCCCGTTTCGGGGTGGGTGCGGCAGATGCTCTGCCGAAGCTCCCCTTTAGTATACCATACCTTTTGCAGAGCGCAACGGCGCATATGCAACCTTTTTGTAAAGAATCACCGCATTTCTACCATATCCTGCCAGAAACGCTTGGGACAGTGGGTCATCCGGCCCTTTTCGTTGTGGCGGGCCTTGATCTCCAGCGTGTCGTAGAACTGCTTCCAGAGAGCCTGAAACTCCTGTTCCCGGGCGCTGGGCGGGGGCAGCTCCAGCGGCGCAGCCAGCTCCAGAAGCTGAGCCTTGTGCTCCTGATAAAGCAATACCGCCTGATGGACTGCGTCGTATATCATGAAGTTCTCTTCCGGAAAGCGGGAGCAGAAATGCCCCCGCAGCAGAGGCAGGATATAGTTTTTGGGGTGGATGACCGCACCCAGCATCCCGTCGTGCTCCTCGAAGCGGACGAAGCCCTGAAACTTGTCCACCTCCCAGTCGAGACTCTTTTTCATCTCGTAGAGCGGGGCCACATCCGGGTGGCCCATCCGCTTGACCGTGCCGGGGCCGAGGGCGAAGGCCAGATGCAGGAAGCGGATGAGCAGCAATTCCTTATCTTCCTGCCCGGAGAGAAAATCCCGGCTGACGAGATATTCCGTCTCCCGGCCCAGTTTCCGGCCAAGGGCCGAAAAGACCCGCTGCGCTCTGGCAGAGTCCGTCTCGATGTCCCGGACGGGGTAAAGGGTGGCCGTCTCCCGCTGGGGCGTCCAGACGGCGAAGGGAATCTCATGCTGGGCGAAACTCTCGAATACACAGCACAGAAAGCCCTCAAAGCTGCCATCGTAAAGGTAGACCACATCGGCGTCGTGGAGCTTCCGGGGCGGCATCACAGTGCTCTCGCCAGACATTGCACCGCCTCCTCCCGCACCATCCGCTGGGCCGCCCGGGGCGGCACGCCCTGTTCCACCAGCCGGTCAACGGCGGGCGGTGCGAACATACTCAGCTGCTCGGCCCCGGCGCTGAAGACGTTGGGGTCGATGAGCGCCCGGGTGATGCGCTCCCGTCCGGCGCTGCCCCGGCCCGGGTGCGCCCCGGAAAAGCCCCGGCAGGTGATGAAATACTGCGCCCGCTTGAGCACGACGCCCATCCGCTTCAGCTCGTCGAGGCCGAGGGCCGACAGCCGCCGGGCGTCCCGGATGCGGCGGGCGCTCTTGGGGCCGATGCCCGGCACCCGCAGCAGCATCTCGAAGGGGGCGCGGTTCACATCCACCGGGAACAGCCCGTAGTGCTGGACGGCCCAGTTGCATTTCGGGTCGAGATAGGGGTTGAAGCTCTGGTTGTCCTTATCCAGTATCTCGTCGGCCTTGAACTGGTAGAACCGCAGCAGCCAGTCGGCCTGATAGAGCCGGTGTTCCCGCAGGAGCGGCGGCTTCGTGTCCAGCGCGGGCAGGCGGGTGTCATCCGACACCGGGATATAGGCCGAGTAGAACACCCGCTTGAGGCCGTATTTCTGGTACATCCCCTCGGACAGCTGCAAAATGTGGTAGTCCGTCTCGGGCGATGCACCGACGATCATCTGGGTGCTCTGGCCGGCGGGAGCGAACTTGGGCGCGTGGCGGTAGAGGGTCAGCTCCTGCCTGCTCTCTTCACCTGCCACCGAGATCTGCTTCATGGGCCGGAAGATGGAGTGGCGGCCCTTGTCGGGGGCGAGAAGATGGAGGCTCTGCTCGCTGGGCAGCTCGACGTTGACGCTGAGGCGGTCGGCGAGGTAGCCCATCTGCTGGATGAGCTCGGGGCTGGTGCCGGGGATGGTCTTGGCATGGATGTAGCCGCCGAAGTGATATTCGTTCCGCAGCAGCCGCAGAACGGTGAGCATCCGCTCGGTGGTGTAGTCGGGGGTCCCCAGCACGGCGCTGGACAGGAAAAGTCCCTCGATGTAGTTGCGGCGGTAGAACTCAATGGTCAGTTCTGCCAGCTCCCGGGGTGAAAAAGTGGCCCGGGGAACGTCGTTGGACTTCCGATTGACACAGTAGCTGCAGTCGAAGGCGCAGCAGTTGCTCATCAGGACCTTCAACAGGCTGACGCAGCGGCCATCAGCGGTAAAGGCGTGGCAACAGCCCGGCGCATAGCAGCTGCCGATGGTGCCGCGCTTCGCCGGATGGGACGCGCCGCTGGACGTACAGGCCACGTCATATTTTGCGCTGTCGGCCAAGATGGTGAGCTTGTCCATCAGGGACTGTTCCATAGAAAGATACCTCCCAGAAGAGTATATCTCCCCCTTACCCCCACAGCGGCTGATCAGAAGCGCCGTGGGGCAGGGGAGAGACTCACCACTTGGCCTTCGTCTCGACCACGCGGCCCGCGATGTGCAGGCGGTTCAGGTCCTCACCCTTGATGACCAGCTCGTTGTAAGCGGGGTTGAAGGGCTGCAGAACGACGCAGTTGCCCCGCTGGATATACCGCTTGAGGGTGCCTTCGCCCTCGTCGCCGTAGACCAGCACACCCAGGTCGCCGTTTTCCAGCGTGTCCTGCTTGTGGACAAGGGCGAGGTCGCCGTCCTGAATGCGGGGCTCCATGCTGTCGCCGCGCACGACGAGGTAGAAGTAGTTGGAGGGGTCCTTGACGCGGGCATACTCCTGCCCATAATCCTCCTCAAAGGCCAGTGCGCCGTACCCGGCCTTCACGGTGCCGATGACCGGGATGAGGCTCTCAGCGTAGTTGCCGAAGAAACGCTCCTCGGGGGTGGTCACGTTGGACACCGGACGGTAGAGCCCCAGCAGGAAATCGGCTGTGGTGCTCAAAATCTCAGCGATGCGGGCCACCGTGGCGGGGTCGGGGGAGGATTTGCCGCTTTCCCACTTGCCGACGGCCTGCTGGGTCACCCCCAGTTTGGATGCCAGCTCAGCCTGACTGATCCCCTTCTGCTTGCGGCACTGCTTCAAAAGCTCTGAAAACGACATGGTCGTACACTCCTTTACTCCGAGGTCAATATTTTATGCTTTTATTATACAACAAAAAGATGTTTTTGTAAAGAGAAAAGTGAGCGGCCAGCCAAAAAAAGGTTGTCGCATGAGAGGGATTTGCAGGACTGGACGAAAAACTTTCAATTTGGGCTTGACAGAAGGCCGGAAATCTGGTAAATTAAATAGGCATTCGGTACGGCGTGTGCGAGTGCCCACGAGGAGAGATGTCCGAGTGGTTTAAGGAAGCAGTCTTGAAAACTGCCGTACGGCAACGTACCGTGGGTTCGAATCCCACTCTCTCCGCCATTTTTTATTGAATAAGTGTAACACACTTTGCTCTGGAGTAGTACTCAAGAGGTCGAAGAGGCGCCCCTGCTAAGGGCGTAGGTCGTCTAAACAACGGCGCGAGGGTTCAAATCCCTCCTACTCCGCCAAGAAAAAGCTCGATGGTTCGTTGAAACCACCGGGCTTTTTCCATTATTGCACACTTTTGTGAATTTTCGGGGCGGATGATTTACTTTTGCACCCGGATTTCTTATAATGGGATAAAACGGAAATGCCGGAACAGGAGGAAACGAGCAATGGCACTCAAAAAATTTGCCCGCAGGGACGTCATCCTGCCCGCAGTGGTCTTCCTGCTCACATTTGTGGTGGCGCTGTTTTCGCTCCGGCTTCTCTCGCTCAATCAGGAAAAAGACGAGCGGCTGCGGGCTGTCTATGCGGCCGAGTCCACCATCAGCCGTGTGTCTTCCCAGCTGAACCGCTATCTGGCAGAATCGGACTTCATCAAAAAATATATCGAGTCGGGCCATGTGCTCCGTGAAGAGGGGTTTGCAGTTATATCCAGCAATATGCAGGATGGCAGCAGCGTCATCAAGACCCACGAGCTGGCGAAAGACGGCATCGTCTCCCAGGTGTATCCGGTAGCGGGCAACGAGGCGGCCATCGGGCTCGATATGCTGCATAACCCCGCCCGCAAAAAGGAAGCAAACCTTGCCAAGAACAGCGGGATGTACACCATCGCTGGTCCCTTCGAGCTGGTGCAGGGCGGCACGGGCGCGCTGCTGTTCGACCCCATCTATACCTATAGTAAAAAAGGGGAGCGCTCGTTCTGGGGCTTCTCCATCCTTGTTTTACAGTGGGACAACTTCATTGAGGAGGTCGAGCTGGACAAGATGGAGGATGCTGGCTACCGGTATCAAATCTGGAAAAAAGACCCCTATACCGGCGAAAAGATCGTCATCGCGGAGAGCGAAGAGGATTTCCCCGGCAATGCGCTGGAAGTTGCGTGCAGCGTCCCCAACGATACATGGTATTTTGAGATCATTCCGAAGGCCGGGTGGTTCTCGGACCAGCAGCTCTCGCTGGGCATCGCCATCGCCACCATCATTGGCATGATGGCGGCCTATGCCTGCTGGGAGCTCATGAACCGGCACCAGAAGGACCTGCAGCACGAAGCGGCCCTTGAAAAGTCTGCACAGGAGGCCCGGGCAGCCAACGAGGCAAAGACCCGCTTCCTGTTCAATATGAGCCATGACATCCGCACCCCGATGAACGCCATCATCGGCTTTTCGGAGCTTCTGGAAAAGCACATCGACGAGAAGGACAAGGTGCTGGATTACACCGAGAAGATACGCTCGTCCAGTGCTTTCCTGCTCTCGCTCATCAACTATGTGTTGGAAATGGCCCGCATCGAGAGCGGCAAGGCCGTGCTGAAAGAAGAAACCGGCGACCTGTGCGCGCTGATGCAGACGCTCTCGGACGTCTTCGAGCCCTCTGTCCAGCAGAAAAAGCTGACCTGCACCTACCATACGGATGTCGAACATCCCTATATTGTGAGCGACCGCACCAAAGTGCGGGAGATATTGCTGAATGTCATCAGCAACGCCATCAAGTATACGCCCGAGGGCGGACATATTGCGGTGTCGGTGAAAGAACTGCCGGCTGAGAAGCCGAAGACGGGCCGCTATACCTTTACTGTTCAGGACGACGGCATCGGCATGAGCGAGGAGTATCTGCCCCATATCTTCGAGGAGTTCACCCGTGAGCATACCAGCACCGAGAGCAAAGTCATCGGCACCGGCCTCGGCCTGCCCATCGTGAAGGCTCTCGTGGAGTGGATGCACGGCAGCATCGACGTGCAGAGCAAGCTGGGCGCAGGAACCACTGTGACCATCACCCTTGGGTTCCCACTGGCGGATGAGGCCCAGAAGAGCGTAGAGGAGCAGGACGCAGAGGGCGACGCGGCCCAGCTCAAGGGCTGCCGCATCCTGCTGGCCGAGGACAACGACCTCAACGCTGAGATCGTCGTGACCATTCTGGAAGAGAGCGGCCTTACCGTGGAGCGCACTGCCGACGGTGAACTCTGCATCGAGGCACTCAAAGCCCACCCGGCGGGCTATTATGATGCCATCCTCATGGACATCCAGATGCCCAACATGGACGGCTATCAGGCGGCGAAGCTCATCCGCAATTTGTCGGATGGCCGCCGTGCCATCCCCATTATCGCCATGACGGCCAACGCCTTCGACGAAGACCGCCAGAAAGCCCTCTCCGTCGGCATGGACGCCCATCTGGCAAAGCCTGTTGATGTGAAGCGGCTGTTTGGGACGCTGCGGAAAGTGATAAGATAAGCATATCATTTCATCAATAACAAAAAGAACCCCAGCCTAAGCCGGGGTTCTTTTTGTTATGGGCCAGGCAGGACTTGAACCCGCGACCAAGCGGTTATGAGAACGTCGCTAATTTTGAAATCCCGTTTTTCTTGTGGAA
>ERZ1673745.2141-NODE-2141-length-11060-cov-5.032531_pt1 | contig 11060 bp, 9 predicted proteins | sample MGYA00580206_ERZ1673745 | MGnify/ENA primary metagenome ERZ1673745 (study PRJEB41218, sample SAMN15661753) | gut metagenome | host: Homo sapiens | place: Canada: London | collected 2015-08-20/2019-03-30 | study: EMG produced TPA metagenomics assembly of... | reverse complement strand
ACCCTCTGCTTGTAAGGCAGATGCTCTCCCAGCTGAGCTATGCTCCCACATGCCTTTGTCGCTCTATCGAAGTTCTGTTGAATTTCGAATATCTCTCAGCGACAGATATTATCATACTACAACTTGTTCCAAATGTCAACACTTTTTTGAAATTTTTTTCATTTTTACGAGTGACATCACGAACATTTGCGACAAGGCCTTTAAAAATCTTTATTCTTTGCTGTTTTTCTCTGCAATCAGCTTTTCAAGGTCATCCTTTGTAAAGACATATTTCTTATTGCAGAAGTGACAGGTTGCAACGGCAACACCCTGTTCATTGACCATAGAACGGATATCGTCATCGCTGAGGGTACAAAAATAATTTTCAAGCTTTTCTTTTGAACAACCGCAAACATACTTAACAGGGTTTTCGTCAAGCACTTCAACCTCAAAGCCCTTGAGGGCTGTTTTGCAGATATCGAGAATACTCATACCCTTTGCAAGCATAGTTGTAACGGGTTCAAGCTCTGCAATATTCTTTTCAAGCTTGTCGATAACAGTATCGTCTGCACCCGGAAGAAGCTGAATAAGCAATCCGCCTGCAAGCAAAACCTCGCCGTCCTCTTTATCAATCAGCACACCCAAGGCACAAACTGTGGGAATCTGTTCGCTTGTTGCGTAGTAGTTTGCAATATCCTCGGCAATTTCACCGCTGACAAGCTCAACCTGACCTATGTACGGATCGCCTGAACCGTAGTCACGCATAACATTTAGCATACCTGTTCTGCCGACTGCTTTTGCAACATTGATTTTGCCGTTTTCGTAATATTCCGTCGGGCAGTCTGCATTGCCGACATAACCCTTTACATTGCCGCTGCTGTCGCCGACTGCTATAACGGGACCGAGTTCACCGTCACCCATTACACGAAGGTTGACTGACGCATCTTTCTGCTTGAGCATATCGCCCATAATTGAGGTTGCACACAAAAGTCTGCCGAGTGCGGCTGTGGCACTGCGTGAAAGATGGTGAATCTTCTTTGCGGTAAAAACTATGTCAGAGGCATCAACACAAGCCGCCATAATCGCACCGTCAGATGTAATACAACGAATTATTTTATCCATATCGGTTATCCTTTCGATTCATTAAACTCTTTGTTGCGTGATTTTTTCATCCTTGCAACATAAATTGCCCTCTGTTCATCCGCTTTCGGGCTTTCAAGGGTAAGGTCGCCGTAAACAGCCTCTACTCCAAAACCTGCATCTGTGAGCATTTTTCTGATTTCATCATCTGTATAGGCTCTTTCCGAAAAGCTTTCGGACGAACGATAATACACACCGTTTTCTTCCTCAAAGAAATCAAGGTCGATTTTTACCTTGTTATCATCTTCGGGAGTGTTTTGCCATACGCAGAAAACGCTGTCGTTTTCATACACAAAGGTATTATCCGCAAGAACATATTTATGCTTGTACACCGTGTTGACATCAAAAATAAACAGACCGTCATCGTCCATAAAAAGTCCCACACGGTCAAATGTCTTTGCAACATCTTCAATTTTTGTAAGATGATTTATGCTGTCGAGAGTACACACACAGGTATTTATTGTACCATACAAGTCAATACTCTGCATCTTCTGCCTTAAAAACAAGATATCAAGCCCTTCTTCGGAGGCACTTTGCATTGCCTCGCTGAGCATTTCCATACTGTAATCAATTCCGAAAACATCCACGCCCCGCTTTTTCAAAAGTCGGGTAAGAGTTCCCGTTCCGCAGGCAAGGTCAAGCGTTATGCCCATATCATGACCGAAACTTTCGGCAAGCTTCAAAATATAGTCACAGCGTTTTTCATAGCAGGCGTCCTGCATAAGTCCGTCATAAAATCGGGCAAATGACAAATAGCTCGGCATTACTCTTTTTCTCCGTTTTTAATTCGGTCAAGCACAAGCGTGTAGCCGTATGTATCGTTGTCAAACAACGCTCTTTTCACTCGGCTGATAGTTGCGGTTGACGCACCTGTTTCCTTAACAATTTCGGTATATACTTTTTTTTCGGTAAGCATTTTTGCAACAACAAGACGCTGTGACATGGCTTTAAGCTCTGCACTTGTGCATAAATCTTCAAAAAAGCGATAGCAATCTTCCTCGTTTTCAAGAGAAAGAATTGCCTTGAATAAATAGTCGGTAGAATCATTTTTCAGCTTTGAATTCAAAACCGTTTCCTCCTTAATTTTGTTTCCGTAAATTTTGCAAGCAATATGTTTTCATACACTAAAATTTTAACACACAAAAGTACGAAAGTAAAGTAAAAACTGCTTTTTCGTCTTTTTTTACGAAATTTGCCTGTGATTTTTTACACATAAATTTATACAAACACAAAACAGCCGTCCGACTGAACAGCTGTTTTGCACTTACGGTTAAATGTTTTTCTTTATCGTATCGAGAGCGCCTTTTTCAATACGGCTGACCTGTGCCTGTGAAATTCCTATTTCAGCCGCAACCTCCATCTGAGTTTTGCCACGAAAAAACCTCATTGAAAGAATCCGCTTTTCCCTGTCCGAAAGATTTGTAATTGCCTCTTTTACGGCAATTTCTTCAAGCCATGTTGAATCGTCATTCTTATCGCCTATCTGATCCATTACATATATAGTATCGTTTCCGTCCGAAAACACGGGTTCATAAAGCGACACCGGCTCGACAATTGCCTCAAGCGCAAGCACCACCTGTTCCTTTGGCATCTCCATAATTTTGGCAATTTCTTCAACAGTCGGCTCACGGTTGTTTTTATTTGTGAGCTGTTCTTTTATCTGCATTGCACGGTAAGCCGTGTCCCTCATTGAGCGTGAAACCCTGACTGAGTTGTTGTCACGCAGAAACCGTCTGATTTCACCGATTATCATAGGCACTCCGTAGGTGCTGAATCTTACATCAAGCGTCGGATTAAAATTGTCAATCGCCTTGATAAGCCCGATTACACCCACCTGAAACAAATCGTCGGGATTTTCGCCCCTGTTTGTAAATCTTTGAATTACGGACAGCACAAGCCGCAAATTTCCGTTAATCATCTTGTCTCTTGCCTTTTTCTTTTCGGCAGGAGAACCGTTTTTGATTATATTAAGCAGTTCCCGTTTTTCGCTTTCTTTGAGCAGTTTTAGCTGTGATGTGTTTACTCCGCAGATTTCTACTTTTCCATATAGCAAAGAATTACCCCCGAATCTGAATTTTAATCGGTTTTGTCTTTACAATAGTTATTGACGGTTTTATTGCTTTTATACTTTGAGTAATTTTTTTAAAAAGTTTTCTAAACTTTAAAATTGTACATTGACAATGGTACAATCAAATGGTACAATTTAAGTGTAGAATTAGCCATGTTATACAAATTCGCATATAAATCATTAAAAGGAGGACGGCTATGTTTACAATTGATTTCACAAGCCGTGTGCCGATTTACGAGCAGATTTGCAACAATGTAATCAGACTTGCATCGGCGGGTGTGTTCAAATCGGGTGACAGACTGCCGCCTGTACGAACGGTTGCAAAAGAAATCGGAGTAAACCCGAATACCGTTGCAAAGGCATACCGCACGCTTGAAATTGACGGCTACATTTACTCAACTGTCGGCAGAGGAACATTTATGACCGACAAGCTGACAAAAGACACGGCATACAGAGATATGGCTCTGAAAGCATTCAGAGAAGCCACCAAAAATGCAGAACTGTACAGCGTTCCCCGCCAACAGCTTATTGACATTATTGACGCCATATACGAAGGAGGCGGTAAGAATGATTGAGGTTAATCACATAACAAAAAGGTTTGGTAAGGTAACTGCCGTTGATGATTTTACGCTCGACATAAACCGAGGCTCCGTACTCGGCATTGTCGGAAGCAACGGCGGCGGAAAATCAACACTTCTGAGAATTTTGTCAGGTGTGTTTGATGCTAACAGCGGTGAAGTTAAAATTAACGGTCAGAACATTTATAACAATCCGTCTGTTAAGGGCGAATGTTTTTTTATTCCCGATTTTCCGTATTTTTCAAACAGTGCAACACTCGAAAACACGGCATATCTTTACCGCAGTCTTTACCCGAATTGGAACGAGAACGCTTTCAGACAATTTTGCTCCGTGTTTCCTATTGACCCTGATGCAAAAATAATTGATATGTCAAAAGGTATGCAAAGACAGGCGGCTTTGATATTGGCGATTTCAACCTGTCCGAGATATCTTTTGCTTGATGAAATTTTTGACGGACTCGATCCGGTTGTTCGCCGTCTTGTAAAGAAAATTCTCATTGATAATGTTTCCGCAAACGATATGACCGTTGTCATTGCGTCACACAATCTGCGTGAGCTTGAAGAATTGTGCGACAGAATCTGCCTTATCCACAAGGGCAAGTTGCTTCTTGAGCGTGAAATTGACGAAATCAAGCTTGGACTCCGCAAGGTTCAGGTTGCGTTCACGGAAGTTCCTGACAATTCGTTCTTTGAAGAAATCAATGTTATCAATTTGTGGAGAAACGGAAATATATTCAACCTTACAATCAGAGGAACGGAAGATGAGTTTATGCCAAAGCTTGAGGAGCGTAAACCTCTTTACATTTCAGCCGTTCCGATGACATTGGAGGAAATTTTTATAAGTGAAATGGGGGCAGCAGGTTATGACGCAGAAAACATCATTTAAAAGCAGAATGAAACAGGCATTTTCATTCTTCCGCAGTGACCTGAGAGCCTGCACTCCGTTGCTTGTGGTATTCGGACTTATCTCGGCTGTAACGGTTGTAATCTGCTACACAATATGCGTTGTGCTTGGCGAGGACATGACCTTTACAGGTACATTGTCAAGTCTTAATTTTCTCGGAGTTACGAACTCAGGCACAGGCACAATCGAGATTTTCCAGTATTCATCGGCAAACCTCATTTATCTTATTTCAATAATATTTACAATCATCTACACGGTGCGAATTTATTCGTATCTGCACAATAAACGCAAGGCTGATTTGTACGGTTCTCTGCCGATTGGCAGGTCAACGCTGTTTGTCACAAAAACAGCGTCGGCATACCTCATGTCAATTATCCCGGCATTATTCTTCCTCGGAGTGATTTCAATTATCACGGTCTGCACGGGAAATTCCGTAATAAGCGAGCTTAGTTCGATGTTCCTCAAAATATGCCTCGGAACACTTGCATCAATCTCGTTTTTCGGTCTTATTGCAATTTGTTGCGGAACAATGCTCAACTCCGTGCTTATGTTCATTGCGGTTTGCGTAGCTTATCCGCTTTCCGCAATCTTCATCAAAGGCATTGTTGTGGGTTGTTTTGACGGCTTTTATGTCGGCATTTTCAAAGACAGCATTATCATGAACGCACTCAATCCGCTTGCCGCATATGACGGAATCAACATTATTTACTGGCTGATTTTCTCGGTTGCTTGTATTGTTCTCGGTGCTTTTCTTGCAAAAAAGAGAAAAGCGGAAAGAGCACAGTCGGCATTTGCATTCCACCTTCCATGCTACATAATCAAGGTACTTGTTTCGTTCCTTGCAGGTATGTTCCTCGGTGTGCTTTTTGCCTCGGTAAATGTTCTCGGCGGATATGCGGGTTTTGTTTTCGGATTTATTCTTGCAAGCGTTCCCGTTTACATAATCGTTCATCTTATTTTGTACAGAGGCTTTTCAAAGCTTATCAAAACTTCGATTCCGCTCGGTGCGTTAATTATTGTAAGCTGTGTCGGTGTTGCTCTCTGCTGTTTTGACGCATTCGGCTACAACAGTTATGTACCGAAAACTCAGGATGTCAAGAGTGCCGGATTCTATGACGCAAATTCAAACTATCAGGCAAAAGGCAGTGCTGTCGGCAAAAATCTTAAAGATATGGCTGACGATATCACGGACAAAAACACTATCGGACATATTACAGAAGCTCATTTTAATTTTATCAACACACGCAACTATACCGTACAGAACAAGTTCAAAAACACTTGGGTTTCAATGTTCAAGGACAATGTTCCTGTATTCAGCGAGATTTCAAAAAATCCCGATTACGCATTTGCCTACACTCTCAACAACGGTAACATCGTTACAAGAACATACAGCTCTGCATCGGCTTTTGAAGAAACAGAGAGCTATCTTTCAAGCACTTATAACGAACTTGACACATCCGACATCATATATTCAAAGGGCTATATCAAGGCATACAGTCCGCTTGTAAAAGCTGATTACAAGGATATTAACACATTTATCGTTGCAGGCTTTGACGGCAAAGCAACTGACGATAAGCATCCTGATTTTGTATCAAGCAAAATTATTTATATTGATGATGACGGAACAGTAGGTTATTCTAAAAATTACAAAAATACAGCCGAAAAAATTAAAGAGGCTTTTCTCAAAGACCTTGATAATTGCAGTGACGAGGACTTTGCGAAAATAGATCAAATGACCGAGTATGCAGATCATGCGCTTGATGTTGCCTATGTCAATTACGGTTCATACGAAAGCTTTATAGAATCCGAACCCGATGCTGTATGTGTGATTGCGATTGCAACAGGCGATGTTAATTCGTATTACGATGGAATAAGAAATATGGATTCTTACAACGGCAATACTGCTGCAAGAACACAGGTTGTTTATACTGTTCCCAAAAGCTTTAAAAACACTATAAAAGCGTTGCAGGAGCTTGGTATTCTGAACAGCAAGCTGTATATGGACAAGGATTATCTGCCGGGTGATTCAACATCTTATAAGGAATACACAGGCGAATATTACTACGATGATTACACCTCCTCATCCGATTTGTATGACTATACAGACGATTCTTATATTGACGACAGTGAATATTGATACAGGCATTACACTACAGGAAAGCAGGATTTTAAATGGAACTTTACAACGGACGACCAACCGACTTAACAGGCAGAGAAGACCGTGAAATCAGAGTATATGACCTTCTCGACAGCCTTGGAATTGAATATCAGCGAACCGACCACGGACACGCTGACACAATGGAGGCTTGCAACGAGATTGACGCTGTGCTTGATGTGCTGATTTGCAAGAATCTTTTTCTGTGCAACAGGCAGAAAACCGACTTCTATCTTCTTATGATGCCGGGTGACAAACCTTTTAAAACAAAGGAGCTGTCAAAGCAAATCGGAAGTGCAAGACTTTCGTTTGCGACTCCCGATTTTATGCTCGAATTTCTCGACATCAAGCCGGGTGCGGTGAGCGTTATGGGGCTTATGAATGACAAGGACAACCGAGTAAGACTTCTTGTTGACGAGGATGTTCTCAAGGGCGAATATGTCGGCTGTCATCCGTGTGTAAACACCTCAAGTTTAAAAATCAAAACAGCCGATGTTTTCGGAAAGTATCTTGATGCGGTTCACCACACCGCAACAACCATAAAGCTTATCGGTGAAGATTAAGTGTAGAAATCATTAAAAGTATTAAACGGCAACGGGATGAATTTTTCCGTTGCCGTTTAATTTTTTACAGAACATAACTGCCCCCGAACCTTTGAAAGATTCGGGGGCAGTTGTCTGAATATTAAGAAAAATGAGTGTCAATTATTTGATTTACTTTTCAATCTTTCTTCTGTAGCAAACGAACATTGCACCGCTTGCAACGAGCATTACAAGTGCAACCGAAACAGCAGTCATCGGGTTGCCTGTCTGAACTGCACCGTTGCCGCCTGTTGCAGATTTTGTTACTGTATCCTTTGTTGCAGTATCTTTTGTTGAAGAAGTTACGGCAGACTTTGATACATTGTATTTTACTACAAACGAAAAATCAACATCTGTCATATATTCTTCATCCTCGTCAAGGCCAAGGAGTTCATTTACATCAATTTGGCAACCAACTTTAAACTTCTGATCCTTATCATCCGGGAAGTCAACACATACATCATCAACATAGATATCTTCTGTACCGTCAAATTTGATTGTATAAGTTTTGCCTGTTACGATATCCTTAACAACAACTTCCATACCCTTGTAGTCAGGAGTAAAACCGTAAATCGGCTCATCATCATAATCGTAATCAGCCAAATCTACGATATCAGCCTTTGTGTAGTTCACCTTTTCGGGTGCTTTTACAGAAACCACTTCGTAACGGTCATTGTCATCGGGTAAATCGGGATTAAACGGATCGTCAAGATATTCAAGCATAATCTTATAGTTTGTCTGTGCATCCTGATATGATACATTTACAGTATACTCTCTGTAAATCATATCAACTAAAACTTTAAGAGCTTTTTCAAGGAGTTCATAAAACTCATCTTCGGTCATATCTTCTGTAAACTCAGGCATATTTTTCTCATATTCAATCAATGCCTTAATTACTTCGCCGTAATTAAACGGATCAGCAAGCTCAGCTTTGCAGTCCTTAGCATCAACCTTTTCGGTTGTACCGTCACTGTAAACAGCTTCAATTTCCATACCTGTAAGGTCAAGTTTGAGTTCAAGATTGAACTGACTGAAATACTTGATTAGACTTTCTTCTGTTGCATTTTCGTCTGCGATTTTTGATAAATCAATATCCGGTTCAATCACATCCTCTGATGTGTATGTAAGCTTGTCGGGGAGCTTTGTAATTTTAAGCTCTGTTACCTTTTTTGCCTCATCGGGTGACGCTGTGTCGTCTGTCTGTGCAAACGCTGTGAACACGCATGAAAATGCAAGCATCAAAACGATTGCAAGAGATAATACTCTTTTCATAAATTTTTCCTCCTGAAAACTAAAAATCATTGTATGATAAATGTATATACAATCACAACGCTATTGTAGCACACTATTTTGCAAAAATCAACTGTTTCAACAAATAATTGTCGCAAAAATTCTTCACTTGCTGTTTTTTATGAATTTTTTATATAGTATATTATTGCATTTGAGATTTAATTATAATTGTTCAAAATAAATTTGTATTTATTGCAAATTTTCTATTGTAAAATTCTGTCATTGCTGATATAATTGTAGACGGAATCAAAAGATTACCGAATACCCGAAAATCGGCATAAAACCTAACCGGCAAATATGGTGATTAAATTGAAAATTCTGCTTAATCCAGACAAAGAAATTGTAAAAGAAGTTCGCAAACAGCTTATACGCACGGGCGGTTATTGTCCGTATATGTTAATCAGAAGCCCTGCAACACTGTGTATGTGTGAGGATTTCAGGGCAAAAATTGCCGATCCCGAATTTGAGGGATACTGCCATTGCCTGATGTATTATAAACAAAAATAGAATTTTATACATAACAAAATAACAATAATCGGAACAGCCGTGATTGGGTTTACGGCTGTTCCGATTTTTTAGGCAGAAAAACTCAATCGAGTGAAGTAAATCTGAACTTAAATGTTATAATCCCGTTTTCAAATTCGGCTTTATATTTGAATCCATGCATTTCAAGGGCGGATTTTACTATTGAAAGTCCTATTCCGCTGCCACTCTTATTATCTCCCTTTGCGGCTCTGAAATAAGGTTGCCACAATTTTGAGAGATTTTCCCTGTCAAATGACGAGCATTGATTGCTGATTGACAATACATCATCCGAAACATTAATTGTGATATCCGAACCGTAATCGGAATATTTTTCGGCATTGTCGATAAGATTTTCAAGCACCGTTTTAAGCATGGCAGGGTCAGCCTTAATTTTTGCCTTTGAGTTGTAAATGAAAATAATTTCGTGTTCTGTGTGAACATAATAATTTTCAAGAATTTTCTCAATAAACGGTTTAAAGTCAAAAACTTCGCAATTCAGCTTTAATGCGGGCGAATCGAATCGTGACAAATCGAGCATTCTGTGAATAAGAATGTCCATTTCCTCAGTCTGTTGCTGAATGATTTCTATGTTGTGAAGTCTCTTTTCGGTGTCTTCCTCATTTTTAAGATTTTCCGCAAAACCGCCTATGACAAACAAGGGGGTTTTGAGATTGTGCGCAATTGCATTTGTCATTTCAAGACGGGTTTCCTCCTGTGCGGTTCGCCTTTTAAAATCTTTCCACGAGAAAATTTCAACCGTAATCACCACCGCCATTATCGTAAACGCAACAGCAAATACCGTTATAAACTTCCATAGGCAATCATCAAGCAGATTTATTTCTTTTAAAGAAGTAATATGAAATACTCTTGTAACCTCTTTATATTCATTCGGCGAGTTGTTTATCATATGATTTTCGGTATAATAAAGGGAATCTCCCATTAATACATAATATTTAAAAATCCCGTCAGGAACTGCCCCAGTCTCATCATAGATGTCTGTAAACAGACTGTTGTCACTCAGGATGTCACTCAGGATTTTTTCAACATCTTTTTGGGAGTATTTCGGTTTGCTTTTTCCAAGGAAAAAGTCCTTATCAATTATATTACGGTGCATTTCGTCATTTTCAAACGGAGTAGCCTCTAATTCTTCTATGGTCAAATAATCATATTTGCTAAGGTCAAAGCTATATGTTTTAACAACTTCATCCTGAACATACCAATCATTCACTTTGTTGGTCTTTACAACCTCAAGCTGACAAGGGACATAGCCGTATTTTTCGCTTTCATAAAACTTTTTGCAGATCAAAACATAGTAATTTCCGTCATTATCAGTCGGAGTGTTGAGATATCCGCAAATTTCTTTATTCTCATTATCACTGAGCAAATTTTTAATCACATCAAAACTTATATAATTTCTGTTTTGCGATATATAATACACCGTAAGAACATTATCCGTAGTTATCGTCAAATTTTTCTTATCAGTAATCTGATAGTATGTATTGCTTTTATCAACATTTTCGTTCAGCAATCCTACTTTGTCATTGTATGGATAAGCTCCATTCACCTTATCATCTTGAGAATCTGTTAAATTTATGCCAAGGTTATGCTCTAGATCAATCATCTTCATTTTAAGCTCATTTTCGGCATTGGCAACGAGCAAGTCTTTGGAGCTGTTCAGTATTGCAAGAGAGGTAAAAACCGTTCCCAGCAGACACACAATTATCGTTACGGAAATTATAATGTAATGAAACTTTTTTCGCCGTTTGATATATCTTGATTTCATTTTTTATCCTCCGCCTTATACCCTCGCCGTATTACCGTTTTCAAAACAGACGCATTT